>Ga0207647_10002090_pt1 | contig 15282 bp, 18 predicted proteins | sample KBSCornC2_FD_184295 | JGI IMG/M metagenome (GOLD analysis project Ga0207647, IMG submission 184295) | Corn rhizosphere microbial communities from Kellogg Biological Station, Michigan, USA - C2 (SPAdes) (version 2) | ecosystem: Host-associated > Plants > Roots > Rhizosphere ...
AATTGACAGAGTAAAGAAAGGCAAACTGCACATGGAAGATATGTGCCAGTTAACAGAGCGATTAACAGAGGATAAATACAGAGGCTCTTATGAACAAATAGCTAAAGCTATTTTGAAGTATTCTGAAAACCCTGGTTTAGATTTAATCAACTTTTTTGAACAGGTAATATTTTCCTTCTTAACAGGAAATGCAGACATGCACTTAAAGAATTTTTCCTTGATCAAGCAACCACAAACAGGATATGTTTTATCACCTGCTTACGATATGGTTGCTTCTTCTTTGATCGTAAAAGGTGACACAGAGGAACTCGCATTGAATTTAAATGGTAAGAAAAGAAAATTAGGAAGGAAAGATTTTGACACTTTCTTATCATCGTTTAAAATTTTAGACGAGAGGGCAATAAAAAACCTTTATCAAAAATTTTCGATGAGCATTGAAAAATGGGGTCAGTTTATATCGCAAAGTTTTCTTTCTAAAAGGTTGAAAGAAGAATACAAGAATCTTGTTCATGATAAAGCCTCAAAATTGAAGCTATAACTAAACTTCAATGGATAAACAAACCTTCACTTGGCAACAATTGTATGATTTGGTTTGGTCAGAATCAATGCTTTCCCTTTCTAAAAAGTACAATATCTCTGATGTGGGTTTAAGAAAAACATGCATTCGAATGAGCATACCAATGCCAAAAGCCGGTCACTGGCAAAAGCTCAAATTTGGAAAGAAAATTAAAAGAGTTCCATTACCTGAAAATTATCAGGGAGAGCAGGAAGTTAGTTTTTCACTTAGAGATTAAAACACTCCGTTTCCTGTCAGAGGAGAATCTCCCTTATCGGTTTTGAAACATCAAATTGAAAATGATAGCTCGTTGAAGCTAACAGTACCTGATAAATTAATCAATCCTGATAAACTGATTATCGCTGCCAGAGAAAGTTTAAACAGGAAAGATAGTTATGCTCATCATGGATTGATATCTTGCCAAAGAGGCGAAATAGACATTAGAATTACTAAAGAAAACATTTCAAGAGCACTACGCTTCATGGATGTTTTTATAAAAGCAATGCGTGCGAGAGGGCATGAAATAATCGTTGAAAATGATTCTACCTATGCAGTTGTCAAGACGCAACAATTGGAAATCAGCTTAAGAGAGAAGACCAAAAGAATACCAGGAACCGACCGATGGCAAACTTCGGATTACCAACCACCAGGACAACTTGTTTTTAAACTGGATAAAACATTTTATGATCGTGAGTGGATGGATGGAAAGTTGCCATTGGAGGATCAACTCCCAACCATAATTGCCAAATTAGAGCTTATCAGTGTTGAATTAAATGAACGTGAGTTGGTTTGGCAGAAACAACGTGAAGAAAGAGAGCCGCAGGAAAAATTGCGTAAGGCTTATGAAGAAAAACAACAAAAAGATTTGGCTGACTTTAAAGACATGCTATTAAAAGCAGCAAGATGGCATAAGGCTGTTAATCTCCGTAATTATATCGATACTGTTGAACGAGTGCGTCTTTATCATACCGCAAAAGCAAAATCTCTGTTACGACAGACGGTGCAAATCCAAATGCTTCTAATGATGAATTATTCTCTATCGCAATGAGGTATTCTAATGGACAAAGTTCCCGTGTTGACGATTTTAACGCCATGTATGCTTTCTCCAGGAGTTTATTGACGACGCTACTGATAGGAACAATTATTTTGCTGATTAATATTTATCATGATTGGAGATATTATGTTGCTTTAATTCCCTCCCTAATTATTGTGTGGCTAAGGTGTAAGCAAAGAGCATATCATTATTCAAGAGAAGTCTTAAACTTCTATTTAAAATCAAAAAACCAATAAAAATTTATGATATTGGACTTCAAAATTATTTATTCTGAGTTTGTACCTGATAAACTAATTAAGGATTTTACTGATGATCTGCACAGGCAAATAGATACAGAAATTCAAGTTGTTAAAGACACACGAGAATACGAAAATTTTACAGGCCCCGATTTTTCTGATATAGCTATTTATATAAAAGAGAACTTGACTGGAATTATCTTGAGCGGAATTATTGTTAATGCCGCATATTCAGTTATTAAATATTCGCTAACAAAATTGTGGAGAGGTTTCAGCAGTTTAGTACGAAAGGATGGTCAAGACCGTGGCAGCGGATTAGCAATCACAGTTAATTTGGAAGATGCTGACAGAGATACTGAAATAACATTTCAAGGAAACATAAAGGAGAATGATCTTGAAAAAATAACGGAAAAACTGTTTGAATTCTTGGGGTCTAAGCAATTGCCCGAAACACTTAAAAACCCCCATTACATACAGGATTCAGACGAAATCCCGAGAATTCGCCTTATCTACAATGAAGAAACTAAAAATTGGGAGCCCTTAGATTTCCGAGACCTCAAAAAAAATGGGACGACCTTAGGAACTGGGTAAGCCAAAACATCAATGATTAGTCACTTTTCCCGCCAACTATATTCTGTGCCAATTTAGAGGTTTAAGCGATAAAGGTCAATGAAAAAGTTGGCCGAAGTTGATTTGATCAGAAGCCAGCACGCTCGCTAAACCTTATTTGCAAACCGTTTATTAAAGTAAATAAATGGCTTTAAATCTTCCAAGAAAAGATTCGAAAGGTTCCTTGTGCCCACTAAAATTTATTAACTGAGACTAATGGCTTGAGCTTGTATATTAGTAACAAATCGTCCTTATATTGGTTCGAAAACATTCCAATGTGGGGCACAAAAGATTATCCCTGGATAATATCATCCGGGGATAATTTTTTAATCTCGACCAGTCTCACTTTTTTCGTGCCTGACCCTTTTTCCCCCTGATCTGTTTCTTCTCAATCAACTTTGGTTTTAACCTCTTAATATCCTGCAGATCTTTTTTTCTTCCGGTAGCTTCTTTATTCTTAATAAAATCCTGTACACCGATAAACGGGATCTGGATTTCTCCACTTTTGAAAAACTTCTTTTCTCTTTCAGCGTCTTTATAATTGACTCCGTCAATGGCCCCAAGAATATCGATTCGCAAGGGTGGTTGGCCAATCTGTTTGATAATGCCTTCATCCATAAAATCTTCCTTTGTGAAACCCAGAGAAGCGGCTCCAAAATCATGCATCACCTTGACCATTTTCTCTGCGTTACTGGCAGACACATCGATCCATATATCCATATCTCCCGTGAACCTTGGTTCACCGTGGAAAGCAAGAGCATAGCCTCCGACCACCATATATTCCACATCGTGGTGGTTAAGCAATTGAACAAAGTCGCTAAAGTCTTTTCCCAGATTCATTTTTTCATCTTTCTTTTCATTGCAAATTCTTTATTCATTCGCTGCCCTTTTGTCAATACCTGCGAACGCAGCATAGTAACGGCATCGAGCCTTTCATCGGGCGTTCTTGAAAGCCAATAAGTCTTATTCTGGGCTTCTTCGTCATGGTCTTTTCGATTAACCCTATTGCCCACCATTTGTATCTTTCGAATCGGAATTGCAGCTGTATGAACGCGTTTGCGTTCAATTCTAACCTCATCGTTTTCATAAGCAATTTTGCTTTTCGACAAATAGTTATTTAGGGTGTTATAGTTAAATGCAGGGTAGCTTATACACAGCAATTTTAGGTTTGAAAAGATCTCCATAGCATTATCCTTTCGCTTTTTCCACGCCAAAACAACAACTCGTTTCATACTCTAAGTTACAAGAAAATGACAAATATTCCACACATATTTGTCATATAGCATACACATTAGGTGTTACTATCAGTACTTAGCTACAAGTATTACCGATCAACTGAATTCTTTGAAGTTTGCCACGCTATCTGGTTTTGCAGAACTGGAACCGCTAATTGCCCAACTTTTTAATAATCGATTAAACCTTTCAAATCTGAAAGCCAAAAGTTCGAACTGCGGCTTGTCCTGTGCACAGAATTAGATTGAGGGCAGTTCTTGGTTGGATTGCCTTTTTTCTTTTCCTCTACATCCCTTGTCAGATCGCCCAAAAAAAGCACGATCTGCACAAAAAACTGAAACTTAAATCACATCCAGCTTGCCGGCAAAATAATACAACGCCTTTTTGATTGATTCCTCGATCTGCCCACCGTCAATCCGGTGCTCGAAAAACTTGGATTGAAACCCATAGTATTTACCTTCGTAGGCTACTGGTTTGGTCGCCAGCCCCACCTCGTTAAAATCCGCTCTCACCCCGCCTGGAACTTTAAACTCCCGGCAAAAAAGATGGTAACACAAATCTTCAAATGCTGCAGTGTAGTCAGGGTTCTTTATTTTAAACCGGGTAAAATCAATATATTCCATAACTGAAAAAACTGGTCATCTCAAAGATAGCTGGCAATCAAAATCATCTTGTCAATGGTGTTAGTTCAGGTACAGAATCGCTCCACTACGCTCCCGCGAAAACTGCGATACTTGTTTGCAAATGGTATCCGGCTGCCCAATTCAGACTCGAGACCCGTCATATATTACCGATTTATCCGTTGAACTACTCTATCGCGTATAATTTTCACCACATTCCGTCATATAATACCGATAAGCTTTCTTTTTCCAATAATTATTCTTAATTTTGCATCAAATCAGTATTATATTGCCGATGACAACCGAAGAACTTGGGAAAACACTGTTGCAAAGACGCATCTTTCTTAACCTAAAACAGGAAGATGTGGCCGAACTCACGGGTATCGGTACCAAAACCATCTACCTTATTGAATCTGGCAAAGGCAACCCTTCCCTGTCTACCCTTCAAAAACTGGCGGGTATCCTCGGGATGGAAGTTTCGGTAAACGTAAAAGATCTCGAAAATGGCTAAGGGAGCAGTATATGTAAACCAGGCATTCGCAGGCGTCCTTCAAAAGAACGAAGATGGCAGCTACGAGTTCCGGTATAACGACGATTATTATACCGATGACCGGGCAGCCCCGGTCAGTCTTACCCTGCCAAAAACCAGCCAGGTCCATCGCAGCAAACAGTTGTTCCCTTTTTTCTTTGGCCTCCTTGCCGAAGGCGTCAATAAAGATGTCCAGTGCCGCCTGCTCAGGATCGATGAAGATGACGACTTTACCAGGTTATTAAAAACCGCAGGTGATGATACCATCGGCGCCGTAACCGTAAAAGAAATACAATGAGCTGCCCCGGGTGCTATAAAAAAGGAACCGACCGGTTTTGTCCGCAGTGCCGCCAAAAACTGTTTGACGGGCTCAAAATCCCTGCTGTCCTCCCCTTCGATACACCTAAGGATACCAACCTGCCCCAATACCAGGAAAAAACAAAGCGGCTATCCATCTCCGGTGTTCAACTCAAATATTCTATCCGCCTCGAAGACGGTGTACTTACCCTCTCAGATAAAAACGGGGCGTATATTATAAAGCCCATACCTCCTTCGCGCCAAATTACCATGCCCGAAGAGGCGCCGGAAAACGAACACCTCACCATGCAAATTGCCGAACAGGTCTTCGGCATCCGCACAGCATCAAATGCACTTATGCATTTTAAAGACGGTGCCCCTGCCTATGTCACCCGGCGTTTCGATGTCATTGCCAGCCAAGGCCTGCGCTATCAGCAGGAAGATTTTGCACAGCTAAGCGGCAAAACCAAAACCACCCACGGCGAAAATTATAAGTACAGCGGCACCTGCGAGGACATCGGTAAACTGATCACAAAATTTATTGCTGCACCCGTGCCCGCGTTAGAAGAGTTTTACCGCCTGGTAGTATTTAACTACATCATCTCTAACGGCGATGCCCATCTGAAAAACTTTTCCATCATACGCACGCCCTATGGCGACTACAACCTCACTCCAGCCTATGACCTCATTTGCACCATCATTCATTCCGAAGGAGAATCCGATATGGCACTCGATCTCTATGAAGGAGATATCAAACATCCCTTCTATGAAAAATATGGCTACCACGGAACACCGCATTTCGAAGAACTCGCAAAAAGGATCCGCATCCTGCCCCGCAGGGCAAACAACATCATGCAGTCCCTGTTAAGCAAAAAAGAAAAAGTCCTCCAGATGATCAACGATTCCCACTTATCCGATGCCGCCAAAACAAAATACCGCGGTTACTATGAGGATAAGCTGAGAAGGTTTCATAACCTGTAAAACCACAATACTCAGTTATAGTGACATCATCCAGGTAACTCCATCCATGTACATAATACAATTTTTATATTATAGTCTTAACTACTGCATTATTTTACCGCCTGATTTTGATTCGCTAAAAATCAAAGCCCTGAAAACAGTGCAAACAGTAGAAATGATTGGCTGAAAATGGTTTTGCGACCCTCGGGGTGCTCAAAATAATTCACAACACAACAACAAAAAACCTACTGATGAAAAAAGAAGAACTGGTCAGCAAATACGAGGAAAAAATAGAACTGCACCAAAAAGAATTAAAAGATGCAGAAAAAATGATCGAAGTTAGAAAAGGCGTATCTGGCTCACTCGGCGAATTATCAGATGATGATAGCTATTACCTCCAGGCACTGAATGATAAATTCAAGGCAGAAGTCTATGTTATTATGTACACCCAGTTTGTTACCGACTTAAAAAGTCTCTCCTGAGCCTCCTCACAATTTTATAAACAACCACAACAACCATCATTAACTGGTATCCTGGCCTGCGAAAGTGATAAAAACTTTCTTCCACGAGAGGGAGATCCGAAATCTTGAAAACCATGGGCACAAAAAGTGCCTCTACGGACCTTATTGTTATTTGCAACCCAATAAATTTTGTCTTTTCTTTGACCCTAATCCAATTGCTATGTTCGCACAACCACCTCTTTTCGCTTTCATCTTAATTGCTGTTCCTTTATCCAACCTAGCCATGCTTTTATGAAACCTTCCCAAAACCTTCGTATCGTTCTACCAGTTTCAGCACTTTGCCTTTTCTTTTTGGCGTTAATATGGGTGAGCTACCTGCGTCAAACTTCTTACGAAAGACAGGATTCAATAAAATTCGCCGTAGAAAAAAATTCTAACCTGGCGGTCGCTTTGGAACAATATACCATCAGGACATTACGCAATGCAGATGCTGTATTACAGTTTGTAAAAATGGAATACTCGCACCAGGGTGATTCCTTAAACCTTAGAAAACTTTTTCTGAATAATTCTTTGCATCGCGATTTTATCGAGGGTGTTGCTATCATTGGCCGAAACGGCAGGCTCAAGCTGGCCGACATCGCTTATTCCAAAGATTCCATTCCCGACTTTTCGGACAGGCCCTATTTTATTTTTCATTCTCAAAACAATACAGACTCTCTGCTCATTAGCAAACCGGTTGTTTCCAAAACCATTGGGAAACCCGTAATTGTCATCACCCGCAGGCTCAATGACGAAAAAGGAAATTTTGATGGCGTAGTTGCCCTGCAGATGGAGCCGGCCAACTTCACTTCTTTCTATGCGCAGGCAAGGCTTCTGCCAAATGATATCATCTCCCTTATTACAACAGATGGCATTACTTATGCCCGCAGAACAGGCAACGTTGAAAGCTGGGGCGAAAACATTAGCAAAAGCCCTTTGTTTGGCCACGTAGCACAAAACCCCGATAGCTTTTATTTTGCAAAGGACGCCATTCGCAACATTCCCACCTGGTTCAGTTACCGCAAGCTCAAAGAATATCCCATTATTGCAACTGTTGGAAGTTCAGAACAGGAAATGCTTGCCGATTACAGAAAAAGACAATCAAGATACATCACTCCCCGGATCATTATTTCTGTGCTCATCATCCTGTTTTCTTTTTCAATCACACTGATTCTTATGCACCGGCGAAAATTGTCACGTCACCTTTTAAAAAAAGAAGAACGATACCAACGTCTTTTAACCAAACAGGTAATAGCCGCCCAGGAAAGGGAAAGAGAATGGATCGGCCGGGAACTGCACGATAATGTAAACCAGGTGCTCACAACTGTAAAGCTTTACCTGGAAATGGCCTCCCGCCAATCAGGGGATCCCCTGATCCCAAGAAGCATGGATCTGATCAATAGCTCTATCAACGAGATCCGCAACCTTTCACATCAGCTTTCAGCACCAACCCTTGGCACAGGCTCGCTCGTTGATTCAATACATGGTTTAATTGAAATGGTAGGGTTCTCAACTAATTTGCTTTTCCAGTTCGATCATTCAAACTATAATGTCAAAATAAACATGAGCCAAAAGCTCGCCCTGTACCGCATTTTGCAGGAGCAATTAAACAACATTGTCAAACATGCCCACGCAACCAAAGTACATATAACTTTGTTCCAGCGAGACCGAAATATCATACTAACTGTTATCGACAACGGAATAGGTTTCAACCCATCTTTGAAACGCAACGGTATGGGTTTAAACAGTATCATCAGCAGGGCAAAGGTCTTTGGTGGAGCGGTAAGTATTCAATCTGCACCTCAAAAAGGATGTCTGTTAACTGTGGCCATACCCATTAATGTAAATGCAGAATCACTGGAAGTCACCGAAACCGGTTCAATAATCGAGGAGTCTTAATTGCGTTTCATTCTGGCAAAACGGGCCTCCTCCACTAAAGAGTTCATTCACGTTTGGCTTTACTAAAATCCTCCGGCTAGGTGTACAGAACCGTAAAGTCGAATAATTTTCTGTTAACGGCTATTGATTGAAGTGATTGTTCAGCTTTAGTTGTAAATTTAAAGACAACCTACCCCCTGTATCACTTCTTCCGCTGCCCACATTTCCTAATTTTTAAAACAAACAACAATGATTTCGGTACGGAACATTTTCGCCCCATTGCTCGGCGCACTGTTGGTTTCATTGGCATCATGCAACAACAGCGAACAACAAACAAAGGAAAGCACAAGCGATACCACCGCTTCGTCAGCTACTTCTACAACTACAGCCACAACACCGGTGTCCAACATCGTTACCAGTCCTCAAAACATACTGGTAGTGATGCACAAAGTGACTAGTTATTCCAAATGGAAGCCTCTCTACGACGCGCATGATACCGCAAGGGTGTCCGCGGGACTTCATGACTATGTTATTGGCAGGGGAGTGCAGGACTCCAACATGCTAACAATTGCCCTTAAAGCGGATGACACGGCTAAGGCAAAAGCATTTTCAAAAGACCCGGGATTGAAGCAGGCGATGCAAAAAGGAGGAGTTATTGGCGCTCCCGTTATTGCGTTGATCACAATGGTTTACCAGGACACTTCCAACATCTCTACAAGTTTAAGAGCTTCTTCCATGTTGACCGTTAAGGACTGGGATACCTGGGAGAAAAGCTTTAAAGATGGTGAGCAGGACCGCAAAGACAACGGAATTGTCGTAAGAGCTTATGGTTATGATGCGTCTGATAACCACAAGGTAAGGGTGGTGTCGGCACTCATTGATTCAGCAAAAGCCATGGCTTATTATAAATCAGAGGCGATCAAAAAAAGAATGGCTGATGCAGGCGTTGTGGGCCAGCCAAGCCGTTTTTATTACCATATTGTCCAGCGTTATTATTGAAACAAATAATTCGGAAGATGGGGCGAATGCTCCATCTTTTTTTTAACACAAGCATTTGAAAAAAACGCTTGCAATTTTCTACTGTGCAAAAGTTTTTTGATCTCGGGCGCAACTTTGACCGAATTCCCTTCGCTGCTTCCAATTGAATCATACCGAACTTTGACACATTATGCAGAAATCCAGCGAAACATGTTTTTCAGTTTTGTGCCAGGACCACTCTCCTGCCCTCCGGCCTGAAATACCAGGACATAAGCGTAAGAACAAGCAATAACAGGGAAGGAAGTGATTCGGTAAGGCGGTCACCTGAAAGCACATGCGAAAAAAGGGCTCCTGTCATCAAAAAGAAAAATCCTGCGTAAGCCCATTCCTTCAGCAAAGAATTTTTACCAATGAGCAAAGCGGCAACGCCTACAATCTTCCAGGCGCCTACAATGGTTAAAAAATAAAGAGGATAACCGAGGTGCGTAATCATATCTGCTCCACCCTGTCCCTCTTTTGCTCTTAGCAATTGAACAATTCCCGTGGAGAGCATGCCCAGTGCAAGCCAAACGGTTGCCACCCAGTAAATGATCCTGTTTCGTTTTTTCATAAAACTTATTTTGATTTTGATAGCATTGCTTCAATCCGGTTATGCGCCAAGTTAATGCCCTGCGCAAATGGAAGTTTGAGTACCTCGTCTCTTTGCGCTACCGATTCATAGATCACGTGCATTTCAAGCCTGCTCTTTTCTTCACCTAGTTTTTCAAAGCTGTACACTTCCAGCTGCACACCATAGGGCGTGCCCTCCATTTCAAAACTGCGGATGATCTTTTGACCGGAAACAAATTCATGAATGACGCCGTTGGCACGAAATACGACGTTTCCGTTTTTAGCTGTCGCCTCGAGTTGATACCCACCATGCTTTTGACTGTCAAGTTTTACAACCTTCATGGTAGTATAATCGTTGGACATCCACTGCTCGATGAGTTCAGCCTCTTCATAGGCTTTAAAAAGAAGGTCGATTGGCAACTCGAAATCTCTTGTGATAAATAGTTCCTGTTTGCCTTCTTCAGCATGGACTTTCGTTTTGTTTTCCATCTTGCTATTTTTTTGATTTGTATTTCTTCATGACGCTTTCCAGCCTGTCAAAACGGTCATCCCACATTTTTGCAAAGGGCTCAATAAAATCCGAGACTTCTTTCATCTTCTTTGCATTGAAATGATAGTAAATTTCTCTACCGCTTTGTTCGGGCTTCAGCAGTTCGCATTCAGTAAGAATTTGCAGGTGTTTTGATACCGTCGGTCTTGCCGTATCAAAATTGGCGGCAATGGCTCCTGCGGTCATTGACTGCGAAGCCACCAATAAAAGAATGGCCCTTCTTGTAGGATCGGCTATTGCCTGGAATACATCCCTGCGTAAATTCATTGTGTAGCTATTTGGCTACAAATGTATGTGAAGTCATTTGGCTACGCAAATATTTCTCTAATTTTTTTTCTTGACAACGGCACATCATCAGCAATCAACACGGAGTTATTAAGCCAAAAAAAAAATTTCGCGCCCGGCGCAGCCAACTAGCGTACACACACACTCCACGCTATGAATTGACACAAAAATTTCCACAAGCGAAAGACCAAATACAAACTTTTCACTATAAGCTTTTAAACTTAGATTTGCGGCGAACTCAAATGCAACCAAAACAATAAAAGAGTTGTAAACAAAACCAACCTCCATGAAACAACTGCTATCCTTCGCCAGCCGTTTGGCTGTGCTTATCCTTGTTAATTGCCTTTGTCTCTTCTCCCATGCCCAAACCAATGACGCTGTAAATTTTGATGGTGTTGATGATTATGTATCGCTGCCCCCGAGTGTGGCCGTGAGCCAGCTAAATACTTTTACCATTGAAGCCTGGGTATATTGGACCGGGGCAGGCAATGCATGCATCTATTCAGAAACCGTGCAGGGCAACGACAACCCGATGTTCAGCATCAGCCCCCGAAGCGGCGACGCAGGCGGCATTGAGCTGGTACTCAGAGATAATTCATTAACGGGCCTTGTACTTCAGCCGGCAACGGCAACAATAACTGCCAACACGTGGGTACATGTAGCAGTGGTCAGAACCTCGGCTACCAATATAAAAATTTATATCGACGGCGTATTAAAAGACAATGCATCATTTACTGCTCCTGCTTCCTGGACACCCGATAAAGTAAATATAGGCATACGGTGGCGCGGCATCCAGGATGGCCCCTTCCCGGGCAAAATTGACGAGGTAAGAATATGGAACACGGCAAGAACCGGGGCAGAGATCAAGGCAAATATGTTTAACCAAAACCTTGCAAACAATGCAACAGGTCTTGTAGCGTACTACCGCTTCAATGAAGCCAGCGGCACCACAGCCTACAACAGCTGCACCAATACTTCAGCCATCGATGGAACACTAACAAATGGACCCACGTGGACGCCAAGCCCCGTGCAGTTTGCAGCAAACGCCCTACAGTTCAACGGCAGCAGCTATGTCGAACTCAATAACCGCATCAATGTGGGAACTTCTGACTTCACAATCGAGGCTTGGGTCTATCCTACAAGTACTTCAGCAGGAATGGTGTTTGCGCAGGACGTTTGTGGGGATGGAGAACACCAGTTCCGTTTTTATACCAACAACAGCAAGGTAAATTTCGATTTCAGTGATGCGGCGGCTCTGGGCTCCGCTTATTCTTTTCAGCTGCCATCAACAGCCAATTCAGTTCCCTTAAATACCTGGACCCAGATAGCTATAACAAGAAGCGGAAACAATTACACCCTGTACATCAATGGTGTCTCCAATGCTACTTATTCCACAGGCACAAACACCATCAACAACCAAAGCGGTGCCGATGTGAACAAGCGCCTGCGTATCGGTGCAAGAGGAGGTGTCTCAACCGGGTGCGGACTCAATTACTTCAATGGGAGTATTGATGAAGTAAGGTATTGGAATGTTGCAAGAACGGCTACCGAAATTCAACAGAACTATTCAAAAGAAATTGATCCATCAGCCAATTCCAACCTTGTAGATTACTACAGCTTCAACCAGGGCATTTCCGCAGGAACCAACACCGGTCTAACTACCTTGACTGATCAAAAAGGAGACGACAATGGAACACTCAATGGATTTAGCTTAACCGGCAGCACAAGTAATTTCGTAGCTCAAGACGGTTCGGTAATCATTCTGCCCCTGCAGTGGTTAAGCTTTACAGCTCAATCACAAAATTCAAACGTGATACTCCAATGGACAACCGCTTTTGAAATCAATACCAGCAATTTCGATATTCAGCACAGCACTGATGGAAAGGATTGGAAAACGATCGCTAACGTTAGCGCAGTCAACCAGCCCGGAAAAAACAATTACACTTTTGTTGATAAGACACCTGTCGCGGGACGCAACTTTTATCGCCTTAGGCAAAATGATTTCAATACCAAATACGGCTACAGCCAGATAAGGACCGTGCAGATCGACAACAATGGTCGCAGTTTCAGCCTCATCAGCAATCCCGTCTCAAATAGATTATTGCAGATAAGGGTTAATGAGGCTTCCGGCGAGGCAATTCGCTTATATTCCGCGGGTGGATCATTGATTTGGCAAAAGCAGTTTACTGCAGGAGTTCATAATATCGATGTGGGTAGCTTGAGCTCTGGTATCTACTGGTTGAAAGGGAATGCACAGTCAGAAAAACTGCTGCTGCAATAATTGCCCTGGCCTAAACCGAGCTGAGTTTTAATAACCTGGCATGAAAGATCTCAAAGAATTTACCCCCCCCGTAAGAGTCCCCTTTCCCGTTGGGAAAGGTTTTTTAGTTGGGGTTTTTATATTCGGCACTTGTCTTGTAAGAGCTTAAACAAATTCAGTGCTCATGAAAAATGAAAATATTGATTTTAATAAGGTCGCAAGAATCACAGTATTTTTTTGGATTCTTAAAATTTTAGCCACTACACTTGGGGAGGTGCTGGGAGATTTTTTCTCGATGAGTCTGAACATAGGCTACACCTACAGCCTTATCATTACCCTTGTCTTTTTTCTTGTGTTCCTGATTATACAGTTAAAACAAGAAAGGTTCCACGCAGCAATTTACTGGCTTGTGATTGTTGGAACCACTACAGTAGGCACTGAAATTTCAGATTTGATGGACAGAACACTTGGAACGGGTTATACCCTTGGCTCCCTGATCCTTTTTACTGCACTCCTTGTTACGCTGTTTCTTTGGCATCGCAATGTCGGCCAGATAAAAGTTTATCCAATTACACAAAGACGTGTAGAGTTATATTATTGGATTGCAATTCTCATATCCAACAGTCTGGGAACTGCCTTTGGAGATTATTTAAGTGATGACCTTGGACTTAGCTATCTGACAGGTGCTGCAATCACGGCAGGGATAATCGTCGTTGTTGTGCTGCTTCACTACCTTACAAAGATCAACGAGATACTCTTGTTCTGGATTGCATTCATTTTTACAAGGCCGTTCGGTGCGACCTTCGGGGATTTCCTTACAAAACCAATCGAAAAAGGTGGGCTTAATTTCAGCAGGGGTATTGCGGCTTTAGCTACGGCCCTACTAATGGGCGTGCTTATGTTCTTTTCACACCGTCATTCGGAAAAGAGAAAACTTTCTTATGCTCAACTCAGCAGTTGAGATTGCGCAAGCGCCCTGTCATTTTGCTGTTAGGATTTTATATAGTTGGAAGTTTTATAAATCCAGTACTGCTTTGTGTATCTGCTTATCATTTTCCCAAACACAAATAATTTGATCGTTACCGAGAGCTTTTAACAATGGCAATTGTCCCTTTCCTAAATTTACCTGTGTGCCCATTGGTTTCATCACAACAATATTTCCATCTTTCACCCAGGCATAAATATTTTTGCCATTCACTGATTCAATTGCACAGTTTCTTCCTTCACCCAGTTTCCTTTCCTCATTTCCCTGCTCACAGGCATAGATGATACCTTTGCGATTCCAAACTGTTTCAGCACTTCCATTTTCATTTATGGCAAGCCCGCCACCATCCATTGGACAACCATTTAATGCCCAACTCCCATTGCCCAATTTTTGTGCTGATCCGAATGTATTTCCTCCGTCTGTGGACTTAATCAAATACAAGTCCCTGTTTCCCTTTAACCAATTGCGGAACATTATGTAAATATTTTTCCCTTTCACAACAACCGAAGGCTTGCAACAACTGCATACTGTCGTATCGGGAGAAGCATAGACCAATATATTTTTAGACCACGACTTGCCGCCGTTGGTTGATTTTGCTCCATAGATTCTGTTGTGACCATCCCTAAGATCTAGCCATATTGCAAAGGCATTCGCTCCATCGGCAGATAATGCCATAAAGTTTTCTTTTGCAATCGTATCAACATCGTTTACCCTTACCGGTTGCGACCACGCTGCTGACTGGTCTTTTGTGAATGAGAAAATATTACCCATACTGTTACAAGCAGTAATTATCAATCCATTTGCCGTTGCGGCTATTTGTGGCCCTCTCATGTGAGAAGCTGCAAGCTTCGGTAAAACAGTAATTAAAGAAGGCGATGAAAAAGAATTTCCCTTGTCCGATGAATAGCTGTATAAAATACTGTCACCCATTCCATAGACTAAATGAACAACACCTGAATGATCTACTGATAAATTTGGCATCTGACCTTGTGCTATCACTTGACCGGAGGTTGCGGTCGCGACAGGGTTATGACAGCTAACAAAAGCTAATAGCATCGCAAATATTGAAAAGGAAGTGAGCGGCTTCATCAAATGAAAATTTAAAAATCCTGATACGAGACAAATTTGACACAATTTGTTTTT
>Ga0207647_10002092_pt1 | contig 15273 bp, 12 predicted proteins | sample KBSCornC2_FD_184295 | JGI IMG/M metagenome (GOLD analysis project Ga0207647, IMG submission 184295) | Corn rhizosphere microbial communities from Kellogg Biological Station, Michigan, USA - C2 (SPAdes) (version 2) | ecosystem: Host-associated > Plants > Roots > Rhizosphere ...
GTCCGCCTCCGCCAGCTCGGCCGGGAATTGCACAAGCCACCCTGCTGCCGCGACCGCCGCAGGCGCAGCATGCTCGCCCGTTTCGCCATTGACGACGATCAGCGTGCGCAGGTTCGTGTCCTTGCACGCCTCCGCATTGAAGCGTGCGCAGAATTCGGACTCGGCCACCGCGACGGTCGCGCCGGAATCGGCGAGATAGAATTGCAGGAGATCGGGCGGCGTCAGCGTGTTGATCAGGAGCGGCACGAAGCCGGCGCGCACCGCGCCGAAGAAGGCGGCGGGATAGGCCGGCGTATCGTCGAGGAACAACAGCACGCGGTCGCCGCGTTTCAGCCCGAGTGAGATGAAGCCGTTGCCCCAGCGGCAAGCCTCCGCGCAGAGCTCGGAATATGTGCGCGTGCCCGCCGCACCGATCAGCGCGAGCTTGTCGCCATATCCCTTGCCGAGATTGTCGAACAGCACGCGGCTGGCGTTGTAGATTTGCGGAACGGCAAAGCCGATCTCGCGTGCGCCCGCGCTGTCCGCGGGCACCTGGTCGCGAATCTCGTTGTTCATGCCTCGTCCCCGCCGTTCTTGGCGGCCTCATAACGCGCCATGAAGGCCGGCGACATCGTGCGCAGGCGGGAATCGTCGATACGCCCGGAGCGGGTGATGTAGCTGTAGGCAAAGTCCATCAAATCGAGCTGCATGTGTTCGGCAAAGTGCTCGTACCAGCAGGCCGAGGTGCGCGCAGCGTTGACGAGTTTCTGCACCACCGGTTTTCGCTCGGCCTGGTAGCGAAGCAATGCGGTGTTCAGATGCGCATCGGATTCCAGCGCCTTGACAAGCGCGATCGCGTCCTCGATCGCGAGCCGCGTGCCGGAGCCGATCGAGAAATGCGCCGAGTGCAGGGCGTCGCCGATCAGCACCATGTTCTTGAACGACCAGTGCTCGTTCCAGACCCAGGGGAAATTGCGCCATACCGATTTGTTGGAGACGAGGCAGTGGCCGCCGAGCGTATCCGCAAACACCTCCTCGCAGACGCCCTTGGACTGCTCGACGTCCTTGTAGGCGAACCCGTAAGCCTGCCAGGTGGCGTGATCGCACTCGACCAGGAAGGTGCTCATGGTCGGCGAATAGCGGTAGTGATGGGCGTTGAAGGCACCGCGGTCGGTCTTGACGAAGGTCTGCGACAGCGTGTCGAACCGCTTCGAGGTGCCGTACCAGACGAACTTGTTGGAGGAGTAGGACAGCGAGGTGCCGAAATCGCCCTCGAAGGCGCGGCGCACCAGCGAGTTCAAGCCGTCGGCGGCGACGATCAGGTCGTGGCCGTTGAGTTGGTCGATACCGAGAATTTGCGTGTCGAAGCGCGGCGTGACGCCGGCATCGAGCGCGCGCTGCTGCAGGAACTGCAAGAGCTCGAGCCGGCCAATCGAGGAGAAGCCGACGCCGTCGATGGCGACGCTGTCGCCATGGACGTTCAGCGTGATGTTCTCCCAGCTCTCCATATGCGGCGCGATCGCGTCGACCGTCTCGGGGTCGTCGGTACGCAGGAACTCCAGCGCCTGGTCGGAGAACACGACGCCAAAGCCCCAGGTCGCATCGGCCGGGTTCTGTTCGAACAGGTCGACTTGATCCTCAGGGTGACGCTTCTTCCAGAGATGGGCGAAGTAGAGCCCGCCGGGCCCCCCGCCAATCACGGCGATCCGCAACGTCTGCCTCCCTAATTGACAGTATACTTACTATCTAGGGGTAGACTAATGTGCTCCGGCCTCCCGCGCCAGCAGAATTATCGGCCAAGCGCGGCGCGCCAAAGCTCGCTTCCGGACCCCGTCTTGCGCGTGTCCGAAGCCGTCAGGCGCGAACCATAGCCAAAGCGCGTCGGCTTGGCCACCCGGGGATCAGACGCAACGCTTCACGTAGACCCCGTTCACCAGCACCCTGGTACAGCGGACCACCGGAACCGGCTTGCGGACCACGACGGCGGCGTTCGGCCCGGCGCAACCGGCGCGATAGACGCCGCGCGCGCACACCACCGCGTTGGCGTCGGTGGCCTCGAACGTCATGGTCGCCGCGAAGGCGAGGAGTGCAGAAGCAACGAGCAGCAATGAACGCATGTTGTCCTCCCTGTCTTGTCGTGATCGAAATCGATATCCGCAAAAGTTTGTCGCGGCAGGCGTGCGAAAATCCATTCGCGCACGCCGCCGATCAGTATCGTGCGCCTTGGCGCGTCGGCGTGCGCTGCCTTATCGCGCTGCGAACGGGGCGAGCACCTCCTTGCAGGCAGGCGACAGCGACGCGGCATTGCTGGCGATGCACTGAACGATGCGGCCGCCGCCGGGCGCAAGGCCGGCGCACAGCGTGCGGATGTCGGCGCCGCAGGCCGACCGGACGATGAACAGCTCTTCGCGCGGCCGCAGCGGGCGCAGAACGATCACGGCTGGCGCGGCCGCCGGTGCAGGAGCCGCGCCCGCGGGCGCTGCCGTTGTTGCCGCGCCGCCGCCGGCCGCGGCGCTCAGGGCTTTCTCGCAGGCGGGCGAAACCTTGGCCTTGTTCTTCTCCAGGCATTCGAGCGCGGGGGCGCCACCGGGCGGCACGCCGGCGCAAACCTTGGGATAGTCGGCGCGGCACGCGCTCTTGACCGCAGCAACCTGCGCGCTGCTCGGCTGCTTGGCGGCAGCTGCCTTTGGCGCAGGTGCGGCGGCGGGCTTTTCAGCGGGGGCCGCTTCAGCCTTCGGCGCCGCAGGCGCCGCTTCGGTCTTGGGCGCAGCTTCGGTCTTTGGCGCGGCCGGCGCGGCTTCGGTCTTCGGAGCCGCAGCGGGCTCCACCGCGCGAACCGCGGTCTGGCATCCAGGTGACAGGCTGGACATGTTTTTCGCCAGACATTGATACGCTTCCACGCCGCCGGGCGTGACGCTCGCGCAGTGCGCCATGAAGTCCGAACGGCATGCGGACCGCATGGCGCTCTTCTGCGCGTCGGTCGGTGCTTGCGCGAAGGCGCCTGTTGCAGTTGCGAAGAGCGCGGCGGCGAGCAGCGCCGTGCGCGTTGATGCATGTTTCAACGTGTTGAACATCTGAGTGAATTCCTGCCCTGTCGGTAACGCCGACGGTTTTCAAATGTAATGCAAGCGCAATCGCCGCGAGTGATGCCTCGCGCGCGGTATCTTTGGATGCTTTGGCCTCTACCGCAAGTAGATAATGCCGGCGCAATTGCGACGAAACTAGAGCATGATCCGGACCCGAGGGGCCGCGTTAGCGCAAGGTGTGCAGCGGTTTTCCCTTGCGCCAAACGCGGAACGCGTTTGCGCGGACATCATGCTCAAACAATACGTCGTCAGAGCTTGACCATGCGCTTGCCGCGGTTCTCGCCCGCGAGCAATCCGATCAGCGCTTTCGGCGTGTTCGCGAGGCCGTCGATGATGTCCTCCTGCACCTTCAGCTTGCCGGATTTGACCCAGGCCTGGAGATCGGCGAGCGCGCGCTGGCTGTCCTTCATGTAGTCCATCACGATGAAGCCCTGCATGACCAGCCGCTTCACCACGATCAGGCCGGGCACGCCGCGCGGACCGTGCGCCGATGGCGCGCCGTCATATTGCGAGATCGCGCCGCAGCAGGCGATGCGGCCGTAATTGTTCATCTGCGGCAGGCAGGCTTCCAGAATGTCGCCGCCGACATTGTCGAAATAGACGTCGATGCCTTTCGGCGCGGCCGCGCGCAGGGCCTTGAACACGGCGCCGTCCTTGTAGTCGACGGCGGCATCGAAGCCGAGCTCGGAGGTCAGCCAGTTGCACTTGTCGGCGCCGCCGGCGATGCCGATCACGCGACATCCCTTGATCTTGGCGATCTGCCCGACGATCGAGCCGACCGAGCCGGCCGCCGCGGAGACCACGACGGTCTCGCCCTCCTTGGGCTTGCCGACCTCCAGCAGGCCGAAATAGGCGGTGAGGCCGGCGATGCCGAACACGCTGAGCAGATGCGTCATCGGTTCGAGCTTCGGCATTTTCGTGAGATGCTTTGCCGGCACCGCGGCAAACTCCTGCCAGCCGGTGTCGCCGAACACGATGTCGCCGGCAGCCAAGCCCGGCGCCTTCGAACTGACGACCTCGGCGATGCCGCCGCCGGCCATCACGCTGTTGGCTTCGACGGCTGAACGATAGGTCGCGCCATGCATCCAGGCGCGGTTGGCGGCGTCGAGCGAGATGTAACGCACGCGCAGCAAAGCCTCGCCGTCCTTCGGCTCCGGCATCGCGCCGTCGACCATCTTGAAATGTTCGGGGCCGAGCTTGCCGCTCGGCTTTTCCACCAGAAGAATCTGGCGATTGATGTTGCCGCTCATGGCGTTTCCCTCTTCGTTTGCTTGACGATTATTGATGCAGCCGCCGCAAAGAAAACGTGCAGGCCGCATTCGTTGTGCGCTGCATGAAGGCTAGATCGTGGGGGGCAGTTTCACAACGGGAACATCCGGCCAACGCGGCCACCCGCCAAGCGTGTTGCGTAGCCGTCATATCTGCGACATCATGAAGCGCCGGTGTACGTGGGGGTAAGCAATGTCGAACAGGTTTACGCAATACATCTTGGGCGCGATGGTGCTGGGCATCATCATGGGCTCGGCGATCTACAACTTTCTGCCCGATACGCGCGCCGACTGGGCCTCGTCCATCAACCTGATCGCCATGATGTTCCTGCGCCTGATCAAGATGATCATCGCGCCGCTGGTGTTCGCGACCCTGGTCGGCGGCATCGCCCATATGGGCTCGGGCTCCAAGCTCGGCCGCATCTTCGCCAAGACCATGGGCTGGTTCATCAGCGCCTCCTTCGTCTCGCTGCTGCTCGGCCTCGTGATGGTCAACCTGCTCCAGCCCGGCGCCAACTTCCCCGGCACGCTGCCTGCGGCAGGCCAATCGACCGGCCTGCCGGTCTCGGCCTTCTCGATCGAGAAGTTCCTGACCCACCTGATCCCGACCTCGATCGCGGACGCGATGGCGCAGAACGAGATCCTCCAGATCGTGATCTTCGCCGTGTTCTTCTCGGTGGCGATGGGCGCGATGCCCGAGCGCTCCAAGCCGATCCTGGCGCTGATCGACGATATCGGCCACATCATGCTCAAGGTGACGAGCTATGTGATGCTGTTCGCGCCGCTCGCGGTGTGGGCCGCGATCACGGCGACGGTGGCCAAGAACGGCCTGCTGGTGCTCTGGAAGCTCGTCGTCTTCATGGGCGGCTTCTATCTCTCGCTGGCGATCCTGTGGACGATCCTGGTGATCGTGGGCTTCATCGTGATCGGGCCGCGCTACAGCCATCTGCTGAAGCTGGTCCGCGAGCCGCTGATGATCGCGTTCTCCACCGCGAGCTCGGAGGCGGCCTATCCGAAGACGCTGGAGGCGCTCAACCGCTTCGGCGCCTCGTCGCGGATCTCGAGCTTCGTGCTGCCGCTCGGCTATTCCTTCAACCTCGACGGCACGATGATGTACTGCACCTTCGCGGCCGTCTTCATCGCGCAGAGCTACCACATCGACATGGCGCTCGGCACGCAGCTCGCGATGCTGGCGACGCTGATGATCACCTCCAAGGGCGTCGCCGGCGTGCCGCGCGCCTCCCTCGTCGTGATCGCCTCGACGCTGGCGCAGTTCAACATTCCCGAGGCCGGCCTGCTCATGATCATGGGCATCGACACCTTCCTCGACATGGGCCGCAGCGCCACCAACGTGATCGGCAACACGCTCGCGACCTCGGTCGTGGCGAAGTGGGAAGGCGAGCTTGGGCCCGAGCATGAGATGGGACCAGGCGACGCCGTGCCCGGCGACATGGTGCCCGGCGAAGTGCCCGCCATGGCCGGCCATGGTTAGGAGCGCATCATGGGCCAGACACTGACGAGGTCAGTGATCGGCGGCTGTCTGTGGCTCGCGGCATCGTTGCTCGCGACCACAGCATTCGCCCAGACCAGCAACGAAGGGCTCAGCCCGACGCTGTCGGCCATCAAGAAAGCGCATGTCGTGCGGCTCGGCTATCGCGAGAGCTCGCCGCCGTTCTCCTTCCTCGACCAGTCGGGCCGCCCGATCGGCTACAGCCTCGAACTCTGCGAGGCGATCGTCGAGGAGATCGGCGTCGAGGTCGACGATCCCAATCTCAGGATCGACTACGTCAAGGTCACCTCGGACGACCGCATCGACGCCGTGCTCCAGAACAAGATCGACCTGGAATGCGGCTCGACCACCGCCAATGCCGAGCGTGGCAAGCGCGTCGCCTTCTCCCCGCTGATATTCGTCGCCGGCACCAAGCTGATGGTGCCGAAGGCGTCAAAGGTCCAGTCGTTGACCGATCTGAAGGGCAAGACCGTGGTGGTGACGAAGGGCACCACCAACGAGCAGGCGATCCAGGCGGCCGACAAGAAGTCCTCGCTCGGGTTGAACATCGTCACCTCGCCGGATCACGAGCAGTCGTATCAGATGCTCGTCGACGGCAAGGCCGATGCGTTTGCGACCGACGACATCCTGCTCTCCGGCTTGATCGCGCGCCACAAGGCGCAGGACAAGTTCCGCGTCACCGGCGATTACCTGTCCTATGACCCCTACGGCATCATGTTCAGGAAGGGTGAGCCGCAATTGTCGGCCGTGGTCGAGCGCACCTTCCGCAAGCTCGGCTCCAACCGCGACCTCGTCCCGCTCTACAACAAATGGTTCACCGCCAGGCTTCCGACCGGCGAACGGCTCAACGTGCCGATCTCGCTGCAACTCGAGGAAGCCTTCAAGGCGATGGACGATTCGGCGAGCGCGAATAACTAGCGCTTACTTTGGTTCTATCCTCGAATGCTGCTGCGTGAGGTGTGCTCGCGGAGAGAGACCCCTCACTCGTCTCGCCGCCAAGGCGGCGAGCCACCCTCTCCCACAAGGGGAGAGGGTGCAGTGCCCGTGGCTGCTAATTTGTGCCAAACACCCGGTCCAGCGCCGCGTCATACGACGCCTGCACCAGCTCCGGATGCAGCTTCGCCAGCGCTTCCATCATCACGCCGGAATTGATCTCGAGCACGCGCCAGGAGCCGTCGACGCGGACCACGTCGATCGATGCGAAGGCGATGCCGATGGCCTTGGCGGCGTCGGCGGCGAGCTTGACGCAGGCCGCGCGAACCTCGCCGTCCTCCATCAGCACCGGCCGTGCGCCGGCGTCGAGATTGTGCCGCCAATCCGATCCACGCTGCTTGCTGTAGACGACAAGTGGCACGTCATCGAGCAGCACCACGCGGATCTCCTGCTCGATCGCGACATAGGGTGAGATCACGAGCCCCGTGCTCATCGAAAAGACTTCGCCAACCGCGTGGTCGAGTTCCGCCTCCGTCGTCACCTTGAACACCGATCGCCCCGATGTCCCCTCGTTCGGCTTCACCACCACACCTTGCGGATGGTCGTGAAGCAGCACGAGCATTGCCTCTCGCCAGGTGGCGCCAACGACATTCTTGCCCAGCCTCGGGTTGAGGAAGAGATGATGAGGAATGCAGGGCACGCCCTCGAGCGTCAGCGCCTCGGCCGTCGCCGATTTGTCGTTGGCGAGGCGATGCGCGATGGCGCTGTTGAGGCCGATGTCGTAGCCGAAGGCGAAGTGGCGCGCCTCGCCCCGGCGCATCGCGATCAGCCAGCCGCCGGAGCGGATGTCGACGGCAATGCCATGGCGGGCGCAATAGCGCCGGATCGCCTGGACGAAGATGCGTTCGCTGCTGGCCATGGGTCTCAGTCACTCCTGTCGCCAAAAGCCGCAAAAATGCGGGGTTCGGCGCCAGGCCGGGGTGAAAATCAGAGCTATTCTTAATGAAATTCTCGCGAGCGCGACGGAAATTAAGTGCTGCCGTCGAGCCCGAAAGGGAAAAGAAATTGCCCTGTGCGCGCGCCACGCAGCAGATTCGTTAATGGCGCGGCCAATTCCTTCGCAAATGCCGGTTTGATCGGCATCAATTGCACCCGAAACGAGGTTGATTATTGGTCTCAATGGCGTAGATCACACACGCGAAATCCTCCGCCATGGCAATGGTGTCCGCCCGCTTTCAGGGCCGGGCAATGCTTTTGCCCTAAAACCGCAATTATTCGGAATATCGAAAATCATGAGCGCGTTTTACCGAGAGAAGGTTCTTTCCGTCCAGCACTGGACCGACACGCTGTTCAGCTTCCGCGCCACGCGCGATACCGGCTTCCGTTTCCAGAACGGGCAGTTCGCGATGATCGGCCTCGAGGTCGACGGCCGTCCGCTGCTGCGCGCCTACAGCATGGCGAGCGCCAACCACGAGGAAGAGCTCGAGTTCTTCTCGATCAAGGTTCAGGACGGCCCGCTGACCTCGCGCCTCCAGAAGATCAAGGAAGGCGACACCATCCTGGTCGGCCGCAAGGCGACCGGCACGCTGATCACCGACAACCTCATCCCCGGCAAGCGGCTGATGCTGCTCTCGACCGGGACGGGCCTCGCGCCGTTCGCGAGCCTGATCAAGGACCCCGACGTCTACGAACAGTTCGAGACCATCGTGCTGGTGCACGGCTGCCGCCAGGTCTCCGAGCTCGCCTATGGCGAGAAGCTCGTCGCCAATCTGCGCGAGGACGAGCTGTTCGGGGAGCTGCTCGCTGACAAGCTCGTCTACTACCCGACCGTGACCCGCGAGCCGTTCCGCAATCGTGGCCGCATCACCGACCTCATCAGCTCCGAGCAGATCTTCAACGACATCGGACAGGGCCCGCTCGACATCGCAACCGACCGCATCATGATGTGCGGCAGCCCGGCGATGCTGGAAGAGCTGAAGGTGATGTTCGAAGGCCGCGACTTCGTCGAAGGCAGCGGCAACAGGCCCGGCCATTTCGTGATCGAGAAGGCGTTCGTCGAGCGCTGAGTCCTCTTGAATGGGTGGCGCGATCTCGTCTCCCATTCAACTCGTCGTCCCGGACACGCGCAGCGAAGCGGAGCGCCGATCCGGGATCCATAGCCACAGGGCGTGGTTTGGCGAAGACTCGCGGTGACAGCTTTCTCAGTCACGAAATCCTGTGGTTATGGATCCCGGGTCTGCGCTGACGCTTGCCCGGGATGACAGCTCGGTTTGTGGCCACTGCGGCCTCCTCCCATCCCCGCCTTTTCTGCTGCACTGCAAAAGCCTAACCTCTCGGCGGATTGATTTGCCGCGGCCGAATTCGCTAGCCTGAAACAAGCGCCGCGTCATATCCGTATGACAGGCGCGGGCGTATCGTACCGCCTCAAGCTGGCGAGAGGATGGGAATCGTGGCCGACGAAAATAGCAAAGCGCCAAAATCGAAGCGTGGGCCCCTGGAAGAGGGGGCCATGGAAACCCTGCTGATTCCATTCTCGCCGCGCTTCATCGTGCTGACGATCTGCGCGGTCGTCACCGCGCTCCTGATCGGCGTCGGCATCGCCGACCGCAAGATCTTCGACATCCTGCTGATCCCGATCCTGATCTTCGGCGCCCTGACGCTGCTCGGTGTCCGCGACCTCATGCAGAAGGGCCATGCGGTTCTGCGCAACTACCCGATCTCGGCGCATATCCGCTTCCTGCTGGAAGAAATCCGCCCCGAGATGCGGCAGTATTTCTTCGAGAGCGAGAAGGACGGCATGCCGTTCTCGCGCGACATCCGCGCGGTGGTCTATCAGCGCGCCAAGATGCAGCTCGACAAGCGTCCGTTCGGAACCCAGGAGGACGTCTACCGCGAGGGCTACGAGTGGATGCATCATTCGGTGTCGCCGAAGACGCATGCCGAGGAGAAGTTTCGCGTCACCATCGGCGGCCCCGATTGCGCAAAGCCATATTCGGCATCGGTGTTCAACATCTCGGCGATGAGCTTCGGCGCGCTCAGCCCGAACGCGGTGCGTGCGCTCAATGCCGGCGCGAAGAAGGGCGGCTTCGCCCATGACACCGGCGAGGGCGGCTTCAGCCCCTATCACCGCGAGATGGGCGGCGACATCATCTGGGAAATCGGCTCGGGCTATTTCGGCTGCCGTCACCTCGACGGCACGTTCGATCCCGAGGCGTTCGCGCGGGTCGCCAGCGAAGACCAGATCAAGATGGTCGAGCTCAAGATCAGCCAGGGTGCCAAGCCCGGCCATGGCGGCGTGCTGCCGGCGGCGAAGGTCTCGGAGGAGATCTCCAAGATCCGCGGCGTGTCCATGGGCGAGGACTGCATCTCGCCGGCCTCGCACCGCGCGTTCTCGACGCCGACAGGCATGATGCAGTTCATCGCGGAGATGCGACGCCTCTCCGGCGGCAAGCCGGCCGGATTCAAGCTGTGCATCGGTCATCCCTGGGAATTCCTGGCGATCTGCAAGGCGATGCTGGAGACCGGCATCTATCCCGATTTCATCGTCGTCGACGGCAACGAGGGCGGCACCGGCGCCGCGCCGCTGGAGTTCATGGACCATCTGGGCATGCCGATGCGCGAGGGCGTCAACTTCGTCCACAACGCGCTGATCGGCATCAATGCCCGCGACCGCATCAAGCTCGGCGCCTCCGGCAAGATCGCCACCGCCTTCGACATGGCGCGGGCGATGGCGATCGGCGCCGACTGGTGCAATTCGGCGCGCGGCTTCATGTTCTCGCTCGGCTGCATCCAGTCGCTGAGCTGCCATACCGACCGTTGCCCGACCGGCGTCGCGACGCAGGATCCGACGCGGGCGCGCGCGCTCTACGTGCCGCTCAAGATCGACCGCGTGCACAATTACCACCATGCGACGCTGCACTCGCTGACCGAGCTGATCGCCGCGGCCGGTCTCGAGCATCCCCAGCAGCTGCGCCCGATCCATTTCAGCCAACGGACGTCGACGACCCAGGTGCAATCTTTTGCGCAGCTCTATCCGGCGCTGCGTCCGGGCGAACTGCTCGAAGGCACGGAAGACCCGCGCTTCCGCGACGCCTGGCGGATGGCGCGGGCGGAGACGTTCCAGCCGGCGCTGTGAGGCGCCGGGCCACGGTATGATGCGGCCGCGCGAGGCCATGGAATGGTCGCGAGCAGCGGGGGCTTATCGTCTGATTCAACTTTGGGTATAGATTCATCCCATGGACGAGCGACGCAACAAAGCCAGACATCGCGTGCTGAAGGCCGGAACGATCGAGTTCGGCGGCGGCGCGATCGACTGCACCGTCCGCAATTTCTCGGACACCGGCGCAGCCCTCGATGTCACCAGCCCGGTCGGCATTCCCGAACACTTCGCCCTGCTCATCCAGGCCGACGGAAAGCAGCTGGCGTGCACCGTGGTCTGGCGCAAGGAAAAGCGGATCGGTGTGAAGTTCGGGTAGGGGATCTGTTATTGGGCGTTAGCGCGAGGTTCTTGCTCCGTTGTCGTCCCGGCGAAGGCCGGGACCCATAACCACAGGGAGTGGTTTGGCGAAGACTCGTCATTCGGTACTGCGTCCTTCCGAAATCGATAGACCTCGCGGTATGGGTCCCGGCCTTCGCCGGGACGACGAGTCGAGATTGGTACGCCGTCCCGCGTTCTCACACACAAGCGCGCAACTCACGCCGCCGCCTGCTCATCTCTCCGGCTCGCCAGAATCTTGTCGATCCTTCTTCCGTCGAGATCGACCACCTCGATGTGCCAGCCGCCGAGGTCGAAGGCGTCGCCGACATTGGGCAGCACGTTGAAGTGTTGCAGCACGAGGCCCGCCACGGTGTAGAAGCGATGGTGCGGCGGCAGCTCGATGCCGAGCAGCTCGCCGAATTCGTCGACCGGCATCCAGCCGGCGACCAGCAGCGATTCGTCTGCGCGCTTGACATAGGCCGGCTCCGGCGGGCCTTCCTCGGAATGGAACGCGCCGACGATCGATTCCAGAATGTCGGCCGCAGTGACCACGCCTTCGAAGGCGCCGTACTCGTCATAGACGAAACCGACATGGACCGGAGCGGCCCTCAGGATCGCGAGCACGTCGCGGGCATCCGCCGAGGCGGGAATGCTCGGCGCTTCGCGGACGAGCGCCCGCAGATCGGGCGTGCGTTCGTTCATGAACGCGACCAGCAGGTCCTTGGCCTGGAGCACGCCGATCGGCTTGTCGCGTTCGCCGTCCGAGGCCGGAAAGCGTGAATGCGGGCTCTTGGCGATGATCGCTTGAATGGCTTCCGGTGCGTCGTTCAGGTCGATCTCGTCGACCTCCGTGCGCGGCGTCATGACGGCGCCGACCGGCCGGTCGCCGAGCCGCATCACGCCGGCGATCATCTCCTTCTCGCCGGGTTCGAGCACGCCGGCGTTTTCGGCTTCGCTGACGAGGTGATGGATCTCGTCCTCCGAGACCTTCTCCTCGGCCTTGCCGCCGCGGCCGAGCAGCGTGAGGATCAGCTTGCCGGAGAGATCGAGCAGGAAGACGAGCGGCAGTGAAATCCGCGCCAGCACGTGCATCGCGGGCGCGACCTTGACCGCGATGCTCTCGGGGTCGCGCAGCGCCACCTGCTTCGGCACCAGTTCGCCGACGATCAGGGTGGCGTAGGTGATGAGCGTGACGACGATGCCGACGCCGACGATGTCGGCGATGCCGGCGGACAGGCCGAGCTCGACCAGCCATTGCGCCAGCCGCTGCCCGAGCGTCGCGCCGGAGAATGCACCCGAGAGCACGCCGACCAGCGTGATGCCGATCTGCACCGTCGAGAGGAATTTGCCGGGATCGGCCGCCAGCGTCAGCGCCCGCTCGGCGCCGCGCACGCCCTTGGCCGCGAGCAGCGAGAGGCGGGCCGGGCGGGACGAGACCACGGCCAGTTCGGACATGGAGAGCAGGCCGTTGATGACGATCAGGACGACGACGATGACGAGTTCGACCGAGAGCATTGATGTTCCGGAGGTATGCGAGTGCGGCCGGATGGCGGCGCAAGCATTGATATAGGTATTTTGCGAGGAAAATCCCGGCAATTCTGTCGCATCGGGCACCGCGGGGAACCCGGCGACGACAGCGTTCGGCAGACCCGCGCGGCCTATGGCACTCCGCGGAACTACGGGCCGTTGCTTAACGGGCCCTTAGTGGCCGACAGCTAGGTTTTCGACATTTGTAGCAATGTGTTCGGGGACCCAAGGATGCGGATCGGGAAGCTCTTCGCGCTGTCGATGCTGACGGTGACGGTTTTTGCAGTCATCCTCGGCGCCGAGGTGCTGATACCCCAGGCGCGCATCTTCTCGAACCGCTCCGACGCGATCAAGACGGTTGACGCTTTTGGTGCGACCCTGATGGTCAGCCAGCAAGTCGCCGGTCTTCGCGCCCCCTACATTGGACCGATCTTCCAGGAAGCCGCTGCGACGCAGGCCCAGATCGACGTTGCCGCGAAGGCCGCGAAAGCCGCCGAGACCGCCTTCGAGAGCGCAAGGCGGGCCATCATGGTGCTGGATGACGGCGGAGCGATTGCCGAGCATCTCGACCGTGCCGCGCGGCGGCTGAAGGAGATCCACATCGCGGCGGATCGCGCGATGAGCGTTCCGCTGGCGGCGCGCGACAGCGCCGCGATCAAGGGTTTCCTGCCCGGTGTTGCCGAGGTGCTCGGCAATATCGAACCGGTCATGAACCGGCTCGAGGCGAAGGTCGTCAATGCCGATTCCTCGCTTGCGGCGTTGCTGAACCTGGCGCGGACGGCGCAGGATCTGCGCGTCTCGGCCGGCAGCCGCGCCGCCACGCTGTCGCCGGCGCTGACCGCACGCCGCCCGCTCGCGGTGGCCGAGTTCTCGCTGATGGATCGTATGCAGGGGCGTGTCGAAGCCGACCGCGAGCGCATCGAGGCCGGTATCGACCAGCTCGGAAACCCGCCCCGCATCGCCACCGCGCTGAAGGCGGCGACGGACTCCTATTTCGGGAAAGCTGCGCTCGTCGTGGACAAGGAAATGCCCGCGGCCCGTAGCGACGGCAAGTACGGCGTCAACGCCGATGAGCTGGCCAGTGTCATCGTGCCGGCCATCCAGATGTTCTACGGCGTGCGCGACGCCGCGCTGGCCGAAGCTGCCGAGCGCGCCGCCTCCGCGCGCGACGGCGCGCTGGCGATGCTCGCCCTCGCGGGCGTGGCGGTGCTGGCGCTGCTCGGGACGCTCGGTGGCGTGACCATGATGCTGCGCAGCCGCGTGGTGACGCCGCTCAGCCGGCTCGCGGACGTGATCGGGACGCTCGCCGCCGGACAGCATGAAGTCGAGATCCCCGCGACAGGCCGCAACGACGAGATCGGCCAGGTGGCGGGCTCGCTGCGGCACTTCAAGGATTCGCTCGTCGCCAAGAAGGCCGCCGACGAGGCGGCCGCGGTCGAAGCCGAGGCGAGGCTCCGTCGCGGCCAGCGCGTGGACCAGATTGCGCGCGACTTCGAAGCCATGATCGGCGACGTCATCAACACCGTTGCGTCGGCATCGTCGGAGCTGGAGGCCTCGGCGGGGACGCTGACGAGCACGGCCGATCAATCGGAAAAGGTCACTGCGACCGTCGCGGCCGCGTCCGAGCAGGCCTCCACCAACGTGCAGACCGTTGCCGCGGCGGCGGAGGAAATGGCCTCGTCGGTGGACGAGATCAGCCGGCAGGTCCAGGACTCCGCGCGGGTCGCCGGCGAGGCGGTGCAGCAGGCGGTGCGGACCAACGACCATGTCGGCGAGCTGGCCAAGGCCGCCGGCCGGATCGGGGACGTCGTCGAGCTCATCAGCCAGATCGCGGGCCAGACCAATCTTCTGGCGCTGAACGCCACCATCGAGGCGGCGCGCGCCGGCGAGGCCGGCCGCGGCTTTGCCGTCGTCGCCTCCGAGGTCAAGGCGCTGGCCGAGCAGACCGCCAAGGCCACCGGCGAGATCAGCCAGCAGATCGCGGGAATCCAGACGGCGACGGAGGATTCCGTCGGCGCCATCAAGGCGATCGGCGACACCATCACCCGCATGTCCGAGATCGCGTCTGCGATCGCCTCGGCGGTCGAGGAGCAGGGCGCGGCGACGCGGGAGATTTCCCGCAACGTGCAGCAGGCGGCCCGCGGCACCCAGCAGGTCTCCGCCAGCATCGTCGACGTGCAGCGCGGCGCGAGCCAGACCGGATCGGCATCTTCGAATGTGCTCGCGGCAGCCAAATCGCTGTCCGGCGAGAGCACGCGTCTCAAGACCGAGGTCGGCAAGTTCCTGGACGCGATCCGGGCGGCGTAGAAAGCGAACGTCTCTCCCCGCTGGGGGCGCAATCGCATTTGCAGAGCGACGTCCCTGTGGCCCATCCTTCGCGACGCCCGCTTTTGGCGGGCTCCTCAGGATGAGGACAGAGTGCGCGGCCGCAGTTTCGACGGGCACCAATGCTGCTTAGCCTCATCCTGAGGAGCCCGCGAAGCGGGCGTCTCG
>Ga0207647_10002096_pt1 | contig 15270 bp, 15 predicted proteins | sample KBSCornC2_FD_184295 | JGI IMG/M metagenome (GOLD analysis project Ga0207647, IMG submission 184295) | Corn rhizosphere microbial communities from Kellogg Biological Station, Michigan, USA - C2 (SPAdes) (version 2) | ecosystem: Host-associated > Plants > Roots > Rhizosphere ...
GTGCTTGTCTGCCAGTCCTCCGGCAAAACGTGCTATGCTAATCATGAGCACCGTAAACGGCAAAAATGTTAATCCCGACTGTAGCTGGCTATAACCCTGCACCTGCACCAGATTGAGCGATAGGAAAAGCATCCCGGCACCCAGTCCTGCATAAAGAAAAAAGGTAAGCAAATTGGCGCCGCTAAAGGTACTGCTGTCAAACAGCTTGAGCGGCATCATCGGGTTGTCGCTTTTAATTTCTATGATGATAAATAGTATCAAAAATAACAAGCCGCCTATTAGCGAGCCATAAGCTTGAACATTGCCCAAACCAACTGCGGGTACTCGTAGAAAACCGAAGGTTATTAAAGCCAATGCCAGGGCGATGGTTATAGCGCCTGGGAAATCAAGTCCGGCTTTGCTATCTTCATCCCTAATCTCATTTACCTTAAATGCCAGCATCAGTAAGGCTATGATACCGATGGGAACGTTGATGAAAAAGATATATCGCCATAAACCTGCGTCGGCCAAGGCGCCGCCTAGTACGGGGCCGCCCATGGTTACCACAGTTGTGAAGGCCGACCATGTGCCTATGGCTTTACCTCGTTCTTGCGGATTAATGGACGAAGATATTAAGGACAAACTCCCCGGTATCATTAGCGCACCACCTATGCCCTGCAGTACCCTGCATATCACCAGTATCAAAACACTTGTTGATACGCCGCAGGCAGCAGAGCCTAAAATGAAAATCAAAATACCATACATGAAGACTCTTTTCCGGCCCAGTTTGTCGCCCATGGCGCCGCCGATTAAAATAAGCGAGGCCAGCATGAGCAGGTAGGCGTTAAGTATCCAGAACAGATCGGCACCGGTGGCGTTCAAGCCTTTTTGCAGCGCAGGCAATACCACATTAAGCGCTGTGGCATCAATAAAGGCCATTGACGAGGCCAGGATGGTTGACGCCATGATCCATTTACCAGCCGGACTTTTTAGGGCTACTGTTGCCATGTGGTTATAACAGGCTTGTTTTCAATTGGGTTTTCACCAATGAAGTTAAAAAAATAAAGCGAACCATTGTCGATCCATTTTTAGGAGGATTTTTTTATTACGATTTCTGACAAAAAAGATGTACTTTATTCCGAAAACAGCTGTTAACGGACTAAATACTATATTATCTATGACCCTAACCCGCAAACAAGCCTATCGTCGTATCGAGATCATCCGTATCATTATGATCGCTGTTGGTATTGCCAGCGCCGCCTTTGGATTGAAGGGATTTCTTATTCCTAATGAGTTTATTGATGGTGGTGTTACCGGTATATCGCTGCTGGTAAGTTCATTAACCGATATTCCTATTTCGATACTTATCGTGGTGATCAATATTCCGTTCATCTTTTTGGGATATAAAAAGGTAGATAAGCTGTTTGCTCTTAAAACATCCGTAGCTATTATAGTGCTTTCGGTAGTGCTGTATTTTGTAAACTTCCCTCTGGTTACACACGATAAATTGCTTACTGCAGTTTTTGGCGGATTATTTTTAGGTACCGGCATAGGCTTGTGTATGCGTGGCGGCAGTGTGATTGATGGTACTGATCTGCTGGCTGTTTATATCAATCCTCGACTGCCCTTATCTATAGGGCAGATTATCCTGGTCATCAATATTTTTATTTTTGGTGTGGCGGCTTTCTTTTTAGGTATAGAAGCGGCGCTGTATTCTATATTAACCTATCTGGCGGCAACGCAAACCATCAATTACATAGTACAGGGTTTTGATGAATTTACATCGGTTACTATAGTATCCGCAAAAAGCGAACTGATCAAGCATGTTATTATGCGACACTTGCATAGGGGCGTAACCGTTTATAAAGGCGAACGCGGCTTCGGCAAATCAGAGATCGATGAAAAGAATGTTGATATCATAGTCACGGTGATTACACGTTTGGAGGTGCAGCGCCTGGTTTCCCGCGTGCAACAAATAGACCCAACCGCATTTATTGTAACCAACTCCGTTTCGGAGGTGAAAGGTGGATTGATAAAACGCCGTGCATTAGATCATTAAAACACCTTTTTTATTGCCAATTTCATAATTTGAGTTTGGCATAGTTCATTTTAGCGCTCTTTTAAAGGCGTTTTACACTTTTTTGTGCAATATCGTAAAAAAATGTCCCGAATTTCGGATTTTTTGTCATGTTTTGGCATCGGTGTCAGTTGTATGTCAAAATGGCGTAAAATATTTTTTATTTTATTAAGCGGTGACAGCGAGAATTAAATCGCTCGGATTTTTTGCGACAAATTGAAAAAACACATCATTTTGGGTCGATTTAATGGTTCTATGTGAAGATTCTCTGATTTCTGTCGCCTAAAATTCCTGAAAATTCCAATTGTCAGTCTTTTTTTATCCGATTTCTGCCTTTCTATGAAAAAATATTTTTTTCATTTTCTTAATCGTCTGATTTTTTCGAGCCTATTTTAAAAGGCGAATAAAATTTTGAGAAACTTTGATAATCATTTGCGATTTTTTTAAATCGACGATTTCATATTTGGGGTTTTTTACTCAAAAAATGCCCGGATTTTTTATGGCATATAATGTGTGCAATACACGGCATAGAACGCAATCATATAATAGGTTGTTTTCTGAAAGACAGTTAACATTTTAATCAAACAAAAAACAAAAACCATCATGTTAGTAGTACTAGAAGTTGTCGCATTATTAGCTGCTATTATTCTTCCATTGGCTTACCAAGCTAAAAGAGCTGAGTCAAGAAGAGCAAACTAATACAATACGGTTATATCCGTCCTAAAATAAAAAAAGGGGTAGTCTGAGGTCAGGCTATCCCTTTTTGTTTATACCGTTTTTAGTAACAATTGTAATACAGATTGGGCAATTTTGCCCTTCCTGATGCTGTTTTACCTATAAAATGTCATTCGGACGGCAATGAAATGAATTTTTTATTTGCATTTATACCATCGATTGCACAGCTTTGGTGGTCTATTGTAATTGTAGGCATATTGTTTAACTTTGTTCGTTGCCTGTTTTACTGTGCAGAACTGAAACAAAATCGTACTTACGAAAGTTTTAAACTTCTGCGGCTGTAAATAGTCGTACAAACGTTAATCAATTTTATACATAATATATACAATACCCGAAATGAAGAAGATCGCAATCTTAACTACCTGTGTTTTTGCAATGTTTGCAGTAAGCTCATCGTTTGCACAAACTGTTAAAAAAACTACTACTACAAAAAAGACTACTGTAGTTAAAAAAACTACAACAGCTGCCAGCGGTAAAGTTAGCGCTGCTACACTTGAAGAAGGCAAACAGCTTTTAGCTAAAAACGATTGCTTAAGCTGCCACAAAGTTGACGTTAAAATAGTAGGCCCGGCTTACAAAGACGTAGCTAAAAAATACCCTAATAACGCAGTAAATGTTGAGAAATTAACTCAAAAAGTTATTGCTGGCGGTAGCGGTAACTGGGGCGACGTGCCAATGTCAGCACACCCATCTGTACCAGCAGCCGATATTAAAAAAATGGTACAATACATTTTATCGCTTAAATAAGATAACATGAGTGCCGGTTACGCTAAACATTAGGTAACCACCCATATACTGGCCGGTATAGCAATCCATATTGATAATATATAGATTACTACACCGGCCTTTTATTTACAAACCAATTATAACCTAACCACTGTATAAATAACTTACCCCAATGCGCTTTAAAGGTGTATTGGCTATGCTATGTTTAAATTGATTTAAATTATGAAGAAAAATTACAAAGGTATTTTAATTGCCATGTCGGCAGCGGCGGTGTTGTTTTACACCTGTAAGTCGGTACAAAAGTATGTAACGCAATATCCGGTACAGCGCGACGCATCAGGCCGCATTTTGGTTGACATGCACCCCGACCCGGCACCAAAATCGCCTGAAGAGGAGATGAAACATATTTACGTACCCAAGGGCTATCACCTGCAACTGGTTGCTTCAGAGCCGATGGTGAGCCAGCCAACCGCTATTGCATGGGACGGTGACGGCCGTATGTATGTTGCCGAGATGAATACCTATATGCTGGACGTTAACGGTTCGCATGAACATGAGCCAACATGTAAAATAAAATTACTGGAAGATACCAATGGTGACGGTGTGATGGATAAAATGACCGTATTTGCCGATAACCTGGTGCTGCCACGTACGCTGCAGCCTTTAGATCATGGACGACTGCTGGTAAGTTTAACCTGGTCAAACAGCGTCTATTGTTTCCAGGATACCAACGGCGACGGTATATCAGACAAAAAATGGATAGCTTACGAAAATAATGGCACTAACACTAATAACCTGGAGCACCAAAAAAGTGGCTTGATCTGGAACCTGGATAACCGTTTGTATTTGACTTATGATCCGGTGAGATATACGGTGAAAGGCGATAAAGTTATTCCTGATACGTTGATTGATGGTACTGCCGGCCAATGGGGTATGGGTAATGATGATTACGGCCGTTTATTTTATTCATCAGCTGGTGGCGAGGATCCGGCTTATATGTATCAGCAGAACGTTCACTACGGTCAGTTTGATTTTCCTGACCGTTATGACAAAGATTTCGTTGCCGTATGGCCCATTGTGAATACGTCTGACGTTCAAGGCGGTTTTGGCCGTATGCGTTATCCGGACAGTACGCTGAATCATTTTACCGCAAGTAACGGACAATCAATTTTTCGCGGCGATAAATTACCTGCCGATATGCGTGGGGATTTATTCATTTGCGAGCCCGTAGGTCGCTTGATCCGCCGTGCAAAAGTTACCGACAATAATGGTAAGATCACGCTGCGTAACGCTTACGACAAAGCAGAGTTCCTGGCATCGACTGACATTAACTTCCGCCCGGTGAATACCATTACCGGTCCGGACGGGACTATGTACATCGTGGATATGTATCATGGTATAATACAGGAGAGTGAGTGGACAAAAGCCGATAGCTACCTTCGCCCAAAAATCTTACAAAAAGGATTACAGAAAAATATTGGTCGCGGCCGTATTTTCCGTTTGGTGCATGACGATTTCAAATTATCAAAAGAAAAACCACATCTGTTGGAAGAAACCAGCGCACAACTGGTTGACCACCTGAACAGCATGAACGGTTGGTATAGAGATAATGCACAAAAACTATTGGTATTGCGTAATGATAAATCAGTTGTACCTGCATTGAAAGCATTGGCTGTAAATGGCGGGCAGCTGGCACGTATCCATGCATTGTGGACACTAAATGGCATGGATGAGATGGATGAAACAACCTTTGGTACTGCATTAAAAGACAAAGATGCCGAAGTACGTAAAACTACCGTTTGGTTGGGCGAAGACTTTATGAAGAAAGACAGTCACGCCATTGATATGCTGGAAAAATTGAACAACGACCCAAGCGCCGATGTTCGTTTTCAACTGTTGCTGACCATGCGTTTTGTTAACTCAGAAAAATCAAAAGCCATCATAGCGGGGCTGATCAAAAACTACCCTGATGATGTGGCTTTACAAGCCTCACAACGTAGTTATGAGAATAGGTTAAAAGCCAAAGCAGAGCAACTGGTTCGTCAAAAAATGATGAGCCAGCAGGGCGCTAAACTGGTATCGCAAGGTGCTGTAATATTTAAACAACTTTGCTTTACCTGCCACGGGTTAGATGGAAAAGGTGTAAAAACAGGTGGCGACGCGTTTACCGCACCTCCACTGGCCGGCAATAGGGATGTAAATAACAACTCGCCCGACCGTATCATCAGGATATTGCTGTACGGTTTGCAAGGCCCTATCCGCGGTACTACTTATAATGATGCCATGCCGGCAATGGGCAGCAATAACAATGAATACATTGCATCGGTATTGAGCTATATCCGCAGCGATTTTGGAAATAAGGGCAGCATAGTGTTACCTGAAGACGTGCAAAAAGTTCGGGAAGCTACTGCAGGCAGAACCAGGAGCTACACCATGGAAGAACTGGACAAAACCCGGTCTTTATTTGGAAGATAATAGCACAAAAAATAAAAGGGAGCCAACATACGGCTCCCTTTTTTTATGACGTTTTAATTAAACACAATTATCTCCACAACTTGTTAAAGCATTTACTATGAATACCGAAGAACTTAAACACGTAGCTGACGCATTGATGGCAGGCGACAAAGGCCTGTTAGCCATGGACGAAAGCCTGCCCACCTGTAACAAACGTTTCAAGGAGGCAGGTATCCCTCAAACAGAGGAGTATCGGCGTAAATATCGCCAGCTAATTGTTACCACGCCTGGCCTGGCCGAAAGTATAAGTGGTGCTATTTTGTTTGATGAAACCATTTACCAGTCGACAGACGACGGGGTCTTGTTTATCGATGTATTGCAAAAAGCAGGTATAATTCCCGGTATTAAAGTAGATGAAGGCACTGAGGAAATGCCCGGATCGCCCAAAGAAAAAATTACCAAAGGTTTGGATGGATTGGATGTCCGCCTGAATAACTATTATGGATTAGGTGCCCGCTTTGCCAAATGGCGCGCAGTGATCACTATCGGCAATGACCTGCCCACTGATGCAAACTTAGAAGCGAATGCCGATGCGCTGGCCAAATACGCTCGTCAATGCCAGGAAGATGATATTGTGCCGATTGTGGAGCCCGAGGTCTTAATGGATGGCGACCATACCATCGAGCGTTGTTATGAGGTGACCCAACATACCATTAAAATATTATTTAAGCATCTGGCAAAACAAGGTGTTTACCTGCCGGGATTAATCCTGAAACCCAATATGGTTATTGCCGGTAAAGACAATCATATCAAAAATACGCCGGCAGAAGTAGCCAAAGCAACAATTGGATGCTTGCTGGCGGCGGTACCCCACGAAGTAGCCGGTGTGGCATTTTTGTCTGGCGGGCAGACGCCGCAGGAGGCTACCCGTAACCTGTATGAAATGCATGTAAAATACGAAAGCAAGCTGCCATGGCCTTTGACATTTTCTTTCGCTCGTGCCATACAGCAGCCAGCACTGGACATTTGGAAAGGTAAAGACAAAAATGAAAAAGCCGCCCAGGACATGTTACGCTACCGTGCCAGCATGGATAGCGCTGCCCGTGCGGGCCGTTACAGCGTTGAGGCAGATAGATACCCTGTGTTATGAAAAAACTGATTGTATTTGATCTGGACGGTACCCTGGCTGAAAGCAAAGCCGCTATCGACAAGGAAATGATAAAAATCCTGAATGCCCTTATCAACGTCACCAAGGTGGCCATCATATCAGGTGGCGATTGGCCGCAATTTGAAAAACAGGTATTATCACATCTGTCAAACAAAAAAGGCTTCAAAAACCTGTCTATATTGCCTACCTGCGGTACCAAGTTCTATCAATACAAGTCGGGCTGGAAAAAACTGTATTCTGAAGATTTTACTGAGGCGCAGAAGCAAAAAATCATTAGCTGCCTGAATGATGCTGTTGAAAAAGAAGGCATTAAACCCGAAAAAACCTGGGGCGAGCAAATTGAAGATCGCGGTAGCCAAATCACTTACTCGGCTTTGGGACAGCAGGCGCCACTAAAAGAAAAAAAGAAATGGGACCCGGGCTTTGCCAAACGTAAAAAGATCCAGGCGGTACTGGCTAAAACCATTCCCGAGTTTTCGGTACACTTGGGTGGTACTACGTCGGTAGACGTCACCAGGCCGGGCATCGACAAGGCTTATGGTATCAAAAAACTGCGTGAAATACTTGATATCAGGAAAAAGGAAATGATATTTATTGGCGACGCTATTTTTCCGGGTGGAAACGATTACCCCGCCAAAGAAGCCGGCGTTGCATCCATCTGCATAAAAGACCCTAACGAAACCAAGCGCGTTATAGAGGGCATTATTGCCTGCCTGGATAAGAAGGGTAAATATGAAAATGCCTTTTAAATACCTATAAGGGCTGAAAAAGCAAACAATATAAGCTGTTTCAATATTAATAAAGGAAACATCTTATCTATGACTACCAGACTCATCGGAATATTTTTAATCGTTATTGGCGCGATCATGATCGGTTGGACAAGTTTCACTTACACCAAGAAAGAAAAAGTGTTAGACGCTGGTCCGGTCCAAATATCTGCAGACCGTGAACACACCGTCAACTGGCCGCCTTACTTTGGCGGTATTTTAGTTGTGGGCGGCATTATTGTTTTGGTTACTTCAAGAAAGGCTAAATAAACAGGATGGTAACGGTTAAAAAGGAAGGAGTGCTGCTCAGCACTACAAACTTCGATTTTGAAAATGAAGGTGTACTTAACCCCGGCGTAGTGCGCGAGGGGAATACGGTGCATCTGCTATATCGCGCCGTGCGAAAAGGTAATTTCTCGAGCATTGGTTATTGTAAACTGGAGGGGCCCATGAAGGTTGTCGACCGGATGATCTCGCCATTGCTTTCGCCCGAATATGATTACGAGAAACATGGCATGGAAGACCCGCGCATGGTGAAGATTGATGATACCTATTACCTGACTTATATAGCTTTTGATGGAAAAGATGCGCTGGGAGCAGTCGCTACATCTACCGATTTAATACATTTTGATAAAAAAGGTATCATCGTTCCGCAGTTAACCTGCAGCCAGTTTGATGCTATCGCCAAAGGCAACAACAATGATATTATTGGGCGATATCGGGAAGATTATAACTCGCCTGATGTTATCCTAATGGATAAAGATGTGGTTTTCTTCCCGCGTCGGATAAATGGCAAGCTGATGTTTATGCAGCGTATTAAACCCGATATTCAATTGGTAGCTGTTGATAGTCTGGATGATTTAACAGACGATTTTTGGGAAGCTTATGTAACTAATCTGAAAGACAATGTAATGCTGGTTTCTAAAAATCTGCATGAACTGGCTTATGTTGGGGCAGGTTGCCCGCCAATTGAAACTGAGCATGGCTGGCTGGTGATTTATCATGGTGTTGAGCATTTTGATAACGGATATCACTATTCAGCTTGCGCAGCTTTGTTTGATCTGAATGACCCGCGGAAAGAGAAAGCGCGATTGCCCTATCCGCTTTTTAAACCTGACCAGGCTTTTGAAATGGCCGGCGACGTAGATAATGTTTGCTTCCCTACCGGAACGGCTTTGTTTGACGATACCCTTTATATTTATTACGGGGCAGGGGATGACGTGATTGCGGCTGCTTCGGTAAGTTTGAAGGAATTAATGACTGAATTACTTACTTTTCCGGCCGTGCAATCGATAGCGTAAATAACCCTTCATAAAGTTGTTAGAACAGGTTATAAAAAGTATAATTGCGAACAACAATTTATAATCCTGACGATGAAAAACTTTCTCGACGACGACTTTTTGCTGGAAAGCAAAACCGCTCAAAAACTTTATCATGACTATGCTAAATCGATGCCTATTATCGATTACCATTGTCACCTGCCGCCTGATGAAATAGCTGCCGATAAGCAGTTTGCTAATCTTACTCGCATTTGGCTTAACGGCGACCACTACAAATGGCGTGCTATGCGTGCTAATGGTGTTAATGAAGATTATGTTACCGGTGGTAAAAGCGATTGGGAAAAGTTTGAGAAATGGGCGCAAACAGTACCTTATACCTTACGCAACCCTTTGTATCATTGGACGCATTTGGAACTGCAGCGTTATTTTGGTGTCAAAGAAATCTTGTCACCTGCTACTGCCAGAAAGATCTATGATGAATGCACCGAGAAGCTGCAATCGCCGGAATATAGTGTGCGTGGTTTGTTGAAGAGGTTTAAAGTTGAAGTTGTAGGCACTACCGATGATCCGTTGGATAGCCTGGAGTATCATCAGAAAATTAAACAGGACGATTTTGGGGTGAAGGTACTGCCATCGTTCCGTCCTGATAAGGCCATGAACCCGGACAATCCGGATGTGCTGAACGCTTACATAGATCAACTGGGGAAAATCGAAAATACAGCTATAAAAGATTACGACACTTATCTATCTGCTCTGAAAAATCGCCATGATTACTTTGCGGCTAATGGTAGTAAGTTATCTGACCACGGTTTGGATCATATCTATGCGGTAGATTATACTGAAGCTGAGATCCATACCATCTTCAAAAAAATAAGAGCCAAAGAGGCTATATCTGCAGATGAGAATCTGAAATTCAGATCGGCTTTGTTGTATCAATTTGCGCTGTGGGATCATGAAAAAGGTTGGGTGCAACAATATCACGTTGGCGCATTGCGCAATAACAACGCCCGTGGACTAGCCACCCTTGGCCCTGATACCGGTTGGGACTCTATCGGCGATTTTTCTCAAGGTAAGGCGATGTCTAAGTTTTTGAATCGATTAGATACCGACAATCGACTGGCTAAAACCATTATTTACAACAGTAACCCGGTTGATAACGCTCTGTTTGCTGCCATGACGGGTAACTTTAATGATGGCTCTGTAGCAGGTAAAGTTCAATTTGGCTCGGGCTGGTGGTTTATGGATCAGAAACATGGTATGATCGATCAGTTGAATGCTTTATCGAACATTGGTCTGCTTAGCCGTTTGGTAGGTATGCTGACCGATTCACGTAGCTTCTTGTCGTTCCCGCGTCATGAATACTTCCGCAGAATTGTATGTAATTTATTAGCTACCGATATTGAAAACGGCGAATTACCAAACGATCTGGAATGGACCGGTAAAATTGTTCAGGATATCTGCTACAATAATGCCCGTGAGTATTTTGGGTTTTATGAATAGTATATAATTTTTGTCATCTCGACGAAAGGGAGAGATCTATACACGCGCTATTCTTAGTATGTGTATGGATTTCTCATCTTGTTAGTTCCGGATTACAAATCCAGGCTCATGTGAAAGAGATGCGCTGATCCACGCGCGAATGTGTATCACTTTGGATCATCTGGATCACTAGTGAATTTTAAATTCCTAATAATCAGGTGTTTGGTAAATAACGTCAGGAAAAGTGGATCACTTTGGATCACCTTTTCCTGACGTTTAAGTCATTTTTGGATCACCTGTATTTTTGGGATAACATTTTGGTTTATAGGCTTCTAAACCGGAATCTTCACCACCAGTTTCTTAATCAATCCTTCGCCAAGCATTGGCGCATGTACATCCTCAGGAAAGAATATTACGAATTGACTATCTTTTAACGAAAAGTAAGTATCAGGTGTGTCGCTGTAAAGCATATAATCCTTTTCAGAATTGTACGGTACCTCAATGTTCCGGCAATCGGCGCGCGGTTTCCAACCCATGGTTTCAGGGCCGTTGATGGTAACCTGTATGTCTATGTTTTGATTATGGCATTCAAAACTTTTCGCCGCAGCCTCTTTGGTACGTCCCGGATCGTTAGATACAATCATCCGAATGCCGTCACCCAGTTCGACCACACCATTTTCAAGTGCAGATAGATTGGTTGCGTTCAGGTATTCAAAAGCGGTTTTGAAACTTCTGTGCAGACTGTAATAGCGGCTTGCATTTTTAAGAGTGTCGAGAATCATAGGAGTGTATTTGAGACCGATGGCCAATTATCGTTGTATTTTTCCTGAGCGATTGCCTTTAACCAGGTCCTGCACTTCTGATAAAGTTGCGTGGTTCATATCGCCGGGGATGGTATGTTTTAAGGCAGATGCAGCTACGCCAAATTCGGCAGCGTCAGCAGCATTCATACCACTAAGCAAACTGTAAATCAATCCGCTGGCAAATGAATCGCCGGCACCCACACGGTCGACAATACGCACGTCATAACTGGCGGTACGATAGAGTTCGTTGCCATCATAAATCAGAGCGCAGATGCTGTTGTCAGAAGCGCTATGGCTCTCGCGCAGTCCCGAAGCTATGTATTTGAAGCCGTATTTGTCTTTCATTTGCTTGAATACGGTGCCATAATCTTCAGGTTTCAGTGTGCTCAGATTTACATCGGTATCACCCGCATGAAAACCCAGGGTAGCATCCGGACCGATACAAATATCCACATACCGGCAAAGCTCGATTAAAACCTCACGCGCCTTCTCAGCCGACCATAGTTTTTTGCGATAGTTAAGATCTAAGCTTGTAGTAATGCCTTTTGCCTTAGCAGCTTTTAGCGCGGCCAAAGTAAGCTCGGCAGTTTTGTCGCTTAACGCGGGGGTGATGCCCGATGTATGGAACCAATCGGCACCCTCAAATATCTGATCGAAATCAAAGTCGTTTAATTCAGCTTCAGTTATTGAGGCATCGGCACGGTCATAGATAACCTGCGAGGCGCGCATAGAAACACCGGGCTCCAAAAAGTAAAGTCCCAGTCGCTTGCCGCCGCGCGCTACAAATTGGGTATCAACACCAAAACGGCGCAGGTGATTGATAGCTGCCTGCCCCAAAGCATTATCCGGCAGCTTACTGAAGAAAGCGCCATGCATTCCATAATTACAGATTGCTGCCGCAACATTAGCTTCGCCGCCGCCGTAGGTAATGTCGAAACTGTCGGTTTGTACAAAACGTTTGTTGCCTGGTGTCGACAACCGCATCATGATCTCGCCGAAGGTTACAACTTTTTTTGACATAGGGTATTTTGAATAGTAATTGGTTAATGCTTAGCGGCCAAATGTACATCAAAGCAAGTTAATTAAGAAGGCTTTTGCGGCTAAAATAAGCGGCATCGTTTGCGTGACTAAAGATGTGGTTTTAAATATTCTTTCCTAATTTTACGGCATGGACAAAAAAGCCACTATACTGAAACTGATCCCTGAGCAGGGAATGCTGCCATTATATTTTAATAAAAGCGAAGCGGTAAGCGTGAACATTTTGCACGCACTATACGCCGCCGGCATCAAAACCATTGAGTACACCAACCGTGGTGAAGCTGCACTAAAAAACTTTGCCCGCCTGCGCCAGGTTTGTGATAACGAATTGGGTGGAATGTACCTGGGTGTAGGTACCATAAAAGACGCTGCCAGCGCACAAGCTTTTATCGATGCCGGTGCCGATTATATTATCAGCCCGGGTTTAGTGGAAGATGCCATTGAGGTTGCTGACAAAAACAATGTGTTTTGGTTGCCGGGCTGCATGACGCCTACCGAGATCATTAAAGCAGAACAGTTGGGTGCTAAGATCATCAAATTGTTTCCGGGCAATATGTTGGGCCCGGCGTTTATGTCTAGCATTAAGACATTGTTCCCGAACTTGCTTTTTATGCCTACAGGTGGTGTTGAGCTGACTACTGAAAGCATCGGCGGTTGGTTCAAAGCCGGTGTTTGTGCGGTAGGTATGGGCAGCCAATTAATCAGTAATGCTGTGATGGACGGCGAAAAATATGCTGAGCTGACCGAGGCAACTAAGAAAGCCCTTGAAATTGTAAAAGCCAGCAGATAATATATTAATATCATGTCATGCCGAACTTGTTTCGGCATCCCATTAGACAAGTAACGCATAACCTGTTCGGTGGGATGCTGAAACAAGTTCAGCATGACTTCTCTTTTATAATAACATGCAGGAACAACCCAATAACCCACTCCACGGCAAAACGCTCGAAATGATCTTGAAAGAGCTGGTGGCTAAATATGGTTGGCCGGAGCTGGGTTACCGTATCCGTATTAATTGTTTTCTGGATAACCCGAGTATTGCTTCAAGTTTGAAGTTTTTGCGGAAGACACCCTGGGCCAGGAAGAAGGTTGAAGACTTGTATATGAGAGGGGGGTAGGCGCGCTTGTTTCACGCGAAGGTGAAACAAATGAAACAAGTGAAACAGGATTTTTAGTTAACTTTTTGATAATTAGTTTATTGCGTAAATTGAGTGAAACAGAATGAAACAAGATCACTCATCAAAAAGGTAACCCAAATGGTTGATAAATAATCCAACACGTCATTGCGAGGAACGAAGCAATCTCTACACTCGCTGATCAATCGAGCAAAGTGTAACTATCGCGTAGAGATTGCTTCGTTCCTCGCAATGACGCATCGGTGAAAGTCATTGCGGGCCAACCCCCATGCTTCGAGAGCCTTAGCATAACAAATGAAGAAGAATTATTAAACTTTCTTCGGTGGCAAATCAAAAGCTATGGCGTTATGCTCAAAATGACCTTTGTGCGAACCATCGCAGAATGGTTTGTTAGCCGACAGGCCGCAGCGGCAAATAGACACTACAGTGCGTCCCTGTAAACCATATTGATCGCCTTGCATGTCGACAATTTCAAAGTCGCCTTCAATTTTTACCGATCCGTTGTTATTAATAGTAAGTTTCGTGCTCATGTTTGGATTTTTGTATTTCGGCAAATATAGCTTTCAGTTTTGCCACACCCGTTAAGAGATCGTTATTCAGAATCTATCTTAGCTTGCCCTTAAGGTTTTGTTTTACAGCGCCAAACCACTCATCTTTCAAAATACTTAGAATGATCGAGTCGCGCCGGCTGCCATCTGTGAGTGGCATATGACTGCGAATTACACCTTCAACCGTGCAGCCTATGCTTTTCATGGCGGCAATACTGCGCTCGTTACGGTTGTCGGCTCTAAACTCAACGCGTTCTGCTTTTAACGTCTCAAAAGCCAGTTGTAAAAGCAGGAATTTGCAATGTTTGTTTAATCCTGTCCCACGGAAATCTTTGCCATACCAGGTATAACCCAATTGCAACGCATCGTTCTTTGCCTGTATATCATAAAAGCGTGTGCTGCCTGCATAGCGGCCGGTTATCTTGTCGAATACAATAAAGGGATATTCTTCGCCATTGGCGCGTTTGGTAAGCGCTTCGGCAATGTAGGCTTTCAGTGCTTCTTCGCCTGCGGCAGATTTTGATGAATAGGTCCAGGTTTCCGGTTCGTTGGCTGATATGGGAAGTAGGTGGATATAGTCCTCTTTTTGCAGCGGTCTTAATAATACAACGTCATCTTCAAGGATATAGTCTTGTTCTTTGTCGAAATTCAGGGCCATTTTTATTTTTTAAAAATTAAAAGATTTTGTTGTCATAATCGTCCATTATCTCATTGAGATTTGAAACAATTGCACAATATTTGACAAAGAAACACACATGCCGCCAGAAAAACTTCAACCAAATCAAAAAAAGCCGCCGGGTATAAGTCACCTGCTTAAACCCTACGGTGGTTTGATATTATTACTGCTGCTTTTCGCATTGCTAAGCAACAGCATTAACCTGTTGCTGCCAAAAATCATTGCCAAAGGTATCGACGCTTATACACATCACACTTTTGACGTTAAGCACATCGTAACGCAGTTTAGCGGAGCCATAGCTTTGATCTTTGTATTCGCTTATTTGCAAAGTATCATCCAGACCTACGCTTCAGAACGTGTGGCGCGCGATCTGCGCACCCGACTGGCCGATAAGATATCACGGC
>Ga0207647_10002099_pt1 | contig 15256 bp, 15 predicted proteins | sample KBSCornC2_FD_184295 | JGI IMG/M metagenome (GOLD analysis project Ga0207647, IMG submission 184295) | Corn rhizosphere microbial communities from Kellogg Biological Station, Michigan, USA - C2 (SPAdes) (version 2) | ecosystem: Host-associated > Plants > Roots > Rhizosphere ...
AAGATCGCTCCGGAAGTATGCCCATATTCTGCGGTGGCTGTTGCAGCCAGCATCCTGAATTGGCTAATCCCATCCGGAGACGGGAGCGCCATGAGATCTCCAGTCGCACCCGTGACAATGGACACACCATTGAGTAGGGCCTCTGTATTTCCGGTTCGAGATCCGTTAATCGACATCTGCGATGTATTAACGGAAGTGGCCCCACCACCCGAAGAAACCCCAGGCAGCAACGACACCAGGTTTTCTAAGGACCGATTGACCAGTGGCACATCCTGGATTTCCTGAGGCGAAATCGTAGTACTGATGTCAGAAGAGTCACGCTCGAGCTGTACGGTTTGTGCGGTTACGGTAATCGAGGAGGCCGCACTTTCCAACTCAAGCCGGACGTCGCTGGTCGCGGTAGCGGCAGCGATGGCCGCAATGTTTCTGATCTTGGTTGCCTGCAATCCGGGAACCGTGACTGTAAGTTCATACGTCCCCGGGGCCAGATTCGGGATCACATAGATGCCCTGGGATTCGGTCTTCCCGGTGAAGACCATGACACCTGTATCCTGATTTTTCAATTCCACAGTAGCTCCGCCTACGACAGCACCAGACGGATCCGTCACAACTCCGCGTATCGTGGCGGATGTCCCCTGAGCGCGTGCGACGCTGGCCATCCCCAAAGCGCTCAATACAATCAGGAGGATCGGTATGAGCGCCGTGGCGGCTCGGGAACAGAGACCTCGCGGATGACTATGTTCTTTCTTCTTCCAATAAGCTACTTGCGTCACTTTAGGTCTCCATATTTGCTACATATCCTGAAGCGCACTCGGCTTTCTCTATAGATCAGGGCACGTTTCGCAGTACCGCCAAAACGTACGAATGGCGAGTGAAGTCTGTAAACGTACAGGGCGCTCACAAACGGTATCGGTTGGACGTTAGGAGGCTCAAGTTGCTAATTTTGCAATAGTTAGTCGTCAGCAAGAGCGGACGTTAGGACCAGGGGGATGGGTCATTAGCCTGGCGTGGACACTCGGACTGCGCTTGAGATACAGTGAACCCCACGATGATTAGCGACGTTGGCATACCAGAGAATGAGAACGAGGTAGGCTGCGATGCTGACCGCTCTCGCATTCTTCAAGAGCTAGAGCGAATCACGGATAGCCAACGTTTTCGTAGCAGCCAACGCTATCCTTCGTTCCTGCGAATGATCGTTGAGTACACGTTAGAGGGACGAGGCGAAGAACTTAAGGAACGAACGATCGGCGTGTCGGTGTTCCATCGATCCCCTGACTATGATACGAACGCGTCTCCGACTGTGAGGGTAGCGGCCGCCGAGGTTCGAAAGCGCCTCGTTTCCTTATATGAGGAATCTCCCTCTCCATTTGGCATACAAATTGTGTTGGATCCCGGATCGTATGTGCCGCGTTTCGTCAAATCTGATAACGCAGACGCCACCCAGTCCCCAAGCGATCAACAAACTGTTACACCATCGATCGAAGCTTCGCACAGGGCTTCGATCACACACACAGAGATCCATCCCCCTTCACGCAGCAATCAAGCAAGCTTCGCTCTGTGGGCATTGCTTTCAGTAGCTGTAATCGCGGCGTCTGCCGCAGGATATGTGTTTCTTCACAAGCCGGCCGATCACCCCAGCCCTTCGGTTGGAAGGTTTTGGGAGGCCTTCAGGCGACCCGGGAATCGTGCGCTGCTAAGTATCGCTTCGACCCCATACCAAAGGAAGCGTACCGAATTCGATGAACCATCGCCCAACATGAATCTTGTCGACGCTACCCGAAACTTCAATATCGTCCCGGTCGCTGATGCGGTAACACTTGCAAAGATAAGCAGATTCCTGGGAGAACAGCATGTTCCCGCAGACATCCTCAATGCTAAAAACAGCACATTCTCTCAAATCAAACAGGCTCCAGCGGTTTTGATCGGAGGATTCAACAACGAATGGACTCTGCGCATGAGTTCGCAACTTCCATTCTATTTTGAGGAGTCAGAATCGGTTTCAAGCATCAAGGAGAAGTCCGCGAACAATCCACGCCAATGGAGCATCTCTCGTACCGAGCCCTACTCGGACTTTGTAAAGGATTATGCGATCATCGCTCGTTTTACGGATGTTTCAGTCGGACACCCGATTGTAATCGCAGCAGGCATTGGCCCGAGTGGCACTTTAGCCGCCGGAGACTTCATCATGGATGAAGAGTCCTGCAAGAAGCTATTTGCCCTTGCACCCAAGAACTGGGAAGGGACAAATGTGGAAGCTGTGATTGAAACAGATGTCATCCATGGAGATGCTGGACCTCCCAAAATTCTGGCGACGTCGTTCTGGTGATGCAGTTGTCTTATATCTCCTTATTACTGACTTATTGCTGGCCGAACCGTCATTCGATTTCGTTGTCTAAAGCGAAATAGGTACATCACCCTCTGACCACTTCGACCTCGGTTCTGAGCGCCGCAGCGGGGCTGCTGCGAGAGCTGAATCAGCTCTGAACTGCTGTGGACACCGTCATCCGAAGGGATCTTCTTTCCAAATCTTGCTCGCGTAAGAAGTATGGATAGAAAAGCAGATTTCTCCGCTGCGCTGCGAAATGACGAACAAAGGCCTTTGTGCTTCGACGTTCTGCAAATAGCTGCGCTTGGTGCGAACAGCGATAGCAAGGCAGGTCCTTCGCTTTGCTCAGGATGACAGCGAAAAGCAGAGTTGACCTAGCCAGGCAAATAAAACCGCGCCGCCAACTCCCTGAACGCGGCAACCTGCTCAAACCGCCACTCGGTCCCGTGTCCAAGCTCGCGTGCGAGTAGCTCCGCGACCTTTGGCGCAGACCGCACCGCGGCCTTCGCATCCAGAAGCAACGCACGCATCCGTCGAGAAAGAACATCTTCGACGGTCCTCGCCATCTCTTCGCGCGCGGCGTAGACAACTTCTGCCTGGATGAAGGGAAGTGCTTCATCCAGCTTTCCGCCTAACGATGCATCCGTAGCAATCAGGGCTTCCACGGCGCTACGATCGGTCCCGTAGCGCGACATAGAATCGTGGGGATCGCCGGCTTTCAGAGGAGCGCCGCGCAGAGGCAGCTTTTCCGTCCTGCACGCCGCGGCAGGTAACATCTCATGTTTGATGGCAAAGTCCACCAGATCCTGTGCCATGCGGCGGTAGGTGGTCCACTTGCCGCCGGCAATGGTCAACAAGCCTGACGAGGAACGTTCGATATGGTGCTCGCGTGAGAGCTTTGCGGTCGATGCTCCGGGGCCGGTAATGAGTGGGCGCAGGCCGGAGAAGACTGAAAGGATATCGGCACGCGTGATGGTGTGCTGCAGGTAAGGATTGATGTGGTGCAGGATGTAGTCGATCTCGTCATCCTGATGGCCGGGTTCGACCTCGGGCTTCGGAGCAGCGAGATCCGTGGTTCCGATCACGACCTTGCCCAGCCAGGGAATGGCGAAGATGACACGGCCATCCTCGGTCTTCGGCACCATGATGGCGTAGTCGCGTCCGAGCACTGTCGGCGGCACGACAATGTGTGTGCCGCGCGAGACGTTCAGCAGTGAAGCGTCAGAGGGGTTGTCGAGATGGCGTACCTCGTCAGTGAAGATACCGGTGGCGTTGACGACAACCTTGGCATTTACCCGGAAGGAGTTGCCGGTCTCCTCATCTCGCAGCACTGCACCGGTAATCTTGCCAGAGGCCTTCTCGAAGGAGACGCAGCGGACATAATTCAGTACCGTTGCGCCATGGTCGACCGCCGTGCGGGCCAGGGCCAGGCAAAAACGCGCGTCGTCGAACTGGCCGTCGTAGTAGACGATGGATCCCTTCAGATTCTTCCGTGCAATGTTGGGCAGCAACGTCAGGGTCTTGTCATGACCGAAGATGGAGGTCGGCCCCATGGTCGCCTTGCCGCTGAGGACGTCGTAGAGTTTCAGACCAGCGCCGTAATATGGCAGATCGAACCACCGATACGCGGGTGTGACGAAGGCAAGAGGCTGCACCAGGTGCGCGGCATTGCGCAACATGGCTGCCCGCTCGTGCAGGGCTTCATAGACCAGAGAGATCTGGCCTGAGGCAAGATAGCGAACGCCACCGTGGACGAGCTTGGTCGCCCGCGAGCTGGTTGCCTGCGCAAAGTCGCCGGCATCGACCAGAGCCGTGCGATAGCCACGGGTAACCGCATCGACGGCGATACCGAGGCCGGTTGCTCCGCCTCCAAGGATGAGTACATCAAATGTGTCGGACTGGAGTTGTTGCAGAGCCTGTGCGCGTTGGTTCATGCCGGTAAAGCATTTCTCCTGTAGGTGTAGTGCGGGGCTTGTGCATCTATGAGCGTTTTCCGCAATGAAAACGCCGCTGCACGCTTCTCCCGGGATACCCAGCAACAGGAGAAATGCTATAGAGGAAATGCTACGACATGGAAGTGAAACAGAAAACCCACGCCTTTCCTCCGGCGTGGGTTTTCTCGTTTCTACTGAGCCGGCAAGCCCAGAACGATCCAGTGTTTCAGGGCGTCCATCGACTGAGGACGTCCAAGGAAGTCCTTGATCAGATCGTTAGCCGACTTGTTTCCGCCCGGCTCCAGGACGGTCTTACGGTACTTCATCGCCGCAGGCCCGCCCAGCAGGTTCTTTGGATCGAAGGCCGAGAAGAGGTCGACAGCGATCACCTTATCGAGCACATAGGTGTAGTAGTTCGACGAGTAGCCGGTCAGGTGCGTGAAGCTGGCATACATGTGGCTGTCATCGAGGAAGACATACGGCATGTGATCGACAAAGGTCTTCTTGTTGATGGCATCGAGATCGACCTGGTCGGGAGCCCGGTCATGTACGGAGAGTGACAGCTCAGAGTAGCGAAGCTGTCCCTGCACCCACGATCCGCGGGCAAAGCGCCCGGCACGCACCATTTTGTCGATGGTCGTCGAAGGAAGTACTTCGCCGGTCTTGTAGTGTTTTGCGAAAGACTGCAGAATTCCACTGTCCTCGAAGAACTCTTCCAACATCTGCGAAGGAGCTTCGACGAAGTCACGTTCAGTGCTGACTCCCGCTGTGCCGGCCCACTGACCGTGGCCGCCAAGCACCTCGTGCATCATGTGCCCGAACTCGTGGAAGAAGGTAACGACATCGGAGTACTGCAGCAGACCGGGATCACCGTCCTCCGGGCCAGGGAAGTTGCACAGCAGGGCGGCTTCGGGAATCTGCGAACCGGAGCCCGGAATTACGCCGGACTCAGAGAACCACTTGTCCTTGCCCTCACGCGGATGCATGTCCAGGTAGATACGGCCTGCCAGCTTGCCCTGGTCGTAGATGTCATATGCGGTGACAGTCGGGTTCCAGATCGGAGCTTTGCTGGGGCGGAACTCGATGTGGAAGAGCTTGCCTGCGGTTGCGAGGACACCTTTCTCCACCTCCGGGTAAGGGAAGTAGGGACGTACTGACTGCGAGTCGAAGTCGTATTTCGCACGGCGGTACTGTTCGCTCCAGTAGCTGGAGTCGCTGGCAGCGAGCGGCAGGGCGGAGGGGTCCTTCTCCTTAACGAAGGCCTCCAGCAGGGCGAACTCCTTGGCTGCCGCGGGGCGGGAGGCCTCGTCGACCTCCTTCAGGAAAGAGCGCAGCTTATCGGCTGAGCCGATCATCATGTCGGCGGTAGCGAGGTCGGCCCAGGTCTTATAGCCGAGCGTGGTCGCCATCTCCTGCCGGGTCTTCAGCAGGTCGAGCAGGACGGCCTTGTTCCCCGGGAAGGCGCGGTTATTGTAGGCAAGGTACATATCCCGCCGCAGGCGCGGGCTCTTCGCATAGGTGACGACCGGCAGCATGTCGGGCTGGTCGGTGGTGAGTGTGATGGTCCCGTCAGCAGCGGGCTTGTGCTTTTCGATGTAATCCGCGGGGAGTCCATCGAGATCGGCGGGATCCTTAACGACGACCTTGCGGACATCGTCCTGCACCGTGCGGGAGAAATGGAGCGACTGCTCGGTGATCTGGTCTGAGAGTTTGCGGACTTTCTCGCGGGTGTCGGCGTCCTTATCCACACCGGCCAGGCGATATTCCAGCAGCGTGCGGTCCAGGTAGTACTTTGTCGAGGCGTCTGCCTTTGTTTTATCGACGGCTACCAGCGCATGGTAGACATCCTGGTTCAGCTGTAGAGCCGTTCCTTCGGCGGAGATGTTCTGCAGCAACGCCTGCGCCTTGTCACGTACCTCTTTGTTGTCATGCAGGCCGAACATCAGGTAGTCCTGGTTGCCGGCGATGTTCAGGTGAAACTGGGCGCGATCGAAGGGCTTCAGCGTGTTCTCGATCGTACGGGTTCCTTTGACGGCGAGGATCTCCGCGACGGCCTTCTTCTCTTCCGCGATGTGATAGTTCACCCAGTTCTCGAGATCGGCAGGCGAGGTCATGCCGACCCAGGCGTGAAGGGGATCCGCCGGGGGCTTCGGCGCGGCTGTTTGGGCAATAGCGGGGACAGCAAGACTCATAAGCAGGGCAGTGCTCCGTATCAGGTTCACAAGGGGTGTCCTCGTTCTTTCACTAGGGTGCCTATTTTCTCATGTACGCAGAGAGGGAGGATCGGGTTCCGGACGGGCGCAATTGTGTACCGTGGTACATTTGTACCATGAGTGATGGAGCCCAACCGATCGAGGTTGAACGCGTACAGACAGGCGTCAGGATCGAAAAGAGACTGCTCAAGGTACTTAAAGGTCTGGCAGAGCTTAAGGACATGAGTCTCGGCGATCTTCTGGAAGGAATCGTTCTGCATTCCTTCGAGGGCAAAGCGCCGTTCTCTCAGGCAACGCTTGGCCAGATCGATCAGCTTCGTGAGCTGTACGGCCTAACGCTGCGGGCTAAGGACAGCCATCAGCTCAAGGAGCGGCGATGACTTTCCGAGATCTGCGGGTTGCAGGAATGTATTTCGTGTTTGCGGGGGTAACGATGATGCATCAGGTCGAGGCTCAAACATCTACATCGCCGCTTCAGGAAGGGAACGCTCATGTCGTGAATACCTTCCGCTTTGAGCTTGCTGCTCCCATGGCTCAGGTCGCTCCCTTATTCGCGCCGGAGGCTGAGCGGAGGTGGGCGGGCGAGCACTGGAATCCCGTCTTTGCCTATCCGCAGCCGGGAAGAGATGTGCAGGGCGCGGTATGGACGATCAGCCATGGAAACGTGGACAGCGTCTGGGTCAACACGCTCTTCGATGTCGCTGGCGGCCGGATGCAATATGTCGCTGTGGTGGGCAACCAGTTCACCATGACGGTGGATGTGCACATCACGGCCTTGCAGGAACGAAGGACGGCAGTAGAAGTCACCTATGCCCGTACCGCTCTCGATAACGCTGCCAATCAGCGTGTCATCGAGCTAGGACAGCATGACCGCGAGAGCGGGCCAGAGTGGCAGCACGGTATCGAGACGGCGCTCGGTTTGCAGCAGAAATAACGGAACTGCGGCCGAACTCGGCTCAGGCGTACGAGAAGACGATATGGATCAGGACCAGGACGATCGCGCCGATGAAGGCTGCCAGAAAAGTTTTGATCCGGAAGCCGGGAACAAATTTGGCAGCGACATAAAGCACGACCGCGTCGATCAACAGCATCATCAGCCGTGGAAGCAGCCAGACAAGCGGGAAGGTAAAGATGCTGAGCAGCCATCCGAGGGTGACATTCAGCAGACCTACTACCAGGGCGCCGATGACAGCGGGCCCGAAGCCATCTACTTCAAAGTCCGGGACCACGTAAGCGGTGATCACCAGCGCCAGGGCATTCAGCAGCCACTCGATGAGCAGTCGTATCATGGTTGCCAGCATACCCCGGAAATGGATGCCTCGTAGGAACGAATCTTCTCCTGGTGCGTATCACTGTCATGCCTCTGCGCTCCCTGTTGCTCGTTCTCCTTATGACCGCGCCGGTTATGGCGCAGGAGCCTGCCACCTCTGCGTCAACCGCCAGCACAGCTCCGCTACCGGAGTTCGCGACTCTCTTTGCCGGGGTCCGGACACACCAGGATGAGTTGGAGTCGCTGCGCCGCAAGTACATCTGCACCATGCAGCAGACGGCGGATGAGCTGGATAAGGATGGCGGCAGCAAAAAGCAGACGACCGAGGAGTATGAGGTCTTCTTTCTGAACGGAACGGAGGTGCGCCGTCGTCTCCGTCACAACGGCAAGGAACTCTCTCCGTCCGACGCCAAAAAGGAGCAGGAGCACGTCGATAAAGAAGTGGCCGATCTGAAGGCCGGCAAAAAGCCGAAGCACGGCGGGGATGTGAACCTCTCCGTCTCGCGGTTGCTGAAGCTGGCCACATTCTCTAACGGCCGCCGGATCCGGGTGAACGGACGCGACCAGATCTTCTACGACTTCACCGGCAATCCCAAGGCAGACACCAACGGACTCTCCGATGAGATCATGCGCCGGCTCGACGGTACGGTAGCGATCGACGAGCAGGACCAGGTGGTCTCACGGCTGGAGGCCCACCTCGCCTCCGACTTCAAAATCGGCGGAGGCATGTTGGCGAACGTTCACAAGGGGTCTCGTTTTACCTGGACGCAGGCGCCGGTGCGCGGCGAGATCTGGCTTCCGGAGACGCTGGATGTTAACGTCGATGGCCGGGTGCTGCTCTTCAAGGGATTTCAGGGGGCCGGAAAGCAGCGCTTCTACGACTACCGCAAACTGGATGCGACGGTAACGATTCTTCCGGACGTGACTAAGGTCTCCGAAGAGGAGGCTAAGCCGGAGTAGCGAGCGAGATACCCGGGAACTTTCGCGAAACCGTCGCATCGCCGTCATCAGACCGTAAACCGGGTGCTCCATTCTTGGTGCATGATCTTCCCAACTCAGTGCTCCGCCGTCAGGAGAAGCTCTGGTTTCGAACGATCCACCACCAGGACGCTTCTTCAAATTGCTGTTTTCCTCTCCGTTTGTCCGAGCTGTGCCTTCGCACAGCAGGTTGACCTCACCACCCTTGTTCCTGAAGTCATTGCCCATCAGCACGCCGCGGAAACCTTCCGGAAGCAGATCTTTTACCAGGGGCATGAGTCGCGCCTGGAGTTCGACCACTCCGGAAAACTTAAAAAGCAGGAAGAGCGAGACATTGAAGCGGTATCGGAAGACGGTTTCCAGGTCATCCGTACGCTGCGTCATAACGGCCATGCGCTGACCGACGAGGAGCAGCGCAAAGACGACGAAAATATCCGCAAGCAGATCAACAAAGCACGGGAGCGTAAGGCGCATCCGCCGAACTCTGAGATCGCGGTCTCGCGCCTGCTGGAACTCGGCCGGCTCTCCAATCCACGCCATGGCGTTGTCGATGGACGCTCCGTCCTGTTGCTCGACTACGAGGGCGATTCCAGTATTCCCACCCGCAATCGTTTCGAAGAGGTAACCCGCTGCCTGACCGCGACGATCGTCGTGGACGAGGCGGATCGCTCGGTGATGCGGGTCGACGCCAACTTCATCCGGGACTTCAAGATCGCCGGAGGTCTGCTGGTTGATATCCGTAAGGGGACGCGGTTTACCGTCGAGCAGGAACGGGTCCAACCCTCACTGTGGCTTCCGGCACACATGGACGCTACAGGAAGTCTGCGGGCACTGTTGTTTCTGAACTTTAACGGAAGCGCGACAGCAAGCTACAAAGGGTATCGCGGTCTGAAAGACGAGGACGATCTCAGTGCGCACGTCGTCGGCGCACGTGATTAAAGCAAAACGGCAGCCATAGGCTGCCGTTTTGCTTTACATCCTGTCCTCGAAAGGTGTTGCAGAGCGTGCTACAGGGGCTGCACGTCGCTTGCCTGCCAGCCCTTCGGTCCCTTGACGACGTTGAACTGAACCGCCTGGCCTTCCTGCAGGCTCTTGAAGCCGGTCGTATTGATGGCGGAGTAGTGTACGAACACATCCTCGCCATTCTCGCGGCTGATGAAGCCAAACCCCTTGGCGTCGTTAAACCACTTCACTGTTCCCTGTTCCATGTTGCAAATTCCTTGTGCGGATAGAGTTTTGACGCTGAATCCAAATGGGGTTCGGCAGAGGGATACCTTTGCTTCAGACCAATCTGTTTCAAACGATTGCCTGTAGCGTACCACAAGAATCAATGTCAAGCGCAATACCTTTGCTAACAGAAATTCGTCGCCGCCGTCCCTGGTTTCCTTATAAAAATCATGGACCTAGCGCCGGGCGGCCTTAACAGACGGTGTGGCCGGCTGTCGCCGTTAACCTTTTCTTTAACCTCCGGAAGTCCATCGTCTTCCTGTCCTGCGTCACCCCTTTTGTGCTCGTAGAGAGGGCGGAATCGCATCCGGCCGGCCTCTTTTCCTGGAGCTCGGGGAAGGAAGATCCGACAATCTGGATGGTTACTTTCGTAGTGTCGCAGCCACGGTAAGGGTCGCCGTCGTCGCAACGGAAAAGACCAGTGGTGCCAGAAAGAAATAGCGCCAGGTCATTCCGGTAATGACGGCAAGCGCGATCGCCAGGCTCCAGCGGATCAATTTCATCCGGGAGAGCGTCTCCTGGGGCAGACCCGCCATCTGCCATGCCACGACGGCAGCGAAGAGCATCATCACGGTGACGAACAAGCCAAAGCCGACGTAGAAGTCCCAATAGCTCCGAAGGAAACCGTCCGCCGGAAAGTACACGGTCTGCATACCGGCCACTACCGGCTTCACCGCGTCGGGCCACGCATCGGTTCTGCGAAAGCCAAGCGTGTGGCCGGCGGCGAAGAGGACGAGCAGCAGGGAAGAGCCGCGGTACCACCAGGTCGCTTTCACTGTTCTCCTCCGCGGGTGTCGATGGTCTCGTTCCTCTCCACGAAGGCCTGCATCCAGCCGAGCACGCGCACCCAGCCCTGGGCATGCGATTCACGTCCTGCAGAGGCATCACCGAAGCCAGAGTGCCGGACCTTTACCAGGGTTCCACCGTCCTGCGAGAGGAGGTCGAAGCGTACGAGTGTCGGCCGTTCACCGTCCCAACTCGGTTTCCAGGTGTGCACCAGGAGATGGGGAGAGGCGACCTCCAGGTATTCTCCGCCGACATGAAACGACGTGCCGTCTGCTCCGGCTCCTTCGCTACGCCATTGGCCGCCCGGACGAATCTCTCCACTCCATGATGTGACGCGGTACTGAGCCGGAGTTCCCCACCATAGGGGGACCTTGTCCGGGTCGGTCAACGCCTGAAAGATCCTGTCGGCCGGGGCTGCGATAAAGATCTCAAGTTCGATGGAATCGCTGACTGTTGTCTCTGTCATCTGCTTACTCTCCCTTCTTATTTCTGGTTCTTGGGCGCGTGCTGCGATGGCTTGTTGCGGCAGGATTTGGTGCTACGAACTCCATCTCAACCATTGCCTTCAGGTTGCCCAGGCTTTGCGTCCAGAAGACGCGATATTTCTCAAGCCAGCTTTCGACCGCCCGTAGAGGTTCAGGATTCAGTTCATAAATCCGGTTACGGCCTTCCCGTGTCTCCCGCACCAGGTGCGCGTGCCGAAGCAGACGAAGATGCTTGGAGATGGCGGGCCGTGAGACAGGGAACGCTTCCGCGATGGCTCCGGCAGGCTTTCGTCCCTCCCGCAAGAGGTCGAGCATGGCCCGCCGGGTCGGATCAGCGATGGCCTGAAACGAGGCCATGGGTGAATATGTAAGCGATCGGTTCCTCATTTAATGCGTAACTGTACGGTTACGCGTTTCCTGTGTCAACCGGAAAATGTGCCATCTTCCCACATCGTTTCACCTCGTCTAGAACATGTTCAGTATTCGTCCGCCCAGGCCGGGTGTCGGTGAATTTGTGAACATGTTCAATAATTCTCGGAGGATGGAGGGAAATGCGCTATCTGCGCTTGATACCAGCGGCAGAGATCATGCGCCCCGTAACACCCTTCTCGGCGCGGTGTGAGAAGAAGCGGTCCGTCTGGTGGGCTGTGCATTCACCGAGGACAGTGATGTTCTCGGCGTTGAGGCCTGCGTCGAGAAGCTGGCGTTGGTTTGCCTGCCACAGATCGACATTGCGTCCATGGAAGAGCGTCTCGGCGTATGGCCAGCGATCGCGGAAAGTGCCGCGGACCTCGTCGCCGACCTCAAAGCAACATGGGCCTATTCCCGGCCCGATAGCGGCCAGTATCTCCGCCGCTTGCGAGCCGAACTCAGCATGCATGCGCTGAACGCCGGCCTCCACGATACCGGCAACGGTGCCGCGCCATCCCGCATGAAAGACACCCACGGCGCGATGGACGGGGTCTACCAGGATGACGGGAATGCAGTCCGCTGTCTGCACACCGATGAGCATGCCCGGCTCGTTGGTGATCAAGCCATCGCCCTCCAGAACGGCTCGGCCTTCCGCCGTCTCCAAAGGTGTCATGCCGGAGTGCACCCGGTTGATGACAACGCCATGCGTCTGTCGCGTCAGGACGGGAGCTACCTCTGGCTGCCCGGTAACAGTAAAGGCAAAGCTGCGCCGGTTTTCGGCAACGGAGGCATCGGCGTCTTCTTTCGTCCAGCCGAGATTCAAATCGCCGGTACGTCCGTAAACATTGGAGACGCCCCCAAGCCGGGTGCTGAATCCATGCCATAACCAATCGAAGTCCCATGCCTGCAGGATGCCCATGGAATTGATCTTAAAGTGGAAGACCCTCCTTCCGGAGGGTCTTGAGAGGCAGTGAGGGAGGGGTATAGGAAGTGAGTAGAAGATGTGTGTCCGCAAGGGACAAAAAGCTAGGATTCACTGCATCAGGTGGGACTACTTGAATTTGCCTCTGAACTTAACCTTGCAGTCAGCAATAAGCATGCCACTGTTTTCCACAGGATAAGTGCTGTTGTTTCAATCTTAGCTTAAGGTGGCTTTTATCTAGTGGCAAATATTTGCCACATTTAGGCTATCAGGTGCCGCTTTGCTGCTTCATCGCGATCAATCTGTTCAATCTTGCTTCGTAAGGATCGATAGCTGATTCCCAGCCGTTGGGCGGCCAGTTTTCGGTTCCAGCGTACGGCTTCGAGGGTCTCCAGAATCAGGCGGCGTTCCGCCTGCCAGGCCGCACGTTTCCCGACCTCAAGCAAGTTGGTACCCGCCGACTGACGGACGGCTGGCTCAGATGAGAGCACAGTGGAGGCGGCCGGTGGAGGTGGAGCAGGAACCGGGGCTGCGGGCCCGTGTTGGGTGCGGGAGGTGAGCTCGCGCAGAATCTGGGTCTCGCCACCGACGATGACGAATCGTTTGCACAGATTTTCGAGCTCGCGGATATTGCCGGGCCAGGAGTAGGTCAGCAGGGCAGCCATGGCCTCCTGGGAGAAGAAGGCTTGCTCACGTCCATAGATAGCGGCGTACTTGTCGAGAAAATGGCGGATCAGCGGCCCGATCTCGTCGCGGCGCTCGCGCAGCGGTGGAATATGTACGGTGACGACGTTGATGCGGTAGAAGAGGTCTTCGCGGAAGAGTCCTTCCGTGACCCGCTGTTCCAGCAGCTTGTTGGTGGCACACAGGACGCGGACATCCACGGCGACGTCCTGCTTGGCTCCGAGGCGTGAGAAGGCTCCGTCCTGCAGGACATGCAACAGCTTGGCCTGCAGAGCCGGCTGCATCTCGCCGATCTCGTCCAGGAACAGGGTGCCGGTGTGCGCCATCTCGAAGCGTCCGGGTTTGCTGCGTGTGGCTCCGGTAAAGGCCCCTGCCTCATAGCCGAAAAGCTCGCTTTCTAACAGGTCGTCGGGAATCGCGGCGCAGTTGACCTTGACGAAGGGTTTGCCGGAGCGGCGCGACTGTTCGTAGATCATGCGAGCGACGACATCTTTTCCCACGCCGCTCTCGCCGCGAATGAGTACCGTAGCGCTGGTGGTGGCCACCTTCGAGATGGTGTCGCGAATCTCCGACATGCGGGGGTGATTGCCGAAAAGCACCGGAAGGCCTTGAGGTTCCGGGGTTCTTGGTTGGGTCGTCAGAAGGCCGCGGAGGCTTTGGCGTATCTCGTCCGGGCCCGCGGGAAGGGTAATGAGTTCCTTTGCTCCTGCCTTGGATGCGGCAAAGGCGAGGTCGGCGCGCGCGGAACGCAGCAGGACGATGATCGGTGTTCCGGTCACCTCGTCGCAGATGCCGCGGAGGACCGAGAGGTCGTCTTCCACCTCGACCAGAAGAGCATCGGTCGGCACGCCGCGCCAGTGGTCAGAGTCGATGAGCGTAAGCGCGAATTCGGGAGCCAGCAGGGCATGCTGTATAGCGGCTGACGCGGCCTGAGACGCCAGGATGGCGGCCACGCGGATTGGCAATGTCTGGCTCATGACGAACGGAGTGCTAAGCGCATTTTATGCGGAAATAGAGAGAGGTTGGGAGTTTGTGGAGGGGGCGAATAAGAGTCTATGCATCAGTGGCTTGCATCCAAAGCCCAGCGACGATACTATACGCGCGATTAGAAAAATGACTTCTTCCTCACCGAACCTCGCCCTTCAGTCGCTGCGTTCGCGTCTTGGCCATGTCTGCGTTGCCCTGCAGGGTTCAAGCCCGGCCGAGCTTTTTCAGAAGGCTGAAGCTGCGGCTCCGGAGCATCCGTTTCTGGAGTTCCGGCTGGATTCACTGCCGAATCCCGCTGCCGCATTGCCGCGCCTGAAAGCATTTCTGGAGGCGAATCCTCTGGTCACCGCGATTACCACCTGCCGTCGGAAACCGAATGGCGGCGGATTTACAGGAAGCCTCTCGGATGAGGCAGAGATCCTGGCCAAGGCAGCGGGCGGCGGAAGCCAGTTAATCGATCTCGAGATCGAGTCGGCGGAGGCGATGAAGCATGCCGACCTGGATAAGCTGCGGGCTGCCGGTGCGGCGATCATCATCAGCTATCACGATTTTGAAGCGACCCGCGACCTCGATGCCGTCTATCAACGGATCCAGAAGTTCCAGCCGGACTTCGTCAAGGTGGTGCCGACGGCGCGTTCGCTCGCGGATAACCTGACGCTGTTCTCGTTTCTGGAGAAGTACGGTGAGGCGGGCAATGTCATCGGCATCTCGATGGGAGAGTACGGTGTCATCTCGCGTGTGCTGGGTGTGCGTGCCGGCTCAGCGTTTACCTTTGCCGCTTCGAGCGTGGAAGACGCCACCGCTCCCGGACAGATTCCTGCACGTGCCCTGGTGGAGAACTACAGGATCGATCACATTGCCGCAGGAACCAAGATCTACGGCGTGGCAGGAAATCCGGTGCGGTCGTCGCTCTCGCCCCTGATGCTGAATACCGCTTTCCGCCGCGAGACGGTAAACGCGGTTTATCTGGCGCTGCAGACCTCCAAGCTAACCGATCTGTTGTAACTAGTGCAGACGATACCGATTCACGGGC
>Ga0207647_10002101_pt1 | contig 15251 bp, 18 predicted proteins | sample KBSCornC2_FD_184295 | JGI IMG/M metagenome (GOLD analysis project Ga0207647, IMG submission 184295) | Corn rhizosphere microbial communities from Kellogg Biological Station, Michigan, USA - C2 (SPAdes) (version 2) | ecosystem: Host-associated > Plants > Roots > Rhizosphere ...
AACCCGGCCGCCGCGACGACCGGCAGCTGATGCCGCCAGGCCCACCAGAACTCGGGGAAGCCGTGCAGGAACATGACGAGCGGATCGTCCGCCGCGCCGCACTCCGCGACGTGGAACCGGGCCCCGTTGGCCGCGACCAGCGAGTGCGACCAGGGGCCGTCGACCAGCAGGTCGACGACTCCCGCCGGGCTCAGCGCCGTACGCCTGGCTCGGGCAGGGCCGGGTGCTCCTCGGTGCCCTTGCCGATCGCCTTGAGGACCTCGACCGACTCCTTCGCACTGTCGATCGTGCGCTGCGGACCCTTCGCGCTCTTCAGCGCCCGCATCCCGATCAGCACCAGGACCACGCCGATCAGTAGGTACGCGCCGGCGACGATCAGGAACGCGATGGCCGGGTGCAAGCCGGCCGCGGTGAGCCCGAACGCCGCGGCGATGCTCAGCAGGATGATCGCGAGCAGCGCGAGGAACGCGGCCGCCGCGAACATCCCGGCTCCGGTCCCGGCCGCTGCCGCGGTCTTCTTCAGCTCGGTCTTCGCCAGCTCCACCTCGCTGCGGACCAGGCTGGACAGGTCCTTGCTGACGTTCGCGACCAGCTGACCGACCGTGGGCTCGTCCCCGTTCTGTCCCATCGACATCGCAACTCCTTCCCACACGTCCGTGGCCCCGACACTACCGGCAGTACCGCGGTCAATCGGCGTACGCGCGGTTTCGGCGAGCCAGCAACAGCGACGCGATCAGTGCGGCGGCCACCGAGGCGATCAGGACGGCGGCCTTCGCGCGCTCGACCTGGGCAGCGTCCGACCCGAACGCGAGCTGCGCGATCAGCAGCGCGACCGTGAAGCCGATTCCGGCCAGCACCGACACCGCGCCGACGTCGCGCCAGGCCAGATCGGAGTTCAGCTCGGCGCGGGTGAAGCGCGCGGTCAGCCACGATCCGCCGAACACCCCGATCGACTTCCCGGCCAGCAGCCCGGCGGCCACACCGATCGCGACCGGGTCGGTCACCAGCTGCCGTACGGCGCTACCACTCAACGTCACCCCGGCGGCGAACAGCGCGAACAGCGGTACGGCGACGCCCGCGGACCAGGGCCGCAGGCGGTGCTCGATCCGCTCGGCCGGCGCATGCTCCTCACCGGGATCGGCGACCACGCGGGTGACCAGGCCGAGCGCGACGCCGGCGATCGTGGCGTGGATGCCCGACTCGTGCATGAACCACCAGGCCGCGAGCGCGATCGGCACGTAGAGGAACGGCGTACGGACGCGGCGGCGCTGGAGCAGGTACCAGAGGGCGATCAGGGCGATCGCGGCGAGCAGCGGGAGCAGGTGGAATCCGTGCGAGAAGAACACGGCGATCACCAGGATCGCGCCGAAGTCGTCGACCACCGCCAGCGTCAGCAGGAACGCCCGCAGCGCGCTCGGCAGCGAGGACCCGACGATCGCCAGGACGGCGAGCGCGAACGCGATATCTGTCGCTGTCGGCACTGCCCAGCCCTGCGGTCTGCCGTCGTCCGCGACCAGGTTGACGGCCAGGTAGATGATTGCCGGAAGCACCATTCCGGCGATCGCCGCGACCACCGGCACGACCGCCTCGTTGAGCTTCGACAGCGTGCCGACGACCAGCTCGCGCTTGAGCTCGACGCCGGCCAGGTAGAAGAACAGCGTCAGCGCTCCGTCGGACGCCCAGGCCTCGACGGTCAGCGGGCCGAGCTCCGTGTCGCTGAGGTGGTGGTACGCGTCCTGCCAGGGGGAGTTCGCCCAGACCAGCGCGACCACCGTGGCCGCGAGCAACAGCAGGCCGCCGGTCGTCTCGGCGCGCAACGTCTCGGCGAGGAACGCCCGCTCGCGCCCGAGGATGCGGGGGAAGGCGCGCTTCTTCTGCCGGATCCGAGGGTGCTGGCTCATGTCGGCCCTTCGTTTTCGGGGTCGGTCGGACGGACGCCGACCAGACTTCCCGGCACACCCTGCCGAGGATTTTACCCGGTGATCCGCGCGGCCAGCGCCTCGAAATCCGGAACGACGTGATCCGGCGTGCTGAACACCGTCGGGTACGGCGTTTTCCGCCGGTCGACGTAGAAACCCTGGAGGCCGGCGCGCTGCGCGCCGTCGATGTCCCACGGATGGACCGCGGCGAGGCCCATGCGGTCGACGGGTACGCCGCAGACCTCGGCGGCGTGCCGGTAGGCGTCCGGGTGCGGTTTCCAGCGCTGCGGCGCCGAGACGTCGAGCCGGTGCTCGAGGAACGGCAGGATTCCGCCGTTTCTGAACACGTTTTCCGACATCGCGGCCGCGCCGTTGGTCAGCGTGACGATCCGGACGCCGGCGTCGTGGATCTGCCGCAGCCCCGGTGCGACGTCCGCATGCAGCGGCAGCCGGGTGAACCCGGAAAGCACGTTCTGGATCGTTTCCGCATCCGGTTCGATCCCGGCGCCGACGAGCTGGTCCGTCAGCAGGTCGGCGGCCACGTCGCGGAAAGCGGCGTACGCGTCGACCGCGGTCAGCGCGAACCCGTCCCGCAGGATCGCCGCGAACCATGCGTCGAGGCCGTGCCGCGGCAGCCCAGCCGCCGCGAACCCGTCGCGCAGCGGCTCCATGTCGGTCAGGGTCTCGTTGACGTCGAGCACCAGCACGTCGATCATCACGACTCCTCGCTATCTTGGATCGGTCGTTCCAAGATATGATGCCGGGTATGCCGGATGTCAAACATTTCGACGAGGCGGAAGCGCTGGCCGCGGTCGAGCAGCTGTTCTGGCGCCGCGGGAGCGCGGCGACCGGGATCCAGGACGTGGTCGCCGCGACGGGGCTGAGCCGGTCGAGTCTGTACAACGCGTTCGGCGGCAAGGACGACCTCTATGCGGCGGCTGCGCGCCGGTACCTGGAGCACCGGTCCCGGCCGATGTTCGACCGGCTGGCCGCCGACGGACGCGGCCTCGCGGCCGTGCGGGCGTTCTTCGACCACCTGCTGCGGTTGCGGTGCGCAGGCGAGTACGCCGGCTGGGGCTGCATGATGGCGAACGCGAACGCCGAGAACCCGCCCGACGCCGTACGGGCGATCCTGTCCGAGCACCACGCCGTGCTGCGGGACGCGCTGGCCGCCGCGCTGAAGGTTGCTCAGAGCAACGGGGAGTTGCGCTCCGGAATCGAGGTCGCGGGCGCGGCCGAGATGCTGACGCTGCTCGCGTACGCGGTGAACCTGCGCTCGCGGTCCGGTGCGACGCGGGCGCAACTGCGGTCCGCGGTCACCGCGGCACTGGACGCGCTCGCCGCCTGATCAGGCGGTCCAGACGCGCGGGTCCGGCCCCTTCGGGACGATGCCGGTCGGGTTGATGCTGTCGTGGGTGACGTAGTAGTGCCGCTTGATCTGGTCGAAGTCGACGGTCTCGCCGAAGCCCGGCAGCCCGTACAGGCGGCGCGCGTACGCCCACAGGTTCGGGAACTCGGTGAGCTTCTGGCGGTTGCACTTGAAATGCCCGTGGTACACCGCGTCGAAGCGGACCAGCGTCGTGAACAGCCGCACGTCCACCTCGCGGAGCGTGTCGCCGAGCAGGTACTCGCGGTCCTTCAAGCGATCCTCGAGGACGTCGAGCCTCGCGAACAGCGCGTCGTACGCCGCCTCGTACGCCTCCTGGCTGGTTGCGAAACCGCAGCGGTACACGCCGTTGTTCACGTCCCGGTAGATCTCGTCGATCAGCTGGTCCATCTCCGCCCGGTCGTCGGGGATCAGCCGCGGCGCGCCGGCCCGGTGGAAGTCGGTCCACTCCGTGGAGAGGTCGAGCGTGATCTGCGGGTAGTCGTTGGTGACGACCACGCCCGTCGTCGTGTCGACGATCGCGGGCACGGTCACGCGGCCGTCGTACGACGGATCCGTGCGCAGGTACGCCTCGGACAGGTACTCGATGCCCAGCACCGGATCGCGACCGTCCGCGTCGAGCGTGAACCGCCAGCCGCGGTCGTCGCGGATCGGGTCCACGACCGCGAGGCCGATCGCGTCCTCGAGGCCGAGCAGCCGGCGCACGATGATCGACCGATGCGCCCACGGGCAGGCCAGGCTGACGACCAGCCGGTACCGCCCCGGCTCGACCGGCCAGCGGCCCTGGCCGTCCGGTCCTTCGCCGGGCGCCGCGGTGGAGTCCCGGGTGATGCGGCCGGTGAATCTGTTGCCCTGGCGTTTCCATTCGCCGGTCGACGACGTCTCCTGTACGAACTGTCCCGGGGTCATAGCGCTAAAACTACCCCCGCTGTGAATTGCCTGGGGCCGTGAACCGTCACTGGCCGTGAGGCGGCACCGGACGTTACAGTCGGGCTGACTAGGTCGTCCGCGACAACGCGGTCACGGGCGGCCTGCGCGGTACGACCCCACCGCGGCCCGTGTCCCCGGCAACCGGTTTGCCGGGCAGATTCCCAGGGATACTGACCTCATGGCCCGCCCACGGAACAACCCCGGCGACCTCGCCGAGCTCCCCACCGAGCTGCGGCCCGATCGCCCGAAGGGTGACCAGATCCGCGAGATTCTGGAGAACCTCACCCGCTCGCTGGCCGTCGGCACCGTGCTGCCGTCCGAACGTGTTCTCGCCGAACGCTTCGGCGTCGCCCGGATGACCGTGCGGCAGGAGGTCGACCGCGTCGTGGCCGAAGGCCTGGCCAACCGCCGCCCCGGCGGCGGCACCTTCGTCGCCGAGCCGCGCCCGTCCCGGATGCTCGCGTCGTCGTTCAGCCAGGACATGGTCAACCGCGGCATCAAGCCCGGCGCCAAGGTCCTCGAACACCGCGTCGGCGCCGCCGACGAACACCTCGCCCGCGAGCTCGAGGAACCGATCGGCACGCCGGTCCTGCACCTGGTCCGGCTGCGCACCGCCGACGGCGACCCGATGGCGATCGAGCGCACCGCCCTGTCCCTGCACCGCTACCCCGGCCTCGACGAGATCGACTTCGCCGAGAAGTCGCTCTACACCGAGCTCTCCACCCGGTACGGCGTGACGCTCGGCATGGTCTCCGCCTCCATCGTCGCCGCCCCACCCGAACCGGGCGACGCCGAACTCCTCGAGATCGACAGCACCACCCCCTGCCTGATCATCACCTCGGCCCCCCGCACCGCCACCGACCAGGTCATCGAATTCGGCCGCTCCGTCTACCGCTCCGACCGCTACGACATCACCGTCGCCTACCGCGCGACCTGACCCGGCTCAGCGCCGGACTTCTAGTTGCTGTACCTCGGACAAGCAACGGGGACCTTGAACAAGCAATGCCTTGTCTCCAGACCCCATCTCGTGTCCAACGTTCCTCGGCTCTGTCCCCAGTTCTTGTCAGCACGGTCCGCTCGCCGCGGGCGCGCGCTGAGTAGTCGCGCGGGGGTCGACCGCACGCCAGCTCTTGGGCTACACGTTCAGGCTGCGGAGGATGTTGGGGGGTTGGCCGCGGTCTGTCAGGCGGGTTACTACTTCTACTGTCAGGGCCTGGAGGAGTAGGGCGCCTACCAGGGTTGAGGTGGCGCCGGTGGGTTCTGGGGTGCCGGGGACCTTGATGAGGGCGTCGCCTGGTTCGCCGCAGTTGTCGAGGACGACGTCGGCGGTTTCGAAGAGGCGTTGGCCGCCGGGGGCTCGGGATGTCACCGCATTGGAGTGGGCCAGGGAGGTCAGCGCGATCACCTGGACGCCACGCGCGCGGGCGCCTAGCGCGAACTCGACGGGTACGGCGTTCCGGCCGGAGTTGGACGCGATCAGGACAACGTCGCCGGCGGCCAGCGGGTTGATCTCGAGCAGGACGTCGGCGAGGCCGGGGAGCCGTTCGAGGAGTGAGCTCTTCTGCAGCCCCTCGTGCAGCATCAGCCCCGGCTCGAGGATCGCGCGTACGTCGGCCAGCCCGCCGGCGCGCCCGTACAGCTCCTCGGCCAAGGCGTGGCTGTGCCCGGTCCCGAACACCCAGAACGTCTTCCCGCCGGCGAGCGCGTCGGCGACCAGCCCGGCCGCCACCCGGATCGCCCCAAGTTGTGTGTCGGCGGCCCGCTGCGCGATCGCCAACGCCTTGCCCAAGTACTCCTCGGCCCCAGCCATGCCCCGAACCTATCGTCCGCACGCCGGCCCGCGCCAGGCACCCGTCTAGACCACTACCTTGGCGCGGGTGGTGCGGTTGGCTGGTGGTTGCCGGACCTGGGGCACTCACCAACCCTGGTTGTTGGGTGGTCCATGCGCGGAGCTGAGCGTGCGGGGACGTGTGGTGCTTCGGTTGGTGTGTGACCCAGGTCCGCTTCGCCGGGGCTAAGCGACAACTCCGATCGCCTCGCGGTGGTGCTCCGGATGGTCCACCTCGTCGACGAGGGCGATGGCCAGGTCGGCGTACGAGATCAGGTCCTGCGCGTCAGCCGGCGCCACCCGGTAGCTGCCCTTGCGGGACGGGTCCGCGTGGTTGAAGTCGCCGGCTGGCGCGATCGACACCCAGTCGAGAGGCGATCCCGCGAAGAGGTCGAGTGCCGCCTGGTGGGCGAGGAAGAACGAGCGGTACTCGGTTGGATACCCCGGACTGTCCATCAGCAACGTCCCGTCGGCGGTCGGCAGGATCGACGCCAGCCCGACCCATACGAGCCGGGACACGCCGGCCTTCTCCAGCCCTTCCACAAGCGCCCGAGCCGCCGCCGGGAAGAACTCGCCCGGGTCACTCCCGCCGTCATACACACCGGCGATCACCGCGTCGTACCCGGCGGCCAGGCCGGCGATCCGGCCCGCGTCCGTCACGTCCCCCGCAATCAGCCCACCCTCCGCCGTACGGGCGACCCCGAGCACGTCGTGCCCGCGCTCCCGCGCCTCCGCGACCGCCGCCGCGCCCGCCCGTCCACGGGCTCCGATCACCAGAATCTTGCTCACCGCAACCTCCTCCTCCGAAACAGGTACGGCGACCGTAGAAGGAGGTGTGGTTACCGATTGGATACCTTGGGAGGCATGGAGGCGCTGCGAGCGGACATGTTCGAGGAGATCTGCCCGTCGACCCTGCTGCCATTCCGGATCGGCAGCGACAAATGGGCGGGTCTGGTGCTGAGGTGCCTGGAGGACGGCCCGCGCCGGTACTCCGAGCTGCGGGTCCCGCTCGCCCGGATCAGCCCGAAGATGCTTACCCAGTCGCTCCGCAACCTCGAGCGCGACGGGTTCGTCAGCAGGGCGCAGGACGAACGACGGGTCACCTACGAGCTCACCGCTCTGGGTCGCAGCCTGCTCGGTCCGCTGCGCGCGTTCTGCGACTGGGCCGAGGATCACTGGGACGAGCTTCTGGACGCCCGCGAATCGTAGGTAGTGCCAACGCTGGCGACGAACCGGTCAGCGCTTAGACTGCGCGGGTGGATGAGCAGACTCCGACCGCCCTGACCCAACTGCCGAGCTGGCTGCTGACCCAGAGTGCGGCCCAGGCGCACCGGGTCGTCACCGAGTCGTTCGCGGCCGGCGGCGCGCGGGCGTACCACTTCCGCCTGCTCGCGACGCTGGTCGAGTTCGGGCCGGCCAGTCAGGCCGAGCTCGGCCGGCGCAGCTCGATCGACCGTAGCGATGTGGTTGCCGCGCTCAACGAACTGGAGGCGGACGGGTACGTCGAGCGCAGCCCGGACCCGGAGGACGGCCGCCGCAACGTCATCACGATCACGACGGCCGGCAAGCGCCAGTACCGGCGGCTGACGAACCTGGTCGGCAAGGCGCAGGAGGAGATCTTCGCGCCGCTGTCGGCCACGGACCGTACCCGGCTGACCACGATCCTCGGCAAGCTCCTCGCCTACCACCAGGCCTAGGCCTAGTACGTCGGCAGCTGCGCGCGGGCGGCCTTCTGGGTCCGGCGGACGCGCAGCTCGCGGGCGTGCACCCGGCGGCGCGCGGCCCAGGAGATCTTCCGGCGTTCCTCGGTGGCGAGAGTCGGCGTCTGGGCGTTCGGCTGCATCGGGTTCACATCAAGTCCGATGCACGCCCGGGCGGTTTGGTTCCGCCGTACACCGGAATTCCCGGGCCGCCCGTCCTCCGGCGCGGCCTGTTCGGCGCAGATTCGGACCGGCTCGGCGATACGCCGGTTCCCGTGGCGGGGTCGGCGTTGGTAGAAAGGTAACCGGGCGCTCCAGCGCGCCGAAGCCAGCGAGGAGGAGTCGTCGACGTGACGAATGCAGAGCCACCCCAGTCCGAGGCACTGTCGAACCTGATGCACGAGGAGCGCCGGTTCGACCCGCCCGCCGAGCTGGCCGCCAACGCGAACCTGAAGGCCGACGCCTACGACCGGGCCGCGGCCGACTTCGAGGGGTTCTGGGCCGAGCAGGCCAAGCGGCTGACCTGGGCGACCGAGCCGACCGAGACGCTGGACTGGAGCAACCCGCCGTTCGCCAAGTGGTACGCCGACGGCAAGCTGAACGCGGCGTACAACTGTGTCGACCGGCACGTCGAGAACGGCCTCGGCGACAAGATCGCCTACTACTTCGAGGGCGAGCCCGGTGACACCCGGGAGATCACCTACGCGCAGCTGAAGGACGAGGTCAGCAAGGCGGCCAACGCGCTGCTCGAGCTGAACGTCCGGCCCGGTGACATCGTCGCGATCTACATGCCGATGATCCCCGAGACCGTGGTCGCGATGCTCGCCTGCGCCCGGATCGGCGCTCCGCACACGGTCATCTTCGGCGGCTTCTCGTCCGAGGCGCTCAAGGACCGGATCCTGGACTGTGACGCGCGCGTCGTGATCACCTCGGACGGCGGCTACCGCCGCGGCGCGCCGGCGGCGCTGAAGCCGGCCGTCGACGCCGCGCTGGCGGACTGCCCCGACGTGCGCAACGTGGTCGTGGTGAAGCGCACCGGCCGGGAGACCGCCATGGTCGAGGGCCGCGACGTCTGGTGGGAGGACTTCGTCGGCAAGCAGTCGGCCGAGCACACGCCGGAGGCGTTCGACGCCGAGCACCCGCTGTACGTGATGTACACGTCCGGCAGCACGGGCAAGCCGAAGGGCATCCTGCACACCACGGGCGGCTACCTGGTGGGTACGTCGTACACGCAGTGGGGTGTGTTCGACCTGAAGCCGGACACCGACGTCTACTGGACCGCGGCCGACATCGGCTGGGTCACCGGCCACAGCTACATCGTGTACGGCGCTCTGGCGAACGCGACCACCTCGGTGCTGTACGAAGGCACGCCGGACACGCCGCACCAGGGCCGCTGGTGGGAGATCGTCCAGAAGTACAAGGTCTCGATCCTGTACTGCGCGCCGACCGCGATCCGGACGTTCATGAAGTGGGGCGCCGAGATCCCGGCGAAGTTCGACCTGTCCTCGCTGCGCGTGATCGGGTCGGTCGGCGAGCCGATCAACCCGGAGGCGTACGTCTGGTACCGCGAGCACATCGGCGGGAGCAAGGCGCCGGTCGTCGACACCTGGTGGCAGACCGAGACCGGGATGCACATGATCTCGCCGCTGCCGGGCGTGACCGCCGGTAAGCCGGGCGCCGCGATGAAGGCGATCCCGGGCGTGAACGTCGACGTCGTCGACGACGCGGGCAACCCGGTGCCGAACGGGTCGGGCGGCTACCTGGTCATCACCAAGCCGTGGCCGGCCATGCTCCGGACGCTGTGGGGCGACGACCAGCGGTTCGTCGACACGTACTGGTCGCGCTGGCCGGGCGTGTACTTCGCCGGTGACGGCGCGAAGAAGGACGAGGACGGCGACCTCTGGCTGCTCGGCCGGGTCGACGACGTGATGAACGTCTCCGGCCACCGGCTCTCGACGACCGAGATCGAGTCCGCGCTGGTCTCGCACCCGAAGGTCGCCGAGGCCGCCGTGGTCGGCGCGACCGACCCGACGACCGGTCAGGCGATCGCCGCGTTCGTCATCCTGCGCTCGGAGGCCGGCGACGGCGGTCCGGACGTGGTGCAGGAGCTCCGCAACCACGTCGCCAAGGAGATCGGCCCGATCGCGAAGCCGCGGCAGATCATGGTCGTCTCGGAGCTGCCGAAGACGCGCTCCGGCAAGATTATGCGCCGGCTGCTCCGCGACGTGGCCGAGAACCGTGAGGTCGGCGACGTCACGACGCTCGCCGACTCCACGGTGATGGACCTGATCAAGACCAACCTGGAGGCCGGCAAGTCCGACGAGGACTGACAACTCGCAGACAACAGGCCCCCGGGATGCACCCGGGGGCCTGTTGTTTTCAGAGGAACGACGGCAGCTGCTCGAGGGCGGTCACCTCGGGCGGTGGGAACGCTGCGGATGGGCCGTTCGGGCCTTCCTCGGAACGGCGAAGGTAGCGGTCGACGAAGCGCTGCGTCGTGATCAGGACGTCGGCGCACTGAGCGGCGGTGAGCTTGCCGTCCCGTACAGCCTCACCAAGTTCGTCGAGGTCGAGGATCTGATAGCGATCCACCGCGGGCGGGATCAGGAAGTCGACGTACAGGTCGTGCACGATCAAGTCGTCGGCGGTGCGCTCGATCTCCACCAGGTCGACGTACCACCAGCCCTCGACCGGCCCCTCGAAGACGGCGGGCTTGGTCAACTGCACCCCTTCGCCGAGCAGCAGATAACTCCGATCGACGGTCGGCCGGCCCGGCACCTGGTACTGCGGGAGGATCCGCACGTCGTACGCGACGACCTCTCCGATCTGTCGGGCCGGACACCACTGCCCGGACCGGTGCAGGACCCTCATGCCGGCCGGGCGCGGAAAATGATGATTCCGACGTGCTCCGAGAGCCATTCCTGCTTGTGCGGAAAACGTTCTTTGTTCTCGTCGGACAGTTGCGGCTCCAGCACGTGCTCGACGCGGAAACCGCTGTCGGTCAGCGCGTTGTGGATGCTGGAGAACGTGTCCGTCGTGTGCGTGATGGTGATGTCCGGATTCCATCGCGACGGGTACGAGTACGGGCCGACCGTGTGATACGCGTCTCCCAGCGCGATCCCCTCCTGCGCGGAGCGCTCCACCGCCCAGCGGATCGGGTGCGCCATCGAGACCACCAGCACGCCGTCGTCGGCGATCAGGGACCGCACGGCGCGAAGGGTTCTGCCGCGGTCCTGGGCGTAGGCGAGCGACTGCAGGAACAGGACGACATCGAAGCGGCGACCGTCCAGCGCGGAGATCTCGTCGAGCGTCGACAGGTCGCCGGGGACCAGAGTCACGTCGGTGCCGTCGGGTGGGGTCAGGAACTGGCCGCCGACGTCCACGCCGACCGCCGAGGCGGCGCCGTGCTCGCGGACGAGTTCGATCGTCTTCTCGCCGTTGCCGCAGCCGATGTCCAGCACGGCGCGGCCGTCGACGGGGCCGATCAGGGAGCGTTGCGCGTCCCATTCCATCAAGTGGTCGAGTGAGTCGTCGCGGGCCCGGGATCGTTCGTAGTCGGTGGTCAACGTTTGCCAGGGGTCCATGCCGCGAGGCTATAGAGGTCTGGCCCCTGGCGAGGACTATTTTCGGGGCATGACGGCCGTGCTTGCGATCATCCATGCCGGGCTGGCTGCGGCCTGGGTCGGCGGGATGGCGTACTCGTTGTTCGTGGTGCAGCCGAAATTGAAGAAGTACTTCGGACCCGACCAGGACGGTCGTGAGACGCTGACCGCGGTGATTGCCTCGGGCAACAGGTGGAAGGTGATCGGCCTGATCGCCGTCATCGCGCTCACCGGTGGCGGGCTGCTCCTGATCAACCAGGACGACTGGCAGCTCCATGCCGTCAAGGGACTGCTCCTGCTGATCGCCACCGGGATCTTCTGGTACGTCTCCTGGAGGCACTGGCCGCAGCGCATCTTCGCGACCACGGCCGAGCTGCCGAAGCTGCAGTCACGGTTGGTGACACTGGCGACCGCGATGCTCGGACTGGCCGGTACAGCATTCGCTCTGGGAGTGCTCGCCGCACACCTGTGAAAAGCGGCGCACCGTAGTGTGCGCATTCCGTCGCGGATCGTGGGTAGTTTGACCTGGTGACCCGCCCTGTTCATCCTCCGACAGACCCCGCCGAGCAGCCCGCGACGTACGGCGAGGTCTTCGGTGTGGCCGAGTTCCGCTGGCTGTGGCTGGCGCAGCTGGGCTCGGTGATCGGGGACCAGCTGGCCCGGGTCGCCCTCGCCGTGCTCGTCTTCGACCGGACCGGCTCGGCCGGGCTGTCCGCGGTCACCTACGCGCTGACCTTCCTGCCCGACATCGTCGGCGGCCCGCTGCTGTCCGGCCTGGCCGACCGGTATCCGCGCCGCCGGGTGATGATCTGCTGCGACATCCTGCGGGCGTTGCTGCTCGCCGCGATGGCGATCCCCGGCACCTCGTTGTGGATCCTGTGCGTCCTGCTGGTCGCGGTGCAGCTGCTCGCCTCACCCTTCCAGTCCGCGCGGGCGGCCCTGCTGCCGTCGATCCTGACCGGCGACAAGTTCGTCCTGGCCAGTTCGGTGACCAACATCACCGCGCAAGCGGCCCAGCTGGCCGGTTTCGTGACCGGCGGCACGCTCGTGGCGGCCTTCGGCGTCGAGAAAGCACTGCTGGCCGACGCGGCCACGTTCGCGTTGTCCGTGCTGCTGCTGAAACTCGGCGTCCGGGAGCGCCCGCTGCCGCAGTCGGCCGACGCGCGTCCGGGCTGGTGGGAGTCGTTGTCGGCGGGCGCGGGGCTCGTCTGGAGCGACCGGCGGCTGCGCTACCTCGTCGCGCTGGCCTGTGTCGCGGGTTTCTACGTGAGCGTCGAGGGACTCGCCGCGCCGTACGCCGCGGCGGTCGGCGGCGGACCGATCGCCGTCGGGATCCTGCTGGCCGCGAATCCGGCCGGCCAGATGGTCGGCATGCTGCTGCTGACGCGTGCCGCACCGGCGCGGCGGCTCACGCTGATGGGGCCGCTGGCGATCGGGTCCTGTGCACCGCTGATCGGCTGCGTCGTCCAGCCCGGGCTGTGGGCGACCGTCGTGTTGTGGATGCTCTCCGGACTGTGTGCGTCGTACCAGCTCGCCGCCAGCGCGGCCTTCGTGATGAACGTCCCCGACGCACAGCGCGGCCAGGCGTTCGGCCTGGCGCGCACTGCGCTGATCGTCTCCCAGGGAGTCGGAGTGCTCACTGCCGGGGCGGCGGCAGATCGGTGGTCGCCGGGTTTGGTGGTGGCGACCGCCGGTATTGTCGGTGTGCTCGTCGCAGCGGGCGCGGCGTACGGATACGCCGGCGCTACGCGACAACCGGCATGAGTGGTCACCAGTCGTTGTTCTGCATGGCGGCGGCCTCCTCTCGCGGAATCCGGGCGAGGTAAAACCAGAGAAGCCATGACAATGCGTGCACATCGCGGCTACTCTGTGACAAGGACCGACTGTGAGGCGGGGGTCTTTTTCATGAGTATCCGGCATCGGCTGGCGCACCGTCGCCTGCGCCGGCGTCAGGACGCGGCGTGGAGCCCGGCCAAATGGGCGTTGTGGTCGCTGCCGCGCACGGTGCTGGGCTACGTTCTGGCGGTCGAGCTCATCACCGCGGTCGTCGTTGCTTCGACGTTCGACCTGGTCGCGGTCACGTCCGGTGACTGGATCCGGCTGCTGGTGCTGGCCGCCGGATCGGCGATCCACATCGAGGCCGCCCGCGACATCGAGCGGCTGCGCAAGGTCGGCGCCGAAGGCATTCCGTACACGAACCTGAAGGGGATGTGGACCTTCGCCGGCGTCCTCATCCTGCCGCCGCCGCTGGCGGCGGCGCTGATCGTCAGCACCTACGTCCACTCCTGGCTGCGGGTACGCCGGGTTCCGCCGTACCGCTCGGTCTTCACCGCGACGACTGTGGTGCTGGCCGGAGCCGCCGGTGCCGTCGCGCTGGCGGCGATCCGCCCCGGCGTCTATCCCGGCTATCCGGGCGGTCCGCTCGGACTCGTCGCCGTCGTGACGGCCGGTCTGGCGTACTGGTTCGTGAACTTCGCGCTGGTCGCGGGCGCGATCATGCTGTCGAACCCGGACTCCCCGGGGCGCAACGCCATCGGCAAGCTCTCGGAGCAGCTGATCGTGGCCGGCTCGCTCGGGCTGGGCGTGGCCACCGCCGCCTTGCTGCTCAGCCAGCCGTGGGCCGTCGCGGTCCTGCTGCTGACCATCCTCGGCCTGCACCGGGCGCTCCTGGTCGAGCAGTTCCAGGCGGCGTCGCGCACCGATCCCAAGACCGGCCTGGCGAATGCCGCGTTCTGGCACGAGATCGCCCGCCGCGAGTTCGCCGGCGCCGAGCGCACCAGCTCCCGGCTCGGCGTGCTGTATCTCGACCTCGACCACTTCAAGGCCATCAACGACACCTTCGGTCACATGGCCGGTGACGAGGCCCTGAAGGCGGTCGCCGCCGAGCTGCGCCAGGAAGTCCGTGACAACGACCTGGTCGGGCGGCTCGGCGGCGAGGAGTTCGTGATCCTGCTGCCGCAGACGTCCGCGGCCGACACCGCGCTGGCCGCCGAGCGGATCCGGCGCCGGGTGGCCGGCCTGGCGGTCACGATCCCGACCCCGAACGGGCCCGTCCTGTGCGAGACGATCACGTGTTCGATCGGCGCCGCGACGTACCCGGAGTCCGGCACCAGCCTCGACGAGCTCCAGATGGCGGCCGATCTGGCCATGTACCAGGCCAAGGACGCCGGGCGGAACTGCGTGGTCTCGGCACCGGCCAACGGCGGTGAGTTGCCCGCTTCCTGACTCCCCGGGGTCCGGGCCGCGGGCCGGCGCGGTAGGTGATGTTTGGATGCCTGTGCCAGGATTGCGCTTCCCGACGGAGGTGATCACGATGGCGCAGGAAGCATTGCAGCTGCTGGTCAGCATGCACCGGATCGTCAGGCACCTGCGCCGCAGCAGGACCACCACGCTGCTGCATCCGACGCAGTTCCTGGCGTTGATGCTGATCGCCGACGAGCAGCCGATCCGGATCGGTGAGATCGCCGCGCGCGTCCCGTGCTCCCAGCCGACCGCGACCACCACGGTCGCGGCGCTGGAGGAGTCCGGCCTCGTCCGGCGGGAACCGGACCCGGTCGACGGCCGGGCGACCGCGGTGGTGCTCACCGAGGCGGGCGCCCAGACCGTCGCGGCGTCCGGCCGCTCCGCCGGGTCCGATTTCGGCAATCCCGGTCACGGTGGTGTAGCCATCGGGGAATTCGATCTTCTGTAGCGGCGTGCGCTTGATGCCCTGGGCGATGAGCTGGCGCTCCACGACCATCTGCGTGGCGATGCCCGCGTGGTCGGTGCCCGGCTGCCACAGCGTGTCATCGCCGCGCATGCGGTGGTAGCGCGTGAGCATGTCCATGAGCGTGTGCTGGAAGGCATGGCCCATGTGCAAGGTGCCGGTGACGTTCGGCGGCGGGA
>Ga0207647_10002102_pt1 | contig 15242 bp, 11 predicted proteins | sample KBSCornC2_FD_184295 | JGI IMG/M metagenome (GOLD analysis project Ga0207647, IMG submission 184295) | Corn rhizosphere microbial communities from Kellogg Biological Station, Michigan, USA - C2 (SPAdes) (version 2) | ecosystem: Host-associated > Plants > Roots > Rhizosphere ...
CGATCCCTCCGGTGTCGTCGTGAAGGACCCGAACCTGGAGGCGCAGGAACGGCTCTCGCTGCTGTTCGAGACCTTCCTGAAGGTGCGCAGTGTCGCCAAGGTGATGCGAGAGTTCAACGGCCGCGATCTTGACGGCACTGCCATTCTTACCAGCCCATCTCAGATCGACAACCTCGCCTCGAAAGGTCTAGTCGAGCTGCGTACGCGTCCGGTTGACGATGGTGTGTTCCGCTGGGTCATCTGCCCGATTCCCGAAGATCCGCGCGACGGCTTCATTCGTCCGGACGCTTTTATCCGTGACGTGAAGCGCGCTGACGGAACGCCCGTCTTCCCCGCGCTCGGCAACAACTTCCGCTGTTTGCAACAGACAGGTGACTGGTGCAACTAAGCACTTAGCCACAAAAGAGGCACAAAAAGCACAAAACGGTTCCGTCTGGTTCTTTGTGAATTTTGTGCCTCTTTTTGTGTCAACTGATAAGGAGAAAACGCAATGGCGAACATCTCGAAGACTAATCGAAAGGCGGAGAAAGAGAAGCAGCAAGCCGCCAAAAACAGGCGCGAAATCGTCGCCGCGGGTTTGAGCCGCCGGGATATGCTCAGAATGGGTTTGCTGACGAGCGCCGGCCTGCTTGTTTCGATGAACGGCTTGAGTGTCAGAGCGCGCAATAGTGCTGGACACTTACTCGATAGCGGGAGCGGCAGTGGTCCAAGCAGCCCGCCGACCACACCGTTCGTACAGCCGTTCACACGGATGACAGTCAAGCAGCCCGCAGCCACCTTGAATCCCGTACCGACAGTTATTCCAAACACTGCCGCCGGTGAAGGACGCACAATCCCGCATCAGGCTTTCAATCAATTTACGCCGACAAGGTTTTATGAAGTCGAGCAGCGGCTTGCGAACATCGTTACGCATCCAGAGTTGCCGCCGCAGCCGCTCTGGGGCTTCGACGGTCTTGTGCCGGGTCCACTTTATGTCGAGCGTTACGGACGTCCCATTCTCGTCCGCAATCACAACAACCTGCCGGCCAACAATGGCGGCTTTGGTAAAAACTTCGTTACGACACACTTGCACAACGGTCACACGCCGGCGGAGTCCGACGGGAACCCGTGCGACTATTTCAGACCAGGGCAGTTTTATGATCAGCACTATCCAAACGTTCTTGCGGGTGTGAACTCAACGCACCAGGACGTCGGCGGCGATATCCAGGAGTCGATGAGCACGCTTTGGTATCACGATCACATGCACGACTTCACCTCACAGAACGTCTACAAAGGCCTCGCCGGTATGTATCTGCTCTTTAACGATCACGACACCGGCGATGAGACGACGGGCTTTCATCTGCCATCGTTTGGTGACGGCGTCAGCGACGAGAGTAACTTCGACGTGCCGATGCTCTTCAGCGATCATTTGTACGACTCTGAGACTGGCATTGTCGCATTCGACACTTTTAACTTCGACGGCGTGCTCGGCGATCGTTTCCTCGTCAACGGCAAAGTGCAGCCGGTGATGCACGTTCACCCGCGACGTTATCGCTTCCGCTGGCTCGACGCTGGTCCATCGCGCTTCTATCAACTCTTCTTCACCGATAAGACGAATCTGAATCAGCGAATCAAGTTTCACCAGATCACGACTGACGGCAATCTGCTCGATCATCCTGTGGAAGTTGAGAGCATCCGTCTCGGCGTCGCAGAGCGGGCGGATTTAGTCATTGATTTTTCGAAATACGCTGGCAAGACACTTTACATCGAGAACCGTTTGGAGCAGCAGGACGGGCGTGGGCCAACGGGCAAGGTGCTCGCCGCGGGACAGGGCAACCTGATCCTGAAGATCGTCGTGGATCTGCCGGCCATCGCGGACAACAGCGTCGATCCCGCAACGATCACACGCTTCTACGGGCTGCCGGATAAAACAGCAACCCCGCGTATCACACGTACTTTCAACTTCGACCGGTCAAACGGTCTGTGGACCATCAACGGACGTTCGATGGATCCGGAGTGCCAGGAAGTACGAGCTCGCATTTCGAAGAACTCAGTCGAACATTGGATTGTCACCAACAGTTCCGGTGGGTGGCAGCATCCGGCGCACATTCACTTCGAAGAGTTTCAGTTCCTTTCGGTTAACGGCGCGCCACCTGCTTCAAGTGGTCTTGTTCTGAACGGTCGCAAGGACGTCATCCGTTTGGAGCACAACATGCAAACGAAGACCTTCTTCCGCTTCCGCGACTTTGTGGGTCGTTACCCGTTCCACTGCCACAACGTCGTGCACGAAGATCACGCGATGATGCTCATCTGGGAAATCGTCGACGGTCCGGGTGACAACATCACGAACCCATAAGAGAGGAGACAAGAAAAAATGAGATACACAAACAAGTTTCTCGGTGTTGCTCTTCTGATTCTTGGCGTGATGGTGTCCGGGATTTCGCAAGTCGAGACGAAGCGAGCGAAAACACCGCGCGAGCGGCTCGCAGAGCGAAGCTTTCCCAACGTCACGTTGACGACGCACGAGGGCAAGCAGGTCAAGTTCTACGACGATCTCCTGAAAGACAAGATCGTCATCATCAACTTCATGTACGTGAAGTGTGAAGGCACGTGTCCGGGTACGACTGCGAACCTCGTGAAGGTGCAGAAATTGCTCGGCGACCGCGTGGGCAAAGACATTTTCATGTACTCGATCACGCTCAAGCCTGAAGAAGACACGCCCAAAATCCTGAAGGCATACGCGAATGCTTACAAGGCTGGTCCGGGCTGGCAGTTTCTCACTGGCGATCCAAAAGACATTGAGTTGTTACGTCAGAAGCTCGGGTTTATCGACCGCGATCCGGTGCGCGATGCGAACAAGTCGAACCACATCACGATGCTGAGATGGGGTAACGAGCCGCACACATTATGGGCCGGATGTCCCGCGTCACTGGCGCCTGCAAAGATCGTGAAAGAGATCAGCCTGGTTGACTGGCCGGCGGCCGCTGATGTCAGGAGAGGAGGAGAACGATGAGAGTGAACCGAATAATTCTAAGTGCCTTGCTGGCTATGTTGGTAGTTGGCGCCGCGCAGGCTCAAACTGGAACGACGACGCAATCGACGCCCGCGTCTGCGGTCGGACTCGGACCGGAAGGCATTGCGACCGACGGCACAAGCGTGTTTGTCGCAAACCAGTTCAGCGACACGGTAACAAAACTGCGCGCCAGTGATGGTAGTGTGGTTGGCAGTTACACAGTGGGCCACCGGCCGGTTGCAGTGGCTTTCGACGGCGCGTTTTTCTGGGTTGCAAATTATCTCAGCAACAACGTGATGAAACTCGATGCGAGTGGCGCAATTGTAGCAACGTACGCCACGGGCGATGGCCCTGGAGGAATACTCGCAACGAACGGCAACATCTGGGTTGCGAATCGCAATGCGAATACGTTGACGAAGCTGCGTGCTTCGGATGGCTTGACGCTTGGCACTTATGAGGTTGGCGAGCGTCCGATCAGCATGACGACAGATGGAAAGCACATCTACGTTACGAATAACAACAGCGATTCGGTAACAAAGCTGAGCGAGTCGAACGGTGTGGTTGTCAGCGTTTTTCCGGTTGGCGACGGGCCGTTCGGCATTGCATTCGATGGAGGTAGTTTGTGGGTCGCAAACTTCGGCAGCAACAACGTCATGAAGCTGACTGCTGAAGGAATGTTGGCCGGCACGTACAAAGTTGGCGATGGACCACTCTCCGCGGCGTTCAGCGAAGGTGTGATCTACGTTGTCAACAACGGCGGCGACAGTGTCACGAAGCTGAACGCTCTCGATGGGACAAGTCTTGGCTCGATTTCCGTCGGGCGCGGGCCTGTCGGGCTTGTGGTCTCAGGCAAAAATGTTTGGGTAACGAACTCGGGGGGCAATTCAGTAACGAAGCGTTAAACCGCAGTTAATCCACAGATTACGCAGATGTTTTCTTAGAATCTGTGTAATCTGTGGATGCGTTTTAAAGGGAAGATGTGTTATTAGACAGTCTCATGTCCGATCAAAAACAATTTGCTGGTCGCGCGGCCATCGTGACTGGTGGCACACGTGGAATTGGCCGAGCTATCTCATTGGAACTGGCACGACGTGGAGCTGACGTCGCGTTCAACTACGCGAAGAGCGCCGAGGCGGCGGAGAGTTTGAAAACAGAACTCGAGGCACTCGGCGTTCGCAGTTTGGCAGTGCAGTGCGACGTCGGCAACACTGAAGCTGCGGCCGCGATGGTCCAACAAGTGAAAGACACTTTTGGACGCATCGATTTTCTCGTCAACAACGCCGGTGTCACGCGCGACAATCTCATCCTCCGCATGAAGGAAGACGACTGGGATGAGGTGCTCAACACGAATCTCAAGGGCGCCTGGAATTTTGCCAAGGCAGCTTTGCGAACCATGTGGCGCCAGGATGGCGGTGGTTCCATCCTGAACATTTCATCAATCAGTGGTGAAGTCGGAATGCCGGGACAGTCGAATTACTCCGCATCGAAGGCGGGCATGGTCGGTCTGACAAAGGCGTTAGCGAAAGAAGTTGCGAGTCGAAAAGTCACGGTTAACGCGCTTGCGCTCGGGATGGTCGCGACTGATATGGCCGGCAAGTTGAACGAGAGCTATCAGGAAAAGATTCGCGAACAGATTCCGCTCGGACGTTTTGCGGAGCCTGATGAGGTCGCGCGAATTGCGGCGTTTTTGCTGTCAGACGATGCCCGTTACATCACGGGACAAGTCATCCAGGTTGATGGCGGGTTGGCTATTTGAGCCACGGATGATACAGATTTAAATCGGATTTATATCCGTGTTATCTGTGGCTACTTGATCGCTTTGATGTCGACCGGTTTGGCGAAGAGATTATCGGGAAGTCGCTGATTGTATTGCACTGACTCGTAATTGATCCGCGACGTTTGCTTGCCGTTCACGAAGTGGTCGATTACCCACGGCGCAGTGACACCATCAATCGTGATGAACTTAAAGAGTTGATCCTCTTCGGTCACTTCGACCACGTCTCCCGAGTCAGGATCTTTACGCTCGCGCTTGTAGATGATCTTTGCCGGGAAGTAATCCTTCGCGCCAAACTCATACTCGATCCAAAAGCCGTCCGGATAAGTCAGGCGAATAGTTTCGTTGCGTTTGGCGAGTCCTGCTTCACGGCGGCCCACGTAAGTAATTTTGCCGCCCTCCTGTTTCCAATAACCTTTCAGAAGATAGTCGAGACCCGTGCGTAGCGCGCGTTTGAAGTCATCGACTTGTGCGGGCGATTGATCGGAGATCTTCTTCACGGCGCCATCAAACATCCAACCAGTGTCGCCGGTGTTTGTTTGAATAGTCTTGATTCCGCCGCCGGAAAATTCGGTGCGCTCGCTATCGGGGTAGGCAATGTAGTCGAGAAAGCGCGCGGGTAGCTGCGATATTCCATCCTTGAACGTGGTGTAGAAGCCTTTGCCGATGACCGTTTGGACCCCCACATACTTCCGGCCACCCACGACTTCAATCGCGTGATCGATTATCTGTTGCGATTTCTCGTCAACTGTTGGAGTGGACGCAGGGGTCTGAGCGAAAACGAGAGATAGTATTAGCAGGAGGATCATTGGACAGGATTACAGGATTCACAGGATGAAATCTTGTTCATCCTGCAAATCCTGTCCATCATGTTTAATTGAACTCAGGCTTATAACCGTCGGTGGGTTTCACCGTGACTTCACCATCTTCGACATCGACCTTGAAACTTGAAGATGTCTTCCACAAAGCCGTGATCGGAAGCTTAACCTTCTCATCGATGTGCCGCTTCAGGAAGCGTGCGCCGTAAGCCGTGTTGTAACCATTCTCAGTCAACCGGTTCACGGCCGCTTCAGTAATCTCAACCGCCTTACCCTGTCGCTCCATCTGCCGCCGAAGTTTTTCCAGGTAGAGTCTCGCGATCTGGCGAACTTCATCCATCGTCAACGGCGAGAACACGACGATCTCGTCGATGCGGTTGCGAAACTCCGGTGAGAACCGTTGCTCCGAAGCCTTCATCACTTCGTTCTTCACGGCACGGAAGTCAGAAGCTGTCTTGGTACCAAAGCCCAACGGCTTCTCAAACTTCTTGAAGTTCTCCGAACCGAGATTCGAAGTCATGATGATGATCGCGTCAGAGAGGTAAACCTTCTTGCCGCGGCCATCGGTTAACCAACCCTCGTCGAAAGCCTGGAGGAAGAGATTCATCAAGTAAGGCGAAGCCTTCTCGACCTCATCGAGCAGCAATACCGTGTAGGGATTCTCACGCAGTTGCTCGGTAAGAATTCCACCTCTTTCAGAACCGACGATGCCACGCGGCATTCCGATCAGCTTCTCGATACTGACGGTGCCGTCGCTGTACTCCGACATGTCGATACGAACCATCTTCTCTTCGTCGCCAAACATGAACTCGGCGACAGCTTTCGCGAGCTCCGTTTTGCCAACGCCGGTCGGACCGAGAAACAGCAGCACACCGTCAGGCTTGTAGTGCGACTCTTTCAATGGACCTTTATTCAGTCGCAGACGCTGCGCGACTGCTTTGATTGCTTCCTTCTGACCGATGACACGTTGGCTCAACATGGCTTCAGTCATCGCAAAACGATCGGTTGTATCGCGGTAGATCATGTCGCGTGGAATACGCGACTCCTGCGAGATCACTTCGATGATGTGTTCCGGCTGGACCACCATCTTCTGCGGCTCGTTGATCTCAACCTTCACTGCCGCGGTATCCAGCCAGCCAATGGCCTTATCTGGCAGATGAAGATTGCGAATGTACTTCGGCGCCATCTCCAAGGCTGTGTTAATGGCGTCGTCCGAGATTTTGACGGAATAGTTCTTCTCGAGTCGTGGACGAAGACCGAGCAGGATTTCTCTCGTCTCGGTAATTGACGGCTCGACGACTTTAACCATGCGGAAGCGACGTGCGAGTGCTTCGTCGTCGGCGATGTACTCTTTGTATTCTGAAAGTGTAGTCGCTCCGATGATGCGCATCTCGCCGCGCGCGAGCGCCGACTTGAACATGTTGGCTGCATCAGATGATGTGCCGAGTGCCGCGCCTGCCCCGATGATCGTGTGCGCTTCGTCGATGAAGAGAATCATGTTGTCGCGTTCTTTGACTTCGTCGATGATTCCCTTGATGCGTTCTTCAAACATGCCCCGCAGCATTGTGCCGGCGACGATGCCGCCCATTTGCAGTTGCACGATATGCGATGCACGCAGACGCGCCGGAACCTTCTCGGGCTCCAACTCGATCAAGCGCGCGAGGCCTTCTATCACCGCGGTTTTGCCGACCCCAGGTTCACCGACGAGCATCGGTGAGTTGGCTCGTTCACGATGACAGAGGATCTCGACGATTTGTTGAATCTCTTTTTCGCGTCCGATGGTAGGCGGAATCTTGTCCGCTCGAGCAAGCCTGTTGAGTGAAACACCAAAGTGTTTCAGGTAAGGCGGAAGCTCAAACTTCTTCCGATTCTGTTCTTCTTCCTGTTCTCGCTTCTGCACCTGTGCCCGCACATTTTCCTGGATCGCTTCGGGGCTCGCGCCCATGTTTCTTAAAACATCAACAAATAGACCTTCGGTACTGCTCAGTGCTTCAAAAATATCAGTTGCTTCAATTGTTTTACGACCCTGTGTTCTGGCTCGCTCCATGGCCCGCTTAAACAGGTCGGTCGTATCAGGCCCGATGCGAAATCCTTTTCCGACATGTTGTTGCCGGCTACTGCTGAGGCGTTTTTCAATCGCCATCTTGACCACCACAGGATCAAGTGATAACTCCCGCATCGCAGAGTTGAACATATCAGGCTCTTCAATGGTCAAAGCCTGCAAGATGTGCTCTACGGAAACGAAGTTTTGGTCGCGACGACGCGATTCATCCAACGCATGCTCAAGAACGCGCTGGCCGCTATCGCCAAACTTGTCTTTATATGCACCTAAATCAGCCATATTCTTTTACGAACTTCGCGCTTGTTTGGATTACTCTTTCAGCGCTCGATTCTCTCAACTTTCAAACAACTCCTCGACCCAAGTTGCTACACTTGGATGTTGTCAGCATAAGCGCCGTTGCGTTTCAATGCAATAACTATCCCCGGCACGGCGTCTCCTGCAATTTTCTGGCCGCAAGGGCACAAAAACACGGACTGAAATGTCTATGTGTCTTCTGTGCCTTTTTGCGGCTAATAATCGTAATCGTCTCCGCCCGGCATCGGTGGGCCTGATCTCTTCTTCTCAGGCAGGTCGGTGACAGCAGCCTCAGTGGTTAACAACAATCCTGAGATGGACGCGGCGTTCTGCAACGCTGTGCGTACAACTTTGGTTGGATCGATGATTCCGGCAGCAGCAAGATCTTCATAGTCGCCAGTGACGGCATTGAAGCCTTTGTTTCCTTTTAGCTGTTCCACTTCTCCCACGACGACAGCGCCTTCAGTTCCAGCGTTCTCGGCAATACGACGAATTGGTTCCTGCAACGCACGGCGAACAATTTTTATGCCTGTGCGAACATCCGGATCTTCCTCGTCGTGATTATCAAGAACTTTCGATGCTCTCAAAAGTGCAACGCCGCCGCCCACGACGATTCCTTCCTGTGCGGCCGCTCGCGTCGCATTCAATGCGTCCTCGACGCGCATCTTCACTTCCTTCATCGCCGTTTCCGTCGGCGCGCCGACTCTTACGACCGCCACGCCACCCGCCAATTTTGCGAGACGCTCCTGCAATTTTTCCTTGTCATAGTCTGACGTGGTTTCTTCGATTTGTTTACGAATGGTGGCGACTCGCCCCTGGATAGCTCTACTGTCACCGCCACCCTCGACAATCGTCGTGTGTTCCTTATCAACGATGACTCGTTTTGCGGTTCCCAGATCTGCGAGCGTGACGCTCTCCAACTTGATGCCGAGATCTTCGGAGATAACCTTTCCGCCCGTCAGGATTGCAAGGTCCTCCAGGATCGCTTTACGCCGATCGCCGAACGCCGGTGCTTTCACGGCGCAAACTTTGATCGTTCCACGCAAGCGGTTCACGACCAGAGTTGCAAGGGCGTCGCCATCGATATCTTCAGCGATGAGCAGTAATGCACGTCCGGCGCCGGCAGTTTGTTCCAGCAACGGCAGCAGGTCGCGCATAGCGGAAATCTTTTTCTCGTAAAGAAGGATGTACGGCTCTTCGAGAATCGCTTCCATGCGATCCGCATTCGTGACGAAGTACGGCGATAAATAACCGCGATCGAACTGCATTCCTTCCACGATATCGAGCTCGGTTTGCAACGTCTTTGCTTCTTCAACCGTGACGACGCCGTCCTGTCCGACTCGATCCATCGCTTCAGAGATGAGCTCTCCGATCGCGCGATCGTTATTTGCAGAAACAGTTGCGACGTTAGTCAATTCCTCCTTGCTCTTGATCTTTTTCGACATGCGTTCGAGCTCAGCGACCACTTTGTCGGTCGCGATCTGAATACCACGTTGAAGCGCCATCGGATTAGCGCCGGCCGTAACGTTCTTCACGCCTTCGCGAAAGATCGCCTGGGCCAACACAGTTGCCGTCGTGGTGCCGTCGCCTGCTTTGTCATTGGTTTTGACGGCAACCTCGCGAACCATCTGCGCGCCCATGTTTTCGTACTTGTTTTTGAGCTCGATCTCTTTGGCTACCGTGACACCGTCTTTGGTGATCAAGGGCGAACCAAATTTCTTTCCCAGAACCACGTTGCGGCCCTTTGGTCCCAACGTCACACGGACTGCATTCGCAAGAACGTCCACACCCTGAAGCATCGCGTTGCGCGCTTCTTCTCTAAACTTCACTTCTTTTGCCGGCACTCTCTTTTTCTCCTTCGATGTTATCCACAGATTACACAGATTTCTTTATAACATCGGTGTAATCTGTGGATTGCTCTGTTGCGCGTCCAACTTTGACGCGTGCGGGGCGCAGTAAACGATCGCCCATTCGGAAACCGCGACTATATTCCGCAATTACCTTGCCGTCCATCTCTCCGCCTGTTTCTTCTGTATCGACGGCTTCGTGCAGTTCCGGATCAAACTGTTCACCAACAGACGAGATTGGCTCAACACCCGCATTGGTCAACGCCGCTTGAAAGCTCGTCGCGATACTGCGAATACCTTCCAGGATCGTTTCGCGCGGTGCATTTTCCGCTTCGATTGCCCGATTCAAATCGTCCAACGCAGGCAATAACGCGGAAATAAACTTTGCCTTCTCGCCCGCAGCGCGCTCGTCGGCGGAACGATTCAAGCGCTGTCGCGTTTCGTCAGTCTCGCGTTGTAGTTGCTGGCGCAACTGATCGAAGCGCGCCTGCACTTCCTGCACCTGCTTCTCAGCCGCTGCGGTGCGTGCTTCGAGCTCTTCAACGTATTTCGGTTTGAGACTTGGCTGCTCAACAACCTCAGCTTTTTCTTCTCCCTGATCGTCGAGATAAACTCGTCGACGATCCGTCACCCTCAGCTCATTCGCTTCTCTATCCATGATCCGCTCCCCAATCCGTGTTCATCCGTGTTACCCGATCTTGATGTCGATCTTCTTCGATTTTTGTTCGGTACGTTTTGGAAGCCGGATTTGCAAAACGCCGTCTTTGTAGTCAGCCCCGATCTTTCCCTGATCCACTGAACCCGGCACACTGAACGTGCGCAGAAACTTTCCTCTGGGCCTTTCCGAACGATGTTGCTTCGACTCGCTGATCGCTCGCGTTCCTCTCACGATCAAGCGGTTGTCATCAACGTCGAGCTCGAGTGCCTCACGATCGATTCCAGGCAAGTCCATCGCGATGAGGTAGGCTGAATCCGATTCGTAAATATCCGCAGCCGGGGTCCAATCGGCCCGCTCAAAGTCGTTGCCCGTCGTTGCTTCCGCCTGGTTGCGTCTTTGTGTAGCGTCTTCAAAAAGCCTGTTCATTCGATCCTGCAGGACCATCAGATCCTGCAAAGGGTTCCACTGTTGTGACATGCTTCAATCTCCATAGAACTATTGCCGATTTCCAATTGCCAATTGCCAATTTCAAATCGGCAATCGGCAATCGGTAATTGGCAATTCATTATGCGGTCGCAAAGGCCGCGTCGGTCTTGAATTCCATCGTGCCGCCGTTGGCCGAAACGTGTACGGTTTGCCCCGGCAGAATTTCGCCCTGCAGCAGTTTTACCGCGAGCGGATTCTGAATCAGCGACTGAATCGCGCGTTTCAATGGTCGCGCACCGTAAGTCGGATCGTAGCCTTCGCGCATCAACAGCTCCCTCGCCGAAGGTTCCAGCACGAGTTCCACGTTGCGCTCGTTCAGCATCGAGACCAGACGCTCCAGTTGCACGTCGATGATCTTTCCGATCTGCTCGCGCGAGAGCTGATGAAAGACCACGATATCGTCGATGCGGTTCAGGAACTCCGGCTTGAAGTGCAGCCGCAACTCCTGATTTACGGCTTCACGCACCTGCTTCTCGTCGCCTTCAGCGGCCTGAATCTCACGCGAACCGAGGTTCGACGTCATGATCAGCACCGTGTTCTTGAAGTCGACAGTTCGACCTTTCGAATCCGTGAGTCTGCCATCGTCGAGGATCTGCAGCAGCACGTTGAAAACATCCGTGTGCGCTTTTTCGATCTCGTCAAACAGAACCACTGAATACGGCCGGCGGCGTACTGCTTCCGTGAGCTGTCCGCCCTCCTCGTAGCCGACATATCCCGGCGGCGCACCGATCATCCGCGCGACGGCGTGCTTCTCCATGTACTCAGACATGTCGAGCCGTATCATTGCTCGCTCGTCGTCAAACAAAAACTCTGCGAGTGCACGAGCGGTTTCAGTCTTACCAACACCTGTTGGTCCAAGAAAGATGAACGAACCAATCGGGCGATTCGGATCCTGCAGGCCGGCGCGTGCGCGTCTGACGGCGTTCGCCACCGCAGCCAATGCTTCTTCCTGCCCGATGACGCGATTTCCCAGCCTGTCTTCCATCGTCACCAGCTTCTGCATTTCACCTTCAAGCATTCGTGAAACGGGAATCCCGGTCCACTTGGCGACAATCGTAGCGACGTCTTCTTCGTCGACTTCTTCTTTCAACATCACGCCGTCCTGTTGAAAGTTGCTGAGCTTGTCCTGCTCGACTTTGAGCTTCCGCTCCAACTCGGGAATCTTGCCGTACTGAAGTTCAGAAGCTCGTCCGAGCTCACCGGCATTGCGCGCCTGGTCCAACTGGAAACGAAGCTGTTCGAGCTCGGCTTTAGCGGTGCGAATGTGGTCGATGGCTTCCTTTTCAGACTGCCATTTCGCCTTCATTCCCGCAGACTCTTCTTTCAAGTTGGCGATACGCTGGTCGATCTCTTTCAGACGTACTTTCGACTTTTCATCTTCTTCTCGCTGCAACGCCTGGCGCTCGATCTCGAGCTGGATGATCTCGCGCTCCAGTTGGTCGATCTCCTGGGGCAGGGAATCGATCTCGATGCGCAGTCGCGATGCGGCCTCGTCTATCAGGTCGATTGCCTTGTCGGGCAGAAAACGATCCGTGATGTAACGATTTGAAAGTGTGGCGGCGGCGACGATGGCCGAGTCTTTGATGCGAACGCCGTGATGGACTTCGTAGCGCTCTTTCAAACCGCGCAGAATCGCGATCGTGTCTTCGACAGTTGGTTCACCGACGTAGACCTGTTGGAAGCGGCGTTCGAGTGCCGCATCTTTCTCGATGTGCTTCTTGTATTCGTTGAGCGTTGTCGCGCCCACGCAGCGAAGCTCACCACGAGCCAGCGCCGGCTTCAACATGTTCGAAGCGTCAATTGCGCCTTCAGCAGCGCCCGCGCCGACAAGCGTGTGCAGCTCGTCAATGAAGAGAATGATTTGACCCTGAGCGTTCTCAATCTCTTTGAGGACCGATTTGAGTCGATCTTCAAACTCGCCGCGGTACTTGGCGCCCGCGAGCATCGCACCGAGATCGAGTGCGACGAGTCGCTTGTTGCGCAGAGTTTCAGGCACGTCTCCCGAGACTATTCGTTGGGCCAACCCCTCGACGATTGCAGTCTTACCGACACCGGGCTCGCCGATTAACACCGGATTATTTTTTGTTCGGCGCGAGAGCACCTGAATCGTGCGGCGAATCTCGTCGTCACGACCGATCACCGGATCGAGTTTTCCTTTTCGTGCTTGTTCCGTGAGATCGCGCGCGTACTTCGAGAGCGCCTGGTAGTTCTGTTCGGCGTTCTGATCGGTAATTCGCGCGCCGCCACGCATCTGTTCGATGACCTTGAACAGATCATCGCGCGTGACGCCATGCTGGCGCAGGATCTTTCCGGCGTCGCCGTCTTTTTCTTCAGCAATGGCGAGCAGCAGATGTTCGGTCGAGATAAACTCGTCCTGCATCTTGTCTGCCTGGGTCTGAGACGCAGTAAACACCTGCGTCATGCGATTGCTGAAGTATGTCTGGCCACCCTGCACGCGTGGAAAACGGGCGACCGCTGCCTGCGTGTCGTTGAGAATAACGGCGACATTCGCTCCGAGCTTGCCGAGTATTGGTCTAACGATTCCTTCCGGCTGTTCGAGCATTGCGACGAGCAGGTGCTCCGGCTCAACCTGCTGGTGTTGATTCTTTTCCGCGAGCTCAATACCGGATTGAATCGCTTCCTGTCCTCTTAATGTGTACTTGTCTAAACGCATGATTACTTCTTTGTAGTTTGTTCTTTGTACTTGGTGGTTTGTACAAAGAACAAAGCACCAAGTACAAAGCACGAACGGGCTCGACGAGCCCGCTCGCGTTTTACCGATCCGTCAAGCTGTTTAGCGCCCGCCAGTGGCTTCTTTCGCTTTACCTGGTTCGGCGGTCGTTTCAATGGTCTTGGTCGTGCTGCCGGTGTTAGTTCCAGCAACCTGAATGCGACGGGCCTTGGTCTCTTCTCGTTTCGGCAATGTCACTCGCAACACACCGTTGTTGTATTCAGCGCTTGCTCCCTCTGCGGAAACTGTTTGCGGCAAAGTGAAAGAACGGGTGAAGGCGCCATACGAGCGCTCAACACGATGATAATTATCCGTCTCATCCGTCTTTTCAAACTTCCGCTCACCGCGAAGGGTTATGACATTGTTCTCGATCGAGAGATCGAAGTCTTCCTGCTTCATTCCGGGAAGCTCAGCCTCGAGCACGATCTGGTCCTTGTTCTCGTAGATATCCACGCTCGGCGCCCATGCACCGCGGCCGATGCCCTCGTCTCCAAAGGCTCGGGTTAGATTGGTCGAGAACAGACGGTTCACCTCTTCCTGCAGAGTCCGAAGGTCACGGAATGGATCGTAACGAACAATAGTCATGGGTCTCTCTCCTTCCTAATATTCCTTGTTATGTTTCACTCAGCTCCCCACTGTTCTGTATTTCCTTGCTGAGCGTGTACGCATAATAAAGGTTGAGTCTCTCTTTGTCAACCATAGTCACAAGAAGTTTATAGCGGGCCTTTTTGTGCCTTTTGTGCCTTTTTGTGGCTAAAGACCGAAGAATCTCTTAATAGAGGACAGGATGCCTGCTGAGGAATGAGGACTGGCAGTGCCGGAGTCCGCCTGGGAGGCAAGGCCCTGGCGGCGTTCGGCCATGATGAAGCTCAGCGACTCGACGAGATCCGGGTTCGTGTCGAACACCCGCTTCATCGCCGCGTGGCCGATTTCAAGGACTTCAGTCTCTTCGAGGGCAACGACGTTGGCGGTCCGGGGCTCCCCCGTGAAGAGCGCCATCTCACCGAAGAAGTCGCCTTCATTGAGGGTGGCGATATTCCGTGGCCGGCCATTTTCACTAATCTGGACGCTGACTCGCCCATTGTGAACTACAAACATCGAGGAACCCGGGTCGCCCGCCCGGATGACCATCTCGCCCGGCGCAAACACGTGTCTGACTGCCGCCTGCGCCAGCATTGTGGTTTCGTCTGCCGATAAAGGCGCGAATATGTCAACGGCGGAAAGTCTCTCGGCGATCGCGCCGCCGTCGCCATCGCGCTTTTCGGCGCCGGTACGACGCTCAACATGCAGCGTGCGCGTCGGGAAGGCGAAGTTCAGGCCCGCGCGGCGGAAGGCGTACCAGATTCGCTGCCGGATGAGTGCGTCGGTGTCGTTGTACTTGGCATAATCGACGAGCCAGTATTTGACTTCGTAATCGACGCCGTCTTCGCCCAGATTTCTGATTCTTACTATTGGCGCGACCTTGTCGGAAACGTTATCCGCTTCACGAACTGCTTCACGCGCGACGTGAATTGCCTTCGCCGGGGAGTCAGTGTAGAGCGTGTTGAAGAAGACCAGCCGGGCGTTGAGGTTGTCGCGCG
>Ga0207647_10002103_pt1 | contig 15240 bp, 14 predicted proteins | sample KBSCornC2_FD_184295 | JGI IMG/M metagenome (GOLD analysis project Ga0207647, IMG submission 184295) | Corn rhizosphere microbial communities from Kellogg Biological Station, Michigan, USA - C2 (SPAdes) (version 2) | ecosystem: Host-associated > Plants > Roots > Rhizosphere ...
CCCGCACCTCCGACCATCACCACCGACCAACACCGATCACCGGATCCGAAGCCGGACCGCACCAGCACCAGCACCAGCACCCGAGCAAGTCAGCCCCCGCCCGGCACCGGTGCCGGCGCGCGCCCCGACCCCGCATCCCGCTTACTTCCCGCTCACATCTCCAGCCCGCTTCAGGCGGCCGCCGCGCACCCCACGCGTGCCTCGGGGTAGCGCGGCACCCAGGCCGTATCCGATCCGGCCGTGTCCCCGTCGGGTCCGCCGCGGGCCTCCCCGAGGCGGGAGCCGCCGAGGCGTCCGCGGCCCCGGACCCGGCTGCGGCCGGTGCCGGGCAGGTGCGCGGTCAGCGTCGTGCGCATGCGGCGCCACCAGCGGCGGTCGTGGTCGTCGGGGGGCGGTGGTGCCGCGTGGCGTGCGTAGAGGCGGACCGCCGCCCAGACCGTCTTCGGGGCGCTCGGGTCCGTCGGGTCCAGCGGACTCGCCGGCTTCGGGCGTTCGAAGGCCGCGTTGCGCAAGTACGATCCGTGGGCCTCGGTCTCCGGCGCGTACCAGGGTTCGACGCCCCAGGAGTCCGCCAACAGGCCCACAATGCCGAGTCCGCGGCCGTCCACCGCGGACTCGTCTACGTCGTCGAGGTCTGCCGCCACCAGGTCCAGGCCCTCGGGTTCCGGTTCCGGCGGTGGTGTAGGGCCTGGTTGCTGGCGGCCTCCGTCGGTCACCGCTATGCGCAGGACCTTGTCGTCCGCCATCCACCACGCCACTCGGATGGTGCCTCCGGCCAGCGGCAGGGCGTGCCGCAGCGCGTTGCTCACCAGTTCCGAGAGGATCAGGACCGCGTCGTCCGCGGCCGGGGGTGCCACGCGCATGCGCTGCAACGCGTCGGCCAGCGCGTGGCGGGCCGTACCGACGCTCTCGGGTGTGTACGGGAACTCGATCCCGCCTATACCTCGTGCCTCCGCCGGTCGCGGCGCCGGGGCGCGCGTGACCGTCGGGGACATTCTGACTGATTCCCGGGAACTCTCCGGTTGCACAGACATGACGACCCCCACGGCTCCCTCCCTGCCGACGAGGAGCTACTCGCGGTAGATGCCCGGTTCGTCCTTGCGGAAAACGACAAAGTCAGGGTGAATCAGGGTTCAGCTCGACGACGCCAGGGCGCGCCGCCGCCGCGGGCGCCGTACCGTCGCGGCCCAGCCTGGCCAGCACTGCCTTGGGCCGGTTGGAGATGATGGCGTCCACTCCCGACTCGGCGCAAAGATCGATGTCCGAGGTCTGATCCACGGTCCAGACATGCACGCGATTTCCCATGGAATGCACACGCTCGACGTATTCCGGATGAGTTCGCAGAATGTGGATTCCAGGCCCGGCGATGCGCACTCCGCGCGGCAGCGAACCGTCGCGCAGCCGCAGCGGCACGCGGTCCAGCAGCAGCACCGTGTCCAGCGACGGCGCCAAACGCCGGATCCGCCGCACCGACATCGCCGAGAACGACATCACCCGCACCGGCGAGGTCTCCCCCAGCCGCGGGTGCGCCAGCCCGAACCGGTCCAGCAACGCCACCAGATGCTCCTCGACCAGCCCGGCGTAGCGCGTCGGGTGCTTGGTCTCGATCGCCATCTCCACCCGCTGCGGGTGCTCGACCACCAGCTCCAGCAGCCGCTCCAGCGTCAGCACCCGGTGCGCGCCCTCGCGCCGCAGGTCCGGGTACTCCGCGTATTCGGACTGCTCGTCGACGCCGGCCGCCTGCTTCCAGGAGCCGAAGTCCAGCTGCCGCAGCTGCGCCAGCTCCAGCGTGGACACCACGCCGCGGCCGTTGGAGGTGCGGTTCACCCGGCGGTCGTGCACGCACACCAGCTGCATGTCCGCGGTGAGGCGTACGTCGCACTCCAGGCCGTCCGCGCCCTGCAGCAGCGCCGCCTCGTACGCGGCCAGCGTGTGCTCCGGGACGTCCTCGGACGCGCCGCGGTGGGCGATGACGGGGATCTCCGAAGCGGCCCGGCGGGGGAGAGCTGGGCCGGAGGCGCCGGGGCGGAGCGCGGCACCGGGCCGGGCCGCCGACTCCGGCTCGGAGCGGCGCCGTTCGGACGGGCGGGGCTCTGGGCGGCGCAGGGATTGCACGCTCTGCATCCTCGCAGACGAACCGGGCTGCCGGGCACCGGCGCCGACCGGAAAGGAGCGAGTGTTCAAAACGCTTTCACCCCGCCTTCAAGCCGTGGACATACCGGCCCACCAGACAGGGGGTCCCTTGTCGTATCGTCGTAGCGACGGACCACCCACCGATCGCCTGAATCCCAGGGGGACATATGAGCCAGCAGCCGTACGGCCAGCCCGGTTACCAGCAGGGACCGCCGCCCCAGCAGCAGCAGTACGCGCCGCCGCCGCAGCAGCAGTTCCAGCAGAACTTCCTGTGCGTCACCACGAACGACATCCCGGGCTACCGCATCGACGCCGTCTACGGCGAGGTCTTCGGCCTCACCGTGCGCAGCCGCAACGCCTTCAGCCAGATGGGCGCCGGCCTGAAGTCGATGTTCGGCGGCGAGCTCAAGGGCATGACCAAGGCGCTGATGGACAGCCGCAACGAGGTCATGCAGCGGATGATCCAGGAGGCGATCAACCGTGGCGCGAACGCCATCGTCGGCATGCGCTTCGACACCTCGGAGATGGGCGACGTCTGGACCGAGATCTGCGCCTACGGCACCGCGGTGACCATCAGCCGCCAGGGCTGATCCCCCTGCTCGGCGTCGTCATCGGGCGCGGCCCGGCACTTCGGCCGGTCCGCGCCCGACGCGTTGGATATCGTGAGCCGGTGATCCGACGCTCGCTCACCGCGCTGGCCGCGGCCGTGGCCGCCGGGCTGTGCTGCGTCGCGGGCAGCTTCCTGCACGCGATGCGCATGGTCGCGCACGTCGACGGCGTCTCGCTGCTCACCGTGCTGAACTCGCGCCGGAACACGGCGCTGACCGCGTGGCGCTCCTCGCTGACCGACGGCGACCGGCTGCTGTTCGCCGCCGTGGCCGTCGCGGCCGCCGCCGCGGTGCTCGCCGGGCCCTGGCTGAAGCCGACATTCGGGCGGATCCGTACGCGAATCACCGGCGTTAGCAGGCTGCCCCGCGCATAGGGGATAATCTGCGACCATGGCCGAGCTCGTCTTCTTCACCGGAACCATGGACAGCGGCAAGTCGACTCTCGCCTTGCAACTCGACCACAACCACAACGCCCGCGGCCGAGCAGGGCTCATCTTCACCCGCGACGACCGCGCGGGCAGCGCCACCATCTCCAGCCGGCTGGGCCTGAAGGCCGCCGCCGTGGAGGTCGAGGACGACACCGACCTGCTGAACCACGTGGTCCAGATGATGTCCTCAGGCGGCAAGGTGGACTATGTGGTCGCCGACGAGGCGCAGTTCTACACCGAGGACCACATCGAGCAGCTGGCCCGCATGGTCGACGAGCTCAGCATCGACGTCTACGCCTTCGGCATCACCACCGACTTCCGCACCCGGCTGTTCCCGGGCAGCAAGCGCCTGATCGAACTGGCCGACCGCATCGAGGTCCTGCAGGTGCAGACCCTGTGCTGGTGCGGAGCCCGCGCCACGCACAACGCCCGCACCGTCGGCGGCGAGATGGTGGTCGAGGGCGAGCAGGTCGTGGTCGGCGACACCGCGGTCGCCGACGAGATCGGCTACGAGGTCCTGTGCCGCCGGCACCACCGCCGCCGCCTGACCGCGGCCCGCTCCGGCGCGGCCGCACTGAGCCCGGACACGCTTCCGTTCGGCGCGGCCTGAGCGCCACGGGGCCCGGCGCGATTGTGAGAGACTTTCTGTTCACGAGCGCCCGGGGTGCTCCAGGAGGATTTGCCTAGCGGCCTAAGGCGTTGGTCTTGAAAACCAAAGTGGCGAGAGCCACCGTGGGTTCGAATCCCACATCCTCCGCTGTCAATATGTTTTTGACGTGCACTCTTACCTTGCATAAGAGCGTCTTTTGCCGCACGGATCCTTATCTCGGCCAGCAGGCGGCACAGTGGGACTCACTCCCACATCCTCAGCACCGTGGCACTGGTCACGGTCGGGCGTGGCGTCACTGACTGGGCCTGCCGTCAGTCGCGCGCCTTGCTCCCTGCACCAAGAACCTTGAGTCGCACCGTGACCTTCGTGCCGACCCCCACCGTGGACTCCACCGTGACCTGCCCTTGATGAGCGTGGATGATCGCCTCCACGATGGCCAGGCCCAGGCCGGACCCGCCGTAGGCCCGGCTGCGGCTGGCCTCGGCGCGCCAGAAGCGTTCGAAGATGCGCGGGAGGTCTTGCGGGGCGATGCCGGGGCCGTTGTCGGCCACGTCGATCTGGACGCTCCCTGCGCTCGTGGTGATCGCGACGTGCACAGCAGTACCGGCCGGAGTGTGCTGAACGGCGTTGCCCACCAGGTTGCGCAAGGCCTGTTGCAGGCGTGTGGCGTCACCGGTGACCGGAACAGGACCGGCGGCGGCCAGGGTGATGGCGCGGTCGGGGTGGATGACGTGCGCGTCCTCCACCACGCCAGCGGTCAGTGCGGTCACGTCCACCGGTGCTTGTTCCAAGGGCCGGCCCGCGTCCAGGCGGGCGAGCAGGGCCAGGTCTTCGACCAGCAGCCGCATGCGGCCGACCTCGTCCTCGATGCGGCCCAGGGCATCGTCCAGGCCCGGCCCGGTGAGGGCGCCCTGGCGGTGCAGGTCGAGCCAGCCCGAGATGGTGGACAGCGGGGTCCGCAGTTCGTGCGAGGTGTCCGCGGCCAGCGACCGGACCGCGGCTTCGGCGCGCGCCTGAGCGTCGAAGGCCCGGTTGACCGCCTCGGCCAACTGGTCGGTCTCGCTGCGGTCGCCGCGGATCGGAAGGCGTTCGGTCAGGTGTCCTTCGGCGATGGCGTCGGCGCTGTCGGCCATCTGGGCCAGCGGCCGCAGTCCCAGCCGCAGGACCAGGACTGCCAAGGCAAGCAGCAGGACCAGTGCGCAGGCGACGATGGCCAACTGGCGAGTGAACAGGGTGTCGGTGGTGGCGTCCTCGACGGAGGTGTCGATGACCAGGATCACGGCGGCCGGCTTCACGGCGGGCTCGCCGGCCCGCACGAGGGTGATGCCGGGGCTGGGGATGCGGATGGCGCTGAGGTTGTGGCCGCCTGCTTTGTCGCATCCGGCGACCTGGCCCGGGGGCACCGCCGTGGCGGCGCGGACCAGCGCCTCAGGAGCGAGGTCGGCTGCTCCCTGGGAAAGCATGATGCGGTCCTGCGCGTCGACGGCGATGCTGCCGAGCGGCGGACCCAGTAAGGCAGAGAGCTGATCCCCGTCCGCGACCTGGGGGCCCCTGGCGATGACGGCTTCCAGCCGAGTGGCGCTGTCTTGAAGGGTGTGGACGTAGCGCTGGTGGAGGTAGTCGCCCAACAACAGCGCGCCGGCCGCGGCACTCGCGCCCAGCCCGGCGACCAGCAGGCCGGCGAGTCCGGCGAGGATGCGAAGCCGAACCCCGGCCCGGGACGGACGCAGGCGCCCGTGAAGGCCCGCGAGGTTCATCGCACCGCCTGCTGCCGCAGCGTGTAACCGACACCGCGGACGGTGTGCAGCAACGGGAGGCGGCCGGCGTCGATCTTGCGACGGAGATTGGAGACGAAGCGCTCGACGACGACCGAGTCGCCGCCGAAGTCGTACTGCCAGACGGCTTCCAGGATCTGGGACCGGGACAGCACCTGGCCTTGGTGCATCATCAGGTGGTGCAGGAGCCGATACTCCGTGGGCGACAACTCGATCAGCTCGCCGCCGCGGCAAACCTCGTGGCGCCGGTCGTCGATCGCCAGGTCGCCGCACCGCAGGAGCGAATCCGGCTCGGTGGCCGGGCCGCCGCGGGCCCGGCGCAACAGAGCCTGCAGGCGGGCGCCGACCTCGACGACGCTGAACGGCTTGGTGACGTAGTCGTCGCCGCCGAGACGCAGCCCTCGAACCCGGTCCTCCACAGCGTCGCGTGCGGTGAGGAAGAGCACGGGAACCGCGATGCCGCCCTCCCGCAGCAGCTGAAGGATCTCGAAGCCGTCCGCCCCGGGCAGCATCACGTCCAGCACGATCACGTCGGGCGGGCGGCGGGCGACCTGCGCCAGGGCCTCGGTCAGGTCGCCCGCGGCGTCCACCGCGAAGCCGGCGAAGCCGAGCGCGGAGATCAGCAACTGCCTGACACCGGCGTCATCATCGACGACCAGGACGCGGTCGGCTTCGGCGGATTCGTTGTTCATCGGGCCACGGACCCGGCTTCCAGCTCGTCGCCGAGCGCTGTGCGGTCCGCGTCATCGAAGCCTGCGATGAGGGCTTCGCCCTCGACGTCCAGGCGGGGGAGAACGCGGTCGAGGCGGCGCGGGAGCCACCAGGCCCGGTCGCCGAGCAGCGCCAGGACCGCCGGCACCAGCGTCATCCGGACCGCGAACGCGTCAATGAGGACGCCGAAGGCCAGTCCGAAGGCGATCGGCATGACATCGGGGTCCTTGCCCAGCAGGAAGGTGAGGAAGACCGAGATCATGATCAGGGCCGCGGCGGTCACCACCCGGGAGGCGTTGCGGGCCCCGACGAGGATCGCACCGTGGGCGTCCTTGCGATGGCCGTAGTCCTCGCGCATCGCCGAGACCAGGAACACCTCGTAGTCCATCGCCAGTCCGAACAACACCGCCATGACGATGATCGGGGCGAAGCTGGCCACCGGACCGAGGCTGGGCACTCCGAGCAGCCCGGCGAGCCAGCCCCACTGGAACACCGCGACGGTGGCGCCGAACGCCGCGCCCACCGAGAGCAGGAATCCGATGGTGGCCTTGACCGGGATGGCGACGGACCGGAAGGCGATCATCAGAAGGAGCAGCGACAGGCCGACGACGACCACCGCGAACGGGATCAGTGCGCCGTTGAGTTTGGTGGCCACATCGATGCTGACCGCTGTCTGGCCGGTGACGGCGACGTGGCCGCCGAGCTGCCGGGCCACCGGTGCGACGGCGGTGTTCAGGCGGGAGACCAGGTCGCTGGTGTCCTGGCTGCGCGGGCCGGTCGTCGGGATGACCTGGATCCGGGCGGCTGTGCGGTCTTCGGCGGTGTCGACGCCGCTGATCCGCGCGATGCCGTGGACGTCGGGGAGCTTCTTCTCCACCGCGGTGGCGGTCTGCGCCGTGACCGTCGCGGTCGGACCCTCGACGAGGACGACCAGCGGGCCGTTGGCGCCGGGCCCGAAGGCTTGGGTGATGGTGTCGTATGCCTGACGGGTGGAGGTCGAGGTGGGGTTCGAGCCGTCGTCGGTCAGAGACGTCTGCAAGCGCAGCGCGGGCGCGGCGATGACGAGGAGCCCGACAGTCACCAGGACCAGATTGCGGACCGGGTGGCGCAGGACCCCGCCGACCCACCTCGTCCCCATGGTCGTCTTGCCCGGTTCGGCGCCGCGGGCCGCCTTTGAGCCGGGCTTGGGGATGAGCCTGCGACCGAAGGCGGCCAGCAGCGCCGGCAGCAGGGTCAGAGCCATGATCACGGCCATCGCGACGGCGCCGGCCGAGGCCAGGCCCATCGAGGTGAGCATCGGCACCCCGGCGACCGACAGGCCGGCCAGCGCGATGAGGACTGTCGCCCCGGCGAAGACCACGGCGCTGCCGGCGGTCGCGGTGGCCCTGGCCACCGATTCGGGCACGGGCATACCCGTGGCGAGTTGGGCGCGGTGCCGCGAGACGATGAGCAGCGCGTAGTCGATGCCGACCGCGAGGCCGAGCATGATCGCCAGCGTCGGCGCGTTCTCGGACACGCCGACCGCCGAGGCCACGGTCAGGATCGTCATCATGCTGCCGACGACACCGAGGATGGCGGTGAACAGAGGCATCCCGGCCGCGAGCATCGAGCCGAACGTGATGAACAGGATCGCGAGGGCGACGAGAATGCCGACCAGTTCCGTCGGCCCCATCGGGTCGTTGGCGGGGACGTAAGCGCCACCGCCGTAGACGACCTTCAGCCCGGCCTGGCGCGCGACGTCGCCGGTGGCCTTCAGGGCATCCAAGGTCACGGCTGGGACATCTTCACCCGAGGCGGTGGTGAAGTCCACGTCGGCCACAGCGGTCCGGCCGTCGGGCGAGATCACGCCGTTCGCGGCGGGGTCGCCGACCGAGGTCACGCCGACGACTCGGCCGGCAGCGGCCAGGCTCGCGCGCAGGGGACCCTGAAGGCCCGGCTCGGCCAGTTTGTGGCCGGTCGGTGCCTGGAACCCGATCTGCGCGGACTGGTTGTCCGGCGTCTGCCAGTGCTGGTCCATCCTCGTCAGCGCGGTCTGCGCCGCGGACCCGGGGATGGACTTGGTGTTCTGGAGCTTGCCGCCGGACGTGATTCCCAGGCCGACGACGGCCGCCAGGACGATGAGCCAGCCGAAAATCATCGTGCGCCGTCGTCGTGCGCCGAAGGCGCCGAGGCGGTGCAGGAGCGTTGCCATGACAGTCCCCTCATCAGGTGGTGGAAGTGACTCCACCGATCCTGTGCGGCGTGCTTGATGCCCGGCCCACGCTGCGCTTGACGGTTTGTTGACGGTCGGGCAGCCGTCGCTGCGTACCTCGCGCATCACAAGCGCGGCACGACGATCTCGCCGCTCTTTCGGCCGGATTCCACCTCGTCCTGCATCAGCGCGGCCACTGTGGCGCGGGAGATTCTGGGCGGTAGCAGGGGACGTCGATAGTCGGCCAGCACCCGGGCTCCGGCGACCAGTGCGCCGGGACCGTCGCCCTTGCGGACGCCGATTGCCGAGACGAGCGCGTCGATGCCGTCGAGGGCGGGGAAGTCTTGCGGTGACGTGACGTCAGCCTGCCGGATTTCGACCTGCCTGGAAGCCGGCCTGGTGAACCTGTCGGGGGCTCGCACGAGGGCCACGGCCCGGTGGCCCCGATCACCGGCCTGATCGACGAGCAGCCCGCCGACCCTCCCGGACGCACCGAGGACTGCGATCCGCAGGGTGATCCCTCCCTTAACCGAACAGGTGTTGGCTAAGTGAGTAAACAAGTGTTGGTTATGGGTGTCAAACCGGACTGCCGGCTGTTGGATGCCGCTGGACCGCTGGGCTGGACGGAGGTTCTGGCGAGAGTTTGACCAGGTCGGGCAGGTCAAGCGGGGTTGCGGCGGCGGGGCGTGGCACCGGAGGATCATCGGTGCGGCATCTTGCCGCACCGTTGGTCGCGAAGCGGCGCCGAAGCGCATCGAGGCGCCGCGAAGCGACACGCTTCATCGAGGTCAAGGCACTGACCTGGCAAAACCCAGGCAAAATCTTGAGTTCGAATCCCACATGCTCCGCACGAGCATTTCACGCCTTGACCTGTGGTTATGTGATTCAAGCGAGCTGACTCACGCCGGGCAATCAAGGCTTCCAGACCGTCCAGGATGCGCTCGATTCCCAAGGCCAAGGCCAGGCCTCCGCCCCCGACCGTCGTGGTAGTCGCCGCCCGAAGGGATGGGCACGCATCGCGGTGCTCCCCCGCACGATGTCGAGGGCTGCGATGAGATCAGCTTCGGCATCCCGCACGCGATGATATCATTTTCCCAGAGAAACGATATCATCAGCGGGAGGCGCGCCCATGGCCAGGACCGTCATCGACTTGGACGAGAAGACCGTTGCCGAGGTCATGGAGATCTTCGGCACCACCGTCAAGGCGCAGGCCGTACGTGCCGCGCTTGAGGACGTGGTGAAGCGTCGCCGCCGTCAGGTGGGGATCGACATGCTCAAGTCCGGGGAGCTCGTCATCCAGGACCGGAAGGGCGGGGCGGAGGCGGACGCCGCGTGAACCATCGCAGTGCCCTGTTCCTCATCGACAACTCCGCCTTCGCCCGGTGGCGCCAGCCTTCCGTAGCGGCCGTGCTGGACCCGCTGCACGAACGTGGGTTGCTGGCCGTCACCGGGCCGATCGAGATGGAGGTCGTGTACTCCGCACGCAATGCGAAGGAGGCGATGGAACTGCGCTCCTTCCTGTCAGGCTTCGACTACTTGCCTTGCGATGACGAAGCGTGGACCCGTGCATTCAACCTGCGCGAGCAGGCAGTCGGGCGGGGCGACCACCGCGCCCTGTCCACCACCGATCTGCTCATCTGCGCTGTCGCCGAACGTCACGGGGCCACGGTGCTGCACTATGACCAAGACTTCGAGCAGATCGCCGCGTTGGCCGGTGACAGGTTCACCCACCAGTGGGTGGCTTCGGCAGGGCTGGCGGACTAGCAGGCCTGGACGTGCGGCATTTTGCAGCACCACTGGCCACAAAGCGACGCCGAACGGCGTCCAGGCGCCGCGATACGACACGCTTCATCGAGGCCAATGCGCTGGCCAGGTAAAACGTCAGCGAAGAATTGAGTTCGAATCACACATCCTCCGCAAGATCATTTCAAGCAGGGCCCTGACACGAATGCCGACCTCCCGAGGGTGTCGATCGGGGGAGGTCGGCATTGGCGTTCCTGCCGCGCCGTGCAGTGCCCGGCACCGCTGTTGCTGCGGCGACCGGCGGCTCCGCCCGCTCCTACTCGGTCCGCAGCGCGGTGGCGGTCCGGGACCGTGCCGCCCAGCCGGCCGGCAGCAGTGCCCCGAGCAGGGCGATCGCGATCCCGGCGGCCAGCAGTGGGAGGAGCAGGCCGGCGGTGTAGACGTGGGTCACGCTCGGTGGCAGGTGCCGGCCGATCGCGTTGCCCATCGGGGTCTGGGTCGCCTTCTCCACCGCGATCCCGAGCGGTACTCCTATGAGTCCGGCGATCAGGCCGGTGAGTGTCACTGAGGTCAGGACCATCGCGATGGTCTGCTTGGGGGTCATGCCGAGGGCCTTGAAGATCCCCAGGTCGTGGACCCGCTCCCGGGTGTCCTGCGCCACCATGCTCAGCACTCCGAGGGCGGCGACCGCGGTCAGCATCAGCGTGAAGAGCGCCACCAGGGCGTCCATGATGATCACCACGAGGGCCTTGCCGGTCGAGTTCGACTGGACTGTGGCGTTCAGCGGGGTCAGTGCGGTGGCGGCTGAGGCGGACCAGTTCGCGCCGTTGACGTTCGAGGCCAGCTCGACGTTGAACTGGTCGATGTGCGGGGTCAGGCCTGCGGTGGTGAAGGTGGCCGCATCCGTCATGGCCGAATAGTCGGTTCCGTGGGTGTCGAAGTTGATGCCGACGACCTTCAGGGACAGTTGCTTGTTCTCCCGCACCACGGTGACGTAATCACCGACGTGGATCCCCACCGCCGAGGCCAGCTTGTCGCCGACCACGGCCTCGCCGGGCGCCGAGTACCAGCGGCCGGCCAGCAGCTCCATGTTCGTCCAGGAGAAGTCGCCGCTGACCGCGTACACGACCGGCGGTTCGCCGCCGATCGGCGCGCCGACCATGGTCGCGCCGCTTTCGCCCCAGCCGAACGCGGCCTTCGTGCCCGGGACCTCGGCCAGCGCGGCGGCCACCTTGGCGGCGTCCAGGTACGGGTGGCGCGGGTCGTCGGGGCCGTAAAGACCCCAAGGCACATTCACGTCGGCGGTGGGTATCACGATCTTCGACGCGACGTTGAAGCCCGAGCTCATCGTCGTGTCCTGGTACTTGCTGAACGCGGTCCCCAACCCCACCGCGAAGGTGACGCTGACCGTGCCGAGCAGCAGCGCCGCGCCGACCAGGACGGTCCGGGCCGGCCGGGCGAAGGGCTGGGCCAGCCCCAGCGACACGGCCCGGGGCAACGGCAGCCGCGACGCCAGGCGCTGCGCGGTCTGACCGCGCTTGGCCGCCGGGGCGCGGCCGACCACCAGAGCCTGCACCGCCGACATCCGGCCGGCCCGCAATGCCGGGATCGAAGCCGTGACGGCGACGATCAGCAGGGTGCCCAGTGACACCACGGCGCTGATCCACAACGGGATCGTGGCGTTGGCCGCGCCGAGCTGCTGGGAGGCCCCGTTCAGGATCGGCCCGGCTAGAAGATTGCCGACTGTCGTGCCGAGGACCACGCCGAGTGTTGCCGGGATCATGGCCTGCGCGGTGTAGGCGCGGGCCACCTGCGAAGGGGTGAAGCCCAACGACTTCAGAATCCCGATGCGCCGCATCCCCGAGGCCACCGCGCCGCTGACCACGATCGCGATGATCAGCGCCGACAGGACCAGCCCGAGGATCCCGAAGGCGACCAGGAACGGCACGAAGGCCTTGGCATTGCCGGTCGCCTGCTGTTCCGCGGTCAGATACGACTGTCCGTCCTCGACCGCGCCGGCCGGCACGGCGGCGGCCACCGCCTGCTTGTCGGCGGCGATGTCGGCGGCGGTCCCGGCCTTGGCGAACCGGTAGAGCATCTGCTCGTCGCTTTTGGCCCCGGCAGCGGTCAGCCTGGTGAAGCCGGAGGCGGTCACGAAGCCCGTCGCGCTGTTCGTCACCGAGTCGGCGAAGCCGACGACCTTGAACGACGGCTTGCCCGGCAGGGAGGAGAACACCACCGAAGAGCCGAAGCAGGCATCGGCATAGTTGTTCGCCGGGAGGGCGATCTCGCCGGGGCTGGTCGGCCAGCGTCCCCGGGTCAGCACCAGCTGGTCCATCCCCGAGGTGCTCCCCAGGCCGGGCCGGGTGGTGACAGTGATCGGATGGTTGTCGTGACCGGCCCGACCGGTCTCGGGGCAGTCGGCGCCGACGGTCGTGTCCAGCGCGGCGGCGATCGGGTACGGTCCGGCCGCCTCGGTGACACCGGCGGCGTGCGCGGTGGCGGTGGTCTGCGCGGCCGTGACCTTCGAGCCGTCGAACTGGACCGCCAGGTGTGCTCCGTGCCGGGTTTTGAAGGCGTGCTCGAACGGGGCCTCCACGGCGGTCAGCAGGCCGAGGGAGAGTACTGATGACAGCACCGCGGTGAACGTCGTCAGGGTCATGACGAGGGTCTGGACCCGGCGTCGGCCCACGCCGGAGCGCACGATCCCGCCCAGGGCGCTCACCGGCTCACCGCGCTGCCGTCGTTGATGACGCCGTTGACGACGTCCCGCGCGACCGCGCCGTCCACCAACTCGATCGTGCGGCGCGCGGTGGTGGCGGCCAGCTGCACGTCGTGGGTCACCAACACGATGGTCTGGCCCTCGCGGTTCAGATCCAGCAACAGCTGCCGCACGTCCTCGGCCGAGCGCGAGTCCAGGGCACCGGTCGGCTCGTCGGCCAGCAGCAGCGCCGGCCGGTTCATCAGTGCCCGGGCCACCGCCACCCGCTGCCGCTGCCCGCCGGACAGCCGCTGCGGGTAGGCCTTGCCGTGCCGGTCGATGCCCAGCGAGCCGAGCAGCTCGACGGCCCGGCGCTTCGCCTCACCCTTGCCCATCCCGGCCAGCTGCGCCGGAATCAGGACGTTGTCCAGCACGGTCAGATCGTCGAGCAGGTTGAAGAACTGGAAGATCATCCCGATCGAGGCCCGGCGGTACTTCGCCGAACCGGCCTCCCCGAGCTGGTCGACGCGGGTGCCGTTGACCGTCACCGTGCCGCTGGAGGGCTTGTCCAGCCCGGCGATCAGGTTCAGCAGCGTGGACTTCCCGCTGCCGGAATGACCGAGGATCGCCACGCACTCACCGAATGCCACGGACAAGGTCACACCGGCCAGCGCGGGCGGGCCGTCATCGTAGTTCTTCGTCGCATCGCGAAGATCGATCATCGGTGCGTTCGTCATGACCCCGAAGCTACGAACGGACCGCGATCCGTCGCGTCGGCCGGCGGATGTCACCGTTGCCCAGGCCGTCGGCCCGGGGGTGTACGCCGCGTACATCCCCGGGGCGACGCGTGGAGCCGACCCGCCGAATATGTTTTCCCTATGGAAGAGCTTCTCCAGCGTCCCACGACATCGGAGCGCATGACCTGGCTGAGGTCGCAGGCCGTGGTGTTCGGCTGCTTCTGCGCGCTGGGACTCTGGTTGACGATGCCGATCCCCGAGGCTGGGCACTTCGACGGCATGTTCCGGTTCGCCGGCCTCGGGCCCTTCCTGACGACGGGTCTCTACGTCGTGCTCGCCCTTCCGCTTCTGCTGGTGCGCCGTCTGCCGGCGGCGGCCTTCGCGGCGATCCTGGGCGAATCGGTCCTCGGCGGCCTTCTCGGCATGCGGCCTTTGATCTTGTTTCTCCTGCTCGTCGCCTTGGGCGGGCACCTCGCCGCCCGGCAGCCGAAGGCCGCCGCCGTCGGCTCCGTCGCGGCCGTCGCGGCCGTGTTCGTCAACTCCACCCACGTCAACCCCGAAGGCTCCATCCGCGACGCGGCCGGGTGGGCCGCGCAGTACGCGGCGTGGTCCGCGGTCGCGTGGGCCTTCGGGGCGGTGTATCTCAAACGACGTGAATACCTCGAAGCCCTCCGCGAGCAGATCGCGGCGCGCGTTGTCATGGCCGAGCGGCTGCGGATCGCCCGCGAGCTGCACGACAGCGTCGCGCACAGCATCGGGATCATCACGGTGTTGTCGGGAGCGGCGGCGCGGGTCGTGGACACCAAGCCCGAGCAGGCGCGGCAGGCGCTGACCGGCATCGAGACCACCAGCCGCCAGACGCTGCTCGAGTTGCAGCGCATGCTCGGGGCGCTCCGCCGCGCCGAGCCGGACGACGCCATGCCGCAGGCCGCTCCGCTGACGCCGGCCGCCAGTCTGGCCGACGTCCCGCAACTCGCCGAACGCACAGCCGACGCCGGGGTGCGGGTCCAGGTGGCCTGGCAGGGCGAGCAGCGTCCGCTGCCGCCGGAGATCGAACTGTCGGCGTTCCGGATCATTCAGGAATCGCTGACGAACGTGGTACGCCACTCCGGGGCGCGGACGTGCCGAGTCGCGGTCGGCTACGAGCCGAAGGCAGTGACGATCGAGGTGGTGGACGACGGGGACGACGGCCTCGGCGGCCGGGGCCGCCCGAGACTCCCGACGGCGGTCGGCGGGAGCGGGTTCGGCCTGCTCGGCATGCGCGAGCGGGTGACGTTGCTGTCCGGCCAGTTCAGCGCCGGCCGGCGTCCGGAGGGCGGATTCCGGGTGACGGCGAGGCTCCCGGCATGAGCGTGCGGGTGCTGCTGGCCGACGACCAGCCCCTGATGCTGGTCGGGCTCGGGATCCTGATCGGCGACACCGCCGACCTGGAGGTGGCCGGCGAGGCCCGCGACGGCCGCGAGGCGGTGCGCCTGGTGCGGGAACTGCGGCCGGACGTGGTGGTGATGGACATCCGGATGCCGGGCATGGACGGGATCGAGGCGACCCGGCAGGCGACCGCCGAGCCGGACCCGCCCAAGGTGCTGGTGCTGACGACCTTCGA
>Ga0207647_10002107_pt1 | contig 15233 bp, 12 predicted proteins | sample KBSCornC2_FD_184295 | JGI IMG/M metagenome (GOLD analysis project Ga0207647, IMG submission 184295) | Corn rhizosphere microbial communities from Kellogg Biological Station, Michigan, USA - C2 (SPAdes) (version 2) | ecosystem: Host-associated > Plants > Roots > Rhizosphere ...
CGCGGCCGACTCCCGGCCGTCGCCATAGAGCCAGTCATTGCCGTCGCCGCCGTCCAGGGTGTCAGCGCCACCCTTGGCGTTATCCGTCATCACGTCACCATCGCCGATCAGGATGTCGTCGCCCGCGCCGCCGGTCAGCCGGTCGCTGCCCCCTTTGCCGCTGCCATAGATATTGGTCGCATCGCCGATCAGCAGGTCGGCATCGTCTCCGCCGTCGAGCCGGTCGTTGGCGCCCTGGCTGCTCAGCCATTCCTGGTCGCCGACCAGCCGATCGGCGCCCGTGCCGCCGTCGAGCCAGTCCGACTGCCAGCCGCCGAGCAGCATGTCGGCACCTGCCTGGCCCTGGAGCAGATCCTCGCCATTGCCGCCCGCGAGCGAATCGTCGCCCGAATTGCCGGCAATGGCGTCATTGGCGGCAAGCCCTCCCAGCGTATCGCTGCCCGCGCCACCGATCATCGTGTTGGCGAGCGCGTTGCCATTGCCGGTGAAATCGGCGGCGCCGCGGCGGATCAGTTCCTCAACATTGCCGGGGAGCGTGTAGTTGTCGAGCGTCGTCTCGACCCGGTCGAACCCCGCATCGGCGGCTTCGGTGATCCGGTCGCCGGTGTTGTCGACAAGGAAGATGTCGTCGCCGGCGGTGCCGAGCAGCGCGTCCGCCGTGGCCGTGGCGGGCAGGGGCAGCAGCGCGATATAGTCGGTCGCGCCAGGCGACGCGCTGCCCTGATCGACGGTCAGCGTTTCGTGGATCGTCTCCGCACCGCTGAGGCCGGGGAGCGAATCGCTGGTGGCGAGCGTCGAGAGCTCGGACCGGGTGATCTCGACGTCCTGCAAAGTGAGATGCCCCTCGGAGGAGATCACCTTGGTGCGCGATCCGGCATCATCAAAGTGCCCGCCGATCACGGTGACGTTGGCGGCGTCGTCGAGCCAGAGCTGGTTCTGCTCGGAAATGCCGCCGCGCAGCACCGGGTTCAGACCGACCGAGTCGATCAGCGTCGCGTCGCCCCAGAGCCGGTAGTTGCGGCCATTCTCTTCGCTGAGCGCGCGGACGAGCACGGTGTCATTCGACTTGAGATCGTAGCCGCCGTCGCTGTTGCCGCGCGCGACCGTGTCGATGAAGCGCACGTCATAGACACCGCGCTCGCTCGCGAAGCCGTCGCCGTTGAAATAGGCGCCGGCGGTGCTTTGGACATTCTCCATCACCACCTGGCTGAGCGTGACGTTGTGGACGGTGCCGTCGAGATGGACGCCTTCGGGCAGGTCGTCGCCGGTTTGCCCGGCCATGTCCGCCGTGACGTTGTCGATCACCACGTTATTGGTATCGTACTGAAGGCGGATCGCGGCCTTGGAGAAGCCCTGCACGTCGACGTCGCGGATCGTTAGCCCGGTGATCGTCGCGGTACCCGAGGGCGCGCTGGAATAATCCTCGAAGAAGCGGCGGACGTTGTTCGCGTCGACATCCTCGATATGGAGATTGCTGAGATCGGCGGTGGCGCGGAAGGCCGTGCCGACATTGTCGATCCGCAGGTCGCGGAATTCAAGATTGTCCGCGCCCGTGCCGAGTTTGAACAGCTCGTTGCCGGAGGCATCTCCCGCCTGCCAGTCGGCCGGGCGCGAACCGGTGAAATGCGCGGCCATCGCATTGCCGTCGGAATCGATGCCGCGCACGACCACTGGCTGGCCCTCCGCCCCGCCGCGGGTGATGCCGAGGATACCGGTAACGTTGTAGTCGCCCTGGTCGGCCAGCAGCAGCACCTCGCCCCCCGGTCCCGCCTTTCCGATCAGCGTGTTGAGCGAACCGATCGATGCCGCGTTGTTGATGTCGCTGCCGCTTTTGTCCCCAGATCCGGCAGGCGAGATATACAGGCTTGGCATGGCGAATCCCCTGCTGTTGCACGAGGTTAACCTCGATCAAGTCGCAATGCTGCACGGAAGCGTGGTTAAGCCAACATCATGCTGATAATCGGTGAGATTATCGCGATGGACCGTCGTGGATCGAGGCCGCGCAACGATTAAGTCTGCCCCTTGAGGGCGAAGCCGGCCGGCGAGCGACTGGCGCTCGGCCAACTCGGCGGAGCGTCACTCCTCGTGGCGATCAACAAGATAGCTGGTCCAGCTCTCGACATCTGCAGCCCGACCCAACTTCAGCAGGACGGGGTGTCGATCAGCGGCGCGAAGTTGCCGTACTTTCCACGAAAGAAGAGCAGTGGCTGATCGGCGCGAACGATGTCGAGTTCGCGCACATGGCCAAGAACGATGAAGTGATCGCCCGCCTCATGAACGGCATCGACCGTGCAATCGATCCAAGCGACGACCTCGTCAAAGATCGGCGATCCGTTCGTGGATAGCCGGTAATGGAAGCCTTGGAATTTGTCGTCACCCTTGGCGGCAAAGCGGCGGCAGAGATCTTGCTGGTGACTGCCCAGGACGTTGACGCAGAATCGACCCGCCCGCGCGATCCGCGGCCAACTGGTCGAACCGCGATCCGGAAAGAACGCGACAAGGGGCGGGTCGAGCGAAACGGAGGTGAAGGAACCGACCACCATCGCCGCGGGCGTCCCTTCGGGCTCGATCGCGGTAACGACACAGACCCCGGTCGGATAATGGCCCAGCACGCGCCGGAAGGTCGCACCGTCGATGGGCTCCTCAAGCTTCACTGTCCGGTCCACAATGGCTTCCTTCGTTCTTTGGCGGCCGTTTCGGCTTCGCGCTTGTCAAGGCTGTCGGCGTAAAGCTCGATCGGTTCGAACCGCGTTGCCAGCGCGACGTCGAGCGGATGACCGAGCCGGGAAAGCGCTGCGGCCTTCGCCGCCTGGTTGGCGAGCGGAGATGCCGCGTTGATTTTATTCGCCCAGCGCGCGGCTGCGTCGGCCAGATCCGCAAGAGGTACGATCTCGTTGACGAGACCGAATTGGGCGGCGGCTTGCGCCGATATGCGTTCTCCCGTCAGGATCATCGCCATCGCGATATGATGCGGTAATTGGCGTACGACACGGTGCACGACCCCGCATTCACCGATGACGCCGACCTTGGTCTCGGGAAGGCCGAACTGTGCATTGTCCGCCGCCACGATGATATCGGCGCACATCGCGAGCTCGAACCCACCCCCGACGCAAAAGCCCTGGACGGCTGCGATCAACGGCTTTTTCAGGGTGACGAGCGGGCCACCTATCCCCGTCAGGCCACCACCCAGCGCCATCCGCCGCGGCCGATCGATTCCTTCCGAAAGATCCGCGCCGATCGAAAACGCGCGTTCGCCTTCCGCCGACAGGATCGCGCACCAGATGCCCGGGTCGGCATTGATCGTTGTCCAGGCGTCCGACAACAGATCGTCCATCGCGCTGGTCAGCGAATTGAGCTGATCCGGACGGTTGAGCCGCACATGCGCCACGCGTCCGTCGCGATGGAACTGGACCTCGGTCAATGGTCAGTGCCCGGCCGTGACCGGCCATTCGAGCTGAACGTCGTCGACAGCGGCGATGATGCCCGACCTGAAATTGGGGCTGGTCCCCGGTTTGACATGAAAATCGGGAATGCGTGACAGCCATTCCTGCAAGGTCACGATCGCTTCCATACGCGCCAGATGCATGCCGGCGCAGCGGTGCGGGCCGCCCCCGAAAGTCATATGCGACGGCCGCTTGCGGCGGATGTCCAATTCCATCGCGTCGGCATTCTCGCTTTCGTCGAGCCCGTGCATCGCGGTCGGGATCAGGATCATATCGCCACGCTTCAGTTCGACGCCGCGATAGACCTGATCTTTTGCCACCATCCGGGCTTCAGCGATCACCGGGAAGCGCCGGAACATCTCCTCGACACCGCGTTGGAGTACCAAAGGATCGCTGCGCAAATCGGCGACGATTTCCGGGTGCTTGGCGAGGTGGAACATCATGAAGCTGAGGAAATTGACGACCGTATCCAGCCCGCCGAGCAGCAACAGCGAGATCAGGCCGATCGCACGCTCGTGGCTGATCGGCTCGCCGTTGATATCGTTGTTGACCATGACCGTGATCAGGTCATTTCCCTCGCCACCGCGACGGGCGTTGACGATCGGTTCGACATAATTGTCGAAGCCCGCCTGTGCGGTCTCCAGCGCCGCTGCCATCTCTTCTGGTGTTGCGCCCGGCGGTCGCGTCATGTCTTCGGCGAACCGCGTCAGCATCGGCGCGTCCGACATCGGCAGATCGCACAATGCCATGAACACCCGAACGGGAAAGATGCGTGCATAGGCCGTCGAGAATTCGCAGCCGCCTTTTGCCACCAGCCCTTCGATCAGTTCGATCGAGATTGCCCGGACTTCATCCTCGACGCGGCGCATCTGGGCAAGGTTCAGACCCCTGTCGAGCGTCTTGCGATAGGGGGTGTGCTCGGGCGGATCCATCCGCGTCGGCACCATCAGATACTTCTCGCCGGCTTCCTTGGGCAGGAAAATCACCTCGCTCGAGAAGCGCGTCGGGTCGGTATAGATTTCCTTGATCAGTTCGCTGCGCGTAGCGACCCAATGCCCGCCGGTAAGTGGCGTCCAGACGAGCTCTGGGACGTCCGGGCGCTGCAGCGCGCGCCACGCCTCGTGATACCCATTCTCGATCCCGTCGGGCGCATACATGTCGATATCGCGGACTAGATGATCCGGAACATGGGCAGGCTTCGGTGTGCGGTGGCGCCCGATATGGGGGTCTGCGTCGGCCATAAGAAATCCTCTCTAATGATGGTCAGAGTGTCGGATCGATAATTGCTTTGATCACGTCGCCCTTCTTGACCGCGTCGAGCGCCTTGGCGGCATCGCCGATCGCGAAGCGGTGGCTGATCAGATCGGCCAGGGGAAAACGATCCTGCAGGCGGGCAGCGAGATGCATCGCGCCGTGATAGTTCTTGGGTTTGGGAAAGCTCGCGCCGCCGATCGTCAGATTCTTGGTCGACAGATCGCGCGGGCTGATCGGTTGCGTGCCGATCGCGCCCCACAAACCCAGGATGATGTAGCGCGCGTGATTGCCGGTGAGATCGACGCCTTCGGGGAATGCCGGCAGAAACCCCGCCGCCTCGATCACGACGTTGGGGCCATTGTGCCCGGCAATATCGCGTACCTTGCGCAGCCGTTCTTCGGGCGAGTCCCGCAACGATATGGTCGCGGTGGCGCCGAGCGACTTGGCGACCTCGAGCCGTTGCTCGACACCGTCGATGACGATGATCTCGCGCGCGCCGGCGACAGCGGCGACCAATACGGCGGAGAGCCCGACGGGGCCGGCGCCCTGCACCACGACCGTGTCGTTGACCTGGATCTGTCCGCAGCGGTCCAACCCGCGCAGCACCGTCGGTAGCGCGCAGCCGAGCGCCGCGATCGCATAGGGGTCCGCGCCGTCCGGCAGCCTGAAAAAAGCCAGCCCGTTGGGCAGCCAGGCAAAGTCGGCATAGCTGCCCCAATTGGGCTTTTCGGCGTGCTCGAAATATTGCGAATTCTCGCACGGCGTCTCTTCGAGCACCGTGCAGGAATGGCAACGGTGACACAGCGCGATCGGCGACCAATAGACGAGGTCGCCGGTTTGGATCGGAACGCCGGCATAATCGGTCGTGACGCCCGGCCCGAGTTTTTCGATCCTGCCCACGCCCTCGTGACCGAGAATGATCGGAAAGGGCATCACCCCGACTTCGCCCGTCGCGATGTGCACGTCGCTGCCGCACACCCCCCCGATCACCACGCGGACCAGCGCACCGCCCGGTTCCGGGTCGGCAATCGCAACGTCCCATGTCTCGATGCGATTGGGCTCGACCAGCACCGTTGCCCGACCGGTTACCATGACGATGTCCTCCTGTGATGCTTCCCGGTGCCGATGCGCGAGGCCGGCTGTCCGGCCCGCGTCGTGCGCACCGGCGTTCGCGGCATGTGGTGCTGTCGCGGTTCTGCCCGCCGTGCGGCGCGGCGACATTCGCCGTCGCCGGCTAGGCCGCGGCATTGTCCGGTCTGCGATGAACCAGGCGGCTGCGCTATCCCGACGGGAAACGCGCTCGCCGGTGCGTTTAGCGATCCGATTCCGGCTGGAGGAAACCGTGCAGGAACAGATGACACGCCTGACGAGCGATCTCCGGAATTTCCAGATGGCCGGGTCGATACCATTCCGCCGTGGAATCGAGCATGTTGATGAGAAACTTGCGCGCGACGGTCGGGTCGAGCTCGCTCCGTGCCACGCCGCTCTGGCGTGCGGCCAAGATCAGGTCGCGCCAGTAATTGTCGAACCCGGCGTAAGCGGCGAGAACGCGGCGCTTCATGTCGTCCGGCAAGTCCTGAAATACCCGCGATACCGCGGACGAATATTGATCGCCGGTCAGGAGAAACGTCAGGTGCGCCGTAATGGCTGCTTCGAGACGCGCGGTCGGCGACGCCGACGATCCCAGCACTTCTACCTGGGTTACGATGTAGCGGGTGTTGCGATGGCAGCCCTCTACCAACACTTCCTCGATCAACTGATCCTTGGAGTCGAAATGGTGATAAAGGCTGGGTGCCAGCATGCCGGCTCGCTTGGCCACTTCCGATAGTTTCGTTCCCTGCAGGCCGCGGGTACGCAGCAGATCGGCCGTGGCATCGAGAATGCGGGATCGTGACGTTGTGTCTTCCATAACCCTCGCATCGCGCATCGCGCGCGCAAAAGAAAGTGCGCGGCATCTCGGCTCCATGGCGTTTCCCGCCGGTGCCTTGCCGAGGGCCCGATAGGGTTTCAGCCGGCGAAGGCGACATTGGGCATGCCCCTGACCAGCGGATCGAGAATTTCGAACAGACTGCCGGCGAGCGGCTGCTGCGCCTTCGCCTCCTCGCTCAGCGCATTGGCGGCTGAAGTCAGGAATAGCCGCTCCATGTTGGCGCCGCCAAAAGCGGGCCGCAGCCCCTGGCGAACAGGTAGCCTGCGTTCCTCCAGCAACTCGGCGTCCGGCGAATAGCGCCGAAGCATCCAGCTCTCGTAAAAGGCAATCCAGATACCGCCTTCGACATCGACTGCCATGCCATCGGGAAAGCCGTCGTTTTCGCCATATTTCAGCCAGTCGCGGCGATTGGAGATCGATCCATCCTCGGCCAGATCATAGGCCCAGGTGACGCGGGGGAGCGAATCGTTGAAATAGATGGTCTTGCCGTCCGGGCTGAATGCGGGACCGTTGGCCGTCACGACGTTGCGCTCCATCGTGGCGATCGTGCCGTCCGGGTCGATCCGATAGAGCTCGCCGGTGCTGCGCTTGTCGAAATCGCGGACGCTGTCTTCCTTGTTCTCGGACGTCGTGCTGTCCTCGAACTGGGTGACGTCGCAGCTGCCCGTCCAATATCGTCCCTTGTGATCGACGACACCGTCATTCAGTCGTGCGATCTCGCTGTTCGGGCGCGGATCGGCGAACAGCTCGAACGTCTCGGTTGCCGGGTCGACATAGGCCAGCCCGTCGCGCGTCGATGCGATGAAGCCGCCCTTGCCCCGAAGACCGAGCGCCGAAATCCACATCGGCGGAATCCACCGGCCCTTTTCCTCGGTCTCGATGTCGATCCAGTTGACGCTCGGGTTTTCGACATCGACCCAATAGACGCGGCCATCACGCGGATCGTAAAGCGTGCTCTCGCCCAAGGTCGCCTTCGCCTCCCACAGGCAGCGCCAGCCCGGTCCTTCCATCTCCATCCCGCTCTCCATTCTATAGTTCCACGCGTCCGGTACCGAACGGCGCGTCGCGCTGTTTCACCGCTTCCTTGAGACCCTGTTCGCGCACCGTGCGATTGAACGCCGAACGGCTGTCGGCGAGATGCCCGCGCGCATCCATTTCCGCCGCCATCCGCTGCAGCGTGCGCGCGCCCATCAATTCGAGCCCGATATTGACGATGCGCTTGTTCGCACTGAGCAGATCGGCGTCGATCAACGCGAGCCGGTCGGCCAATGCCTCGACTTCGGCGACAAGCTGATCGCCAGGGACAGCTTTCAGCACCAGCCCGATCGTCGCCGCGTCGCGCCCGCCGATCAGATCGCCGGTGAGCAGCAGGCGCTTGGCCCATTGCGGGCCGACCATGTACAGCCACATGTTGCTTGGCAGCGAGCCTTGCGAACGCGCCGGCGGGAAGCCGAAGCTCGCGTCATCGGCGCAGATGATCATGTCACACAGCAAGGCGAGGTCGGTTCCACCGGCGAGACACCGGCCCTGAACCTGGGCGATGACCGGCTTGTGCATGTCGAACAAGGCCATGCGCAGGCGCTGCAGGCGTTCCTGATGCCAGGCGTCGTCGTCGAACTTCGCTCGACCGCGGCGATGCTCCACCTGAAGCGCGACCGGGCGGTCGTACCGCTGCAGGTCGTAGCCCGACGAGAAATCCGGGCCGGCGGCGGCAAGGATCACGCAGTGCACGCGATTATCCTCGTCGGCCTCCCACAAGGCGTCGTGGAGTTCAGTGAGCAATTCCTCGTTCAGCGCGTTACGCTTGTCGGGCCTGTTCAGCGTGATCCGCGCTCGCCCGTCGGCGAGTTCGTAGCGGATGAATGTGTAGCGGTCGTCGCTCACCATTGCTGCTTCCTCGTCCCATCGTGCGAGCAGTCTCGAGCGCCGCGCGTCACGATCATTTCCCCGTCACACGACGGAATGCGCCCTGTCGACCATGCGCGGCGCGCTCGTGTCGATGTCCTTGAGTTTCGGGAGCACCTTCCTGGCGAACAACTCATAGTTCGCGCGACCCATTTCCTGCGGCATTTCGCCATATTGGAAATAGGTGATGAAGCTGCCGATATCGAACTCCTCGACCATCGTCGCGAGTTTCTCGGCTACCTCGTCGGGCGTCCCCCAGACTTGCAGATCTGCCAGGAAGCCGTTGAACTTGTGCAACCCGTGCTTGGCGATATTCTTGGCCAGTCCGCCATAATATTCATAGCCCTCGATATTGGCGAACCCGGCATTGGCGAACTGGTAGAAGTCCGAGGTCGATCGGGTATAGGCCTGGATGTGCTGGTCGCGCATCTCCTGCGCGACCGCGGGATCCTCGTGCACGGCGATGAACACCGCGAAGACCGGTTTCGGCGCGGGCGCCCCGTTCTGTTTCAGGAACAGCTGACGATAGCTCTCCAGATCCTCCGCCACCTTGTCCCACGGCTTCTGTGCGATGACCATCAACCCGACGTCGAGCTTGGCCATCAGATTGACCGATTCCGGTGAGATTGCCGACGCGAAGGTGCGGCCACGGAAGCTTTCATAAGGGCGAGGGCGGAGCTCGACGCGCGGCTGCCGCAGATACTTGCCGTCATATTCCATTATGCCGGTTTCGAGCGCGGTCAGCACGGCTTCGGCATATTCGGTGAAGCGGCCGCGCGATTCGCCCATCGGCACGTTGAAGCCCGCGAATTCGGAAGCGCCAAGTCCGCGGCCGATACCTAGTACCGCCCGACCCTCGGAGAAATAGTCGAGCAGGATGAAGTTCTCTGCGGTGCGCACCGGATCCTGCCACGGCAGCACGCACACCGTGGTGCCAAGCTTGATGTGCTTGGTCTGGCCGGCGACGAAGGACAGGAACTGCGGCACGTTGGGCGTCATGTTGTAATTGGTGAAATGATGCTCCGGTGTCCACACTGAGTCGAAGCCGAGCGACTCGGTGTCGACAGCCATCTTCAGCTGGTGGCGATAGACTTCCTTGTCGGACAGCTTGTCGCGCAAATTCTGGAAGGTGAGGCCAAGCCCGACGTCCATCGTCCTAATCCCTTGCTCATATTGTCGAGCTAGCCTAATAGTCATTAGGTTAGGAACGCAAGCCCCTTTCGTGCAAGCGTTGATTTTATGTGTAGTTGCTGCCGAAGCCCTTGACCAGCGAGCAGCTAGGGCAGAATAATATGCATTAGGTTGAGGACGGAGAGGCTTGATGGAATCGGCGATAGCCAGCGTCGACGAACGCCGCGCCAGCATGGAGCGCCGACATCCCGCGTGGGTGCCGATGTCGCTCGACCGATATCTCGCCAGGGCAGCCTCGGAATTTGCCGACCGCCCGCTCGTCATCACCGACGACAGTGTCATGAGCTATGCCGAGGTCGATGCCGCGGCCACGCGCATCGCGCAGATGTTACGGAACCGCGGCATCAAGCCGGGTGACCGGGTCGCGATGCTGATGGCCAATTATCCGGTCACCGTGGCATTGCTGTTCGGCATCTGGCGCGCAGAGGCTACCGCGGTGCCGTTGAACACGCTGTACCGGTCGGAAGAGCTCGGGTTCGTGCTTGCCCAGTCGGCGCCGCGATTGCTCATCGCGATGACCGGGTTTCTCAAGCGCGATTACGCCAAGGAGATACCGACGATCCTGCCTGCTGGCGTCGATCTGCTGTTCTATGATCCCGAAACCCCGGCAAGCTCCGATCTCGTCGCCGCTATCGATGCCGTGGCGACCATACAGCCTGCGGGCGCGGTGGACGCCGAGCGCTTTCCGGCGGTGATCATGTACACGTCGGGGACGACGGGCAGCCCCAAGGGCGTCATGCTGACGCATGACAATCTGCTCCGCGCCGCTTATGCCGGCGCCCATCATCAGGCGTTCGAGGACGGACGTCGCGCGATCTTCTCACTGCCGCTCTATCACGGCTTTGGCCTCGTTGTCGGCCTGCTGTCGGGCCTTATCGTCGGCGGTTCGATCGTACCGCTGCCGCGCTTCGACCCGCGCGCCATATTGACGGGAATAGGTCGGCACCGCGCGACCTATCTGATGGGCGTGCCGACGATGACCGTCGCGATGCTCGAGATCGCCGAACAGGAAAGCTTCGACCTCAGCTCGCTGACCGCCATCCACAGCGCCGCCGCACCAACGCCGAGCTGGGTCTGGCAGCGTATCCAGGACGTGTTCGGCTGTGGTGAAATCTTCACCAGCTATGGCCAGACCGAGGCAACGGCGACGATCATTTGCACGCAGCCCGGCGACGATCTGGAGGTTGTCGCGACGACGCAAGGTATCATCGTGAAGGGCGGCGTGGCGGGCATAGCGGAGCGGGGCGGCGACATCGCCGAATTCCGTATCGTCGATCCGGTGAGTGGCGCGGACAGCCCGTCGGGGACGCCGGGGGAGATCTGGACGCGCGGGCCGATGAACAGCCTGGGCTATCTCGATCGGCCGGCGGATACCGCAGCGTTGTTCGCCGAGGGCGGCTGGCTCCGCACCGGCGACCTCGGTTACTTCCGCGACGACGGCAATCTGCTGCTTACCGGCCGGATCAGGGAGCTGTTCAAGAGCCGCGGCGAACTCGTCTCTCCCAAGGAGGTCGAGGAAGTCATCACCACGCATTCGGCGATCCGCGAAGCCTATGTCATCGGCATGCCCGATGATCGCTATGGCGAGTGCGGCTGCGCCTGGCTGGTCTCTGCCGACCCGGTTGCGCCCAGCGTGGCCGAGATCACCGCGTACCTCGCTGAGCGTCTGCCAGGCTACAAGATGCCGCGCGACATCTGGTTCATCGACACCGCCGAATTGCCCAAGACCGGTACCGGCAAGGTGCAGAAAAACCTGCTCAAGGATCGTGCCGAGCGGCTGCTGGCGGCGGGCGCCGCGGCATGACCCGGCTTTATGGGGAGCGCAATCAATGAACGCCGACATTTCGACGATCGAGGCCATTCTCGAGGATGCCCGCGATGGCCTGCCGTACATTCTCGTCGATGCGGATGACCGCGAGAACGAAGGCGACATCATCATCCCCGCGCAGTTCGCGACACCGAGCCAGATCAACTTCATGGCGCGCCATGCGCGCGGGCTGATCTGTCTGGCAATCACCGAGGCGCGAGCCGGGAAACTCGAGTTGCCGCCGATGACGGCCAACAACCAGTCCGGACACGGCACGGCCTTCACCGTCTCGATCGAGGCGCGGGAAGGCGTGACGACAGGGATTTCCGCGCAGGATCGCGCCCATACCGTCGCGGTCGCGATCGATCCGACCAAAAGCAGGCGCGATATCGTCTCGCCGGGCCACGTCTTTCCGCTCGTGGCGAGGGAAGGAGGCGTTCTCGTCCGCGCCGGCCATACCGAGGCGGCGGTCGATATCTCGCGGCTCGCCGGGCTCAATCCCGCGGGCGTGATCTGCGAAGTGATGAACGACGACGGCACGATGGCGCGGCTGCCCGAGCTGATCCAGTTCGGGCAGCAACATGGCCTCAAGATCGGCACGATCGCCGACCTCATCGCCTATCGGCGACGGTCCGAGCGGATCGTAACCGAAGTCGCGACCGCGCCGTTCGACTCCGTCTACGGCAACGATTTTACGATCCATGTCTATCGCAACAGCATCGATGGCGGCGAACATATCGCGCTCGTGCGCGGCAACATCCATGCCGGCCAACCGACATTGGTGCGCGTCCACCAGGTCGATCTGACCGCCGATCTGCTCGGTTGGTCGCTGGCGCGGCGCGACTATGTGCCGCGCGCGCTGTCAGCGATCGCGGCTCATGACGGGCCGGCAGTGGCGGTGTTCGTCCAGGATCCCGATCCGACGTCGATCGCGGCGCGTGTCAACGGCGGGCGCCGCGCCTATCACGAAACGCATGCGATCCGGGATTACGGCGTTGGTGCGCAGATCCTGCGCGATCTCGGGGTGCAGGAGATGGTCCTGCTCACCTCCAGCAACGACAAATTGACCGCGCTTGAAGGGTTCGGCCTCAGCGTGGTCGGGCGTCAACCGATTCCCGACGAACGGGTGACGGCCGGCGCACGATCCGTCGCGGCGGTCGGCGGCGCGTGACCGCGACACCAGTTTCGACAACGATAATCACGAGGAGAGATCAGATGGGCAGACTATCGGGCAAGGTCGCAATCGTCACCGGCGCCGCGCGTGGCATGGGCGAATCGCATGCCCGCACGTTCGTGCGCGAAGGCGCCAAAGTGGTGATGACCGATTTGCGCGCCGACGCCGGACGCGCATTGCAGCAGGAACTCGGCGAAAACGCGCTCTTCATCGAGCAGGACGCGACCGATTTCGCGCAATGGGAGGTCGTCGTCCAACAGGCCGAAGCCGCGTTCGGCCCGGTCGATGTGCTGGTCAACAATGCCGGCATCCTCGGCGCGATGGCGCGCACCGCCGATCTCACCGAGAAGGATTATCTCGCGGTTTGCGCGATCAACCAGCATTCGGTGTTCTACGGCATGCGCGCAGTGCTGCCGTCGATGTTGAAGGCCGGCCACGGATCGATCGTCAACATCTCGTCGATCGCCGGGATCGCCGCCAATTACGGCTTTCCGAGCCTGGCCTATGTCGCCAGCAAGTTCGCGGTGCGCGGCATGACCAAGGCGACGGCGATCGAATACGGCCCGCACAACATCCGCGTGAACTCGGTCCATCCGGGATTCATCCAGACGCCGATGATGGTCGAGGCGACTGATGAGGAAGGCGGCGATGCGTTGTCGCTGATTCCGCTCGGCCGGATCGCCGATCCGCAGGAAGTGTCGAACCTCGTGCTGTTCCTGGCATCCGACGAATCGTCGTACATCACTGGTTCTGAGCACCTCGTCGATGCGGGCATGCTCGCGCAATAATTCGCGGGCGGCCTTGCCGGAAGTTAATCGCGCAGACGCAGCGGCGCGCAGACGCAGGCGACGATCTGGTCGATCGTGTCGTCAAGCGCCGCCTCGAAACTCTCCTCGCCCGGTGCGCGCGTCTCGAACGTCTCGTACCGCGCGAGGATCGCGAGGAACATGAAACTCGCCGTGACGAGGCGGCGCTGCGCGACATCCTCGGGCAGATACGAGAGGCGCGCGCGCAGCAGGTCGAAAATCCGCGCGAGATGCGGATGCGATGCGCCGCCGAAGTCGCCAAAGCGGTGCGAGCGGCTGCGCATCAGATATTGGCTGAGAAAGCCGGCATAGGAATGATGGCCTTCGCCATCCGGCAGTTCGAGCTGCGGAAGATAGACCATGTCCAGCAGCGCGCGCGCGTCCATCAGGCGGCCCTTCGCTTCGGCCGCCGCAAGCATCCGGGCGCGAATCGGTTCCATCTGCTCCATGCGATAGTCGAAGATCGCCTCGACCAGCCCTTCGCGCGATCCGAAATGATATTGGACGGCGAAATGATTCCCTTGCCCCGCTTTCGACGCGATCTCGCGCATCGAAACGCCGTTGATCCCGCCCTCGGCGAACAGCGCCTCAGCGACGAGGATCATGCGGGTCTTGCCGTCGATCTCAGGGCTATCCTGGACGACAGGGTCGGCGAGGTCGGTCAAGCTCGGCTTCCTTGAGACACGTGTTTTAGATTACATTGATTCTACGCGTGGGCGTCACCGTTGTCGATTCCCGGGCGCGCGGATCAAAATAGGGCTGAACGATAAAATCTCGGAGGAGGGCGCGACGCGGCGTGCCCAACGCGCGGTTCATTTGTGATGCCTGGCACCGGACAATCGTTCAAACGGTTGACTTAATTTGGCGGCTGCGACATCATCCTCTCCAACGCGGGCGGAACGACCGGCGTGGGCCCCCTGTGACGCCCCTGAAACGGCCCCCAAGGAGAGCGATTATGGCAATGGAAACTGGACTGATCTTCCACCCCTATATGCGGCCCGGCCGGACCGCGCGGCAGACGTTCGAATGGGGTGTGCAAAGTTCGATCGCGAGCGACAAGGCCGGCTTCGATTCGATGATGATCTCCGAGCACGCCTCGCAGATCTGGGAAAACATTCCCAATCCCGAGCTGATCATCGCGGCCGCCGCACTGCAGACCAAGAATATCAAGTTCGCACCAATGGCGCATATCCTGCCCCACCATAACCCGACCAAGCTGGCGATGATGGTCGGCTGGCTGTCGCAGATCCTCGAAGGCCGCTATTTCATGGGGATCGGCGCCGGCGCGTATCCGCTGGCTTCCTACATGCATGGTATCCGCGGCGAGGATCAGAAGACCGAACATCTCAACGAGATGGTGCGCGAATCGCTTGAGATCATGGAAAAGATCTGGAAGCGCGAGCCCTTCTTTTATGAGGGCAAATATTGGGATGCCGGATTCCCCGAGGAAGAGGTGGCGCTGACCGAGGAGGACGAGCAGCATAAGCTCGCCAATTATGCGCCCTGGGGCGGTTCGTTTCCGGAGTTCGCGGTCACCGGTTTCAGCGCGAATTCGCCGTCGATGCGGCTCGCGGGGGAGAAGATCGCGTCGGTGCGGCCGGGCATCGACATCGAGGTCACGCGCGAGCCGGTTGGCGTCGTCGGGCTGATCACGCCGTGGAACTTTCCGATCGCGATCCCTGCGTGGAAGCTCGCGCCGGCGCTCGCGTTCGGCAACACCGTG
>Ga0207647_10002110_pt1 | contig 15216 bp, 18 predicted proteins | sample KBSCornC2_FD_184295 | JGI IMG/M metagenome (GOLD analysis project Ga0207647, IMG submission 184295) | Corn rhizosphere microbial communities from Kellogg Biological Station, Michigan, USA - C2 (SPAdes) (version 2) | ecosystem: Host-associated > Plants > Roots > Rhizosphere ...
GAGGAACGAAGCAATCTCTGAACTGTTCAGGAGGGAATGTCCTGTGTAGAGATTGCTTCGTTCCTCGCAATGACGGTTTTTTATAATTTATATTTCTTATTCAAATGTCTTATAATCCGGCACTTCAAACCCGGCGTTCACTTCGTCAATAAAACCCAGAACTTCGTCTTTACCCAGGTGTTCTTCAGACGAGGTAATAAAGCATGGAGGCACCTCGTCAAAGGTAGTCAAAATCGCTCTTTTAAATTTGGCGATGCTTTGGGCGGTTTTTGTGGGCGATTGTTTATCGGCTTTAGTAAATACCAATACAAATGCCAGCCCTTTTTCGCCCAGCCAGTTGCAAAACTCAAGGTCTATTTTCTGCGGGTCAAGCCTGCTGTCAATTAGCACCATTACGCATTGCAGGCTCTCGCGTTTATTTAAATAAGTTTGGATAAATTTGTTCCAATCTTCTTTTTTGCTTTTGGATACCCGCGCGTAGCCATATCCGGGCAAGTCGACAATATACCAGCTATCATTTACCAAAAAATGATTAATGAGCTGCGTTTTACCCGGCGTTTGCGAGGTTTTAGCCAAACCTTTTTTTCCGGTAAGCATATTGATCAGCGAGGATTTACCCACGTTCGATCGCCCGATAAACGCGTATTCAGGCTTTATAGGCGGCGGTAGTTTAGACACCTGGCTGTTGCTGCAAATAAATTCGGCAGATTTAATTACCATAGTGCAAAGGTAGGTATTAGTGATTAGAGATTAGTTGTTGAAGATTAGTTATTAAAGATTGATGACTAGTTTTTGACGGGTTTACTTAACTTCAATTATCAAAACATTGTAATTAGATTAACCAATCTCCAATTAACTGATGTTTAATAGTTATATTTGATGTTTAAACATGTATTAAAGATTAAACCTAACTTTAATCATTAATCACAATCTTCGAAAACTATGTCAGACTATAAAATACCTGCCCAAACCCGCATCGGCCACGTGCATTTAAAAGTGAGCGATCTGCAACGTTCGCTTGATTTTTATTGTGGATTGCTGGGCTTTGAAAAAATGCAAATGTATGGCGATCAGGCTGCGTTTATCTCGGCCGGTGGCTATCATCATCATATAGGTTTAAACACCTGGGAAAGCAAAGGCGCCCCGCCGGCACCACGCTATGCGCCGGGTTTGTTTCATACCGCAATCTTGTATCTTGAGCGTAAAGATCTGGCCGCAATTTTAAAGCGACTGATCGAAGAACGTTATCCAATAACCGGTGCATCAGATCATGGTGTATCGGAAGCTATTTACCTGGATGATCCCGATGGCAACGGTGTAGAACTATATTGGGACCGCCCTGAAGATGAATGGCCACGTAACCCCGATGGTAGCATTCAGATGTTCACGCATCGTTTGGATGTTGAAAGACTGATGGCGCTAAACACTGAAGCTTAATAAAGTCAATCTTCTGTAAAAGAAAATAAATTATAAAATATACGTAGTTAACTACGTATATTTGTTTTGTAAATATTTTTTATGGAAGATACTATAACTATACGGCCTATCTTTAACGAGTATTGCCGGCAGATAATCGACATCATTTTGCCGATACAACAAATTGAGTTTAATGTACCCGTAACGCTTGAGGCACAGCCCGATCTTTTAGATATTGAGCACTTTTATCATAAAAGTGGCGGTTGCTTTTGGGGCGCCTTTATGGGCGAGGAGCTGATTGGTACCATCGCCTTGATTAACACCGGTCACAAGGCAGGGGCATTGCGCAAAATGTTTGTTAAAAAAGAATATCGTGGCAAAGATCTGGGTGTCGCTCAGAAATTGCTGGAAATCTTGCTGCAGTTTTGCGGCGATAAGCAGATCACCGATGTTTACCTGGGCACGGTAGAGATGCTGAAAGCTGCTCACCGCTTTTATGAACGTAACGGTTTTGTGCTGACGGATATTAAAGACTTTCCGTCATATTTCCCACGCATGATGGCCGACAATATGTTTTATCATTTACATTTGAGCAATTAATAGAGCAATATGGGTGTAATTGAGCAATCGGGTATTTTGGCTATAGCCACAAGGCTGCAGCGTCTCAGCGAGCGTATGCGTAAAGACGGACTGGCAATTTACAAAGCGCATGGCATTGACTTTGAACCTAAATGGTTCCCGGTGGTGTATACCCTGCACATCAAAAACCAGTTAAGCGTAGTCGAACTGGCTAATGAGATTGGTTACTCGCATCCATCGACCATCAGCTTGCTTAAGGAGCTCGAAAAGCTAAAGTTCATCAAATCAACTAAAGACAAAACCGACGAGCGTAAGCGCCTACTTCAGCTAACCGACAAAGGCAATGCCATGATTGAGCAGATGAAACCGGTTTGGGAGGTGATGATTGCCGTGACAACCCCGCTTATCGACACTAAAAATAATTTAATGAAAGCTATTGAAGAGGTTGAGCAGCAGCTTGAACTGCAAAGCTTTTACCAACGCGCGCTTAGCTTAATGGCCGCTAACCAGGCTGAAAAATCAGCAGATAATTAAAATATGTCTATCACATTCCGACCCATACAACCATCCGATAACGTCGAACTAGCTAAAATCATCCGCGCCTCTTTAGAAGAATTTAATGTCCCTAAGCAGGGAACCGTCTACTCAGACCCAACTACCGACGCGTTGTTTCAGCTTTTTGAACAAACGCCCGGCAGTCGCTATTTTATAGCTGAAGAAGATGGCGTACTGTTAGGTGGCTGCGGTATTTATCCGACAGAAGGGTTACCAGCAGGTTATGCAGAATTGGTAAAACTTTATTTGACATCAGCCAGTCGCGGTAAAGGCATTGGTAAAATGTTAATGAACAGGTGTTTTGAAGCTGCTGCTGATTTGGGTTATTCGCATCTGTATCTTGAATCTTTCCCGCAGTTAGCTAACGCGATTAGCCTGTATCATAAGATAGGTTTTAAACCGATTGGCCATGCTTTGGGAAACTCTGGGCATTTTGCCTGTAATGTTTGGATGGTAAGGGAATTAAAAAGTTAAAAGTAAAAATTCAAAATTGACCGTGTTCGGGAGGATATTACTAATCTTTAATAACCAATCTTCAATAACTAATCTCTAACCTCCAATCTCTAATCACTAAATCCCTATCTTTGCCGCAATGAGCAAAACCGTAATACCTTACAGCCAGGAGCAGGGCACCAAAAAAGAACAGGTTGCCGATATGTTTAACAATATCTCTAAGACCTATGATTTTCTGAATCATTTTATGTCTTTGGGGATTGATATTATCTGGCGAAAAAAAGCGATTAACGAACTGAAGAAAGATCAGGCAAAACTTATCCTTGACGTTGCTACCGGTACCGGCGATTTTGCTTTTGAGGCCCTATCTATCCTTAATCCCGATAAAATTGTAGGTGTCGATATCTCACAGGGGATGCTGGACATCGCCAAACAAAAAATAGCCAAACGTAACCTGGCCGATAAGTTCGAAGTTAAACTGGGCGATTCAGAAAAACTACCTTTTGAAGCTGATGAGTTTGATGCGGTGACCGTTGCCTATGGTGTCCGCAACTTTGAGAACCTTGAAAAAGGCATGGCCGATATTAACCGTGTTTTAAAACCCGGTGGTAAAGCAGTAGTGCTGGAGTTTTCAAAACCAAAAGCGTTCCCGGTAAAACAATTGTATAACTTTTACTTTAATTATATCACACCGGGCATTGGTAAGCTTTTCTCGAAAGACTCGAGAGCTTATTCATATTTACCTGAGTCGGTAGCTGCTTTCCCTGACGGTAAGAATTTTATAGCTGTTATGGATAAGGTAGGCTTTAAGCATACCAAATGCAGGCCTTTAGCGTTTGGTATTTGTTCAATTTATACGGGCATTAAATGATTAAACACTGGTACCTGCTTGTCGTAATCTTGCTTTTTTGCTGCAGCAATTTATTTGGGCAGGGGGTACCTAAGTGGGGTGGAGGCGCAGACCAGGCCGAGTGGAGCTTTGGTTTTAGCTTTACCTACGTAAGCAGTTATTTTAAAATCGATAAAACGCCCGACTGGCGCAAACCCTTTATCGATAAGGATGGTATCAAGGTAACTGATTCGCTAAATAGTATCGGCTCTCCAAACTCAACGGGTTTTGCTGTTGGTTTTTTGTACCGATATCGTATCACCGATCATTTGGAGGTTAGAACCACACCATCCCTGGTTTTTGCCGACAGGACGGCTAATTACACCTACGCTAATTCATCGGTCAATACCAGCAAATCGGTGCAGTCAACCTCGGTTGATTTGCCTTTAGAGATGAAAATCAAGTCTGATCGTCTTGGCGATTTCAGAGGATATATTTTAGGCGGAATTAAATATACCAAGGCCATAGGCGGCAGCTCAAAAAGTGACGCCGACCTGGCGCCAATAGATAAACATCTGAAAAACATCAGCGGCTTTGGCTCGTACGAAGCAGGTTTGGGTTGCGATATTTATTTCGAGTTTTTCAAGCTATCGCCCGAGATCAAAATATCCAACTCGTTTGGTAACGTAATGATGCGCGAAGATCATCCTTATTCAACCCCTATAAACAAATTGTCGTTACACACGTTGATGTTTAGCCTTATTTTTGAATAAGCAGCTTGCTTAATGGGGCATAAATGTTTAATTACCGGCGAAAAAGCCTAATTTCGCAGTGTATTTATAGTATACCATGGCTAAAATTGCATTAATTACCGGAGCTACCGCCGGCATTGGCGAGGCTTGTGCAGAAACCTTTGCACGCGAAAACTACGACTTGATATTGACCGGCCGTCGTGCTGATCGCCTGGAAAAGCTGGCCGAAAAGCTTAATAAAAAATACAATACTGAAGTAGCAGTCTGCGCTTTTGATGTGCGTGACCGTGAGCAGGTAGCTTCCAATTTGGAGGCACTGCCGGCTAAATGGAAAGATGTAGATGTGTTAATCAATAACGCCGGGCTAAGCCAGGGACTGGATCCTATTCAAAAAGGTAACCTTGACGATTGGGATACTATGATTGATACTAACATTAAAGGGCTGCTTTACGTAACAAGGGTAGTATCTAACTGGATGATTGAGAAGGGCAGAGGGCACATTGTTAATTTAGGGTCGATAGCCGGTAAAGAGGTTTACCCTAATGGTAATGTGTATTGCGCAACCAAATATGCGGTAGACGCCTTGAACAAAGGCATGCGTATTGATTTGTTGCAGCATGGCATTAAAGTTACAGCAATCCATCCGGGCGCTGTGGAGACCGAGTTTTCAGAGGTACGCTTTCACGGCGACAAAGAACGCGCAAAAAAAGTGTATCAGGGTTTTGAGCCGCTCGTAGCCGAAGATATTGCCGAAACGATATACTATGTGGTGTCAAGACCGAAACATGTCAATATCAACGAACTAACGATCATGCCAACGGCACAAGCTACGGCGACGAATATAGTAAGAAAATAAGGATTGATGTGCAGATCTGAGAATATGCAGATGTGCAGACGAAATAACAGATTAATATAAATGATTAGTGAATCCGAAATCGAACATCCGATTTCCGAAATCGAGATCGCTCAATCACTCATTCAATAATTCACTCAATAAAAACATGTCATTAATTACACAAATAGATCAGGATATAAAGTTGGCCATGCTGGCTAAACAAACTGAACGTTTACAAGGATTGCGTGCTATTAAAGCCGCTTTGTTATTAGCTAAAACCGAAAAAGGCGCGGCCGAAGAAATAAGCAGCGAAGCCGAGATCAAAGTTTTACAGAAGTTGGTTAAACAGCGCAAGGAGTCGGCGGATATTTATAAGACGCAGGGGCGTGACGACCTGTATCAGATCGAGATGGATGAGATAGCTACCATTGAGCCTTATCTGCCTCAGCAAATGACCCGTTTTGAGATTGAAGGTTATATTCAGGAACTCATGACCCGTATTGGCGCTACCGGTATGCAGGATATGGGCCGTATTATGGGTATGGCTAACAAGGAGCTTGCCGGCCAGGCCGACGGTAAAACCATATCAGAAGTAGTAAAACAATTGTTAGCATAAATTATTTGTTTAATTTGTTGCAGGTAAATTGCAATAAGCTATTTTTATAGCGAATAAAGGCCCTTGGGCCAATAAAATTAACTTTATACATAAATATTCTATATGAGTTTCGTGCCGAAAGACGAACATGGTTTTAGTTACATCGAGGAGGGCGAAGGACAAGTTTTGCTGCTGCTGCATGGTTTAATGGGTGGTTTAAGCAATTGGGAAGAGGTTATTGAAGAATTCAGGCACAAATACCGTGTTATTTTACCTATACTGCCGGTGTATGATTTACCGGTAATAACTACTGGGGTTAAAACGTTATCTAAATACTTACATAAGTTTATTAAGTATAAAAAACTGGAGAACGTTATTTTATTAGGCAACTCGTTAGGTGGGCACGTAGCTTTAATTTACGCCCTGGCGCATCCCGAAAAACTACGGGCCATGGTGTTGAGCGGTAGCTCGGGTTTATATGAAAATGCTTTCGGGGGTTCATTCCCCCGCAGAGAAAGCATGGAGTTTGTTAAAGAGAAAGTGGAGTATACTTTTTACGACCCGAAAGTTGCTACCCCTGAATTGGTTGACGAAGTTTATAAGGTAGTTAACGACCGCCATAGTGTGATCAGGTTGTTGGCTATGGCTAAGTCGGCTATACGCCATAACATGAAAAATGATCTGCATAAAATAAATATGCCGGTTTCATTGATATGGGGTAGAAATGATAAAATTACTCCGCCCGAGGTGGCCGACGAGTTTAACGAACTGCTGCCCGACTCGGAGTTACATTGGATAGATAAATGCGGACATGCCGCCATGATGGAACATCCGCAGCAGTTTAACCGTATATTAAAAGGATTCTTAGAAAAAATAGGAGCATAAAGCATGTATGCAGGCGAAATGATAGTTGACACTATACCACCGGTACATACCTCTGATACCATTCAGCAGGTGCTTGACCGTATGGTGGAATATCGTGTGCGCCATTTGCCTATTGTTAATGAGGAGCAGTTTTTGGGTTTATTAGCCGAAGCTGACATCCTGCCTGAATTAGATCAGCAAACTCAAATAGGCGCTTTGGGCCTATCGCTGGTTAATCCTTATGTTCGTGATGATCAGCACGTTTACGACGTAATTCGTCTGTTCTATGAGCAGCAGTTGAGCGTTGTGCCTGTGCTGGATATAAAAAAGAATTATCGGGGGCTGATACCTATTAATCGCATGAATGAGTATTTTGCTACCATTACAGCAGTGTCGCAACCTGGTGGTATTATCATCCTCGATATCAATAATAAAAACAATTCGCTGGCGCACATGTCGCAAATTGTAGAGTCTGATAATGCGCAGATACTAAGTTCTTACGTACGAACCTTTCCTGACTCAACCCGGATGGAAGTTACACTTAAAGTAAACAAAACCGACATTTCAAACATTATAGCTACGTTTCTACGTTACGAATACGACGTAAAAGCAACGTTTAACCACAGCGAACACGACGACGGTGCGATGGACAGATACGCTTCGCTGATGAATTACCTTAACTTGTAGTTAGCTAATAGTTCATAGATCATAGTTCATCGCTCTTGCGCAAACAACTATGAACCATGAACCTTAAACTATGAACTAATCCCCAACATGAAAATAGCAGTATACGGCAGACCGTTTAACGACCAGGCAGTAATACCTTTTATACAACAGGTGTTTGACAGCCTGTCGCTGCATTCGGTTGATGTTTATATCCATCATCAACTGTATAATTATTTGAACCATAAGATAGATCTGAGCCCTTATCATGTTTTGAATGAGGGCGATAAGATTAAAGGGTTTATCGATGCCTTTATTACCTTAGGTGGCGACGGTACTTTGCTGGACATGGTTAGCGTTATCCGGGATTCGCATGTGCCGGTTATTGGTATCAACTTTGGGCGTTTGGGCTTTTTAGCCAGCGTAAATAAAAGCGATATAGCAGCGGCTATTCATGCTGTAGTTAATAAGCAATACACTTTGGACGGCCGTGGTTTGTTGATGGTAGAGTCTGAAATGAAAATTTTGGGTATGGATAACTTCGCGTTGAATGATATAACTATTCATAAACGTGATGATTCGGCCATGATTACCACAAATATGTTTCTGGACGGCGAATTCCTGAACTCTTATTGGGGCGACGGCATCATCATCGCTACAGCAACCGGTTCAACTGCCTACTCATTAAGTTGCGGCGGACCGATCATCTTCCCTGAATCAAACAGTATAGTAGTTACCCCGGTATCGCCGCATAATTTAAATGTGCGGCCTATTGTGTTGCCCGACAGTAGTGTGCTCTCGTTCGAGGTCGAATCGCGCAGCGCCAACTACATTTTATCATGCGATTCAAAGACCGAGGTGATCGATAAAACCATGCGCTTTAAGGTACAAAAAGCCGGTTTTGAGCTCAATCTTATCCGCTTAAATAATGAAAGTTATTTATCAACGTTAAGAAACAAACTGTTGTGGGGCATTGACGCACGCAATTATTAAACCCGGCGAATGGTTAAATCGTTACTTGTAACTTTCTTTTTGGTTATCATTTCACTCAATGTTAAGGCGCAGGCCTGGGAGATGGGTGCGTTTGGCGGTGGCAGCGGCTATATGGGCGATCTTAATCAAAAAAATCCACTTAAAGTTTCAGGTCCTGGTTTGGGTGCTTTTGTTCGGTATAACTTTAATGGCTATATCTCATTAGGAGCAGGAGCTACTTATGGAGTGATCAGCGCTGCTGATAGCCTGTCATCCAACCAACAAGACCGTATCCGTAACCTGAGTTTTAAAACCAGGTTGCTGGAGGGTAGCATAACGGCCGAATTCAACTTTATGGAGTTTGTTCCGTCGATGTCTAAAAACCTTTATACCCCTTATGTTTTGTTGGGCATAGCGTTCACAGATTTTAATCCGCAAACTACTTATAACGGGATTACTTATAATCTGCGCGATTATCGAACAGAAGGCGTAGCTTATAAAAATACTACTGTAGCCGTTCCGCTGGGTGTCGGCTTTAAATATAACATTGCAGGCAGGCTAACTTTAGGGGCCAGCCTGGGCTATCGCACCACATTTACTGATTACCTGGACGATGTAAGCGGTGTTTACCCCGATAAAACCCAACTGCCCAATGCAACGTCGATAGCATTGTCTGATCGCTCGGCCACACACGTGGGAGTACCCGGTACGCAGCGCGGCGATCTGCGCCCGCATGATACTTATTTCTTCACGGGGTTATCCATCTCTTATACCTTTATTACCCAAAGGTGCTTTTACGAGAGATAGTGATAGCTCTCGGATAAAAACATACTAATTGCTAAGCTTTTGTCTGTCAATATTAAGGCAAAAAACAAGCCTGCTTTGTTCAAACTTTCTTTTTCAACTGCATACTAAAAAAGTACAAAGTAAGTTTTACCTTTGTCACCTGAAAAATTGGGTATTATAGGAGGTTATTGAGCTTTTTATTTGCCAATAAAGGAAATGAGTTATAAGGAAAATATTGATTTGTCGAGGTTACCTGAGCACATAGCTATCATTATGGATGGTAATGGCAGATGGGCTAAAGACAAAGGCAAATTAAGAATATTCGGCCATCACAATGGCGTACTTTCTGTAAGAGATGTAGTTGAAGGTGGCGTCGATTTGGGTGTCAAATATTTAACGCTTTACACTTTTTCTTCAGAGAACTGGAACCGACCTAAACTGGAAGTAATGGCCATCATGGAGCTGATGGTTAGTACCATTCATAAAGAAATTAAAAACTTTATGGAGAAAAACGTGCGCCTTAACGCCATCGGCGATCTGAACATGCTACCTCAAAAATGCCATGACGAACTAAAAAATGCTATCGAAACTACCTCGGGTAATACCGGTTTGGTTTTGACGCTGGCATTGAGTTATAGTTCGCGTCGCGAAATTGTACACGCTGCAAAAAGCATCGCGCAGCAAGTAAAATCAGGGCAAATTAATATTGAGGATATAAACGAAGACCTTTTTGGACAAAATCTTTATACCGGTGATATGCCTGATCCGGAGTTGTTAATCAGAACCAGTGGCGAGTATCGCATAAGTAATTACTTACTTTGGCAAATTGCCTACGCCGAGCTTTATTTTACAAAGAAATTGTGGCCCGATTTCAGGAAAGAAGATTTGTTTGAAGCCATACTGGATTATCAGAAACGCGAACGCCGCTTTGGTAAGACAAGTGAGCAAGTCAACTAATTTTTTTCTTTTAACAAAATTTAACAACTGTATAAACTATTTTTAGCGCACTAAAATATACGAATGAATAAATTTCTTTTTGCAATTCTTTTCTCTGTTATAAGTACCGCTGTAATTGCACAGGTCAGGCCTCAACAGTCGGCTTTCCGCATGTCAACGTCTGATACATTGAACTACCTAAACCCAAAGGAATATATTATTGGTGGAATAAATATTACCGGTACTGTACACCTGGATAAAGACGTGCTTGGACAGATCGCAAAAATTAATAAAGGCGATAAAATATTACTACCCGGCGAAGCATCGGCAACGGTTATTAAAAACCTGTACAAAGAGAATTTATTTGACGACGTACAATTATATGTTACAAAGCTAAGCTACGATACTGTTTATCTGGAGATTGCTGTAAAAGAACTGCCACGTTTATCAAGATTGCGTTTATTGGGCATACACAAAGGCGAAGCCGACGACATTAACAAAAAACTTGACGATAAAGGTAAGGTTGTTAATACCAATTTACTAAAACATACTACTGATGTTATTAAACGTTTCTTTAACGAAAAAGGCTTTTTAAATACTACAGTAGATATCAAACAAAGACCCGACCCGGGAGACTCGAACAGCTTAATACTGGATGTGACCATTGATAAAGGTAAAAAGGTGATGATCAACTCGGTTACTTTTGAAGGCAACAAGGCTTTTTCTAATAAAAAGCTGGCTAGATACTTATCAAAAACCCGTTCGCGTAAATGGTATAATCTGTTTGGTTCAAGGAAGTTTAAAGACGATAAGTATACAGAGGATAAGCAAAACCTGGTTGAGAAAATGCAGGCCGAGGGTTATCGCGATGCTGCTTTGATCAGTGATACTGTAATCAAGCATGATTCTCAGACTGTCGATGTAAAATTGAAAGTTTACGAGGGCCCTAAATATTATTTCGGTAAAATTAAGTGGTCCGGCAACGCTAAATTCACTGATGCGCAGCTTAATATGGTGTTACGCCTGAAAAAAGGTGACGTATTTAGTGAAGAGCTTCTGAGCAAGCGCTTGAGCGGCGGCGGCCCCCAGGGCGACGACGTGGCTTCGTTATACCTGAATGACGGTTACTTGACTTACAGTTCTGATCCGGTGCAAACCAGCATTGCGCATGATACCGTTGATCTGGATATCCGCATTTATGAAGGCCCGCAATACACTATTAACCGTGTTACTGTTAAAGGCAATGATGTTACTAACGATAAGGTAGTAATACGCGAACTGCAAACCTTGCCGGGGCAAAAATTTAATAAAGCAGCATTAATTGAAAGTACCCGTATCATTGGTCAGTTGGGTAACTTTGATGATACCAAGACTGAACCACGGCCGGTTAACTACAACCCGCAGGATGGTACGGTTGACCTGGTATACAACGTAGTTGAAAAACCGTCAGATCAGGTTGAGTTATCAGGTGGTTTCGGTGGCGGGCAGTTTGTGGGTACGTTGGGTTTAACCTTCAACAACTTTGCAATCAGAAACCTTTTCCACCTTAAGGATTATAAACCATTGCCTAAAGGTGACGGCGAGAAACTGAGCCTAAGAGGTCAGTCAAGCGGGCGTACTTATCAAAACTTTTCGTTTACGTTCTCTGAGCCGTGGCTGGGGGGTAAAAGGCCTATCTTTTTCTCATTCACAGCTTACACACAAGGTAGTTCAACAGGTCAGTACTACGCTAAAACCGACCCTAACTATAACAATCTGCGTATCAATGGTGTAGGTGTTACTTTGGGTAAGCGTTTAAAATGGCCTGATAACCGTTTCCAGATAAACTACTCGTTAAACTTTGACCACTATAACCTGGATAACTATCCTGGCTACTTGTTCTCAAACGGTACATCATACAATATTAAATTAACGCAAGAGCTTTCACGTAATTCGTTAGAAGGTTCGCCGATATTCCCTACAGGTGGTTCAAACTTACGTTTCACCTTACAGGGAACGCCGCCATACTCGTTATTTAATAACCTCAACTATAAATTGCCGCCAACTCAAGAGCAGTTATACCACTTTGTGGAGTACTACAAAGTTAAGTTTGATGCACAATGGTTCATTCACTTAGCAGGTAAGTTTACCTTGATGACTCAAACCCGTTTTGGCTGGTTAGGTGAGTATAACTCAGTGGTGCCGGGTTCACCATTTGAGCGCTTTAAGTTAGGTGGCGACGGTATGCAGAGTTACCAGTTCTTACAGGGTAGTGACATCATTGGTTTGCGCGGTTATGAAAACTTCTCGGTAGTGCCGGTTGGTTCAAATTACAACGCTAACAACAACCCGGGTGCTGCTATTTACGATAAATTAACCTTCGAACTCCGCCATCCGGTTATTACCAGCTCGTCGGCTACTATATTTGCATTGGCCTTTGCCGAAGGTGGTAACGTGTGGGATCATTTCTCGCAATTTAACCCTTACAACGTCAGAAGATCATTAGGTGTTGGTGCTAGAATATATTTACCTATTTTTGGTCTGCTTGGCTTGGATTACGGTTATGGTTTCGACCCTATCCCGGGTATACCTTCTGCTAACAAAGGGCAGTTTAGTTTCTCGATATCACAAAGCTTAAGCGGTGGTTTTAACTAAGAAAAAAAATTAAATGAAGAAGGTAATTTTAGTACTGGCTTTTACGTTTCTAAGTTTCACAGCAGCATTGGCACAGCGTTTTGCCTATGTTGACTCTGACTACATCTTGAAACATATGCCTGATTATGTATCGGCACAGAAACAATTGGGTGCATTGTCAGACCAATGGCAAAAAGAGGTTGATGGCCGCTTTCAGGAAATTGACCGCTTATACAAAGCCTATCAGGCCGACCAGGTTTTAATGACGCCTGAGATGAAAAAACGCCGTGAAGATGAGGTAGTTGCAAGAGAGAAAGCTGCTAAAGATTTTCAGCGACAAAAGTTTGGTCCCGGTGGTGAGCTGGAAACCAAAAGCAGTTCAATAATGAAACCTATTCAGGATAGGGTAGCTAAAGCGGTGCAAGCCGTTGCCGAGGCCGAAAACCTGGATATGATATTTGATAAAAACAGCGAGGTGATAATGTTATATGCAAATCCTCGTTATGATAAAAGTGCAGAAGTAATAACTCGTTTAGGACTGAAGCCCGGTGTATTTGCTAAATAAAATTTTTATATATATAATCGCGAATAAATTAAAAAACACACAGAACAAAGACAATGAAAAAATTATTTAAAGTTGCTTTAGTCGTAGTTTGTATGGTATCGATGAGCAGCTTTGCCAATGCGCAAAAAATCGGCTATATCAACACTAACGATTTGATCCCGAACATGCCGGAGTACAAAACTGTAACTACTCAGGTAGACGCTTATAAAAAGACCTTTGTTGACGTTTTGCAAAACTTAAGCAATGAGCTTCAAACTAAATCTGCTGATTACCAGGCTCACCAGGCTACAATGACAGATGCTCAGAAATCAGCTAAACAATCTGAGTTGAATGATCTTAACCAACGTGCCGGTAATTATCAAAATGATGCTCAGCAAAAAGTTGCTCAAAAAGGCGAAGAGTTAATGAAACCACTGCTTGACAAAGCTAAAAATGCAATTACTCAAGTAGCTAAAGAAAAAGGTTACACCTACGTAATTGATTCATCAACCACTATTTTTATTGTTGCTCCACCAACCGACGATTTGTTAGCTGCTGTTAAGGCTAAATTAGGTATTACTACCACTGCTGCTCCGGCTGCAGGTAAATAATTTACCGCATACATTTGCAAAAGCGCCACCAATTACGGGGCGCTTTTTTTATTTTTGATTATTAACAAACACATCATGGCCGGCAAACAACCTATCGGTATTTTTGATTCAGGGATAGGCGGATTAACCGTTTTTCGCTCCATAGCAGCACAATTGCCTGACTATGACTATATCTATCTGGGCGATAACAGTCGTGCGCCTTATGGTAACCGTTCATTCAATACCATACACCAATATACCTGGGAATGCGTGCAATGGCTGTTTCAGCAAGGCTGCCCGTTGATTATACTCGCTTGTAATACCGCTTCAGCAAAAGCTTTGCGTACTATCCAGCAAAAAGATATGAAGAGTCTTGACCCTTCAAAGCGCGTACTGGGTGTTATCCGCCCAACGGCAGAGGTGATAGGCGAATACTCGAACACTAAAGAAATTGGTGTATTGGGTACTGTAGGTACGGTTAAGTCAGAATCATATCTCATCGAAATAAAGAAATTCTTTCCTGACCTGAAAGTTTATCAGCAGGCTTGCCCTTTATGGGTACCTCTGGTTGAGAGCGGCGAATACGAAAAGCCCGGTTCAGACTATTTTATACAGGAATACCTGGATGAGCTAATGAGGCAATCAACCCACATCGATACTATATTATTGGCTTGCACACATTACCCTTTATTGCAGGATAAAATCGAAGAACATTTACCCAAGGGTATTAAAGTAATAGCGCAAGGCGATATTGTAGCTAAAAGCCTGGTAGACTACCTCAAGCGTCATCCTGAGCTTGAGCAGAAGCTCACCAAAACCGGCACGCGTGAGTTTTACACCACTACTGACGATACAGCCGAGTTTGATCATCATGCGTCGCGTTTCTTTTCGGCGCCTGTCAAGTCGACATTTGTATCGGTTACAGAGTTTAGCTGTAAATAAGGCTTAATGTAATCTGCATTTCCTTTTTTAATAAAATACTACCAAACAGGTTAAACTAATGTAATCTAATCAATTCAATCACCCCAAAATTTACTAAGTTTGCATTAAAGAAATCGGTTGGACTTTTTTATAACATATTTCCTGATTGCAATAGGCTTATTTGTTTTTGTAGCCGTATTCACTCTGTTTGGCGTTTATGCAGAGCGCAAGCTTTCTGCTTTCATTCAGGACAGGCTGGGCCCAACAGAGGTGGGTAAATATGGCTTGCTCCAAACCGTAGCCGGCATTCTGA
>Ga0207647_10002111_pt1 | contig 15214 bp, 14 predicted proteins | sample KBSCornC2_FD_184295 | JGI IMG/M metagenome (GOLD analysis project Ga0207647, IMG submission 184295) | Corn rhizosphere microbial communities from Kellogg Biological Station, Michigan, USA - C2 (SPAdes) (version 2) | ecosystem: Host-associated > Plants > Roots > Rhizosphere ...
ACCAAGCGCTTCATCGCCTCGCTGCGCCAGGAAGAGGCGCAGAAGGACGCCGAGGCCCCGTAGACGCCGTTCCAGAAACAAAAAACCCGGCCTGCTTTCGCAGGCCGGGCACATCCCAGCATCCTTGCCCTGTAGCTCCCGTTGGAGACGGTTCGATCAGAAGCGGTACTCGGCGCTGACCGAGATCATGTCCGCATTGAGATCGAGATTGCTCTTGTCGGCCTTGTAGTAGTCGTAGTTGAGACCAATGCCGAAGTTGTTGCTGAAGTCGTAACCGAAACCGGCGCCGGCGTACCACTTGTTGCCGGTGTCGTCGACGCGGACGACGGCACCCGAGACCGGGTCGACGTAGCCGCCCTTGACGTCCGCGCGGAAGAAGCCGGCGCGGCCGCTGACGTACCAGTTGTCGGTGATGTTGAAGTGGCCGTTCGCGCCGAGGTTCCAGCCCTTCAGCTCTGCGTCGGGAATGCCGAGGCCGCGGAAGCTGTCCTTGGTCGAGAACTTGCCGAGATCGGTGTAGCCGCCCTCGACGCCGAGCAGGACGTTCGGAGCCACCGCCCAGCGGTAGCCGACGTTCGCGCCGAAACCGGTGTCGTCGTCGTCGTAAAGACCCTTGCTGACGTTCGAGTCGCCGACGTTTCCATTGATGAAGAAGCCGCTCTGGTCAGCAGCGTGGCTGGTCAGGGGAAGGGCCGCGAGGCCCGTGGTTGCCAGGGCAATGGCGAGTAGCGTATTTTTCATGAGTGCACTCCAACTATTTGTCAATTAAGGATTTTTCGCAACGCATCCTTGGGTTGCCGAACTTCGACCCTGTACCCGTCCTTGGGTTCGAAGTTCAGGTTGCGAGTGTTAGGTAGGGTTCAGTCCGCTCGTTTCAATACCCGTTAGTTCAAAAATTGTTGGGCCGCTCCCGGCCGAGGACAATCGCGGGCCGCATCGGCGACAATCGCGCCCCTCGCGGCGCGCTCCCGGCGCTCCCGCGCCCCTCCGTTTTTCGACCGAGCTGCCCGATGCCGAGCCGTAAAGAACTCGCCAACGCGATCCGCGCGCTGGCCATGGACGCGGTCGAAGCCGCGAAATCCGGTCATCCCGGCATGCCGATGGGCATGGCCGACATCGCCGAAGTGCTGTGGAACGATTTCCTCAGCCACAACCCGGCGAATCCGAAGTGGTTCAACCGCGATCGCTTCATGCTCAGCAACGGCCACGGTTCGATGCTGCAGTATTCGCTGCTGCATCTGAGCGGCTACGATTTTCCGATCGGCGAGCTCAAGCGCTTTCGCCAGCTGCATTCGAAGACGGCCGGTCATCCGGAACACAGCGAATTTCCCGCGATCGAGACGACGACCGGTCCGCTCGGACAAGGCCTGGCCAACGCGGTCGGCATGGCTCTCGCCGAGAAAGTGCTGGCGACACGTTTCAACCGTCCAGATTGCGAGATCGTTGACCATTACACCTACGCGCTCATGGGCGACGGTTGCATAATGGAAGGCATCTCGCACGAGGCCGCCTCGCTCGCCGGCACGCTCAAGCTCGGCAAGTTGATTGCGCTTTACGACGACAACGGCATTTCGATCGATGGCGAAGTGCACGGCTGGTTTACCGACGACACGGCCAAGCGCTTCGAAGCGTACGGCTGGGAAGTGCTGCGCGATGTCGACGGCCACAATTCCGAAGCGATCAAGGCCGCGCTGGTCTCGGCAGCGATCGATCCTGATAAACCGACACTGATCTGCTGCAAGACGATCATCGGCTACGGCGCGCCGAACAAGCAGGGCACCGAAGCCACGCACGGCGCTGCGCTCGGCAAGGACGAAGTCGCCGCCACGCGCAAAAACCTTGGCTGGAATTATCCGCCGTTCGAAATCCCGGCAGAAATCTATGCCGGCTGGGACGCGCGCGACAAAGGCGCCAAGCGCGAAGCCGAATGGAACGCATTGTTCGCAAAGTATAAAACAGCGCATCCGGAACTCGCCGCGGAATTCTCGCGCCGGCTCGCCGGCGAGTTGCCGACGGATTGGCTCGCGCACGCGAGCGCGTATGTGCGCAAGCTGCAAGCGGACGGCCCGGCTGTCGCTTCGCGCAAGGCGTCGCAGATGGCGCTCGATGCGTTCGGGCCGAAGCTGCCGGAACTGATCGGTGGCTCGGCGGACCTGGCCGGCTCGAACCTGACGATCTGGAAAGGTTCGAAAGACGTCAATTCATCCGACGCACACGCGAACTACATCTATTACGGCGTGCGCGAGTTCGGCATGACTGCAATCAGCAGCGGCCTCGCACTGCACGGCGGCTTCATTCCGTACGACGCGACGTTCCTCGTATTCTCCGATTACGCGCGCAACGCGGTGCGCATGTCGGCGCTGATCCCGGCGCATGCGATCCACGTCTACACCCATGATTCGATCGGCCTCGGCGAAGACGGGCCCACGCATCAGCCGATCGAGCATCTGGCGAGCCTGCGCCTGATTCCGCACAACGTGGTGTGGCGCCCTTGCGACGCGGTCGAAAGCGCGGTCGCGTGGAAGTGCGCGATCGAGCGCCGCGACGGACCCTCCTGCCTGGTATTTTCGCGCCAGACCCTCGCGCATCAGCCGCGCAGCGACGCACAACTCGCGCTGATCGAATTCGGCGGCTACGTGCTCAGCGATCCTGCCGATGGCAAATTCGATCGCATCCTGATCGCCACCGGCTCGGAAGTGGATCTCGCCATGCAGGCCGCGAACGCGCTGGCGAAAGAAGGCATCGGCGCGCGCGTCGTCTCGATGCCGTGCACGAACGTCTTCGATCGGCAGCCGCAAGCGTACCGCGACAGCGTACTGCCGCCCGCCGTGCGCAAACGCGTCGCGGTGGAAGCCGGCGTGACCGATTACTGGCGCAAGTACGTCGGCCTGGACGGCCACGTCGTCGGCATCGACACGTTCGGCGCATCGGCGCCGGCCGAAGCGCTGTTCAAGCACTTCGGCTTTACCGTCGATGAAGTCGTGGCGGCGGTGAAGTCGCTCGTATAAGGCTGGCTGAGGTCAGCGTGCAGGCAGGCGCATGAGGAATCCAGGGCTTCCCAAGGTCGCGATTTTCGGCTTGAGCTCCGTCGACGAATTGCCGCCGAAAGAGCAGCTGCGTTCACATCAGGCAGAAGCGTACGAGACGGACGAGTTTGCGATCAGCGTATTCGCCGATGATGGGGATCTGCAACGCATTCTTGCTGAATTGGCGCCGCAAGCGATCGTCAGTATCGGCACGATCGAGAATTTCCCCAAGCTGCTGGCGGCGCCGTATTACATCCGGCGCAAGTGGATTCACAAGAACAGCGTCAGCGAATTGCATGGCAGCGAAATCTTCTATTGTTTTTTGCTGGCAGCGATTCCGGAATCCGAACGCAAGCAGGCGCCGCGCAAGATCAGCGTGTTCACTCCTGTATACAACACCGGGCGCGACAAGTTGCTGCGCACGTATCGTTCGCTGCAAAACCAGTCGTATGCCGATTGGGAGTGGGTGATTGCCGACGATCATTCCAGCGACGCCGGTACGCTGGAACTGCTGCGAGAGATTACCGACGATTACCGCGTATCCATTCACAATCTGGACAAACCCAGCGGCAATATCGGCCAGCTCAAGGGGCATCTATGCTCGGTGGCGTCCGGCGAGATCCTGTTCGAGCTTGATCATGATGATGTGCTCACTCCGCATGCCCTGGCGTGGGTGGCCGAAGCGTTCCATCGACACCCCGAATGCGGATTGGCGTACACGAACTGGACCGAGCGCTATGAGGGTTCGGATCTTTGTCACCACTACGGCGACGATTACGCCTATGGCTACGGCAAGGCGCATTGGGAAACGCACCCGCAGCGCTACGAAACGTTCACGGCTGGGCCCGCCGAATACCTGGTCCAGGATGCGCTGCACATCAACGCCAAGACCATTCGGCACATCGTCGGCGTGCCCAATCATGTGCGCGCGTGGACACGCAAGGCCTATGTCGAAGCCGGCGGTTACAGCAGCCTGCATGTTGCCGACGACTACGAGCTCATCGTCAGGATGTTCCTGACCACGCGCTTCGTGCACATTCCGCAGTTGTGTTACGTCCAGTTCTACAACACCGGCTCGATCGGCAACACGCAGAAAGCGCGCAACAAGGAGATTCAGCGCGTCGTGCGCTTTGTCAGCGAACACTACGACCGCCGCATCCACGATCGGCTGGTCGAACTCGGGGTAGATGATTTCGTCTGGAACGCGGCGGCGGGGCGTTGCGATTTCCGCGTGGCCAATCCGCCGGTCGAGTCGCACTGCACGATCGTTCTCGGCAACGAAGCGGAAGGCAGAACACCGGTTTAACGCTGCGCAGGCCTAGACCAACGCAACCTTGCGCAAGCGCACATTCATGCAGAAGACTTTCGGCCGCAGCTCGAAGAAGTGGAAGTGTTCCACGTCGAAGTTGCAGAGCAGGCCGGATTTCTTGCCGTAGTCGTACACCAGCGCATTGCGCTTGGCGGAGATGTAATTCAGAACATCTTCGTTCCAGTAGCTGACGTGCTGCGGATCGCTCCATGCGCCCCAGCCGTCGGTCGTCGGCAACTCGAATTCGAGCACGCCGCCGGGTGCCAGGATGCGATAACACTCGTTCAACGTGCGGGTCTTGTCGACCAGGTGCTCGAACACGTGATAGGCGCGAATGTATTCGATCGAATCGTCGGCAAAATCCCAGGGGCTGCGGTTGAGATCGGTCACGATGTCCACGCCGGGCCCGGGCAGCACGTCGACATTGTGGAAACCCGCGGGGCGCTCATCTCCACAGCCGAGATTGAGTTTCATGACATGAAATTCTTCAGCGCATTGATTGGCACATTCTAGCTATTGTCGGAAACAGTGGCAGCGATCGTGTTCGGCGCCGGCAATTGTCCCGCACGAATGTTCACCCGCAACGACGGATACAAGAGCCGCGGCGCCGCCAGTGTGGCGTCGCGGCGTGTACGCACGGCGACGTATTCGTCCTCCGTCGTGGCAGCTTTGAGTTGTGAATTGCCGATTTTCTCGGCGCCGATCGTCGTTTGCGCCCGTGGTTCTACGCCTTCGGGAGGATAGTCGTGACACAGGAATACGCGCGTAGAATCGGGCAACGCGTAAAGTTTACGGATTGAGCGATATTGAATTGCGGCGTTGGCGCCGGGAAAGTCGCAGCGGCCAGTGCCGCATTCGGGCGCGAATAGCGTGTCGCCGACGAAAACGGCATCGTCGACCAGATAACTGACGCCATCGCTGGTATGTCCGGGCGTGGCAATCACGCGCGCGCGCAACGTGCCGAGTGCGAACTCCTCGCCGTCGGCGAACAGGTGATCGAACTGCGAACCGTCGGCGGCGAAATCCGCGCCGAGTGCGAAGACTTCTCGGAAATGTCTTTGCACCGAGACGATGCCGGAGCCGATGCCGACTTTCGCATTCGGCAGTGCGCGCTTGAGCCACTGCGCAGCGGTCAGATGATCCGCGTGGGCATGCGTTTCCAGAATCCACTCCACGCACAGCTCGTGCGCGCGCACGTGCGCGAGCAGTTGTTCGGCGTGTTCGGCCCAGATGCGGCCCGTAGCCATGTCGAAATCGAGCACCGGATCAATGATGGCCGCCGCGCGCGTGGCCGGGTCGCTGACGATGTGCGACCACGTATTCGTTGGCGCATGGAAGAACGAGGCGACTTGCGCTGGCATGGCGTTCCGAAGGCTCCCCTTGCCCAAGTCTAGTACAATACGCGTCTTCGATTTTCTCTTCACCAGGAGCTTTCCCATGGCGGTAAAAGTCGCGATCAACGGATACGGCCGCATCGGCCGCAATGTGCTGCGGGCGCTGTACGAGGCCAAGCGCACCCAGGAAATCCAGATCGTCGCCGTCAACGATCTCGGCGACGCGGAAACCAATGCCCACCTGACCCAGTACGACACCGCGCATGGCAAGTTCCCGGGCGAAGTTGGCGTCGATGGCGGCGACCTGGTCGTGCAGGGCGACCGCATCAAGGTGTTCGCCGAACGCGATCCGGCCAAGCTGCCGTGGGGCTCGCTCGGAGTTGACGTCGTTCTGGAGTGCACGGGCCTGTTCACTTCCAAGGCGAAAGCCGGCGCGCACATCCACGGCGGTGCGAAGAAGGTGATCATCTCCGCACCCGGCGACAAGGACGTCGATGGTACGTTCGTGTTCGGCGTCAACGACGACAAAATCACGGCCAAGCACGAAGTGATTTCGAATGCGTCCTGCACGACGAATTGCCTTGCGCCATTGGCCAAGGTGTTGCACGAGAAGATCGGCATCGTGCATGGGCTCATGACCACGATCCACTCCTACACGAACGATCAGGTCCTGACCGACGTTTTCCACAAGGACCTGCGCCGCGCACGCAGCGCGACGATGAGCCAGATCCCGACCAAGACCGGCGCTGCTGCGGCGGTCGGTCTGGTGCTGCCGGAACTCAATGGCAAGCTCGATGGTTTTGCGATGCGCGTGCCGACGATCAATGTTTCGGTGGTGGACCTGGTGTTCCAGGCCAAGCGCGAAACCACGCATGCGGAAATCGACGCCGTCGTGAAGGAAGCCAGCGAAGGCAAGCTCAAGGGCATTCTCGGCATGAACAAGAAGCCGCTCGTGTCAGTCGATTTCAACCACAATCCGCTGTCGTCGATCTACGATGCGACGCAAACCCGCGTCATGGAAGGCAAGCTCGTCAAAGTGCTGAGCTGGTACGACAACGAATGGGGTTTCAGCAATCGCATGCTCGACATCACCTTGGCGATGATGGCCGCAAAATGACTTCAGGATGAAGTCATCCCGTGCAGGCCATGGATGGCCGATGACACGGGATCCAGTTTTTTCTTCAATGCGATTCCTTGTCCGACTGCAGCGTCTCCAACAACGCAATCTGCAGTCGCGAATGCAGTTTCACCAGCCAGCTCCACAACAGCACCAGGATCAGCGCGCCCATCGCCGCCACCGCGACCAGCAATTCCGCCGGCGGCAGAATGCTCGACGACAGCGCGCACACGAGCAGCAGCATCGCTGCGACGGAAATGGCCGGCAGCACTTCGGCGACAATGCGCTGCACGCGTTCGGTGTGGCGGCCGGCGCGCACGGCCGCCTCGGCGAGCATCATCGCCAGCGCCTTGAGCTTGCGATAGGCGGCGATCAGGAACGGCAGCGACAGCAACAGCGCGGCGCCCCAGATCGCCGTGTGCAACAGGCGCGGGTCGGGCAGGCGTTCACGCAGATTGAGCGCCGGCGAACTGGCGAGGTACGCGCCGCCGGCGAAGATCGCCGCGACCAGGCAGAAATTCACGAATGCCTGCAGCAGGATGCGGCGCACCATCGCCGCGATCACGGCGCGATCGCCTTGCAGACGCAAACCCTGCAGCCATTCGGTGTACAGCGCCAGCATGCGGCGCAGACCCGCCGGCAGCAATGCGCGCAGGCGGCGCGCGAGCGGATCGGAAGCACGAATCAGGTACGGCGTCAGCAGCGTGGTGACCGCCGACACGGCAACCGCGATCGGATACAGAAAAGTGCTCGTCACCTTCAGGCTCGCGCCGAGCGCGGCGATGATGAACGAGAATTCGCCGATCTGTGCCAGGCTCATGCCGACACGCAACGAGGTGCGTCCGCTCTGGCCGGCGACGAATGCGCCGACACAGCGCGAAACAATCTTGCCGACGACGACGATCGCGCTGACGATCGCGATCGGCATGGCGTAGTCGAGCAGCGCGGAGGGATCCAGCTGCAGGCCGACCGCGACGAAAAAAATCGCGCTGAACATGTCGCGCAGTGGTGCGACCAGGCGTTCAATGCGCGGCAGACAGCGCGCCTCGGCCACGATCACGCCGATCACGAACGCGCCGAGCGCGATGCTGTAGCCGAGCCACGACACGAGCAGGCAGAAACCGAACAGCAGGCCGAGCACGCCGACCAGCAGCATTTCGTCGCGATGGAACTTCGCGACGAAATCGAGCAGGCGCGGCACGGCGAGGATGCCGAGCACGAGCGAGGCGACCAGAAACACGGTCAGTCCGGCGAGCGTGCGCAACACTTCGGCGGTGACGACCGTGCCGGTGGCGGCAATGCCCGAAAGCAGCGCGATCATCGCGATCGCGAGCACGTCCTCGACGATCAGAATCGCGAACACGACCTGCGCGAACGGGTGCTTCTTCAAGCCCAGTTCGTCGATCGCCTTGACCGTGATCGTGGTCGAGGAAATCGACAGCATGGCGCCGAGGAACAGCGCGTTCATCGTGCTCCAGCCGAAGCCGAGGCCGACTTCGTAGCCAAGCCACATCATCAGTACGATGCCCATCAGCGCGGCAACCAAGGCGGTTGCGCCGACCTGGCGCAAATGGCGCAAGGAAAATTCCAGGCCGAGTGAGAACAGCAGAAACACCAGTCCGAGTTCGGCCAGCGTGTGGATCGTTTGCTCATCGGTAACGAGTGCGTACGGCGGAGTATGCGGACCGATCAGCACGCCGGCGGCGATGTAGCCAAGCACGACCGGCTGGCGCAGCAAATGAAACAAGACCGTGACCACGCCGGCCACGAGCATGATCACGGCCAGATCCTGGATGAACGCGAGTGTCTGCATGCTAGGCCGGGGCCGCAGGCGTAACGGCGGCAGCCGCCGCTGTGCCTTCGACGTAATCGCGCGCGAGCAGTCCGCAGATCAGGCTGTCCTGCGTTTCGCCGGCGACGAGCCAGCGTTCGCGCAGCACGCCTTCGCGCGTGAAGCCAAGTCGATCCAGCACCCGCAACGAGGGAAGATTGCGCGGATCGACGTCGGCTTCGAGCCGATGCAAGCGCAATTCACCGAACGCGAAGTCGAGCACGAGTTTCGTGCTTTCGAGTGCGTAGCCCTTGCCCCAGTGCGCGCTGCCGAGTGCATAGGCGAATGACGCGCGCCGATGCTGATGACTGAACTCGAACAGCGAGCAGGTGCCGAGCAGTACGTCGTCGCGGTTGTCGGCAATCGCCCAGGAAATGGATTCACCGGCGCGGCTGTCGCGATCCAGTTCGGCAAACTTGGCCTGCGCCTGTTCGATGCTCGTATATGGGGCATTGCTCCAGTAGCGCATCACTCGCGTGTCGGCATACATCGCGAACAATGCAGGCACGTCCGCTGGTGCGAGCATGCGCAGTCGCACGCGTGCGCCTTGCAGTGTCGGCCAGAGGTACGACGGAGTCATGCAGAAACCGCTTTCGGTGCATTCGCGCGCAGCGCGGAGGCGGGCGTCGCCTTGTACTTCGCAAACGCCTGCACGGCGAAATAGAGCATGCCAAACGCGAGCACGGTATATGGGCGCTGGACCCATTCGCCGCTGCCAGCCATTTGCATCGAGGCGGTGAAATCCGGTGTGATGCCGAGCGCGGGCAGGGGCAGTACGGTCGTCGCCATCGCACCGATGATATAGGTGATCACGGAGACTACCCACAATCCCATGAGGCCGCTGACTTCGCGTTCGCTCTGTGCCGGGCGTAGCCACAGATGGAAGAACCGGCACACGAACAGCCAGCCGAATGCAAAAATCGGCCACGTGCTGTGGAATGCACGCGCAAAAGCGAGGATGAAGATCATGTAGAAGGCGCCGAGGCCGGCCAGCATCAGCAAGCGCTTGTACGCGCCGATGTCGAGCGCGGCAATGCCGGCGTAGAAACCGCTGGAGTGGATGACGACGAACTCGATCAGCATCGTCAGCATCAGATTCCTGATTGTCTCCGGCCCGCCAATCGACGGCTCGACCCACGCCGTCAGGTAAATGGCGGCAGTGATGGCGTCCGGAGCGGCGGCGAACAGACGAGGCAAGCTCAGGCGCATACGAAAATCCGTGCCGTGTATCGTGCCTTACAATACGCGCTTTTCGCCGATCTGGAGCGTGACCGTGGCCATACTGCGCATGACCGACCTCGACCTTGCCGGCAAGCGAGTGCTGATTCGCGAAGATCTCAACGTGCCGCTCAAAGACGGCAAAGTCGCCGCGGCGCAGCGACTGCAAGCGGCGCTGCCGACACTCGTGCACGCGCGCGACGCGGGAGCAGCGGTGATGGTGTTGTCGCACCTGGGCCGGCCCAAGGAAGGCGTGTTCGAGCCTTCCGAATCGCTGCAACCGGTTGCGGAGTGGCTCGGCAATGCCCTCGGCAAGCCGGTGCGACTCCTGCGCAATTACCTGGATGGTGTGGACGTTGCGCCTGGTGAAATCGTGTTGCTGGAAAACTGCCGCATGAATGTCGGCGAGGGCAAGGACTCGCCCGAGCTTTCGGCGAAATACGCGGCGCTGTGCGACATCTATGTGATGGACGCATTCGGCACCGCGCATCGCGCGCAGGCTTCCACGCACGGCGCGATCCGCGCGGCGAAAATCGCCTGCGGCGGACCGCTGCTGATGGCCGAACTCGACGCATTGGCGAAGGCGCTCGACAAACCGGCGCGGCCGCTGCTCGCAATCGTCGCCGGTTCGAAGGTCTCGACCAAACTGGAACTGCTGCAAAGCCTGATCGGCAAGGTCGATCAGCTGATCGTCGGCGGCGGCATCGCCAACACGTTCATTGCCGCGGTTGGGCACGAAGTCGGCAAATCGCTGGCCGAGATGGAACTCATCGACACGGCGAAAACGATCATCGCCGCGGCGAAGGCGCGCGGTGCGGAAGTGCCGATTCCCGGCGATGTCGTCGTCGCCCCGGAATTCAAGGAGAGCGCACCGGCGACGGTGAAGAAAGTTTCCGAAGTCGGCGCCGACGACATGATCCTCGACATCGGCCCGCAGACTGCGCAGCGCTACGCCGAGCTGATCGCCAAAGCCGGCACCGTGGTGTGGAACGGACCGGTCGGCGTGTTTGAATTCGATGCTTTCGGCAAAGGCACGCAAACGCTCGCGCGCGCAATCGCCGCGTCGAACGCGTTCTCGATCGCCGGCGGCGGCGACACGCTCGCCGCAGTGGAGAAATACGGAGTCGAGAAAGACATCTCCTACATCTCCACCGGCGGCGGCGCATTCCTCGAGTTCCTCGAAGGCAAGGAACTGCCGGCGGTGGCGGCATTGAAGGCGCGCGGAACTTGAAGTCGGCAACGCGACTGGTGCTGTTCGATCTCGACGGCACCCTGATCGACTCGCAAGCCGGCATCTTCGCTTCGCTGAATCATGCGTTCGCGCAGATCGGCGCGGCGCTGCCGTCGCCCGAGGTATTGCGCAGCTGGATCGGGCCGCCGTTCCATCAGACATTCCCGAGCGCGCTCGGCAACGACGCCGCGCGCGTGGAATCGGCGATCGCGCATTACCGCGAACATTACGTCGAAACCGGCTGGGCCGGGCACACGGTTTACGACGGCATCGCCGAGGTAATCGAAATGTTGCATGCTCGCGGCGCACAGCTCGGTGTGGTCACGACCAAGGTTCTGCCGCAAGCGCGCAAGATCATCGAGCACCTGCCGTTCGGCCGACACTTCATCCGCGTGTACGGGCCGGACGGCAAAACCGCGCACAGCGCAAAAGCCGAGATGATCGCGCAGGCGTTGAGCGATTTCGCCATTGCACCCGAGTACGCGGCCATGATCGGCGACCGTCATTTCGACATTGACGGCGCACGGGCGAACGGCGTGCGCGGCATCGGCGTGACGTGGGGCTTCGGCAGCATCGATGAACTTCGCGACGCGGGCGCGCACGCGGTGGCGCATGCCCCGCACGAGCTGCCGACATTGCTGGGTGAATAGGCCGGATTCATCTGCCGCCACGGCGCCTGTGCTAAGTTTGCCGGCTTGAAGGACGAGGACATCGGGATGGATCACCAACTGCGCCGCACCAAGATCATCGCCACGCTCGGGCCGGCCACCGACGCCGACGGCATGTTGGAGCGCATCCTCGAAGAAGGCGTCGACGTCGTGCGGCTGAATTTGTCGCATGGCGCGGCGGAAGATCACCAGCGCCGTGCGCGCGAAGTACGGGCGGCCGCGGCCAAGCTCGGACGCGAAGTCGGCGTGCTCGCCGATCTGCAAGGGCCGAAGATCCGCGTCGCCAAGTTCGCTTCGGCGCCGGTATTGCTCGAACCCGGCCGCGCATTTGCGCTGGAATGCGACGCCAATGCCTTGCCAGGCGACGTCACTCGCGTCGGCGTCAGCTATTTGGGCTTGTACAAGGATGTGAAAGCGGGCGACACGCTGCTGCTCGACGATGGCCTGATCGCGCTCAAGGTCAAGAGCATCAGCGGCACGACAATCCACACGACGGTAGAAGTCGGTGGCGCGCTGTCGGATCGCAAAGGCATCAATCGTCTCGGCGGCGGCTTGTCGCTCACCGCGCTGGCCGAGAAGGACAAACTGGACATCCGCATCGCCGCGCAGCTCGGCGCGGATTTTCTCGCCGTGTCGTTTGCCAAATCCGCCAGCGATATCGAAGAAAGCCGCAAATTGCTGCGCGCTGCCGGCGGCAATGCCGCACTCGTGGCCAAGATCGAGCGCGCCGAGGCGATTCTGGCGCTCGGCGAAATCATCGATGCGTCCGACGCGGTGATGGTCGCGCGCGGCGATCTCGGCGTGGAGATCGGCGATGCCGAACTGCCCGGCATCCAGAAAAAGATCATTCGCGAAACGCTGCTGCGCAACAAGGTCGTGATCACGGCCACGCAAATGATGCAGTCGATGGTCGAATCGCCGATTCCGACGCGCGCCGAAGTGCTCGACGTCGCCAACGCCGTGCTCGACGGCACCGATGCGGTCATGTTGTCGCAGGAAACCGCAGCCGGCAAACATCCCGACAAGGCTGTCGCGGCGATGCGCCGCGTCTGCCTCGGCGCCGAACGGCAGTTCGAGTCCAAGGAAGATCTGAACGCGATCGCCAACAAGCTCGACCGCACCGATCAGGCCATCGCGATCGCGGCGATGTTCGTGGCCGGTCGCGTCGGCGTGCGCGCGATCGTCGCGCTGACCGAATCGGGCGGCACCGCGCAGTGGCTGTCGCGTTATCGCTCGAGCGTGCCGATCTACGCGCTGTCGCGGCGCGAGGGGGCGCGCCGGCGCATGATGCTGTATCGCGACGTCACGCCGATCGATTTCGATCCGCACGGCGTCGATCCCGCGCACGCCGCGAAGGCGGCAATCCAGCATTTGTATAATTTGTCGCGTCTGGCCGAAGGCGACCGTGTCATCCTGACCACGGGCGACCACACCGGCCAGCACGGCGGCACGAATACGCTCAAGCTGCTGCGCGTGGGGTCCGGTGGCGTGGCGGAAGGATTGGGCGAGCTATGAAAAAAATTTTCGCGCTCGCAGTGCTCACATCTGGCGCGTGCCTCGCCGCCGAAAAAGCGCAGACAATTCCGCCCGAGCGCCTGCAGAACTATTGGCTGCTGCTGTCCGGTACGGCGAAACATGCCAATGTGCCGAATACCGGGCGTAATCTCGATGCACCGACTTGCGCGGCAGTGTCATACGTCGTCGAGAAGGACGGCAGCACGAGCAACGTCGAGCTGAAGAAACTCGTGCCGGAAGGCGACTTGGGCAAGGTCGCGGTCGGCGTCGTGCGCGACATGCAGTTCGCCGCGGCTCCGGACAATGCCGGCAAGACGCCTGTCTACACCTACGTGGCGATCCCGTTCAATCTGCCTGGTGCGGCGTCGACGAATGCGGCCGACGTGGCACTGCGCAAGCGCGTGCTGGACGCCTGCAAACTCGACGGATTCGGCGGCAAGGAAACCGTGATCCCGGTGCATTAGCGGCGGACTTGCCTGCAGTACAATCCCTGCATGTGCGACGTGCCTGGGAGTGCATCGTGCGTAACCGCTTCGATAGCCTCGGATCGATTCTCGTGCTGGCAACACTCTGCGACGTTGCAGCACATGCGCAGACTGTCAATCCGTTGACGTCCGGATTCTGCGACAACTCGGCGGTGAATGACCTCGCGGTGACCGTGGCTACGCCAGTCACACTGCACACCGATTCCGATTGCAGCTATGTCCAGCGTCAGGCCGGCGGGCCGGATTTGTGCGTGTTCCTTTATCACGACATCCAGATCGAGAGCGGGGCCGTGTTGACGGTATCCGGCATGAGACCCGCGACATTGGCCGCGCAAGGGACGATCGTTGTGTCTGGCACGATCAACGCCGACCAGTCCGGCGGCAACACCGGCTCCGTCAGCGGCGTCGACACGGCCAATGCATCCGCAGGTGGCGGCGGAGCAGGCGGCGCCACGGGCGGCGGGTCGGGTGGGCACAATTTCCTTGGCGCATCAGGAGGAATCGGTGGCCTCGCGACTTCGCCCGTATTCGCGCCGTTGATTGGCGGCAGCCATGGCGGAGCGGGTGGCACCACGAATGCCGCGGCTGGCGGCCGCGGTGGCGGCGCGTTGCAGCTTGCGGCTTGCGGTGATCTCACCGTGACTGGCGTCGTCAGGGCGTCAGGGCAGGGCGGCAGCGGCGGTGCTGCTGCCGCGGGCAGCCCGAATGGCGGCGGCGGCGGCGGCAGCGGCGGGACTTTGCTTCTGGAAGGATCGAATATCAGCATCTTCGGTAACGTCACGGCGAATGGCGGTGGCGGCGGAGGCGGCGGCACGACCGCGGCCTCGGGGCAAGCAGGCATGGATGGCCGAACCGACACGCTGTCCGCATCGGGCGGCTCGCCGGGTGGGTCCGGCGCCGCATCGGGCGGCGGCGGTGGTTCAACCAGCGCAACCGGCACCGGTGGTAACGCGACTTCCACCCTCGGCGCCGCAGGTGGTGGAGGAGGCGCGGCCGGACGTATTCGCATCAATGCGTGCGCCACCCTGTTGACGGCGCCGGCGGCAATCGTCAGTCCAGTGGCCTCAACAGGATCGAGTTGTCCGAGCGACCGTATTTTCGCTGACGGATTCGAATAGCAGCGCCCGCTGGCGGCGGGCGTTATAATCCGCGCCCCCGGGCGGCCGCGCCGCCTGCGCACGTTCCCGTCTACGGAGTTGCAGTTCATGAGTATCGATCAACTGGAAAGCATCGCGCAGGCGATGGTCGCGCCCGGCAAGGGCATCATCGCGATCGACGAATCCACGAACACGATCAAGAAGCGCTTCGAAGCGGTGAACGTGCCGAACAGCGAAGAAAACCGCCGCGCGTATCGCGAGATGCTGCTGACGGCGCCGAAGCTTTCCGAGCACATTTCCGGAGCAATCCTGTACGACGAAACGATCCGCCAGTCGACCAAGGCCGGCGTGCCGTTCACGAAAGGGATGCTCGACAACGGCAT
>Ga0207647_10002112_pt1 | contig 15209 bp, 15 predicted proteins | sample KBSCornC2_FD_184295 | JGI IMG/M metagenome (GOLD analysis project Ga0207647, IMG submission 184295) | Corn rhizosphere microbial communities from Kellogg Biological Station, Michigan, USA - C2 (SPAdes) (version 2) | ecosystem: Host-associated > Plants > Roots > Rhizosphere ...
TCGTTCAATGATCGGTTCATGCTGTCCGGGATAGACCTGCTGCTTGTGCCGGATCAGACCGACGTAGATGGGATTGCGTAGCAGGGTATAGAAACCACCTTTTGTGCGTTCTAGCGTCGCTGCGTCCGCCTCCCGCAAGCCTAGTCGGCGACGAATGAGCTTGGTGGTGGCCGAGACGCTGCCCAAGCGCAGATACTCCTCATAGACCGCCCGGACATATTCGGCCTCATATTCCGACATGATTAATCGCCGTTCTTTGACTCGATAGCCGATCGGAACAGGCCCACCCATCCACAACCCCTTCTTCTTTGAGGCCGCGATTTTGTCCCGAATACGTTCAGCGGTGACTTCTCGCTCGAACTGGGCGAACGAGAGCAAGACGTTCAAGGTCAACCGCCCCATCGACGTCGTCGTATTGAACTGTTGGGTCACCGCCACGAAAGAGACGCCGCACCGATCGAACAACTCGACCATCTTCGAGAAGTCGGCCAGGGATCGGGTGAGGCGATCTACCTTGTAGACCACGACGACATCGACCCGCTTTTCTTCAATATGAGCAAAGAGTCGTTGAAGGGCAGGGCGTTCCATCGTCCCGCCTGAGATACCGCCGTCGTCGTAGGCGGCCGGGACCAGGGTCCAGCCCTCGCTGCGTTGGCTCCGAATAAACGCCTCACAGGCTTCGCGTTGTGCCTGCAGCGAGTTGAAATCCTGTTCCAACCCTTCCTCAGTCGATTTTCGGGTATAGACCGCGCAGCGAAGCACTTTGGACTCGGTCATGAACTGGCCCCCTTTTTGAGGCCGAAGAAGAGGGGGCCGGAGCGTTTCTGACCTGTGATCCTGTAAGCCACTTCAGTCAAGGACCGATAGCGCTGTCCGTCGTACTCGACGTGGTCTGGATGGACGGTGACGGTGTATTCGCGTCCCTGCCACTCACGGATCAGGATCGTGCCGGGTGAAGCGCGGGTCGGAGTCGCTATCGGTTGATCCGAGAGCAGGCGATGACGTAGCTCCACAGGGAGACCGCCATGAGCTTGCTCTTGAAGGCGATAGCCCACTGCCAGTGCGAGGGTATGATGCGATAGCCGTAGCGGTGGCGGTCGGCGATAAACTCGCTCGAACTCCTCGACGAGGGTAGCGCGAGGCAGCGTGGGCAATGCAACGAGTTGTGTTTGGAGCGACTGCCTCATGGCACGACTCGATAAAGCAGTTGCTTGCCTTCACGTACCGTCGTGATCTTCAGGCCGCGCTTCTTGCGCACCACCCCAGAGAGCACGCCGCGCACCGAATGGCGTTGCCAACCCGTGGCGGCCATCAGGTCATCGATCGACGCGCCGTTCGGACGTTGCAGCATCGCGATCACGCGATCCTGCTTCGAGGTTCCCGAAGCGCCGATCGGCAAGGCTTCGAGTGCGGTCCAGACACGCTTGACCGCCGCCTTGCGATCCCGGAACCGGGTGACTGGCTCGATGCCGGGCAAGGCGTTCCAAATTGTCAGCAATCTCGATAGGGGAAATCGCTTTTGATCCAGATCCCGAGTCGATTGGATCAGGACAACCTCGGCATCGACAGATGCCGGCACTTGTGTAAGAACCGCAATCTCGGTGTCGCGGAGGATATAGCAGCGCATTGCAGAGCTCTCATGGCAGCGGGATAGTCCGCTGCGGACATGGACGCTCTACTTGCTGAAGAAAGCCAGTAGATTCCCGATTATTTTATCGGCGCGGTTTTTGTTGCTTGCATGGTCGAATCCTGCGGAAGCCAGCTGCAGGTGGCATCGGCCGGAAGCCGACATCAAGAAAAACTAGCGCGCTGCGAGGCGCTTTTTCTTGGCGAAAGCTATCCTGGGCACGTAATGGATTAGAGGAGTAAGCAGGCGTGATGTGGAATTCACTACGAACAGCACTGCGCGGTTTGAAGGCCACCGGGCAACGTGGCTTCGAAGGCTTCGTCGCGGAAGCACTCACCGAAATTACAGGCCAGCGTTTTCGTTTGCTGAAACCCGGTCCGCAGGGCGGATTGGATGGCATGGCGGATGCGAGCTCGTCAGGATTGACTGTAGGATTTGAGGCCAAGCACTACGACGCGAAGACATCGCTATCGCTAGGTGCGCTCAAGACGAAAGTGGAAGAGGCGGCGGGCTCAATCCATGATCTCGAGCTCTGGGTGCTGGCGACAACGCGGGCCGTTGATGCTGGGGACGCGCGACAACTTATCGCACACGGACACGAGCGCGGCATCGAGGTGCTGGTGCTGGATTGGGGTGATCCTGTGGCGGTGCCGCCGGCTCTCGCGTTGATGTGCGCGATGGCACCGACGGTGTTTGCAAGGTGGTTCCCCGGCTCCACTGATGCCCTGCGGACATTGTCGGAATTGCGCGCCGACGATCTATTCAACCAGCTGTCTGAGAAGTTACGCTGCCACCTCACGTCTCCTATGATCGGATACGCTCACGCGCAATGCGAGGTGCATCGATGGATTCGTGAGCAGATGACGAGCGTAACATCGGCCCGGTGGGCATTTGATAGTTACGCGAACTTACAAGACGCCTCCGTTGGGGCTGTTGTCGACCGAAAGGCCTTGAACATTGCACTCGACAATTGGTGGAAGTCGGAAAGTTTCGCTGCAGTCTTAACCGGCCAAGAAGGAACGGGAAAAACTTGGGCGACGCTTGCATGGTGGTTGTCGGCTTCAAAGGCGCCTGACTTCCCACTTACAGTCGTTATTCCAGCACGCGACGTGACCACTACAAAAGGCCCAATGGCTGTGTCCATGGCGATACATCGGGCACTAAAACTGCACTCCAGCGATTTCTGGGCGCGCCGTTTAGAACGATGGGTAAGCAATTCGATTCCGAGCCCCCGTCTGCTTGTTGTTGTAGACGGACTCAATCAGAACTGGCAATTCAATGGCTGGACGGACTGGTTGCGCTCATTGCAAATGCCACCCTGGACCGGTCAAGTCCGGGTCCTTTTCACGTGTCGACCGGATCATTGGCATCAGCAGCTTCGTGAGCTTCCAGGCTCAGACGTACCTGTGACCAGCATCTCGGTGGAAGGTTTCTGCGACATCGAATTGGACGAGTTACTCGCAGAATACAACCTTAAGCGTAGCGACTTCCAACCAAGTCTCATTAGCCTGATGCGAGTGCCCCGATTGTGTCGTATCGCTTTGAATCTGCGAGACCAGCTCAATGGCGCGGGAGACGTCACGCGTGAGCGATTGGTGTTCGAGGACTGGCGACACCGCACGGAGAGGGCCACCGGACTCATGAGCGAAGAGGAGTTCCGCACGTTTATTACCCGCGTCGGAAACAATCTACAAGGGCCGAGCGTTGCGGCACCTGTCGCACGCAGGGAACTCCTCAGCCGGTTGGGCGAAGATTCCGGTGATAGCGAGGAAAGGTTACGCGGGGTGTTGAGCGAGGTCATCGATGGGCTCTGGATGGAGCCTATCGGGAAGCCACATCAGTTCAGACTTCGAGCGGACATGCTGCCGCACGTGTTGGCCTTGTCGTTGGTATCGGAACTCCGTGAGGCGAGCGACCCACAGGAGGCTGCAGAACAGCTGGCAGTTCGGCTGGAGCCGTACCAGTCCCTCGATATTGCGGTAGCGATACTTCGCTGCGCTGCCTCCCTCTCGCTTTTCGACCCGAAATGCTCTCCTCAAATCCGCGGCGTGCTGTTGCTCCGCTGGCTCGAATCGCAAAATTTCTCGTCGGTGGACTTTGAAGAGTTCTGGCGCGTACTGGGCTGCGACCTGCCGACATCTTTGGATGTGATCGATACTCTGTGGTTCAAGGACACAAGTCACCGCACTGACGAAGTGCTCATCAAAGCCTTGGCTAACGCAAGCCGGTGGCCGGACGTTATGGCAGGTGTCGAAAAGGCGCTGATCGAGTGGTTTCGGCGTTACTGGCTGGATTCGATGAAAGGTGAATTCTCCGGGCCGTTACCAACAGACGAACGTGCTCAGGCACAATGGGCGAACACGCGCACTCGTGCCGCCACATGGTCCAATAGCGTGCCTAAGGGCGCGTTCGGTTGGGAACTGAGCGAGGTTTCTGGTGAAGGGGAAGCGTGGGGTGCATGCCGGGCAGCTGCTTTGATGTCATTCCTTCCCCGTGCGCCTATGATCCGTCCGTTGACAGCTTGGGCGGTATCGCATGCGGTAATGCAATCGGCGCGCCAACGTGACGCTCTCCGATGGGTGCTTCGATGGAATCGTCATGACGCTGCACAAGCCGAACTCGTCACCCTCGAAGCGGCTGATCAACTTCTGAAAACTGGTAACGATGTCGGCGTGGATGCAGCGCGCGTCTTGCTCGAGGCGATCGGTTCGCGCGGAGCGATGAAGCGCGTTGCTAAATTACCGCCTCGCTCGTTTACTGAGCAAGTTATTGGCCGGAACGATACGGTCAGCTTCGGCGCCGATGGTGTCGTACATTGGGACTTCATGCAGGCGAAGGAATGGCCGCGTTGCCGCGCTGCCCCGCTCGACGCAACGATGGGTCTCGACAAATATGCAGTCAATCCATCTGCATCTCTCGCTGCTGAAGGACTGGCGGCATTGCACCTCATCGCGAGCGAAGTAACCGATGACATGTTGCGGGGCGAGAAACCATACGCACCGCACGACGATGGTGGTCTCGACACAGCTCATCTGGTGTTGAGTCGCTGGGTGCCAACGCTGCGCGCACAGCTCGAGCGACGTCAGTGGGCGGTCCCACAAAGCAATTCCTCCCACGACTCCAGGTCTAAACGACTGGGACAACGATTTCCCGACGTTGCGCTGTGCTTTTTAGTGATGGACGATGCCGAGGTCTCCGCGTGGCGCCGAGTCGCAGAGGCGCAGCTAGTCGACGCGATGGCAACTCATGAAAGCGACTCCCTGAACTTGCATCTGCACGGAGCGTTGCTTGCTGGGTTGTCTGCCCGCGAACAAATCGAGGCTTTGAGGCGACAACCGAATGCGCCCTCGTTACTCAAACGCTATGGGGGGGTGCTGGCGCCTCCCTCGTCTGAGGATTTTGACCGGCTTTCGGACATGATAGTCGCCGATGGCGATGCAACCATTCGGGCATGGTTGCAGTATCTCGCCTGCGTTGGGCTAGGCCAAATGCCGAAAGGATGGTCAGCATTGAGAAGTCTATTGACCCATGCAGATGATTCCATACGAGCTTTGGCGATCGAGGTTGCCTGGAAAGCTCAGGATGCAATCTTGGCGGCAACGTTCGCATCGAACGGTTGGAGGATCGAGGGGGCTAAGAATGACAATGAAAAGGTTTACGGATCATTGCTCCTCACTCTCGCCACAGATCTGCTCCCCGCTGAACTCTGCGACCGCATACATCCGGAAGTGCTTGGATGGCTCGTCGAGAAGTTTCCCTCTGAACGCCTGTATATGGACCGTTTCGCTGTCTATGTGAGGGGGGCGTTGGCTCGCTTGGAGAATCCGGGCTTCGACAAACACTTGCTCAACCGTGTAAACGGCTGGCCTCAGTTGGCTCGTGATCGACCAGAAGAGTTGCAGATGTGGCTGCGTCCATTCGCGATCCAGGTGACTGCACACCCCATGTCGCTGATGTACCGATTCCCCTTAGGGGACGCGCTTGACGCATTAGGCACACTTAACGAGGAGATGGCGGCCGAAATCGTTGAACGCCTTATCAACGAGCAACGCGGGTCTTCTCTGTGCGTCGAAGAAGTCTGGAACGTGGGGATGCGTGTTCCCGGAGAGCCGGGCGACCGCTTGCGCGACGCAGTATTGGAGGTGGCCAACAATGATGAGAAGCTCTTCGACATTGTTGATCGTGCCTACGATGGTGGCAACGAAGCGTGGCTATATCGCACCATCGACCGCGACTTGAACGATGTTAGCTCAGGCATAGTAGCGCGCGCCATCACGCTTGCGGGGTTCCTCAACGCCGATACGTCGGCGAAGTGCCTTTGGGAGCGAATTGCGGCTATGTCGATGACTGGTTGGTTGGCGGACGTCCAGTCCATCTCTTACGCACGATTCCTTCGCCATCAGTGGTCGATTCACTGGCATGATCACTACATCACGGCGGATGCTGAAGAAGCCTTCGCGGCTCATGAATTGTTGGTAGCGACAATTGATGCGCGCATGCGTCGCGAGCGCTGGCCACTACGGAAAGCCGTGTTCGATTCGTGGTCTTGGCGAAAACAGCTTCACTGGCTGGCAAACGCCGATGTGCGAAAATCTGCCATCGAGAAAGTTGCGAAAGAGCGCAAAGACGTCCTGTTCGGGCAGCGGATGCCACATGAAGTGCAGTCACCGCGGCTACAGTAATCGTCGGCTAGGCCATATGGGCATCATATTGCTCGTTGAAAAATGTAACAGTGTTCTCGTACTTGATCCGAACGTCTTGAGGAAGATCACTGAACGGTCCAAAGGTTGGTCTAAAGATTTCATAGAAATCCTCTGTCGCAAACGGAGGCGCGACTTTCAATTGGCTCGCCATAATTGCTGGCCAGTTGATGACGGATCGTTCTTCGATGGCTTGTTTCGTCGGCACCTCCCAATTAACGACTACATTGCTCTTGCCAGAGGTCAAGCCAAGGGTTTTGGCATCTTCCGCAGACTTGGGTGAGAAGACGATGCCAAGCCACTGGGCAGATTCTCCTACATGGTATGCTTCGATTAGCGCCGGACCGGCATACATTGACCGCTCGAAATTCACAAACAGTTCGCCCTTGGCGATCCCAACTCGCACGGGCACGCGATTGAATAACGCGCTGCAGAAAATTTGACTGACGGATACTATAAGGGCCCGCAGGTCAGCGTCAGTAATCCCGTGCGTAAAGAGAAATATGGTGTCAGAGAAAGTAATTGCTTTGACGTGATCAGGGACGTGAATCAGTTTTCCAAGGCTCTGAAACTCAATGGATACGTTTGTTGAGGCATCGCGCGCGTCAACGAGTGCGGAAAGCATCGACCATGCTTCTTCGGGGTCCCTGTCGACAATCGATGCCATCCCGAGAATGTCGAGGTGAGCCACAAAACGTGTATGCGATGTTGTCACCAATGTCCCTTAGACCTAAATCACTTGGCGTGTTCTAAGCCCGATACGTCGAGTTCAGCAATACCAATCATGTCAGAGGGGTGACACTCCAATGGCGATGATTGCTGAAATGATGAAGCTAGTGCCGCTTCAGCAAAGGCGACAATCCTGCTGACGAGCTCATATGCATCATCGAGCAAAAACTTGTGCTTTCCTGCGACAACGGTGATGCACCCTGATCCGTTTACGAACCTAACGCCTTTCAGCGGCGTTGCAAGTTGACCCATAGCTTTTGATCGGATGATTCCGGGGCGAATAAAACAAGTCCTTATCTGAAGCGGGGATTCACTTATCAATGACAGCCAGCTAATTGATCCGAGCACAGAAGAATTGATTGAAACAATTTGATCAATTTTTTGGGCAATGTGGTCGGACACATTCCTCAAATCTCGAATGCCTTGAAGTTCGATGCGCACCGTAGCAGGGGAGAACTGGCCATTGATGCCATTTGCATTTGGCTGCATTTCCCATAAAGACCTAAATCTGTCCACAGCATCAATGAATGCCCAGGCATCCAAGAATATCGGCACAAATGAATCATAAGGCCTATCTTTGTTTTGGCTTAAGGCCTGAATCTTTAACCCAGAACACAATCTTTTGTACGAAAAATCAGAGATCTGAATTGCATGGCGTAATCCATCCAGGAACACCGCCTGTTTAGAATCCAGCGCAACAGGAATGTTCAAAAATGGTGAGTTCGCCGAAAGCATGTGCGCAATCTAGAGCCTTGGTTGGCCGGCCGCGTATGACACGATACTAGCGCAAGAACTATTCTGGCAGCCGGCTTGCCGGCAGCGACCATTCTCATCCGCTGCTGATCATCGACGTCTAGAACCCGCGATCGACCCGGTAGCGATCGGCGCTAACGCTTCACGTGGAGCCTCGAACGCGCATCGGTGAGCAATTCGTATGGCTCAAGTCTGAGGCCTTCGGCCAATTTGCCGAGTGTTGTCAGTCGCACATCGACCTCGGCACGCTCGATCGCGCCGACGTACGTGCGCTTCATGCCGCAGAGCTCGGCGAGATCTTCTTGCGAGAGTTTCGCTGACGCCCGGAACACGCGGACGTTGTGGCCGACGAGCTCGCTCAGCGAGGCAGCAGGGGACTTCTTTTTCATCACCGCAGCCTGCGGCGGATGGTCGTTTCCGGCTATCCCGTAATATGATTCTAAATGCTATAAATAACTGGCTTTTTGGATACTTCAGAGGTGTAATTGCCAGCCACCGGGCCGTATGGCCTTAAACAGGAGGGGGCAATGAAAATCCTTGCGGGATTACTGGGTGGATTGATTTTCGCGATCATCGGCGCGTTCTGGGTTACCTCGGCCCTGGCATCCTCGCCGTTGAAGGGCGGGCACGTCGGCGCGATGGCGTTCTGGGTGCTATGGGGCCTCGCATTGTTGATCGCGATGCTGGCGCCGAGCGGCGGCAAGGCCTGGCGACGGATCCTGATCTCGTCGGGCCTCTTGTGCCTACTCCTTCCCTTAAGCGGCATCATCTTCACCGGCAATTCAATGGCGGCGGTGAGCAGCGCCGATCCGCACGCCGGCGCCCGGGTCGCCGGATCCGCCATCGCTGGCGGCCTGATCAGCGGCCTGCTGGGGTTCGTAGGCTTTTTTCTCGGCCTGGTGTTCCTGGTAATCGGTCTGCTCGTCGGGCGCGACAAGACGGTCGTCTATGTACAAGCACCCGCTGCGGCACCGTCCGACACCTCGAACAAGGGAGCGGGATAATGCGAGCGACCTGGCTGTTATTGATCTTTCTTGGCCTGGGCAACGTGGCCCAGGCCCAGGCGCTATGGCAGAACACGATGGTAGGCATGACTCCGGCCGAGGTGCAAAAACGTTATCCGGCCGCGGTACCGCCGGTCTCGCACCCCGGTCGCCTCGTTACCGGTGCTACCGAGAAGCTTCGCCTAGAAGGCGTCGAGGTTGGATTCCGCCGCTTTCACGCGGAGTTCTATTTCAAGAACGATCGCTTAGCGCAGGTGACGCTGGGTCTGGACGATCCGCCCGGATTCTCCGGGGCGGAAATCATCTTCACCACATTGCTGGATCAACTACGCACGAAGTACGGACCCGAATTCAGCCTGCATCGCGATCGGGGTGGGCTGGCGACGAACGAGGCAACATGGCATCACGGCGAAACCAGCATCAACCTGATGTGCCTGGGAGTAGGGAGCAGCCCCGCGGTCCTCAACGTGATCTATCGATCGATGGCGGCGGAGAGGCCGAGCAATCTGTAAGCGAAGAAGGCTAGCCCTCAACGTTTACGCGTCACGACAATTCCTGTAGCCGCGCAGCGGCCTCGCGCTTGCCCAGCTTGCGCAGGGCCGCAATCGCAGGCAGCTGCGCGCGCCGTGGCGTGGCGCGCTTCGTTTCCCATGTGTATACCGCCTGCCCGCTGACGCCGAGCAACTTTCCGGCTTGCTCTGCAGACAGCCCGAGCTTCGCCCGCAATTTCTTGAAGCCGTCTGCGCGGAAGCGCAGGGCGGCTGTATCCGGCTCGGCCACGACCGGCGGCGTTTTCTTCAAGCGCTTTTCCTGGGCCTTGGCGACGCGTTCCAGCGTCGCTACGGTGCGTTTTAGCGCGGCGATGTCGCGGCGGTAGCTCACGGCCGCGCGGCGCAGGGCGGCCGTTTGTTGCTTGATCTCGCGCCGCGCGAGGCGGGTGATTTCTTGTTTCAGAATATTGCCGATATTTGCCATGCGGGGTCACAGTGATGAAGTTCACTATTTAGTATAGAAGAACCACCCAATCGACGGTGAATGATGTCGTGCCGCCGACGCTTAGCGGCGCCGGCAGCAAGTCGTGGTCCCCCGGGCGCGCGCCTTCCACGTCCTGCTGCCGGCGGTACTTCATTACCCGCTACAGGTTCGCGTCGTCACGCGTGATGTAGACATTGATCGACTTCTCCTCTTTCTCGAGCCGGGCGAGCTCGGCATTGACGATGCTGATGTCTCGGCGTGTCATCTGATTGAACAGAGTGCGTTGCGCGTGCTTGTCCCCCTTGAGTGCATTGTTCGCAAGCTGCTTCAACAGTGCCGTGAGTATGGTGATGCGACGAGACTTGCCATTGGCGGTGACCGTAATCTTCTCGTTGAGAATGGCGTCGAGTTCTTGCTGAAAGCGCTTCACACCTTTAGGTCGGCCAGAAGGGTTGCCGGATTTGCCGGGCTGAAAACGCGTCTTTTTCGGCGGCTTGGCGTAGCCAACATCATAGTTGCCCGATTTTTTCTTACGCATGGTTGCCCCCGAAGCGGAATTCCGCCAGTTCGTTAAACGTGCATTGCAGCTGGGCATGGACCGCCGAGCGCCCGGTCATGCGTTGCCATCGTCGGATCGTCAAGTCGATGTATCCCGGATCGAGTTCGAGGCCGCGCGCGATGCGACCGGTGCGCTCGGCGGCGAGGAGGGTCGAGCCACTGCCCAGGAAGGTGTCGAGCACGATCTCGCCCCGGTTCGAGACGTCCATGAGTGCGTCTGCGATCATTGCGACCGGCTTGGGCGTCGGGTGCTCGGCCAGCAAATCCGCTTCGTTACCTTGCTTGGCGAACGTGCGTGCCGAAGGGTAGGTCCACACATTGGTCCGATTGCGGCCGTGGCGGCCGAGCTGAATATTGTTCGTGTGGGCCCCGCTGCCGACCTTGTAAAGAAAAATCAGTTCGTGCTGGCCGCGGTAGAGGCTGCCCATGCCGCCCGCATCCTTGACCCAGACGATGAGGGATTTGAGCTCGGAGTAAACAGAAACCCCCGCGGCCTGCAGCTCGGTGATATGCCGGTAGTCCATGCAGATGAAGTGCAGGGCACCGTCGGTGCTGTGCTGGGCGAGCAGAGAACATGCGCGTTGCAGGAACGCCATGAACTCGGCGGAGGACATTTCGCCCGAAGCCATGGCGAATTCACGGTGCTGGACACGACCCAGCCCGACGACCGATGAGACCTTCACGTTATAAGGCGGGTCCGTGAATACAACGGCCGCCCGGTCCCCTTGCATCAGGCTATCGACAGCAATGGAATCGAGGGCATTGCCGCAGTGAACGCGATGTGGGCCCAAAATCCACTCGTCGCCGAGCCGAGAAACGCCGGGACCGGATTCGATCGGCGCGTCGTCCGGATCCTCGCCTTCGGCCGGTTCCTGCAGCAAAAGGTCGATCTGGGGCAACTCAAACCCGGTCACCGTTAGATCGAAATCGAGATCTTCCGCAGCGAGCAGCTCAAAGTTCTCGGCGAGTAGCGAGTTGTCCCAGGTCGCGTGCTCGGCGAGACGGTTGTCGGCGATGACATACGCGCGAACCTGGGCCGGCGTCAGGTCTTCGAGCGCAATGGTCGGTACGGTTGCTAGCTTCAGCGACTCGGCGGCAGCTAATCGGCCGTGGCCAGCGACCACCGTGCCATGGCGGTCGACCAAAATAGGATTGTTGAAGCCGAAGACCTCAATGCTGCGTGCCAGTTGCTCAATCTGCTGTGCACTGTGTAGCCGGGGGTTTTTGGGGTTGCGCCGTAGTTCGCCGATCGGGCGATATTGAATGGAAAGAGCGTGCCGGATGGCACGAGCGAGTGTAGACACGGGTATCTCCTGCTGTTGAAAGCCAGGAAATTACGAATCTCAGCTCGACTCAAGTAGGGGGTTTAATTTGACGCCGCTTCGCGAGGCGAAATCATCACGAAGTCGCCCGAGCGCAGCTTGCTCTGTTCACGTTGCACGCTTTCGTACAGGTATTCGCCGAGGGTATGCCCTTGCCGATTCTCAAGCAGCAGATACAGTGCTGCTGCCATCAAGGCCCTTATGAAAGCCGTGTCGGCGGACATTCGTGGGAATTGGCCAGTGACAGACCACCATGCGTCCGCCAGAAGCACCAGCTGTCTTGTCAGCTTGTTGGTGGATTGGTGGCGGCCGCGACCTTGCTCGCCGACAAAGCGCCATCCGATCAGGCGTTCGGGCCACTCGGGTGAGACGAAGGCGATCGCCAACGCCAGCGTCGCGTCGTGCGGCCACCCCAGCTCTTCTTTGAGTGCTCTCACCAGGCCGTTGAAGGTCGGTATCCACTGAGCATACTGCTTCTGCAGTGCTTCGATACCGGCATCGCCACGGTCGAGGCCGACCTCCCCTACGAGCTTGCCACGCACATACAGGCGACCGATGAAGGGGCAGCCATTGGTGTGAACCGTGTAGCCCGGTCGTTCAGGCGAGTCCGACACCGCATCCGGGTCGAACGCGAGGATACGGAATTCGGTTTGCGGGGGAGGGAATCGCATTTCACGGACATGAAGGCGACCGGCTAAGAGATCAATAGGCCAGTGCGACACCGCTCCAATTGCGCGGTAAAACTGCCGTGCGTATGCGCTTAGAATGGCAATGAGCGTACTAACAAAGGGGGAGAATCGTGAGCCGCGCGCAAAAGCCAAAAAAACTGGCGGAAGTCAGCAAGATCTCCGTGGACGATATCGATCTGCATCCGAGTTTCGGCGAATTCACCAAGGGGCTCTTCGATCACCTCAAGCACGTCGCGACGCTGGCGACGGGATCGATCCTGACCGTTGCGACCCTACTGCAGAACGTCTTCAAGCAGCCCGTAGCGAACGGATGGGTTCCTCTAGCCGTCGTGCTGTTTCTGATTTGCATTGCGGCTTCGTTGGTGGCTTTCGGCGTGCTTGCAGTTACCTTTCCGCGCCCCGGATTTACGAAGAAGGGCGGAACAGAAAAATATGTGATCAGCGCAAGTATTATGGTTACTTGGCTGACCTTCATGGGCGGAATTGTCTGCGTTGCAATCTTCTTCATCGCAAACTGGCATGCACTCTATTCGAAGTAGATCGCCGAAAAATAGAGACGTCGAGCTCGGAGCTTTCAGCTTCAGTCGCCAGCATTTCGCATATATGGCTGCTCGTAATGCTGGCGTTTGCGCTGAGCTTGAGCGTTGCGCTTGAGTTCGGGCTGCGCGCGACTAGCGAGGAAGCGGCCATAGGTCCGGCCATACCTAAGAAGCGCAGACGGACATATCCGTCTGCGCAAATGCAACTGCTGTCATTTGTCAATAAATGCAGGGCCCGCCGACGGCTTGATAAATGCCCTGAAGAAAGTAGTAATGCGAACCCACATTCAGAGTGTACGGGGCGTTGTTCGTATTGTTGTTTATGTAGTGAGTATTCGGGTATGGCAGCTGCATGCAATAGTCGGCAATTTCCGCTTGATTGGTATTATCTTGCCATCCTCCAAATTCCAGTGTCGGATACGGGTAATTGTTCTGATCGTCCACCGAATAAAAAACCGGATCGGTTATCGATTCCACCAACTCATGCGCTAGGATATTTGTAAGCGCGTCTCCTCCCTTGTCACCATTCGGTGTGGGCTGCCCCGCCGAATAAAAGAATTCGCAAAGAGAGGAGCTTGTATCTGGATCGGCGACATAGATAAATTTTACATTTGTATTATTTATCAAAGTCCAACTTGATGAATAAGAGGCGTTTGCGGAAGTCGTATCAAAATACTTCGAATTGTAATGAACTCCGCAATGTGTCGCGCTCGAACCACCATACGTTTCACCTTCCAGATTTGCAACAACTTCGTGGTGGCCGACGATAACGTATATCGCATTATCTTCCGTCGGAAGTTGAGTGTGCGAGTAATCCATGCGCACGTCTGAGGTTGTGGTTAGCGCTCGTTTGAGAACGTTGATTATGGTGGTATTGTTCAACGTGTTTCCTTGGCTCCCGGGCGTTGGCGTACCGTTTCCAGCGCCGTCAAATATGGCACCCGCGAAATAAAGATTCGTTGCCGCGGCCCCTGCAGCGTCATAGTAACTGGCAACGGGAGCAATCCATGAGGAGCCGTTTAAGTCACCGATAAAGTTTTGCAGCAAATTGATTCTTGGGTCGGTATATCCTGCAAGCGTGCCGTCATAGTTCCACTCGCCATAAAATATTAAGTATACATGTACACTTCCATGAAGAACGGCGTGATTCGGATCGATGGTATCCCAAGGGTTGCTCTGATCATGGAGAGACATGCAAATACCCCCGGGTGTACAAGAGCTCGTGGCAAACGAGCTGCTTAGACAACCAAAGAAAGATAGGACCAAAAATAATACGTATCTCATAAAGTCTCCTTTTGATTTTTCCGATGTCATCTTTGTGCGACCGTGGCCGCAGCACAACTCTACGCATGTTGCCGAAAAATTTTCTAAATGCCTTCGGGTTTGCTCTGCATCTAAATGGGGTATACGCCGGGCTAAAGATCGGCCGTAGAGCAGAAACCTACTTGTAATTGTGCATTCGCTCTATTTATGACCGTGGGTCGTTGTGATCAGAATCACCTTTTGCTAGGAAATTCTTATTGTCCTGACCTTATTTTGTTCTAATCGGTATTTCGCACTTGGCTGGCTAAACAGAATCCACAAAATGGTTTGTGAGGAAGTCCACGGTTTGGTGTCCGCGGAGCCTCGATCTGAAAAAACAGCCAACTGGCGCGCCCCTCTTTACAAACGCGCGTCGTTTGTCTTAGCTTTGCCGTACGCGCGAGTTTAGGATCGAACTTGATGCGGATTGGGGCACGCCGTGTCGCCCCGCTAACAATCCAAATATTCATCTGCGTCACGCAGAGCCTGGCAAGGAATAGAGTCATGGCACTGAATGGTCGGTATTGGCACGGCGAGGTTCTTCTGCCTCATCGCTGTGCTCTGCAGCGCCCACTCTCCTTCTCGTCTTCCGCCGTTGTCTCAACGGTTCGGGCTTTTTGTCGCTGTAAAACGCGGTAAGCAATGCGCTGTGGCTGCCGTTTGTTTACGGCCGCCGGTCTTCGATGGCCCATGTCACCAGGAAAAGGGAACGAGGATGAAAGGTTGGATCAAGTGTTTGGCGCTTTTCGTCGGCTTGACGCTGCACGTCGCCGCGCTAGCGCAGTCGACATTCGTGTCGATGGTTCCCGTCCGACTGATGGATACCCGCTCCGGTGGGACGACGGTCGACGGACAATTTTCCGGGGGCGGCGCCACTAGCAGTACAACTCTGACCGTGTTGGGGCGGGCGGGCATCCCGGCCAGCGGTGTCAGTGCGGTTGCGCTGAATGTCACCGAGACGGATCCGGGGAACTTCGGCTATCTCGTTGTGTGGCCGACAGGAACGACGCA
>Ga0207647_10002118_pt1 | contig 15172 bp, 15 predicted proteins | sample KBSCornC2_FD_184295 | JGI IMG/M metagenome (GOLD analysis project Ga0207647, IMG submission 184295) | Corn rhizosphere microbial communities from Kellogg Biological Station, Michigan, USA - C2 (SPAdes) (version 2) | ecosystem: Host-associated > Plants > Roots > Rhizosphere ...
CCCCATCCGCACCACCCGCCGCCGCCGCGGTGCGCACGGTCGGCAGCGTAGCAAGAACCTGCTCGGCCTTCGCTTTGTCCGAGGGCAGCAGATAGTGATCCATCAAATCGAGATTGCGCTGCGCGGCGGGCAGGCCGGCGGCTGCGGCACGCATCGTCTGGGCATAAGCCAGGGGCCAATCGCGGGTCGCGTAGTCGCCGTTAAAGTGCGCGGTGCCGAGCAGATAGAATGCGCGCGGTTCACCCCGCGCCGCAGCCTTTTCGATATAGGGCATGGCTTCCTTCCGGTCGCCATGCGCAAAAAGTGCGAAGCCGAGCTCCTCGCTGGCGCGAACGTGGCCATGGCCGGCAGCGCGGCGATACCACATGATGGCCGTTTCTGGATCCGCGGTGACACCGCGCCCGCCGCGATAGGCTTCCGCCAGTTGGAATTCGGCCTCCGCATCCCCCGTCTGCGCCTTCGCCTGGAGCGCCGTCACGTCGGGCGCGCCGTCCGCGGCGGCAAGTGCCACGCCGCTCAAGGCCAAGATCAGGGCCAACAACGCAGCCTTCATGAAATCGGAACACCCCCCTTGATCGTCCGCACCACCCGGCCCTGGACCGGCAGTCCGTCGAACGGCGTATTACCCGCCGCGGCCGCCATTCTATCCGATTCGATCCGCCAAGGCGCGTCCGGATCAACGATCACCAGATCGGCCTCGCCATCCACTTTGAGTGCCCCGCCCGGCAGGCCAAACAGGCGCGCGGGAGCGGTCGCGAGCAAATCGAACAGGCGTTCGAACCCGATCAGCCCGTCACGAACCAACATGAGGCCGAGCGTGAGCAAGGTTTCCGCCCCGGCCATGCCCTCCTCCGCATCCGCGAAGGGCAGGCGCTTCGCCTCCGGCCCCTGTGGATCATGGCCCGAGCAGATAAGGTCGATCGTCCCATCCGCAATCGCGGCAAGGCATGCCTGCCGATCGCTTTCGTCGCGCAAGGGCGGTGACAGGCGTGCGAAGGTACGGAAGCCAGTCACCGCATTGTCGGCGAGGAAGAGGTGCGCGGGCGTGATGCCGCAGCTTACGGGCAATCCGCGCCTCTTGGCGGCGCGGATCAGATCGAGAGAGCGCGCGGTAGTAACCTGCCGAAAATGGAGCGGCGCGCCGGTCACCTCGGCCAACAAGAGATCGCGCGCCACGGCCAGTGCCTCGGCCTCGGCCGGCGCCGCGGCAAGGCCGAGCCGAGTGGCGGTCTCCCCATCGGTCATGACCGCATCGCCTGCCAGCCCGCCATCCTCTGCATGGCTCACGGTCCGCAAACCGAGTGAGGCGGCATAGGCCAACAGGCGGTACATCACGCCCGAATCGGCGATCCAGGTCCGCCCGGTGGCGACACCGCATGCCCCCACCTCACGCATCAAGCCGACTTCCGCCAGTTCGCCGCCGGCCAGACCGCGCGTCGCTGCAGCGAGCGGATGAACCCAGACCTTCGGCTTGCCCGCCGCCGCGGCATGTTGGACCAGCGCGGCGGTCTCAATCGGCTGCCCGCCGTCGGGCATGAGCACGACGCGTGTGATGCCGCCGGCGACGAAAGCGGGTCGATCGACCGCGAACACGCCGACATCGATCAGCCCCGGCGCGATCAGCGCGCCCTTCGCGTCGACCCACTCCGCATCGGCCGGAACATCGAAGCCACCGATCGCCGCTATGCGGCCATCACGCACGAGCACCCCACCGTTGATCAATCCTTGCGGGGTAACCAAGCGGCCGCCGGTGATGGCAAGCGCACCTACCATCCAGCCACTCCCCGTCGCCCGCGCGTCAGTACGTCGAGGCAAGCCATCCGTACCGCCACGCCCATCTCGACCTGCTCCGTGATGGCCGAGCGTTCGAGGTCGTCGGCGACGTCGCTCGCGATCTCGACGCCCCGATTCATCGGGCCCGGATGCATCACCAGCGCATCGGGCGCGGCTTTGGCGAGACGCTCATAGGTAAGGCCGTAAAGCGCATGATATTCGCGCAAGGACGGGACGAAGCCTCCCGCCATCCGCTCGCGTTGCAGGCGGAGCATCATCACGACGTCGGCGTCTTCTAGCCCCGCGTCGAAATCGGTGCAGCGGGTCACACCCATCCGTTCGATTGCTGGCGGCAGCAGGGTCGGCGGCCCGACCACGCGCACTTCCGCGCCAAGGGCGGTCAGGGACAAGATGTTAGAGCGCGCCACGCGGCTATGCAGCACATCGCCGCAGATCGCCACGATCAGGCCGTCGATCCGCCCTTTCCGGCGGCGGATGGTGAGCGCATCGAGCAGCGCCTGCGTCGGATGTTCGTGGCGCCCGTCGCCCGCGTTGAGCACCGGACAATCGACCTTGTCGGCGATCAGCTGGACAGCGCCCGACGCCTCATGGCGGATGACGATCATGTCGGCCCGCATCGCATTCAGCGTGACGGCGGTGTCGATCAGCGTTTCGCCCTTCTTCACGCTCGAAGCGGCGACCGCCATGTTGACCACGTCGGCGCCGAGGCGCTTGCCCGCAATCTCGAACGAGAGGAGCGTCCGCGTCGAATTTTCGAAGAAAGCGTTGATCAGCGTTAGACCGGCAAGGCGATCGTCATGTTTGGCGGTGCCGCGATTGAGCTGCACCCACTGCTCCGCCTCATCGAGGAGAAATGCGATCTCATGCGGCTGCAGACCGGCAATGCCGGTCAGGTGCCGATGCGGAAACGGGTGAACCTCGCGGCCATCGATAGGGCGGGTGGGCGAGCTGGACATTAAAGCTGTTCCCTACGCGCGGCGGCGGCAGAGCTCAAGCCATGCACGTCACATCGCTTCGAAAACTGCCAGCCCCAGGGCCCATTCAATGCAATTTGACGCACTGCAAAAAGGCACTTACGCGAATCCTCTTCCGGATTGCATGAGGGGGCGCAGCGGTGCTCAGCAAGCTATGGGCTATCACGGCGCAGCCCGCCCACGCCAGCAAGACCAACTTTTTCTCGATCGACATGTTACGCGGCTTCGCGGCGATCTCGATCTTAGTGTATCATTTCAGGAATCTCGCGTCCGCCGGAGGCAGTCTGAGCCGGCCGCCCGAGATCATCAACCAGATATCGCTACTGAATTATCTCAGGCCAATCCGCGAGAACGGATCGCTGGCGGTAATGCTGTTCTGGACGATTTCCGGCTTCGTTTTCATGAACGTCTACGCCGGCACGCGACCTGCGGCACGGACCTTCTGGGTCAACCGCTTCGCGCGGCTTTATCCGCTTCATTTCATCACGCTCATAATCATTGCTATCCTGCAGATCTGGTCGCTACGTCTGCTGGGCCATTGGCTAATCTATCGCGACAACGATCTAGCCCACTTCATCCCACAGCTGTTTTTCGCATCCGCTTGGCTGTCAAGCGAAGTCCGCTCCTTCAACGGGCCGATCTGGTCGGTGTCGGTGGAGATTCTCGTCTATGGGATCTTCTACCTTTTCGTGCGCTACGCCCCCGTCAACATGCGTACGACGGTAGCCGGGTTGTTGGCGGCGGTAGTGGCCGCCACCGCTTACAAAGCTCAGGTTCTAGTATGCGCCACGTTCTTCTTTGGCGGAATGACGGCCTATCTGCTCTTTCAACTCTGGCCTCAGGCGCATCGGATCGCCCTCCTAATTCTCTCCGCAGGCGCGTTTCTGTGCCTGTCGCTAGTCGGCCTGAAGTTTGGTGCTCACATCCATCTGCCAATGACGTTGTGGCTGCTCCCCATATTCTGCACGGCAATATTAGCCGTGGCCACGTCCGAACTGACGCTCCTCACTTCCTTCTACAGCAAGATCCGCGTTGTCGGCGACATCACCTATTCCACCTACTTGTGGCACAGGCCGCTGCAGATGATGTTCCTGTTGGGCGCGGGCCTGGGCTGGTGGAGGGTCGAAATAGCCTTCAACAACCTCTTCTTCGTATCTTACCTGCTGTTCGTCTGCGCTTTCGCGTACCTGTCGTTCCGCTGCATTGAGCGGCCCGCACAGCGATGGATCCGCGCGAAAGCGGCCGGCAAGACCCGCGACATCCCGCTCATCGCCGCCCCATAGGCCGAGCTTCGCAATAGCTGGCGAGACGGCGAGAGACGCTCAGGCAGGCCTGGTGCGAAGCCACGCCGTGGTGGCGGGCTTCCACAGGAAAAAGAGTGCGCTGCCGTTCAGTGCAAACCCGCTCAGGCTCAGCACCAGCAAGAGGGGATTGGTGCTGCCGAAATGCCCCGACATCAGGATCGAGGCATAACTTGCGACATCGGCGATAAGGCCGAGCAGCAGCCAGATCGTGACGAGAATTCGGCCCGTCAGACTGCGTCGCCGCGACACCCAGAGAATGAGAAAGCCGGCAATGACCGTACCAAAGGCGGCGCTCACGACACCTTGCCGAGCAAAGTGAACGGCAACGAGCGTAGCAATGATATCAAGACCGCACGCGGCGAGCGCCAGAAGCTCGAACCTGCTGATCTCCGACGGCCTCTGCGTGGCGCTTCCCCCGCTCATCCGCTCGCGCCACCGGAAGAGGCGAGTGCGTCGATCGCGCCCTGCAGGATATAGGCGGCGGCCATCTTGTCCACGAGCTCGGCGCGCCGCGCGCGGCTTGCGTCGGCGGCGAGCAAGGTTCGCGTCACCGCCTGGGTCGACCAGCGCTCATCCCACAGCAGGATCGGCAGGCCGAGATCGGCGAGGTTGCGGGCGAAGGCGCGAACCGATTGGGTGCGTGGGGAATCGCTGCCGTCGAGGTTTAGCGGCAGGCCGATCACGAGGCCCCGGACCTGTTGTTTTGCGATCAGGTCACGCAGCAGCGCACGATCCACGCTGAACTTCACGCGGCGGATCGTCTCGGCAGGGCTGGCGATCGTCCACATGGCGTCGCATATCGCTATACCGATCGTCTTCGTGCCGACGTCCAGACCCGCGAGCCGACCGCCCATCGGCAAGGCTTCGGCAAAGGCCCGGATATCCGTCCCGATCATCGCGGGCCGAACGCCTTGAGCCGTCGCGCCGCATCATCGCGGATGTTCGCCCAGAAGAGTGCGTAGTCGAAGACGTGGTAATTGTTGCCCGGCAGCACGTAACTGCCGAACCCCTGCGGGGGAGTACCGATCATCAGCAGCCCCTGCGGCGTGCACTGCGCCGAGACCGAACCGGGCACCAGATCGGCGCCATTCATGGTCGGGAGCGGAACGAGGGCCCCACGATTGGCCGCGACGGGTGCCGCATCCCCCGCCCGACCCGTCAGCGGATTGACGCACAGCATCGCCGTGCCCTTGCGCGGACGTCCGTTGTAACCGGTGGTCTGGTCGAAATAGGTTTTGATCAGGCGCGGATCCGCGGGATCAGCGAAACTCTGCCACGATAGAATACAGCCCGCCTGGTCCGGCGTTCGGCAGCCCGGCAGGCCGAGCGCTGGCAGGTCTGCATCGATCGATATCGGCCAGCCGACCGCGTAAGCGGCGACGATGCGGCTTGCGAGCGGGGTGCCGGCTATCCTCTCGCGCAGCAGACGTAGCAAATGGAGCGAACCCTGGCTGTGGCCAGCGAGAATGACGGGCTCATTCTGCGGGATGGCTGCAAGGAATGCATCGAAAGCGCGGGCGACATCGCGATAGGCGAAATCGATCGCCTGGCGGGAACGCGGATCACTTGCCGCGAGGAAAGCACCGAGCGTCGCCTGACGATAACGCGGCGCCCACACGCGGCCGACTCCATTGAACGCGCTTGCCTGGCTCTGCCCGAACAAGGTGAGCCGCGCATTGGCCTGCGCGTCGTCGAGCGGCGCATTCCAATGATCATGATCGAGATAGGTGGTCGGGGCGATGAAGAAGACAGCTGCCCGAGGCTCGCCAGCGGACGGGAATCGGGCTGGCAGCCAGCGCGAGGGATCGTTCGCAAGATCGGGGCGAGCAAGCCATGCCTGCGGCTTGGCATAATCGGGCGCACTGGCATCGGGCATGGCGGCGAAGGGGACGCGCGGCACGAAGGCCATGCGCATCAGTCGATCCTGCATCAGAGTCCAGGCGAGGCCAAAGCCCAGCACCAGCACGATCAGGATGGCGATGACATAGAGGAAGCGCCGGGCTAGCATGCGGGGATTCCCGTGCACCGAGAAAACGCCTTGCGCAACTCGGGGCAGGCGCCGATCATCACGCAAGTGCAATGTTCGTGGTTCAGTGCTGCGAAGCTCAAACGGAGACGGCCATGACCCTTAAAATCAACGATATCGCCCCCGATTTCACGCAGGACTCAACCGAAGGCCCGCTGCATTTCCATGAATGGGCAGGCGACAATTGGGTCCTGTTCTTCTCGCACCCGAAGGACTTCACCCCGGTCTGCACGACCGAATTGGGTGAGGTAGCCCGGCTGAAGCCCGAGTTCGATCGCCGGGGCGTCAAGGTCCTCGGCCTTTCGGTCGATCCCGCAGACAATCATGCACGCTGGGGCGCCGATATTCAGGAGACGCAGGGGCACGCCCCCAATTTCCCGATGATCGCCGATACCGACCTCAGCGTTTCCAAGCTGTACGGCATGCTGCCGGCGGACATCGAAGGCGGATCGGATGGCCGCACTGCCGCGGATAATGCGACCGTGCGCAATGTTTTCGTGATCGGGCCGGACAAGAAGATCAAGCTGATCCTGGTTTATCCGATGACCACGGGCCGCAACTTCGCCGAGATCCTGCGTGTCATCGATTCGATGCAGCTTACCAGCGCCCACAAGGTGGCCACGCCGGCCAACTGGCAGCCCGGCGAGGATGTTATCATCGTCCCGTCCGTATCCGACACCGATGCCGCGGCGCTTTTCCCCGACGGCTGGAAGACGCATAAGCCTTACCTACGCACGACGAGCCAACCGTCTTAACTGGCATGCTGTTCGAGCAGATCACGACCGGCGGCTGCCAATCTTACCTGATTGGCTGCCCCGAACGGCGCGCCGCTGCCGTGATCGACCCCGAACTCGGCCAGATAGACCGCTATCGCGGGCTGGCCGGGCGCGAGGGCCTGCGCATCCGCTACATCATCGAAACACATACGCATGCCGACCATTTCTCGGGCGCACATGAATTGGCGCGGGAGACCGGCGCGACCGTGGTGGCCCACGCGCTGAGCCCCGCTCCGCATACGGGACTCCGGCTGGAGGACGGTGAGCTGCTGTATGTCGGTGGAATCGGGCTGCAGGCACTGCATACGCCCGGGCACACGCGCGATTCGATGTGCCTGCTCGGTGAAGACCGGCTTTTCACGGGCGATACGCTGCTGATCGGCGGCACCGGCCGCACCGATCTTCCGACCGGCGATCCGGATGCGCTTTATGACAGCCTGTTCAATCGACTGCTGAAGCTCGATCCGGCCCTGACCATCTTTCCCGCGCATGATTATAAGGGCCGCACATCCTCGACGCTCGCCATTGAGGCGGAAACCAATCCTCGCCTGCAGAAGCGTGACCGCGCCGAATTCGTGGCGATGATGCGCGAGCTCAACCTTGCCGCGCCGACGCACCTTACGGAAGCGCTGCGGACCAACATGAGCGGGGGGAAGACGGTCGCGCAATTGCTCGCCGAGGCGGCGGCGACGGTGCCGTTCATGGCGATGAGCGAACTCGCGCGCCGCATCGATTCCGGCAGGCGCGACCTGATCGTGCTCGACGTGCGCGAACGTGATGCCTTTGATGCCGGGCACATTCCCGGCGCAATCCACCTGCCCCGCGGCCAGCTCGAATTGCGCGTAGACCAAGTGCTGCCCGATCCAACCGCGCACATCCTGACCTACTGCGAATTCGGGCGCATCTCCACGCTCGCCGCCGCGACATTGCGGACGTTGGGTTTTGGGCGGGCGGTGGCGCTCGATGGCGGAATGAAGGCCTGGCGCGAACAAGGGCTGCCGCTGGCTAAATCCTAGATGGCACTTGAGGGTGGCATGAGCGGCTGCTAGCCGCCCTTGCATGTCCGTAGATACAAACACCGTGCGCAAGATCGCCAGCCTTGCCCGCATCGCCGTTACCGACGGCGAGGTGGAGGCGATGACCGGCGAGTTGAACAACATCCTCGGCTGGGTCGAACAGCTGGGCGAGGTCGACACCAATGGCATCGAACCCCTCGCCGCGGTGATCCCCAATCAATTGCGGCTGCGCGACGACGTGATCACGGATGGAGAGATCCGCGACCGGGTGCTCGCCAACGCTCCCCAGGCCGAACATGGCTTCTTCGCCGTGCCGAAGGTGATCGAATGATGATCACCAGTCGTCATTCGATCATCCCGACGAAGGTCGGGATCTCCAGCGGCTGGGCGCTTACGCCTGAGATGTCGGCCTCCGCCGGTATGACGGAAGAAATGGTATGACCGAACTCACCGACCTCGGCATCGCCCAGATCCGCGACGGATTCCGCGCGGGCGATTTTTCCGCACGCGAAGTGGCGGAGGCGTTCAACGCCGCCGTCGCCGGCGCCAAGGGCCTGAACGCCTTCATCGCCGAGACGCCGGAGCACGCGCTGGCCGCAGCCGACGCGGCCGATCAGGAGCGTGCGTCGGGTTCCGTGCGCCCGCTTTCGGGCGTGCCTCTAGGAATCAAGGATCTGTTCTGCACCGACGGCGTGCAGACGACCGCCGCAAGCCACATACTCGAAGGCTTCGTGCCAACCTACGAATCCACCGTGACCGAACGACTGTTCCTCGCCGGTGCAGGCATGCTCGGTAAGTTGAACCTCGACCAGTTCGCGATGGGCTCGTCGAACGAGACCAGCTATTTCGGCAATGTCATTTCGCCGTGGCGGCGCAACGATGGTGGCAATGCCCCGCTCGCGCCGGGCGGTTCGTCGGGCGGCAGCTCGGCGGCGGTTGCGGCGCGGATCGCACCGGGCGCGACCGGCACGGATACCGGCGGCTCCATCCGCCAGCCGGCGGCCTTCACCGGCATATCGGGCATCAAGCCAACCTATGGCCGCTGCTCCCGCTGGGGCGTAGTCGCGTTCGCATCGAGCCTCGATCAGGCCGGCGCCATGGCGCGCGACGTGCGCGACTGCGCGATCATGCTGGAGGCGATGGCCGGGTTCGATCCCAAGGATGCGACCTCGCTCGACCTGCCGGTGCCGGAATGGGAGGCAAATCTCTCGTCCGACCTCAAGGGCAAGACGATCGGTATCCCCAAGGAATATCGCGTCGACAATATGCCGGCCGAGATCGACGCGCTGTGGGAGCGCGGCATCGAGATGGCAAAGGATGCCGGCGCGAACGTGATCGAGGTGTCGCTGCCGCACACCAAATATGCGCTGCCGACCTACTACATCATCGCCCCCGCCGAGGCCTCGTCCAATCTCGCCCGCTATGACGGCGTGCGGTACGGCCTGCGCGACCTGCCCGAAGGCGCGAACCTGCAGGATATGTATGCGGCGACGCGCGCGCACGGCTTCGGCGCGGAGGTGAAGCGCCGCATCCTGATCGGCACCTATGTCCTCTCCGCGGGCTTCTACGACGCCTACTACACAAAGGCACAGAAGGTTCGTGCGCTGATCGTCCGCGATTTCGCGCAAGCTTTCGAGAAGTGCGACCTGCTTTTGACCCCGACCGCGCCGTCGGCCGCCTTCGCGCTGGGGGAGAAATCGGACGATCCGCTGGCAATGTATCTGAACGACGTCTTCACGGTGCCAAGCTCGCTCGCGGGCCTGCCGGCCATGTCGATACCGGGCGGGCTCGATCAGGCGGGCCTACCGCTCGGGTTGCAGCTGATTGGTCGGCCGCTCGACGAGCAGGGTGTGCTTAATGCCGCGCTGGCGATCGAGGAGCGTGCCGGGTTCACGGCTCGGCCGAGCCAATGGTGGTGAGTCGTTAAGAGTAGCGAGCCGGCCTCTGGAGCAATTAGACTGACTTTCATCGAGGCGGAAGCGACCGAAGTAGCCCTCTCCCTTAAGGGAGAGGTTGGGTAAGGGTGCCGCAACCTTCGAGCTCAAGCGCTCACCAACAATGAGGTGCGGAATGCTCCCAGCATTCCGCACCTCATTGTTCCTCTCCCCGCTGGGGAGAGGGAGCACCTGCTTCAACCCAACCAGAATCGAGTCTAGCGCATCGGCCGGATGATCGGCTTGGGCGCGGTGACGAGGCTGTTCGGCGGCACGTCCTGGGCCAGCACGACATTGGCGCCGACGGTTGAATTCTCGCCGACCACCACCGGGCCGACGATGACGGCGCCCGCGCCTATCTGGGCGCGGCGGCCGATCACAGGCTTCATCCAGCGGCCATCGCCATTCTTGCGCACGCCGAAGGTGACGTTCTGGCGTATCTCAACCTCGTCACCGATCTCTAGCGCGCCAAGCACCATGCCGCCGTGATGCCAAATTCGAACGCGTCGCCCGACCTTGACGGTATAAGCGAGCTCGATTCCGCATAGCCACTGAACCCACTTCGCCATCACCTTGTACAACAGGCTCGCCGGCAGGCGCAGCAGCCGCGATTTCACGCTCATGCGGCGATTACCGAAGCGATGAACGGCGAGCGCCCAAAAACCCTGGCTGAACGGGTTACGATTATGGGTGTCGAAATCCTCGCGCAGCAGATCGAGAAAGGAGATGCCGGGGGGGTTACGATCATATTTCCCGAGAACGACGTCACTCTCTGGCCGCTGATCCGGATCAGGGCTGGGATGCATCGCCTGCACCAAGGCTTCCTGGGGCGCGTTCATGCCCACTCCAGGGGAGCGGCGGCGGTCTTCTGCTTGAAATTGGCGCAGGAGAGCGGAGTGCCAAGCATGGCGCCAAGCTGCGACAGATCCTCATCGAAGATCGCCATGAGTCGCTCGCGCTCGGCCGAACCCAGCGTGGGTTTGTTACGCATCTGCCATGCTCCTTTGATCAGATCGCGCGTCCCTTGCGGTATCAACGTGCGCCGCACCCAGGCAAGGACGGGCTGGTTGATGATGACGTCACGAACCGGACTGACCCGCAACCGCTTTGCCGAATCATTGTCGCGTACGCCGTGCTGCCATTGCGGAACACCGGTATAACCCAGGAAACGACAGACGCGCTCAAGCTCGGCTTGCGGCTCCGCCAGCAGCCGATCGAAGAAGACGGGCAGCACGCGATCCTTGCCGAACCGCTCCAGATAGGGCGCGATTTGCATGGCGTAGCGGCCATAATCGATCAGCGCAGGATATCTGGCGGCCGCTTCATCGATCGGGCCGCCAATCGTGCGCTCGGTCCAACCATGAACATAGTGCGACACCAGCCGATCGATCGGGTGCCGCATGACATAGATATATTTTGCGTCCGGCAGATATTGCGCGAGCCGGGGCAACGCGTCCGGAAGATCCGGCAATTTGGTGTAATGCGTGCTCGATTCGCCGCACAAATCGCCGTCCTGAGCCTCAGCGAAAAGATCGCGATACCAGTCCAGCCCTTGGGCCCACTGATCGGGGTCGCTGAAGAAATTCGGCTCCTTGGGCGTGGACATGAAGAAACCGGGCTGCGCCGCCAGCTGCACGTGCAGCGTGCTGGTCGCGCTCTTCATCGCACCGATGATCACGAAATCGGGAAAGCGCGGCCCGCTCATCCACGCATCTCGCGAACTTTGTACATGAGTCCCCCCGGTCCATAGTAATGCCTCAGGAAATCCCACCAGAAAAGCGGCGGGTCCCCCCTTTCCTTGCGGCGCAGGGCGAAAAGCATCCGCCCGATCGGATAGGCCAATAGCCATAGAAGGTTCGTGACATGCGCATAGGCCGCGCCGTAGCGGCGCACGAAGAAGCGCGCGCGGGCAGCGAACCAGTAGCGGGGGCGCCGATTGATGGAACGCCCCGCACCTGTCACGCCCGTCGCCTGGCCGCCGATGTGCGTGATCACGCTCGCCGGTTCGGTCCAGATCTCAAAGCCGGCGTCGGTTGCCTTGGCGCAGTAATCCGACTCTTCGAAATAGAGGAAATAATCCTCATCCATCAAACCGATGCGCTCGATCACGGCGCAGCGGATCATCAGGCTGGAGCCGCTGACCCAATCGGCGCGCGTCGGCCGATCCGCGATGGGCAGCACGGAAGCCTTGTTGCCGAGCAGACGCGTCACGGGGCCAAAGGCCACCGCGTTGGTGATTTCAGTGGCAAGCGAGGGAAAGCGGAAGGCGGTGAAGCGGATGGCGCCATCCTCCCACAGGCATCGCCCGCCGACGATGCCGGCATCGGGATGCGCGGCCATGAAACCCACGAGCGCGCCGACGGCGCCGGGATGCGCGGTCGTGTCGGGGTTCAGCAGCCAAGTATACTCGGGCAACTCGCCCGTTTCACGCCGATACCAGCGGAGCGCCTCATTATTGCCTGCCGCGAAACCGCGATTATCGGCAATCGGCAATAAGGTGCACCAGCCGGAGAGCCCCTTTTCCGCCATGCCCGCGGCCATCACTTCGGCCGAGCCGTCCGCCGAACCGTTATCGACCAGCACGACGTGCGCATCGCCACGAGCGACTACCTCGGCCTCGAGCGATGCAAGCGCATCCAGCGCGAGTACCGGCGTCCGATAGTTGACGATGACGATCAGCACGGAAACTGGTTTCATGCCGCTACTCGTCCGCCCCTACTGCACTGCAGCACTTGCCTGTAAAGAGGCGGATTGACAATGGGCCGCGCCTGATCGACCGGAATTCCTATGACTGACTCTGCTTATCGTATCGAGGGCGCCACCGGCGCGTGGGAGGTCGTGATCGGGCTGGAGGTGCATGCCCAGGTCACGTCGAACGCTAAGCTCTTCTCCGGCGCGGCGACCGCGTTCGGCGCGGAGCCGAACACGCAGGTCAGCCTGGTCGACGCCGCAATGCCGGGAATGCTGCCCGTTCCCAACAAGGAATGCATCCGCCAGGCGGTGCGCACCGGCATGGCGATCGGCGCAAAGATCAACCGCTGGAGCCGGTTCGATCGCAAGAATTATTTCTACGCCGATCTGCCGCAGGGCTATCAGATCAGCCAGCTCTACCACCCGCTGGTCGGCGAGGGCAGCGTCGAGATCAGCCTCGACGAGAAAGATCCCGAGGCCGAGGTCAAGACGATCGGAATCGAGCGCATCCACGTCGAACAGGACGCGGGCAAGCTGATGCACGAACAGCACCCGACCCGTTCCTATGTCGATCTCAACCGATCGGGCGTCGCGCTGATGGAGATCGTGTCGAAGCCGGACATGCGTTCGCCCGCCGAGGCCGGGGCCTATCTGCGCAAGCTGCGCGCGATCCTGCGCTATGTCGGTTCGTGCGACGGCAATATGGAGCAGGGCTCGATGCGCGCGGACGTCAATGTCAGCGTGCGCAAGCCTGGCGCGCCGTTCGGCACGCGGACCGAGACCAAGAATGTCAATTCGGTCCGGTTCGTGATGGCCGCGATCGAGGGTGAGGCGCGCCGCCAGATCGACGTGCTCGAAAGTGGCGGCACGATCGTCCAGGAAACGCGCCTGTACGATCCCGATCGGAATGAGACGCGGTCGATGCGCTCCAAAGAGGATGCGCATGATTATCGTTACTTCCCGGACCCCGACCTGCTGCCGCTGGAGCTGGACGAGGCCTTCCTCGCCGAATGCGAGGCGAGCCTGCCCGAACTGCCGGACGCCAAGCGCCATCGCTATGAGCAGGAACTTGGGCTGACGCCGTACGTGGCCGGCGTGCTGACCTCCGACGTCGAAATGGCGCGCTATTTCGAACAGAATCTGGGCGAGGCTGCGGCTCGGATCGGCAAGCCTGCTGAAACGGTTGCGAAATCAGTCGCCAATTGGCTCACCTCGAATGCGGCGGGCGTCGCCAACGCGCTCGAAATGTCCGTTCTCGACATTCCGCCCGCGAACAATGCCGCGATCCTGACCATGGTCGCCGACGGAACGCTGTCCGGCGGTCTCGCCAAGGAGGTGCTGGAGATCAGCCTGAAGACCGGCGAGGCGCCCGAGAGCATCGTCGAATCGCGGGGGCTGAAGCAGACCAGCGACACCGGCGCGATCGAAGCCGAGATCGCCAAGGTTCTCGAAGCCAACGCCGACAAGGTTGCCGAATATCGCAGCGGCAAAGACAAATTGTTCGGCTTCTTCGTTGGTCAGACGATGAAGGCGATGGCCGGTAAGGCGAACCCTGCGGTGGTCAACGAGCTGCTGAAGAAGGCGCTCGACGGCTGATCGGAGGGCCGCCGCACGAACACCGGCATGCGATCATCTTAGGTCCGCGCCATCGCAATGCGTCCGATCGATGGCCGCAACTGATTCAACATGCGGCGAAATGGGCTTTCGAAGAATGTGAGCGAGCACCAGGCAATCGTCATAGTCAGCGCCAGAGTTGCGACGAGGATCGACCAACCGGGAAAATGACCATTGGCCAGCTTCCGCAGCGTGAACATGACTGGCCGGTGAATCAAGTATACACCGTAGGAAATTTTCCCGATCCACCGCAGTGGAGGGCTCTCCAGTAGCTTGAACGGACCAGCTACCAGCAAGGCTCCGGTGAACAAGCCAAGCGCGACGAAAATCTTCACAGGATCAATGTAGGGTGGAAGATTCGGAAGGTGGAGCGCATGTCTAACGAGTGGCACGCCAACGAAAGAGAGGGCCAGCAATACCCAGCCAAGGCGCTTTAGCGCTGGAGAGCCCCTCAGCTCTTTTATACGAGCACCAAAGTGCGGAAATATGAGTCCGGTGATAGTTCCAATAACAAAAAATTCAATCCAATATCCCAGGTAACTCTGATCCACACCAAGAACAGCAATTGCAGAGCCGCCGATTATTACGAGAGGCAGAGCGATCCCCAATATTGGCCGCCCGACTGATATAAACCACCACGACAGGATAAAGACGATGTAATAGTGCACCTCTACGGGGATGGTCCACAAGACGTCATATCCACGGACGATAAGAGCCAAATGCAAAAGCTGACTGTTATCGATCTTATAGAGCCACACCGAGTTGGCACCAGCGAACAGCCAAGAAATGAGTATTACCGCATAATATAGGGGAAGCACGCGCCCCGCTCGTTGAACGACATAGTGGCCGAGCTCGGACCTTGAAAAACGCCGATGGGCGTACAAGTACGCCATGAGAAAACCGCTCAAGGTAAAAAATAGCCCCACGCCGATCTTGCCAATACCGCCGGCCAGCCCACTCGGAATCAGCCCAGCATTCGCGGCATGAGAAAAAACAACCATGAGCGCCGCTATTCCGCGAGCTCCGTCCAGCGCTGGCAGGTG
>Ga0207647_10002119_pt1 | contig 15172 bp, 14 predicted proteins | sample KBSCornC2_FD_184295 | JGI IMG/M metagenome (GOLD analysis project Ga0207647, IMG submission 184295) | Corn rhizosphere microbial communities from Kellogg Biological Station, Michigan, USA - C2 (SPAdes) (version 2) | ecosystem: Host-associated > Plants > Roots > Rhizosphere ...
CGGAGTGCCGCCCCTAATAAGTAAATCCTTATTTTCCTACTCGGTTCTAAAACTCGTCGTCCTCGTCGTCGTTCGAATCATCCAGCTCGATATCGCCGTCATCGTGTGACTGGAGTTCCTTGCCGGGCTTGAAGCGAATAGTTTTGCCTGATGGAATTGCGACCTCTTCTCCCGTTCGAGGATTGCGGCCGACGCCTCGTTTCCGCGGCTTCACCACGAAGACGCCGAATCCGCGGAGTTCAATCCGTTCACCTCTGGTCAGCGCCTCTTTCATCGAATGGAAAAGAGCTTCGACGGCCTGTTCGGCTTTCATCTTCGGTACGCCGGTTTTATCAGCAACGCGGTTGATGATGTCTAACTTGATCACGTCCTAGGGGCTCCTTTCTGCTGCACCTGCGGACGCTGTCCGTGTGCTGCAAAAATGCAGGCGAGGATGATAGAGAGCGCCGCTAAACCCTGTCAAGGAAAGCGGAAATGCATATTCGCCGATTGCACAGATACACCGATTAAGCTAACCTCCAGACCGTTAGGAAAAGTGGTTGATTATGTTTGGAATTCGTAAGCGCAGACCACCACCGTTCGGCGGCGTTCACGTCGACGACGACAAAGATATTCAGGTACATAAGCCTGAAGACGAGTCGCGAAACGATCTGTGGTCGGAAGCGCGACTGCTAATGCGCGATCTGATCTTCGCACTCATGATTGCGGCGCTCGTCGTAGTCTTTATCGTACAGCCCGTTAAAGTTGAAGGCACCTCGATGTTGCCTCGTTTGCACGACGGCGAACGCATCTTCGTCAATAAGTTGATCTATTACGACGAGTATCGTTGGGCGCCAAAGATCGACCGCGGCGACATCGTGGTTTTCTGGTTCCCGGACGATCCCTCAAAGAGTTACATCAAGCGCGTCATTGGTTTGCCGGGAGACGTCATCGAAGTACACGAAGGAATTGTGCGCGTAAATGGCAAAGATATCGAGGAAGATTACCTCGACCCGCGGTTGAATCTCTCACACCGGAGCCAGGCGCCGACTATAGTGAGGGCTAACTATTACTTCGTAATGGGCGACAATCGCGACAACTCGAGCGACTCGAGAATCTGGGGGCTTGTGCCGAAGAAATACATCTACGGGAAAGCCTTGTTTCGCTATTGGCCACTGACGGCGGCGAGCGTAATACACCACGAGAACCTTACTCCAATGCCAGGCCAGCTTTCGCCGGGGTACCGCCAGCCCATGGACGATCAGAACGACCCGACGGGTGAACCGTCGCCGCAACCGTCGATACCTGGCGAGGGTTCTCCACAGCCTTGAAGCTCTTATGATTGATTGGCTGCGTTTCCTGCTGATGATCTTTTATGCTCCGGTGCGTGGTATGCGGGGAATGCGCGACCGTGGGTCACTGGCGCCGGTGGTAGTGATCGCATTTCTCAGCCAGTTTGCCTTTGGCTTTTTCGCCAAGCGGTTTGCTGGAGTAAACAACGTTTCGATCGCCGCTGACTTGTTCCATGCGGCAAAGATCATCGCGATCGTCGCAATCGTGCTTATCCCAATCCTCACCCTGGTTGCGAACATATTCGAACGTCGTGGCAGTTTTCGAGTGGTGCTAACTCAGGAATATGCACCGCTCGCTGCGTCAGTCTTGTATGCTCTGACGGCGGCAAATCTTGTCAGCCTGTTGATCGCTACGGCATTCCACTACTCCGGGTTGCAGCCCCAGTACGTTGCGAGTGTGATTCAAGGGGCAGATAACAATCCTTACATGCAGCAGTTTGGAGAAGTGGCCCAGCAACTCAAGAATCCCATCGTGGTTGCATATAGCTTCTTCGCGTTTTTCCAACGAACAATTTTGGCACTCGGAATCGTCGTTGCCGTCAAAGACACGTTCAGAATGTCCGTGGGGCGTGCTTTAGCAGTAACCTTTGTTTCCGGTTTCTCCTCAATTTTCTTTGCGTCGATGGTTTTTGTGCTGCTCTCTGGCGTTCTGGGCTCACCGTTTTGGTTGGTGCTCTTATTCTTTTTATTACGCGGTTATTTTAACGATATCGTCGGCAGTCATCGTGCGAAGGCAGCCTTCAAGCAGAATCTCGAATCAGCAACATTGAACCCGGCAGACTCTTCGGCGCATTACAACCTTGGTTTGATTCATCAGAACCGGGGTGAACTGGAACAGGCACGCCAACGATTTGAACGAGCGTTGGAGATCGATCCTGAGGAGGTTGACGCGAGTTATCAGCTGGGACGAATTGCGCGCCAGCAGAAGCGTTACGCCGACGCGATTCAAAACTTCGAACACGTTGTAACGCGAAATCCGTCCCACTCGCAGTACGAAATTTGGCGCGAAGTAGCCGCGACGTATATCGCAGCGGGGCAGTTTGAAGATGCGCGCACGGCTTTGGATCAGTTTCTGGAGCACCGGCCGTCGGATCCTGAGGGTTTGTATCTAATGGGTCGCGCGCATGCAGGGCTTGGTCACAAGCGTGAAGCGACCAGCTTGATGCAGGCGTGTATCGAGGCGGTGAAGACCGCTCCGGCGTATAAATATCGAGCCAGCAAACGCTGGTTGAATGAGGCGCAGCAGTTTATAAAAAGCAGTCAGTGACATTGCCAATTGCCGATTTCCAATTGCCGATTGTTAGTAACCAGGCAAACAAAATTGGCAATCGGCAATTGGAAATCGGCAATTCAAATATTCATGTCTAATCGAATCCCAGCTCTGCTTGCTCTCGAAGATGGTCGTACGTTTCGTGGTCGGTCGTGGGCGGCCGAAGGCGAAGTGTGCGGCGAGATAGTTTTCAACACCTCGATGACGGGTTATCAGGAAGTGCTTACTGATCCCTCTTATGCCGGACAGATCGTCTGCATGACTTACCCGCTCATCGGCAATTACGGCGTAAACGAAGCCGATTCCGAATCAGGTCGACCGTGGGTCGAAGGCTTTGTCGTGCGTGAGGCGAGCCGCATCAAGTCGAACTGGCGCGCGGAAGAGAGTCTCGACGATTACCTGAAGCGTTGGAACATCGTCGCTATTGAAGGAATCGACACACGCGCGCTCGTGCGCCACATTCGCGACAAGGGCGCGATGCGTTCGTGTCTTTCAACGATCGACCTCGACGAAAAGAGTTTGGTTGAAAAGGCACGCCAATCACCGCCGATGGAAAACCGTGAGCTGGCGAGCGTCGTCACCACAAGCGAACCTTACGACTTTCCAGCTGAAGGTGAAGAACGCTTTCACATCGTTTGCTACGACTACGGCGTGAAGAGAAATTCGCTGCGCGAACTAGCCCAACTCGGCGTTCGCACGACGGTAGTGCCCGCTTCAACTTCGGCGTCCGAGGCCCTGGCCTTCAAGCCCGACGGTATTTTCCTCTCGAACGGACCAGGCGATCCGGCATCGATGAACAAGGAAGTCGCCGAGATTCGCGAGCTGCTGAAAGCAAAAGTGCCGACATTTGGCATCTGTTTTGGACATCAGTTGCTCGGACGCGCTTTTGGAGCAAGCACGTTCAAGCTCGTCTTCGGACATCGTGGCGGTAACCAGCCGGTGAAAGAGTTGTCACGCCCGAACGTTGAAATTACCTCGCACAATCACGGCTTCGCAGTCAGTGCTGAGAGTCTGCCGCCTGAAGTTGAGGTCACTCACATTAATCTCAACGATCAATGCGTGGAAGGAATGCGTCACCGCATCTTGCCCGTGATCTCAGTGCAATACCATCCGGAAGCCGCACCTGGACCCCACGACGCGGAACATCACTTTCAACGATTTGTGAGCTTGATGGAACAGGCATCCGCAGATTCTATAAAATAATCTGCGTAATCTGTGGATTAGACTTCCGGCATCTTCAACTCACCCGTAGTCAAATCCGGCCGAACGCGCGTCATTTCTTCGGGTGTCGAGTCGGAGTGAAGCTCCTCAACATTTTGTGCAGCGAGCTCGGCGACTTTAGTGGCATCAGCCGGGCTCGCCGCCTCGAGCAGATCCGCAATTCCCTCACTGCCGCGATGCTCCATCCAGTGTTTATAACTTACTGTCAAAATCGCAACAACCGGAATTGCCAGAAAGATTCCCGCCACTCCGGCCAGCTTTTCGCCGGCGAGGATCGCGAAAATCACGGCGAGCGGATGAAGGTGAATGCCGTGGCCAATCAACCGCGGATAAATCGCATAGTCCTGAACAATTCGCAAGATTCCGAGAAACAACAGCACCAGAAAAGCATTAAACGGTCCAGCATGAAACATCGCGAGCAGCGAGGCCATGATCGCGATACTGACTGGTCCAACAAGCGGTACGAATTCGAAGAAGCCCGCGAGAACGCCCATCACCAGGCTCCCCGGCAAGCCCAGCAACGTGAAACCGAGAGCGCACACGACGCCAATAAACAAACACGCGGTTAATTGAGCACGAATGTACGCGGCGAGCGTGCTGTTAATGTCCTGGAAGAACTCGTCTCCACGCCAGCGCCAACGCCCTCGCGGAAGCATCAGCAATGCTGAGCGACGAAAGCTCTCGGCATCTTTCAAAAGGAAGAACCCGAGAATCGGAATCAATACCAACCATGGAATGTAGACAACATATCCCACCGCTGCGGTCGCGAATTCAGTGACAGTCGATCCGATTTTCTCGACGATTAGTGGTACTGCCTTGTTTACTTCATTGACGACCGGACCAGGAAGCCGGCGCAAACGAGAATATTCCATGAGCTGTTGTGTTTTTATCGCGAGCGAGCTCCAGTAGGATTTCGCCTGATCCACAAACTCAGGAAATTGGTTGCTGAGACTTGGCAGGACCACCAGGACCGCAAACACGATGGCCGCCAGAATGAGCAAATATGACAGGGCAATGGCAGCTGCTTTGGGAATCGCGATTTCGCGCTTGCCAATTGTTCTTGGCCGCCGTAAAAACTCGACTAGCGGTGAGACAAGATAAGCAAAAAAGATCGAGAGTACGAGCAGCAGGATGATCCCGGTTATTTTCGCAATCACCCAAAGCAAAGCAAGTACGGCGAGCACGACAAAAATAATGCGTAGCACGACACGCGTCGACGGACCATAAGCCTCCACCGCTGCCCTGGCCGCTGTAGCCGCAGTATCTTTGGTTACTTGTCGATTCACTGAGCCTATAGTCGCGCGTGCAACCGTCCGATCAAGTCGCCCACCGCTTTTTGGTCCTGATTGCTTAACTCCCGAAACACGACTCCAAAAGTGTCGGGCGTTGAATGATGCACTACTTCACCCGCGAGGGACAATGCATCATCACCGTCAAGCAACAACATTCCGAGTTGATCTCCAATCTTAACGTTAGGACATGAGGGAAGGTTCGTCACTCGCAAGCCGCCAAGACTGATGTCCTGCGGTTCGCCTATCCCGATTGACTCCTTCAGACTCTCGTCTTCGAGGGCCAGGGTCAATCGCGAGGTGACGTAGTACCGGGGATAGCGTCTGCGATCGTGAGATGGCAACGAATCATCGTGGGGATTTGTCATCTTCAACTTTCCTTAGTGAGTCAGGTCGTTATCGTTTTCGACTTCCTCTTCTTCGCCGTCGGTTTCAGGTGGTGGGGGTGGGGTTATACGTGGAGCGGCCGGTTCCCAAACGAGACCTCTCCACTCATCAGTTTCGCCGAGTAGCTGAAGCGCAGCAAGCGGGTGACCAGGATGTCGCTCGATCCGGAGCACCTCGGCAATCACTTGCAGTTTCTCGCCTGACTCGCCGAGAACTTCGAGACGCACGGTGCTGCCGACGTCAGGCAGTTGTCGCGGCAAGTGTACGAGCGTTCCCTCGGGACCGACGTTCTCGGTCATTCCTTCAGCGACGATGTGCGTGCCGTCGGGCACGTCCCACTCGGCTTTAATCTCGAGGCTGGCGAGATAACGTGGTCCAGAGCGATTCTCTGTTTCCATTGGTCTCGGCATTGGGCGCCCTCCTCTCCAGGCAAATAGGTCTTATTGGTCCTATTCTTCCTCGGCTCTCAATTTATCCAACACTGAAAAATCTTCGAGTGTGGTCACATCTCCAGCAACAGATCCGCTCGTTGCAATTTCACGCAAAAGCCGCCGCATGATCTTACCCGATCGAGTCTTTGGCAAGGCATCAGAAAAACGGATGTCGTCAGGTCGCGCGAGGGCGCCGATTTCTTTTACGACGTGCGCCTTCAACTCCTGGTTCAGTTCGTCTGACGGACTGTGTGAGCCCTCGAGTGTCACAAACGCCACAATCGAGGAGCCTTTGATGTCGTCCGGACGCGCTACGACCGCAGCCTCAGCCACGGCGTGGTGCGACACGAGTGCGCTCTCTATTTCTGCAGTTCCGAGTCTATGTCCGCTTACATTAATAACATCATCGATGCGGCCCATTATCCAGAAATAGCCGTCATTGTCGCGTCTTGCCCCGTCCCCCGCAAAGTAAATACCGTCAATTTGCGACCAATACTGCTGCCGGTAGCGCTCATCGTCGCCCCAGATTGTCCGCAGCATCGACGGCCAGGGACGCTTAATAACAAGATACCCGCCGGTATTGCCTCCGACAGGCTTGCCGTCGCGCGTCATGATGTCGGCATCGATTCCGGGAAACGGTTTTGTGGCCGAACCAGGCTTCGTCGAAGTCGCTCCCGGGATGGGCGTGATCATGATCGCGCCGGTTTCGGTTTGCCACCACGTGTCGACAATTGGGCATCGATCCTTGCCGATTATCTCCCGGTACCACATCCACGCCTCAGGATTAATTGGTTCACCGACCGTGCCCAGCAACCGGAGACTCGTAAGGTCGTGTCGTTGCGGCCAGTGCTCGCCCCATTTGATAAACGCCCTGATAGCTGTTGGGGCTGTATAGAAAACGTTTACTCGATGCCGTTCGATCATGCTCCAAAAGCGATCGGGCTCGGGGAAGTTTGGCGCTCCTTCGTACATCAGAACGGACGCGCCATTCGAGAGTGGACCATAGACCACATAACTGTGACCTGTCACCCAACCGATATCGGCGGTACACCAGTAAAGATCCTCGTCTCTGATGTCGAAGACCCACTTGGTTGTCAGATGAGCTTGCAGAAGATAACCGGCAGTAGTGTGCAGGATACCTTTCGGCTTACCCGTCGTGCCTGAGGTGTAGAGAATGTAAAGCGGATGTTCACTCTCCAGCTCTTCCGCCGGACAGTCGGCATCGACGGTTTCCATCAGCTCGTGCCACCAAAAATCGCGACCCGGTTCCATATGCTGGGATGAGCCGGTCCGTTGGACCACGATACACGCGTTAACCGAAGGAGTCGATTTCAGCGCCTCGTCGACTGCTGTTTTGAGTTTGACTTCGCTACCGCGGCGCCAGCCGCCGTCGGCAGTAACGACGAGCTTGCAACTGGCGTCGTTGATGCGATCGACAAGGGCAGTGCTGGAGAATCCGCCAAACACAACTGAGTGTGTAGCGCCGATGCGTGCGCACGCGAGCATGGCAATTGCCAACTCCGGAATCAGCGGCATGTAGAGCGCCACGCGATCGCCACGTCCGATGTTTGCGTGCTTCAGTACGTTTGCAAACTTGCAGACTTCAGTGTGGAGTTGTTGATAAGTGAACGTACGAGTCTCGCCCGGTTCACCTTCCCAGATCAGCGCCGCTTTGTTGCGGCGCCACGTTCGGAGATGCCGGTCGAGACAGTTGTAGGAAATATTGATCTTGCCGCCGCCAAACCATTCCGCATGAGGCGGGTCCCATTTCAGCACCGTATCCCAGGTTTTGAACCAGTGAAGTTCTTCGGCCATGCGGGCCCAGAAAGCTTCGGGGTCAGCCGCAGCCTCGGCGCGCAGCTTCTCGAGCTCGTCCATCGACTTGATATGTGCCAGCTCAGAAAAAGTCTCTGACGGCGGGAACACTCGTTCCTCGTGAAGCACTGATTCGATGTTAGTAACAGTCGACATGCCTGCCTGTGTAACACAGAGGATTGCCAATTGCCAATTGCCAATTGCCGATTTTCGGGTTCGGAGCTGTTGAGGTATTTTAGAAACAAATTGGCAATTGGCAATCGGAAATCGACAATGCTCTACGTTGGCACGAGCGGTTACAGTTACAAGGAATGGAAGGGAAAGTTTTATCCGGAACAGCTTCCGGCTAAAGACATGCTCTCTTACTACGCGGAGCACTTCCAGGCAGTTGAACTGAACAATACTTTCCACCGGACGCCGCAGCCGAACGTGATCGAAAGCTGGAAGACGCAGGTGCCTGAGAATTTCCGCTTCTCAGTAAAAGCTTCACAAGGCATCACCCATTTCAGACGACTCAAAGATGCCAGCTTTCCCACACGCTTGTTGCTCGAGAGGATTGCAGCACTTGAAGACCGCCTGGGCGCCGTTATCTTCCGTCTGCCGGCAGACATGAAGAAGGATTTCGGACGTCTGAAGACTTATTTGAAGCAACTTCCGCGCGACCCGCCGGTCGCTTTCGACTTTCGACACCCAAGCTGGTTTGACGACGATGTTCTGGAACTTCTGCGCAGCGAGAATCGTGCGCTAGTTGTTTCAGATACTGAAGACTTGCCTGAAGTTTACAGGGAGACGACGGCCGACTGGGGCTACCTGCGTTTGCGGCGGGTTCGGTATTCGGAGAAGGAGCTAAAGAAGTGGGTCAAATGGATGAAGGCGCAGCAGTGGAAAGACACCTTCGTGTTCTTCCGGCATCAAGACGAAGGAACTGGGCCCAAGCTGGCGACCCAGTTCCTCAAACTATCCACAGATTAATTCTTGTAATCTGTTTAATCTGCGTAATCTGTGTGCTAGAAGTTTCCTCCGCACTCATCATGCCCGCAGTCGCAATCAAGCTCGATAGTATCGCCTGTCCCTTCACATGAAGCACTGCAGTATTTACCACCGGGTTGCGGTGGGCAGGTACAACTTGGATTCTTACACGTGTTTTTATCGTCCGCCATGGGATCCTCCTTGCGTCTCTCAGATTGTAGGGGGCGTCCAAAAGAGTACAACTAACCGACTGCTCTCGCAATCTCGGCTGCCACGCGCGCGTTGTTCTCGAGCAGCGCGATGTTCGCTCGCAAAGTGGCGCCACCGCTGCGTTCCGCCATTTGACTCAGCAGAAACGGCGTCAACGCCGATCCCGTGATTCCTTTCCATTCTGCGTCTTCCAAAGCGGTTGTCAGGACTTGTTGAAGCGTCTCGGCCGGAACTTCAGACTTCGCGGGAACAGGAACGACGACAAGCAGCGCCGATTCGAGGCCGAGAGAGCGTTGCGTATGAAAGATGCTGGCGACGTCCTCAGGTGATTCGGCGCGAACATCGATCGGGAGTCCACTATGTCGCGAGTAAAAAGCCGGCAGCTCATCGCATTGATAGCCGGCGACTGTAACGCCGTGTGTTTCGAGCCATTCGCGTGTGGCAGGCAAATCGAGAACAATCTTGGCGCCCGAGCAGACAACGATGATGGGCGTGCGAGCAAGTTCGGGAAGATCCGCGGAGACGTCAGGCAGTGAACCGCGATGAACTCCGCCGATGCCGCCGGTCGCAAACACTTTCAATCCTGCGCGATGAGCGATCCATGCGGTGGACGCGACTGTTGTCGCGCCATTCCAGCCGCGTGCAACCGCGATCGAGATATCGCGAGTGCTGATCTTTCGGATGTCATTGCTGCCGGCGAGCAGACGGAGCCGTGTGTCGTCGAGTCCGACCGAAAGTTTACCGTCGACAATTGCGATCGTAGCCGGTGTTACGCCCCCGTCGCGAACAATAGCTTCAAGGCGATTTGCGGTTTCGAGGTTCTGCGGGCGCGGCAAGCCATGCGCGATCACAGTTGATTCAAGCGCTACGACCGCACGACAGTCGCTGAGTGCGTTTGCGACTTCCGGAGCGATGTTAAGAAATTCGCGCATTGGCAGTGGCCGCTTTCGTCAGAGTAAAAACAGTGCCGCCCGACTCGCGCGGCTCCCATGAGATTCGCGCATCGATCATGCCTGCACGCGCGCGCATGTTGGCGAGTCCTCGACCTTCGGAATTTGTGTGCTGCGATTTGAACGGCCGTCCGTTGTCTTCAATGCGCAAAGAAAAATCCCCTTCCTCTAAACTGGTTACGAACATCTTCACTTCCGTCGCATCGGCGTGACGCCAGATATTGTTCACTGCCTCCTGTACGATGCGATAGATCTGCATCTGCACACTCGGCGACAGCTCGCTTCGTTCCTCGATCGCGTCGTCGCAATGAAACTCGTAGACGAATCGCTTCTCCGCGGGCGCGTCCTGAACAGCGTGCGATAGAGCAAACTCAAGCGCCGCCGCGAAGCCGACGTTTTGAAGTACGGACGGACTAAGATCCTCACAAATGCGCCGCACTTCCTGCGAAATCGTTTCGATCTCGCTTCGCAACGCGACCGTTGGAGTGTGGGCGGTTGATTCGCCGTTGACCTTGATTTGATCGGTCAAGAGTGCGAGATGGCGGAGATCCGCGAGCGTTTGATCGTGCAAGTCGCGCGAGATCCTGCGTCGCTCACGTTCGGCTTCATTGGCGAGATTCAGACGCGCGTCGGCAAGTTCGCGATTAGCATCGACTAGCGCCGCACTCGTGGCCACGATTCGACGTCGCTCGAGGATGGCCCACAGGAGCGCCAGCAACGCGAGGGCTAGGAGAATTGCGAGCGCCGTCGACGTCCACGGAAAAGGAGCTTTGGCAACCGTGAAAGAAAAACTCAGAGGCGCCGAAGCGGTGAGGTCTTTTGTGAAAGCACGTGCTGTGACGGTGTATGTCCCCGGTTTCAAGCCTTCCATCGTGAACTGCGATTCCCGCGACAGTTTTTGTTTAATAGATTGTCCGTTGCCGTCGACGAGTGTGAACGCATACTGAAACTGCTCGGGAAACGTGCGACTGCTGATTGCCGTTACCTCGAGCAGCAAACTATTCTGCGGGTACTCGAGATTTAATCCGGCTTGCAGCTCAGATGGCGCATGCACTCGTTTACTCAGGATTCGCGTCGCCGATAACGAAGGCTCCAGGCGTCCGGGTTCGTAACGCGCGATTCCGCGATTCGTCCCGATTAGGACTACATCGCTGCCGTCAGCTTTGCGTAGTGGCTGGACCGCAAAAACGCTTTGTGACGGCAAGCCCTGCTCGGAATCGAGCTCCGAGACTACTGGTCCAACGACCGGATCGAGCAGGATCCGCAGCAAGCCATTGCCGCGCGTGCCGCACCAGAGCTCATTCGTCTTCTCTGACTGGATCGTGAAGACATAGCGTGCATCGACGTTGGGAACCGTGAGACTGCACGCGCCTCCCGGCCTGCAGAGAAAGATTCCGGAACCCGTTCCAAACCAGAGCGAACCGTCAGGGGTCCGCGCAATCGATCGGACAGCCGTTCCTTTCATCGGCGCGAACGCGGGTTCTTCGCGAATGGTTTTGCCATCCGAGACGAACACACCGTCTCTGTTTGTTCCAATCAGGATTCGTTCTTCGCCGTCGGCGAGCAGGCTGAGGACTTCACGAGCAGTTGCAGGGGTGCCGTTGGTCCATGTGAGAGTGCTGCGTCCGGCGTCCATGCGATCGATGCCGCGACCAAAAATCGCGAAATACGTGGCACCGTGAAACTGAATAATCGCGCGCACGCTTCCGGTCGTGTCCGGAGCGCCTGACGCGGCCTCGACGCGCGAGAACGTCTGTTCTTCCAAGCGGCCCGATTGCCTTGACCCTGCGTAGAAACCACTCGCTGCGGCAACGAGGAGTCGCTGCGATTTATCCTCGGCGATCCCGTAGATGACGTTGCGACCCAGGGCCGGAACCGGATTCCACGTCGCGGTTTCGTCGTCGTAAACAAAGAGCCCGCGATTCGTGCCGGCAATACTGCGACCGCTGCTCGACTGAAAGAGTGATCTGACGAAGTCTGATTCGCCGTTGTCGCCGATTGATTCGACACGCGGCGCGTGCGGATCGTAACGACAGACGCCGCGGTCAGTTCCAAACCAGATAACGCCTTCGCGATCGCCGAAGATGGCATAGACGTGATCCGAACGCAGTCCACCGGCAGTGCCGTCGAACGTGAAACGCTGAACTTTTGTTTTTGAAATTCGGAAGACGCCGCGACCGTCGGTGCCAACCCACATCTCGTCTTCGATTCGCCTCAGAGACATGACCGGGCCGGTGGAGGCTTCCTCTCGTCTTTTCAAACTCGAAACCTCATCGCCTGAAAGCGCGCCCGGCTCCTCTTTTTTCGCACGCGCGCCGACCCAGAGATTGCCGTTCTGGTCTCGTTCGAGTGCGTTGACAAAGAAGACGGGCGGCTTCATCTGGCTTTCTTTGGCGACACCGTTTGCGACTTCCAGTACGCCACGACTAAGCGTGCCGACAAAGATGCGGCCGTTTGCATCACTGACACTTGTGAGCGGCAGTGGTCCAGGCCGGTCTCGATCGCTGCTTTCCAGCGGTTGCTTCAGGAGCTCGCGAGTGTCGATAACCGTACGATTTACAGTTGTAGTTTCACGATCTGTGATGCCACTGCCCAGGGTGGTAACGACTACGCGCGCGCGACTCTCGTAAACGCGACCCTGTTCCGAAGTCATGATCACCGAGCCGGAAGGATCGGTAGCGATTGCCGTAATAGGTTGGCCGGATGTTTGGTTTGCTTTTAAGAACTGGCCGTCATGGAAGCGAGTCGCGCCTGCTTCAGTCCCGATCCAAAGCGCGCTGTCTTTATCTGTTTGGAGCGCGAGAATTCTTCCGGGCGTCAGTGCCGGATCGTTGATTGTCTGTGTTCTGCGCCCATCAAATTTCGCGAGACCGGTCTCAGTGCCAAACCACATCGCTCCATCAGAAGTTTGCGCAATCGCGCGCACACGATCGGAAGGCAAACCATGAAACAACGTCACGGCGCCCCACTGGTGCAAACCCGTTATCGGTGTTGGTGAAGGTGATGGAGACGGCGAAGGCGAGGGTGATGGTGATGCAGCCGGCTGCGCCTCACCTGTTTGTGATGAGCCACTGGGAGGCAACCACCAGAATGCACAAAAGGCACAAAATACACAAAAGGCACAAAATAATTGAAGAACACCTTTTGTGCTTTTTGTGCCTTTTTGTGGCCTCATTTCTTTTTTGAGGCGAGTTCTCGTTTTTGTTCTTCGTTGAAGCGCTTCTGATCTTTTTCTAGCCAGGCTTCGAGATCCTTTGAGGCCTTCTCCAGTTCGTCGCTATTCAGCAGCCCGCGACGGAGTGCTTCAAAAAATGCTCGCGTGCGAATGTTGTACGCGAGTTTCTCGTACGCTTCTTGGTCTGTGCCTTCAGGCAAGGATACGAAGAGTTTTTCATAAAGCGTGGCGAGCCGGCTTTCGACGCCACGGAGGCTCAACGAACACTTGCGCGCGATCGCCCAATTCGAAAGTCCGAGCGCGAGATAGTAAAGTGCTTCAGCTTCGAACTCAGTAAGCAGCGGGCGCTTGAATGAATCCTTGAACGCGGGATCAATCATGTCAGCGCCGTCTTCAAGCACGGCCGCGACAAAACGCAGAAACCGCGACTCCGGATTGTTCTTGTGGATGAAGCCGTAGGCCGGCGGCGGATCGACAGACTTTACAATCTTCCGAATCTCGTTGATGTAGATCTCATGGGGAAACTGCGTCCAGAAGATGATGCGGGCAGTCGGAAAGTCGCGCCAGATGGCTCGTGCGGCCTTAACACCCGAGAGTTTTGGCATCTGGATGTCGAGAATGCAGACGTCTGGTCGTTCATCCAGGGCTAGTTTTACAGTCTCTTCGCCGTCCGCCGCTTCGAAAACGGGAACGTGTGACGGAAACTCCTTTTCGAGAATCTCGCGGAGGTAATGGCGCTGGGCCATGTTATCTTCAGCAATCAGGATTGACATGACCATTGATGATACCGCTTCATATGACAAAAGGTGAACTCATGCGACTTCAAAAAACTTCTGTGTTAGTTCTACTCTTTCTGTTTGTAATCTCAACCGTGGTTCCCACAGTCGCCCAAACGCGGGACGAACGTCTCTGGCAGCGGGCGCTCCAGATCCACCGCCGCGCAATCGTCATCGACACGCATAACGACGTGACCACCCCGATGACGAACGACGATTACGATCTGAGTGGAACTCCGCCAGCGCCGTATCGCACGAGCATTGAACGCATGAAGAAGGGCGGGCTGACGGCGGAATTTTTCTCGCTCTACGTCAAACCCTGGTACGTCGAGCACGGCGGCTCGGCGCGACGCACCCTGGACATGATCGACTCTGTTTACCGTGCCGTCGAACGCCATCCGAGAGATCTGATGATCGCGACTACAGTCGCCGACATCCGGCGCGCCAAGAGGCAAGGGAAGATCGCGGCATTGATGGGCATCGAGGGCGGACACGCGATCGAAGACTCGCTCGCGACGTTGCGCGAGTTCCACCGGCTTGGTGTCCGTTACATGACGCTGACCTGGAACAACACTAACAACTGGGCCGATGCCGGACGTGGTGAGAAGAAACATAACGGTCTCAGCGACTTTGGCAAGGAAGTCGTGCGTGAAATGAATCGACTGGGAATGCTTGTCGACGTTTCGCACGTGTCAGATGAGACGATGAGCGATGCGCTCGACGTGTCGAAAGCGCCGATCATCGCTTCCCACTCGTCGGCACGCGCTCTCAGCAACGTCCCGCGAAATATTCCCGACGATCTTCTCCGCCGGATCGCGAAGAATGGCGGCGTGGTCCAGGTCAATTTCTACAGTGTGTTTGTCGACACTGCCACCGTCTCACCACAGAGCGCGGAACGCGATCGACGAATCAAAGCGCAGCAGGATGCGATTGATGAGAAGTACAAAGACGATCCGGAACGGCGTGCGGAAGAGAGTGACAAGCTCGAAGCTGCGAATCCGTTACCGCCGCTTCCGATCTCGAAGTTGATCGATCACATCGATCACATCGTAAAGATCGCCGGCATCGATCACGTCGGCATCGGCGCTGATTTTGATGGGGCGAACGATATGCCCGAAGGCGCACAGGACGTTTCGATGTTGCCAAACATTACATACGAACTACTGAAGCGTGGTTACAGCGAACGAGATATCAGGAAGATTCTTGGTGAGAATTTGTTGCGAGTGATGGCGGAAGCTGAGCGCGTAGCACGTAGTTCCAGCCAGACTATTAGTGGAGACGGTAATCTTCACAGGATTACAAGATGAACCGGATTAGCAGGATTATCTTGTAAATTCTGTTCATCCTG
>Ga0207647_10002125_pt1 | contig 15144 bp, 17 predicted proteins | sample KBSCornC2_FD_184295 | JGI IMG/M metagenome (GOLD analysis project Ga0207647, IMG submission 184295) | Corn rhizosphere microbial communities from Kellogg Biological Station, Michigan, USA - C2 (SPAdes) (version 2) | ecosystem: Host-associated > Plants > Roots > Rhizosphere ...
CCGCCCTATGCGAGATCAAGCCGGTACACGTCGCTGGCGGTTTTCGAGAACAGGGCGGTCTTCTCGGTTTCGCTATAGGAAGCGGTGATCCGCTTGAACGTATTGAAGATCACCTGGTAGCTGCACTGGCCCTTGTCCGGCGAAAAGTTGCTCTCGAACATGGCCCGTGACGTGCCAAAAGCTTCGATGCAGGTCTCGATATAGGGCCCCCACGCCTTGGCTGCTTCTTCCGAAGACGGAGGCGTCTCGCGCAAGTGAAAGTCGTAGCCCAGATGGGTCAAGGCAAGGCCGCCGAGTTTGACCACCACGTTCTGGCATTTGGCAATTTCCTGGATCGAGGCTTTCCAGGTTTTGAAGCTTTCCTCGCGATTGGAATAGGCGCGAACGCAGAGCGGTCCGCCACAATGATCAAGCACGATCTTCGTCTCAGGAAAGGCGCGGGCCAGATCGGTCAATTGGCCGATCTGCGGTTGCAGAACAAAGGTATCGTAAGTCAGTCCGAGAGGCGCCAGACAGGCAAATCCCTTGCGGAAGGCGGGGTTGACCATCTGGTCCTTCGGGTGAGTGAGCGCAGTGCCCAGAATCTCGACATCGGCGTCCCACGCCAATACATGGCGGATGCCGCGGAAGCGTCCATTGCCGGCGGCGATTTCCGCCTCTAGCACCGGCCGAACGTCTTCGCCTAACAAGAGATTGGCATGGCCGACGATACCGGCGCAGATTGCCGCCGGGCCAAAGATGCCGCTTGCGCCAATCGCCGCTACGCCATTGGCGAACTCGACCTCGCCCACAGGACGAAAAGCTTCCGGCCCCCGCGCGCGATACATGGCCCCGCATTCCACATAGACGGTGGCGATCACATTGTGGCCGCCAGCGGCGATGTCTTCGGCCAGATCCTGGACCATGTAACGGAAGCCATCCCGCTTCTGAGAGAGATGATGATGGGCATCGATAATGGGACGAGCCGGATCGAGGGTCTCTTCCTGATGCAAGTCGAGCCAATCGGGTCGGGGCAGGGAAAAGAGTCGGTTGGCGGGCGTGGTAGCTGGGCTCGTTGTCATTGGCCATTTCTCCCAGATTTCTTATTGGGAGAAGTATTGCGAAAATGGAGGTCTTGGCAAAGCCCCGCAGATGCAAGGCTGATCCACGATCAGAACTCGCAGGGCAATGCGTGCCCGGGGTCTCGAACGGGCCGCGGACTGATCCTCCGGACTAAAGTAAGCTCGCCGAGCGTCATCGCGCCCGTCGGAGCGGCCAGCATCTGAAACGACAAAGCGAGGCTGAAGTGGCCGGCCATCCGATCGAGATCATCGCTTCGGCAAAGCGGCAACCCGGGAGAGGTCTGCCGACGAAACTGGCTGCGCTTGGCTTCCGCTTGGCGTAATTTCACAACAGGATGGCAGGTCGTCGCCGATGCGCTGGGCAACGGTGTATACACCGATGCCACCCACCAAGGAGGTTCGCTTGTCCGATCTTTTCTGCGTCAGAGAAAAAGTCATCTGGATCACTGGGGCTTCGTCCGGGATGGGTTTGCACCTGTCAAGCCTGATGCTTGAGCAAGGCGCGTCCGTGATTGCGAGTTCGCGCACGGGAAGCCGCTCGGGCGTGTTGGCCGAGCTCGTCACGAAGCACGCGGGACGTCTGGAGATCATCGATATGGATTTGGAGAGCCGCGCCTCGATCCATGAAGCAACTGAGCGCGTGCAGGGTTTATTTGGGCATGTCGATGTCCTGATCAACAACGCGGGCGTCGCACTGGAAAGCCTCGTCGCCGAAACGACCGACGACGACTGGGACCGAGTGATCGCAATCAATCTGGGCGGGCCTTTCCAGGTGACGAGGGCCATATCTGGTTTGATCCGCGACGGCGGCAGCATTATCAACATCTCATCCACTGCGGCGCATCGCTCCATACGCGGCCTGGCCGCTTACGGCGCATCGAAAGCGGCGCTGGAGCAGTTCGGCAATGTGCTCGCGCTGGAGCTTGCCCCTCGAGGCATTCGCGTGAATACCGTGGCTCCCGGCTCGATCAGGACACCGATGAATTCGGACTACCTCGACAGCGATGAATCGAACAAGTTGCGCAAGCGGATCCCGCTTCGCCGGTTCGGGTCACCGGACGACCTCGATGGAGCGATCCTGCTCCTCGCCTCCGAACAGTCGTCATTCATCACCGGCGCCTGCATCCGCATCGACGGCGGGTTTTGTCTTTGAGGTTAGGCCCGGCGAAACTGCCGGCAGTTCTTCGCTGAGGAATCGAGTACCGCGGCGCAGAACGCGTCATTGTTGTCCGATCAGATCATGTGGCCCGCCGGGGACCTCGGCGTAGCGCGCCCCAGAGCAAAGCTTTAGAAACGCATCCGCACCCTCGCGGCTGAGCAGTTTAAACGTGCTCCGCGCTCCATGCGAGGCGCGATGTCGACGAGCAGAGAGCAGTTGCCTTCACTTTCCCGCTCACCGACCGCCACAAGGCTTGTGAGAATACGGGGCTGGCATGGTCGTTCAGGACCGGGTACCTGGCATCGAGCCGGCCCACTCCCGGATGACGTTGCGACCAATGATGAGTTTCTGGACTTCGCTCGCGCCTTCGAAGATCCGCGCGGGGCGGATATCGCGGAAGAGGCGCTCGACGGTCACGCCCCTCGTGAGGCCCATCGCGCCCATCAGCTGCATTGCCGCATCGATCACGGCGAATGCCCTTTCGCTCGCATGGCACTTCGCCATCGAAGCCTCAGTGGTGATGCGGCTTCCCTGCGTGTCCTTCAGCCACGCTGCGTGATAGACGAGCAAGGTCGCAGCCTCCAGGTCCATCTTCATCTCGCCGATGCGCGATTGCACGCCGTCCAGCTCCCCCATCGGCGCGCCGAACAGCGAGCGTCGGGCGACGAAGGACAGGGCCTCATCGAATGCGCGACGGGCCAATCCGAGCGCGAATGCGCCGACCGATGTGCGGAAGACATCCAGCGTCGACATCGCGATCTTGAAGCCCTCGCCCGGCCCGCCGAGCATCGCACCCGAATCCACTCGGCAATCCTTGAATTCGAGCGTGGCGAGCGCGTGTGGCGCCATCGTGTTGATCTGGGCGGACACGTGCAAGCCGGGGTTGTCCGCATCGACAATGAACGCGGACAGGCCCTTGGAGCCCGCACCTTCCCCGGTGCGCGCAACGACGATGTACTGGGACGCGGCGCCGCCATTGGAAATCCAGGTCTTCGTCCCGTTGATGACGAACCCGTCCCCCTCGCGCGCCGCCGAGGTCCGGGTGGACGCGACATCGGACCCGCCGGTCGGCTCCGAAAGTGCCAGTGCAGCGACCCGGCTGCCGTCGCGGTTTCCGCCGAGGTATTTGTGCTTCTGCTGAGCGGTGCCGAAGTGCCAAACCGGAAGCGTACCGATGCCCTGCATGGCGAAAGCCACATCGGCCAGCGCGGAGTAGTAGCCGAGCTGGTCCCGAATGAGGCAGATCGTCCTCACGTCCGGCAGCGCCGTGTCTTCTTCGCGGGCGACTACATGGCGCAACAGACCCGCGCGTCCCATGCTCGAGACGAGCGAGGATGCGATGGCCGCGAAATCACCGCTCTCAACCGGCGTGTGGATTCCGGGCTCCGAGGCGATCCATTGCCGCACTTCGTCGTTGACCCTCTGGTGCCTCTCGTCGAAGAAGGGCATGCGCGGCAGCCGCCACGCCACGGCCGGTTCAGATGACGAGGGGCTGGTCTGCATGGAATCCGGCAATCTCGTATCCCCTCTTAAAGTCGACCATGTGCCTGTGCATCTGGTGCTGGGCTTCGTTCTCGTCGCGGCGTTTGATCGCCGAGAAGATCGCGGTATGGATGTCGATGATCCGGCCGAAGGTCATGAGCTTCGGCAACATCGCCGCGCTCGAACGTTCCACGAGGACCGAAAACGAATCCCGCGCCAGCAGCAGGGCCCGGTTGCCGGCAGCCTTGCCCACGAGATCGTGGAATTCGACATCCAGCTGGATGAACTCGTCGAAGCTTCCGATGCTACGGGCCATCCTGGAGACGTTGTCCTCGAGTTGCTGCACCAGTTCAGGGGTTGCACGGCGCGCGGCCAAGCCCGCGGTCGCGGGCTCGACCGCCAGCAACGCTTCCCAAAGTTCCGAGAACGTCACATCGTGCATCAGCAATGCGCGGGTGGCCTGTGACGCAATGCTCCCCAGCGCCGGTCGTGATACCGCCAGCCGCTTTGGCGATGGCCGGTCCACCAAACCGCTTTGCTCGAGCAGGCGGATGCCTTCGCGAACCGTGGCACGTGTCACGCCGAAGCGGTCCGCCATATCGGTTTCGTTGGGGAGCACGGCGCCGGGCTTCAGTTCGCCGGTTCGGATCAGGTTTTCAAGCGCGTCGGATACCTTGCGGTAGGCGGGAACTTGTTCGAGTCGTTCAACGGGGAGGTCCATGAATTCCCTTCGTCGGATGGTATTACAGTCAATCAAGTTTTGCGCGCGTCATACGCAGCATAAGCCTTTTCGTGCCCCGGGCCAGCAACTCATTGCGCCAGTGGGCGGGTGGTTCGGCAAGTTCGATTGTTGCGAACGCTGATAGCAATTCTTCCAAGGCCACGCGCATCTCCAGCCGGGCCAAGGGCGCGCCTACACAGGTGTGCATACCCTGACTGAACTGGATGTGTGGGCAACCGCGACGCTCAGTCAAGTTGAGCTTCTCTGGCGAGTCGAATTTGGTTTCGTCCCGGTTGGCCGATTGCAGGGCGATGAAGATCCGGTCGCCCTTGCGTATGGTCTGTCCGCCCGCGTCGACATCGTCGATCGCCACCCGGGTGATGAAAGGGGAAGGACCGTCGAACCGAAGCAACTCCTCGACAGCCAAGCCGATCCTGTCCGGATTCCTGCGCAGGTCTTCGAGCATGCCGGGGTGCTGGCACAGCACGCGGACGGCGTTGGCGATCCCGTTTGCCGTGGTCTCATGACCGCCGAAAACGATCAGGACCAGGGATGAAACGATCTCGTCGTCGGTCATGCCGCCAGGTTCGCCCTGAGAGTCGATAAGCGCATCGACGAGGTCCTTCTCGTCCCTCGGGTTGGCCTTCCGGTCGGCGACCTGAGCCGCGAAGTAATCCCGCATGAGAAGGAGCGATTCGAGCGAAACGTCATAGCGTTCGGGATCCGGGGAGCCGAGGATGAATTTGGTCACCGCCATGGACCAGTCGCCAACCTTCTCGGCGTCCTGGCGCGGGATGCCGAAGAGGTCGCACACCATGGCAGCCGGCAGCCGGTAGGCGAACGCTTCCATAAATTCCACGGGTTCGCCGTCGGGGAGCTCGCCGACCAATGTCTTGGTCATCTCGCGCACCTTGGGCTCGAGGATCCGCATGTTTCGCGGCATGAAGCCACGCTGGATGATCTTACGAAGGCGAGTGTGATTCGGCGGGTCATTGAACACGACCCAGTCCTTCAGTATGGACTGCATTGCCTCGACCTTGGCACGCGTGTCAGGCGGCATCCCGGCCACAGCGGGCGCCACCTTCTGAACGGAAACTCTCGGATGGGACAAAAGGAACCGGACGGCGTCGTAACTGGACACGATCCAGCCCCGGTAGCGGTCGCTCCACGTCACGCCTCCCGCTTTCCGGAATTCCTCGAACACGGGGAAAGGGTCGCGCAGGACCTCGGGTGAGGCGAAGCTGATGTCTTTGAGTTCGGGCACGGGTGTCCTCCTAGCCGGCGCGCGCGATCAGGCCGCCGTCCACAGCCAGTTCAGCACCATTGATGTATGAAGCTGCATCGGACGACAGGAAGAGGGCTGCCGCGGCGACTTCCTCCGCCTTCCCGAGCCGCTTCGCCGGGATGCCGCTGTTGTATTTCTCGTAGACGGCGCCGATGTCCTTGCCCGCCTGCGCGATCGCGTTGCGTGCCAGCGGGGTGTCGAGCATGCCGAGGAGAAGCACGTTCGAGCGGATTCCTTTTGCCGCGTACTGCACCGCGATGTGGCGCGAGAGCGCCGCCAGCGCCGCCTTGCTCGTGTCGTAGAGCGGGGAGGAAATGCCCAGGTGCCGCACACTCGAGACGGACGACACGAACGTGAAGACGCCACGCTGACGCGATTCCATCGAAGGCAGGATGTGCCGGGCGATGGACATTGCAGGAAAGACGTTGATGGCAAAAACGCGCTCGTACTCCTCGCGAGCGATGGAAGGCAGCTTGCCGAAGTGCGGAATGCCGACGTTGAACACCAGCACATCGACATGGCCGTGCCGCTTGAAGACGTCCTCGATGGCGCGAAGTGTACTGGCTTCGTCGGCGACATCTGCCACGTGCGACGTGCAGTTGCCCCCTCCGGCGGTGATCGCGGCCGCACACGCTGCGAGGACATCGTCCGACTTGTCGAGCAAGGCGACTGACGCTCCCGCCGCAGAAAGTGCCAGCGCGATGGCCCTGCCATTGCTCGCGACATCGCCGGGTGCGCCTGCTCCGACGAGCAGCGCGACCTGCCCTCCCAGATCGATATTCAAATCATTTCTCCTTCAATTGGACCCAAACGCGGCCGCCTGCGACCTTGCAGGGGAAAACCGGGAGCGGCTGGTCGGCTGGTCCGTAGTGGACAGCGCCCGTTTTCAGATCGAAGACCGCGCCGTGCAGCGGGCATTCGATCGTTCCGAGTTCGGCAAGACCATCGACCAGTTCCGCATGTTCGTGGGTGCAATGAGCGGCGCACGCGTAGTGTTCGCCATCCGCCTGGATCAGGAGGATCCTTCTTCCCGCGACATCCACCTGCATCCGGCCGGTGGCTTCCAGGCCGGTCGCGTCGGCGACGCAGGACCAGTCGTCGTTCACGGCGGTCATGAGGCCACACGGCTGAAGGCGATCTCGCTGCAACGCTTGCGCAGCGCTATCCGATCCTGCTTGCCCACAGCGTTGCGAGGGAGCGCATCCATCAGGGCGAAAAACTCGGGAATCTTGAACTTGGTGATGCCGACCTGCGTGAGGTGTTCGAGCATGACGCCCGCATCGAAGGACGCGCCCTGCCGCGGCACCACGCACACGGCCAGCCGTTCACCGAGGCGGTCATCCGGTAGTCCGATCGCCAGGACCTCCGCGACCGCTTCGTGCTGCAGCAGGATGTTCTCGACTTCCTCGGCGTGGATGTTCAGCCCGCCGCGGATGATGACGTTCTTGAGGCGGCCCGTGAGGTGCAGGGTGCCATCGGCATCCTGCCTTCCAAGGTCACCCGTGCGAAACCAGGTACCCTTGAAAGCCGCGTTGGTTTGGTGCTGGTCGGCGTAGTAGCCGCCGAATAGGAAGGCACCCCGGATGAGGATCTCGCCGACCCCGTCAGCGTTGCGGCCCTCGGTGTCGATGCAAACCTCCTGTCCGGGTATGGGCCGGCCGCAGGTCGTGAGCTGTTCGGGCGGATCGTCCAGGCGAGTGATGGTCGAAAACCCGTCCTCACTCGCTCCGTATCCCGTGATCGGGCTGCAATTGGGCCACTGCGTCCGGATCTGCCTGACCAGTTCGGGGGGTACGGGCGCGCCTGATAGCATCATGAGCCGCACCGACTCACATCGCAGGCCCAACTCGTTCGCCGCAGCAAGCACGGCGAAGGCCTGCATCGGGATTAGGAACAGGGCCGTGACATGCTCGGCTGCCGCGGCCCTGACGATGGCATACGGATCGTATTCGCGAAGGATCACGAGCTTGCTGCCGGCCGCCAGCGACTGCAGCAGGCCGAACATGAGCGCTCCCCTGTGCGTCATCGGGAAGCAAACCAGGAATGCGTCCTTCTCGCCGACGTCCAGCAGTCGGTTGAGCGTCCTCGCTTCATTGAACTGCGTATTCTGGATGTGGGAGTAGAGCTTCGGTTCGCCGGTGGACCCGGAGGTTGAGCCGAGCAAGAATAACGCATCGGGATCGGGTGCGGCGAAGCCGGGCACAGGACCTCCGCGCGTAGCGCCGTGCACGCCGAGCCATTCTTCGTCGTCGAGGTCGACGGCAATGGGAAACACGCCGCCTCCGCTTTGCTCCGCGACACGATGGGCGAGGGCGGGATAGTCCTTCTTGTTGAACTGTCGCGGAAAGATGTGCAACTTGGGCCGGCCGACACGGAATATGCGCCGCAGGTCATACTCGTCGTACGAAGGATTGAGCGCCAGGTAAACCGCGCCGATCCGCAGCAGGGCCAGAATCGTGACGGCCAGGTGCAGCGAGTTTGGCAACTGCACTGCGACCACATCGCCAGCGCCCACACCCGCTTCATGAAGCCGAACGGCAACCGCGTCTATGCCCTTGAGCAACTGCGAGTAGTCAAGCCGCTTGCTGCCTTCGACCAGCGCGTCGCGTTTGGGATGGACAGCGGCATGACGGGCGATCGCGTCGAGCAGCGTGTCGGAAGTCCAGAAGCCCTCCGAATACCAACGCCGATAGGTCTCCCGGTCGTAGAAATTCATGAATCGCATGTTCGATTGCAGCGGTGCGCGTTGATCGGTGTTCACAAGGCCCCAACTCCGGATCCATCTTTCCCTTCAGATGGTATGACAATAAAACAGTAGCACAGTTTTTTTTATTAGGGTAAACACACCTGCGACGTCAAGATTGGCATCGACTATTGCTGGACTGTCATACGATCTAACTCCCGCATGAGCATTCGTGATCAGACAGCCGTCGTCGGCATCGGGGCGACGCCTTATTACAAGCGGGGCAAATCCGCGCCTCAAACCATGGTGGAGCTGGTTGGCAAAGCGATCCTCGCGGCGGTCGAGGATGCGGGTCTCAGGATTTCCGACGTCGATGGGTTCTCCTATTTCGGTGGCGGCTTCGACACCGCCGCACTGATGGAGACACTGGGGATTCCAGAAGTGCGGTTCAGCTCCGGCGTGACAGGTACGGGCGGTGGCTCCGCTGGGTCGGTCGGCCTCGCCTCTGCAGCCATCGTTGCGGGGATGGGTTCGACCATCGTCTGCGTGGGCGGGCTGCAGCAGGCGGTCCAGCGGTATGGGACCTTCACGCTCGGCTACGAACCCAGCGCCGAAAACGCGTTCTTCCTCTCAGCCGGCCTTGTCGGGCCTGGCCACAAGTTCGCAATGCTTGCCCGCCGGCACATGCACATTTACGGCACGCGGCGGGAAGCCTTTGCGGAGATAGCGGTCTCGTTGCGCAACAACGCGCTTACGCACCCCGCGGCCATCATGAAGAAGCCGCTTACGAAGGACGACTACTTCAATGCGCCGATGCTGGCCGATCCGCACTGTCTGTTCGACTTCTGCCTTGAAAGTGACGGCGCGATCGCGGCGGTCGTCACGAGCGCGGAGAGAGCGCGCGACCTGCGCCAGCCGCCTGCCTACATCCTAGCCAGCGTGCAGGGCGGCTCGCGGGATTGGGGTCGCTCGCTGTACTGGATGAACATGCCCGACGAGACTTTCGCGTCGTCCGGTCAGGCGTTCATGGCCCGGGAGCTGTATGCGATGGCTGGGATCGGTCCTTCGGATGTTGATGTAGCCCAGATCTACGACCATTTCACGTCGCAGGTCGTTATGCAGCTCGAGGACTTCGGCTTCTGCGGAAAAGGCGAGGGCGGTCCGTTCGTGGAGAGCGGAGCCATCCGCTATGCGACCGGCACGCTTCCCATCAACACGGACGGCGGCCAGCTGTCCTGCGGCTATCTCTGGGGCATGACCCACATTCGTGAGGCGGTCGAACAGATCCGCGGAACCGCAGCCAACCAGGTGGAGGGCGCCAAGGTGGCGCTGGTCACCGGTGGCCCGGCTTCGCTGCCCGTCAGCGCACTGCTCCTGAGGAAATGATCGTGCACACCGCCCTGTCGAAGACACCGCCACCGTCGATGTTCCAGCTGGTGACCGACCAGTGGACGGAGCCGTTCTGGGAGGCTGCGCGGGCACATCGCTTGGTCGCCCCGCGCTGCAGCGCCTGCGGCCTCCATCGATTCCCGCCGACGCCGTTCTGCCCGCGCTGCCAGGCACAGGGGCTGGACTGGGTTACCCTGAGCGGCGTGGGAAAGGTCTATTCCTACACCATCGTCGTGCGCGCCGTCATTCCGGAGATGGAGCCGCATCTGCCCTACGTGCCGGCCGTGATCGAACTTCCGGATGCACAGGGCTGCCGCCTGATCAGCAACATCGTCGACGCGCCGCTCGAGGACATCCGGGTCGGCTGCGAAGTGCATGTCGTATGGGACCACGTTCGCGAAGGCGTTGTGGTTCCCCGCTTCGCCCTCGGAGCGGGTGGATCCTGAAACGCATAATGGAAAGGACAGCATGAACCGTCTGCAAGGGAAGGTGGCCATCATCACGGGTGCGGGCAAGGGCATCGGCCTGGCGTCCGCGCTCCTGTTCGCCAAAGAAGGCGCGCGCATCGTGATCGCAGAAATTGATGAAGCCGCAGGCCGGCGCGCGGAGTCGGAAGTCAGGTCCCACGGAGGCGAAGCCCGCTTCGTCAGAACCGATGTGACGGATGAAGCCAGCGTGATGGCGATGGCCGAATTCGCCGTCTCCACATACGGCAGGATCGACATCCTCTACAACAACGCGGGCCTTTCGACATCGCGCGATGGCCCAGTGACAGAGGCGCCGGCCGAGGAGTTCTGGAGCGCGATCCGGCTGAACCTGTTCGGCACCTGGCTCTGCTCGCGGCACGTCATCCCCCGGATGCAGCAGAACGGCGGGGGCAGTGTCATCAACGCGGCCTCCGTCGTTGCCTTGATCGGCCTTCACCGGGTCGATGCCTACACGGCGGCCAAGGGCGGCGTCGTGGCCCTCACGCGTTCCATGGCCGCGCAGTTCGCGGCATCCGGCATCCGCGTCAATGCGCTCGCCCCGACCACGACCCTGACCGAGCGCGTCGTGGAGCTGAGCAAACAGAGAAAGCCGGGCAACCACGATCGCAACCGCCTCGGGCCCGCGGACCCCCTGGATGTCGCGAACGCAGCGCTTTTCCTGGCCAGCGATGAGTCTCGCAAGGTCACGGGCCACGTGTTGGCCGTCGACAGCGGACTCACCAGCACCTGACCCACTCGTTCAGCAAAACAAACCAACTGAAGGAAAACACACATGACTCGACCCTACGCTCCCCGCGACCAGGCGTTGTTCGACAAGGGGCTTGCCGTCCGCCGCGAGGTGCTTGGCGCGGATTACGTGGAGCGCTCGCTCAACAACGCCACCGATTTCGACATCGAGCTGCAGGAACTCTCCACGCAGTATTGCTGGGGCGACGTGTGGAGCCGCCCGGGGCTGGACAGGCGCACTCGGTCCCTGCTGAACCTCGCGATGATCACTGCGCTCAATCGTCCACAGGAGCTGAAAAACCACGTAATCGGCGCGCTCAACAACGGGGTCACCCGGGACGAGATCAAGGAGGTGTTCCTGCACTGTGCCGTGTATTGCGGCTTGCCGGCGGCGAGCAGTTCCTTCCGCACCGCGGCTGAAGTCTTCGCGGATATGAAGTGATGGCGGTCCCGCCACGACGCAAGGAGCTTTCATGATCTGCCTCGTTGCCCACGTAATCGCTCGTCCCGGCATGCGCTCACGCATCCTCGAGAAATTCCTCGCGAACGTTCCGGCGGTACTTGCCGAGGAGGGCTGCCTGGAATACGCCGCCTTCGTGGACGCGGCCGGTGCCCCTTCGTTCCAGGCGCCTGTGGGCGCCGAAACCTTCGTGGTCGTCGAAAAGTGGGATTCGCTCGAAGCGTTGCGCAAGCACGCCGCCACTCCCCACATGGCCGCTTACGGAGCCGCCACCAAAGACTGGATCGCCTCCAAGGTGATCCACATCCTGCAGCCTGCGGGCTCGTGACGCGCGAGGTGCACGAAAGGAACCCGATGCATCACCAACCTCCGGTTTTCCGGACCAACCCGGCGGGATTTCGCCGGGACGTGCAGCCGCCGCAATCGCCGCTTCCGCGCGGGGCCTGCGATACGCACATGCACGTCGTCGGTCCCTTCGAACGGTACCCGATGGCGGCCGTGCGGGGGCTCGACCCGGGCGAGGCCACGTTGGATGACTACCGCCGCATGATGCGTGTCACAGGGCTTGAGCGCTGTGTTTTCGTGCAGGCAAGCGTTCACGGCAAGGACAACGAAGGTGCGCTGGCCGCCTCGCAGGCGTTGGGGGACTCCGCGCGTGCCATCGTCGTGGTGGATCCCGCCATCGGCTCGGATGCAGTCGCGGCGATGCACGCCCGCGGCGCGCGGGGCATCCGCATGCAGCGCGTGGTCGCGGGCGGCGCGGGGCTCGACGGCATCGAGCGGCTGGCGGCGCGCATCGCGGAATTCGGTTGGCACGTGCAGCTCTATATCGACGCGGAGGAAATTCCCGAGCTGCTGCCGGTGCTCCGTGCCTTGCCGGTGGAGGTCGTCTTCGATCACATGGCCCAGGTGCACGATGACAGCGGCATCGACACCCCGGGATTCAAGGCGCTGCTCGATCTCATGCACGCGGGCCGCGCATGGGTGAAGCTGTCGACGGGCCAGCGGCCGTCGCAACGCGAGCGCCCGTTGCGTTTCATCTCCGAATGCCTGGAGCGCGTGCTGTGGGGTAGCGACTGGCCCCACCTGTGCTGGGAGGGTCCCGTTCCACACGAAGGCAAGCTGCTCGACGACCTGAACGCCTGGGCGGGCGGTGATCAAACGCTTCGCACCATCCTCTGCGACAATCCGGGCAAGCTGTATTTCAAGCCGGCCTGAAGCCGGCACACTTCACCAACTGGGGAAAAGCCAATGATTTCGCTGAAGGGTACCAATGCCATCGTGACCGGAGCGGGCGCGGGCATGGGACTGCAAATGACGCGTGCGCTGCTTGCATCGGGCGCTCGGGTACTGGCCGTCGACCTGGCGATCGGGGCCTTGCAGGCACTCGAAGCATCGAGTGAGGGGGCGCTCGCTAGCGTGGAGTGCGATTTGTGCGCGGCCGATGCGCCGATGGGCATCGATAAAGCCGCGCGCGAACACTTCGGCAGACCCGCGAATGCGCTGGTGAACAACGCCGGCCTCGGCCGCAATGCGTATGCGGCGGATTACCTGCGCTCGGCGCCCCGCAACTGGGAGATCGATGACGCAGTTTGGCAGCGCTTTTTTGCAGTCAACGCTCTCGGCGCGATCCGGCTCACCAACGCGGTCATTCCCGGCATGCTGGAAGAGGGCTGGGGCCGAATCGTAGCGGTAACGACCAGCCTTGACGCGATGCTCAGGTTCGGCTCGGGCCCGTATGGCGCGTCCAAGGCCGCACTCGAAGCGTATGCCGCGAGCCTCGGAGCCGAACTGGAAGCCACCGGCGTCGCTGTCAATGTGCTGTTGCCGGGCGGCCCCGTCGATACCTCCATGGTGCCGGAGACGCGCGGGCTTGATCGAGCAACGCTGCTTCGACCCGATGTCATCGTCGCGCCGCTTCGCTGGCTGCTCTCCAAGGAATCTGATGGTGTGACCCGCCGGCGCTTCCGTGCAAATCTCTGGGACCCGGAAGTGGATGCCGCAACCGCGTCCGAGACCGCGGGGGCTCCCATCGCGTGGAGTTCGCTCGCCGCCGGACAAATGCGCCCCGTGCAACTGACCAGTTAAACTCCCGACTTCAACATCCTGAATTAGACAAACGTCGAGGCTGATGGATCAGGCTCATCACGGAAAACGAGATCGCCAGGCGTTACGCCCGTTTACCCGTCGCCAACGGGTCGTCGCGGGCAGGGTTACGAGTATCGAAAGAAGTATGCTGCGGAAGACTTCAAGGCCTATGAGGAGCTGCTCGCCAAGCGGCACGGCCCGGAAAAGGCCCGCATGATCGAAACCGGTTCGGGCAATTATCTGATCTTTCCGAACCTGATCATCATCGACGGCTGGCACGTGTTCCGCACCTTCTATCCGACCAGCCCGGACTAAATGGAAATCAACGGCTGGGCTGCTGTGCCAAAGGAAGACGGACCGCAACTGCGAAAGGCCCGCATGGAATGGTATCTGGGCTTCCGGGGCCCGGGCGGCTTTGCCACGACGACCGCTTACCCAGCAACCGCGCAGCCGCAGTTTTACTCCCTGCTTCGTCTCAGGAATTCCCTGTTCTCGAAATACATTCCCTGTTGATTTGCATAGGGAATTGCTCCGTAAAGTGGCTGCAGGACAGCGATTTCTAGCCGGCAAACTGGCTGCCAGGACACCAAGATCACCGATTTCCCTGTAAAATTCCCTGTTTGCGGGGAAATCCGCCGGAGACAGGTGCGATCTGGGCTGCATCGGCAGCCACTCATTGCCGATTTCGTAGAATTTCCTCCTTCGTGTGAGGAGTGCCCGCCAATTGCGGGTTTTTTTTCACGCACAAAACGGCCAGAGACAAAAAATCGGATTTTTCAAACCGACAACCTCGCCGGAAGGCGCGTTTTGCAGCTCATCCGACGCGACTTGGGGTCTTCGCCGAACCCACCACTACGCCAATTCCGCGCCCTTGATGTGATTGCGCGGTTGAGGATTCCAGGCACCGGGCGGTGTTTGGATAATCGGACATTTTCTTTTTCTGACCTCGCCGGACTCTTTCCCGTTGCGTGGCCATAAAAAGCATAATAACATACGTTTAATTCGAAAAACGCATAATGCAAAGTGGATAGAGCATGCTGCGTCCTCGTTCGCTAACTGCCTTGGAAGAGCGCGTCGCGCTTGATCTGCTGTGGCTGAACCAGCCAGCCAAACCGTGGACGATTCCGCGCAGTGTTGAGGGCGCGGACGTCCTTGATGTCGCAGTGATTGGCGGCGGCCTATGCGGTCTCGTCACACTCGCAGCGTTAATGAAGGTCGGTGTCAACAATATCCGGGCCTATGATCGCGCGACCGCCGGCCGCGAAGGCCCGTGGGTTACGTTTGCCCGAATGGAAACGTTACGCACTCGCAAGGAAGCGGCGGGGCCGGCGCTTGGGGTGCCCTCGCTGACCTTTCGGGCGTGGTTTGAATCGCAATTTGGCGCTGAAGCCTATGTCGCGATGGGCCTGATCCCGCGCACCATGTGGATGGACTATCTCCTCTGGTATCGCCGTATTCTCGAACTTGATGTCGTCAACGACACCGCGCTTGTCGCGCTGAATCTACGGCCGGATGGACTTTTGGCACTTGATCTTCGGGACAGTGAGGGAGACAAGCGCGTCCTTGCGCGCCGCGTCGTTCTGGCGACGGGGCTCGATGGTT
>Ga0207647_10002128_pt1 | contig 15136 bp, 15 predicted proteins | sample KBSCornC2_FD_184295 | JGI IMG/M metagenome (GOLD analysis project Ga0207647, IMG submission 184295) | Corn rhizosphere microbial communities from Kellogg Biological Station, Michigan, USA - C2 (SPAdes) (version 2) | ecosystem: Host-associated > Plants > Roots > Rhizosphere ...
GTACGGCGACGCCTGCAACTTCGGCACCGGACGCGTCGAGGTCATCAAGCACAAGCTCGCGATCCTCCGGCAGCACTGTGAGGAGGTCGGCCGCGACTACGACGAGATCATCAAGTCGACCAGCCTGAACGTGTTCCCGATCGAGTCCGGCGCCGACCCGGAAATTGCGACAGCCAAGGCCCGCGGGCGGTACAGCCTGGAGGAGTTCCTGGAGATCGGCTCCGGCGGCACGTCCCACGTGCTGGCGGATGTGATCACGACCAAGGAGCTCAGCGAGCACATCGAGCAGCTGGCCGAGGCAGGGGTCGACTACGTGATCTCGTACATCCCCGGCGTCGCATACGACCACGAGCCGCTGCAGCGCTACGCCGAGGACGTCGTACAAGAGTTCAGCTGAACGCAGTCCGCAGGTGCTGGTGGATGCCGTCGTACGCCGTGACCGGTGGGAGCAGGCGCTTCGGGACCTTGGTGACCACGCTGTAGTTGGCGTCGACCACGTTGGCCAGTGGGACCTCACTGACCTGGCTGAGCAGCTGGTACGCGTCCAGCTTGTCCAGTCCGTACAGCTCGCCGAGCCAGCGCACCATGTCGACCTGACCGGCCCGCCACGCGTCCTCGAGCGGCCGGCTGGAGCCGACGACAGACAGGTACTCGTCACTCTCCAGCCGCGGCCAGACCGGCCCGGGCGTCTTGAGCAGGTCCACGATCAGGACGACGTTCATCGCGCCCTCGACCGCGGTGCCGCAGGACTCGCCCTCACCCTGCCGGTAGTGACCGTCACCGACCGAGAACAGCGCACCCTCGACGTTCACGTTCAGGTAGCAGGTGGTTCCGGAGCGCATCTCCGGCGTGTCCATGTTCCCGCCGAAGGTGTCCGGCACCAGCGCCGAGCGGACCTCACCGCCCGCCGGGGCCACCCCGACGGTGCCGAGCATCGGCTCGAGCGGCAGCGCGACCTCCAGATCGCTGCCCTGCGCCTGGAAGCCGACCGTCCGGCGAGCGCTGTCCACCTCGTAGATCCAGGTCCGCTCCGGCAGCGGGTCCTGCAGCGTCGCGGTCCGGTCCGTGCTGGTCAGGCCGCCGAAGAACGGGATCGTCGCGGACGCGCCCCAGCTCCGCGCCGGGGTCAGCTCGACGAAGTGCAGCACGAGTGTGTCGCCCGGCTCGGCGCCCTCGACGTAGAACGGCCCGGTCTGCGGGTTCACGAACGGCATCGTCAGCGAGGCGCTGGCGAGGTCCCTCGTACTGCGGAGGCTGCCCGCGAACGCGTCCTCGGTCCACAGCCGCAGGGCGGTACCGGGCCGCACCCGGCGTACCGGAGGCACCCCGCCGAAGGTCCAGGCGAAGTCGGCGGGCTCAGGTGTGAATTCGACAATGTCCACGTCTGGCAACCTATTGGTGAGGATCAGCGGGTTCTCAGGCGATTCTCACAGAAGCGACCTACTCTCGGTCACGGAACTTCGAGTGGAGCGGGGCAGACGATGCGGGTACTGGTGGTGGACGACGACCGGGCGGTCCGGGACTCGCTGCGCCGTTCGCTGGAGTTCAACGACTTCGAGGTGGTGACCGCGTCCGACGGCGCCGAGGCGCTCGCGGTGATCGGCAACGTCGAGCCGGACGTCGTCGTGATGGACGTGATGATGCCCCGGCTGGACGGGCTGGAGACCACCAAGGCCTTGCGGGCCGCGGGCAACAACGTGCCGATCCTGGTGCTCACCGCGCGGGACGCGGTCGCGGACCGGGTGGACGGCCTGGACGCCGGCGGCGACGACTACCTGACCAAGCCGTTCGCGCTGGAGGAGTTGCTGGCCCGGCTGCGCGCGCTGCTGCGCCGCAGCACCACGCCGGGCGAGGGCGGCCAGCGCGGCGAGGTGTTGCAGTACGCCGATCTCGTGGTCGACGTCGACGCGCACGAGGTGCACCGCGGCGACGTGCCGATCCAGCTCACCCGCACCGAGTTCTCGCTGCTCGAGCTGCTGATCCGCAACCCGCGCCGGGTGCTGGAGCGCGCGGTCATCCTGGACGCGGTCTGGGGCTACGACTTCCCCACCACGGCGAACTCCCTCGAGGTCTACATCGGCTACCTGCGGCGCAAGACCGAGGTCGAGGGCCTGCCCCGCCTGATCCACACCGTCCGCGGTATCGGGTATGTGCTGAGGGACACCCCGCCGTGAGCCAGCAACACCCCGAGGGCTTTCCGTCGTACACCGACCGGCCGCAACCGCAACCCGCACCACCTGTTGCCAAGAGCAATGGAAACCGTGTGGCGGCGACAGCCGCCCGCACCCAGAGCTGGTGGAACGAGACGCTCCACAAGCTGACCCTGCACGCCCGCGTGACGCTGCTCGCGGCCGTCGCGGTCGGCCTGGCGGTGGCGATCGTCAGCGTCGCTGCGTACGTCACGGTGCGTCAGCAGATGTACCAGAACCTGGACGACAGCCTGATCCAGCGCGCCAGCCAGGCCTCCCAGAAGGGCGTCCTGACCAACCTCTACAACCTGCAGAATGCCTCGGCCGACGCATTGGGCCTGAGCGACATCCGGGTCGGCGTCCTGAGCGCCGACGGCCAGAAGTGGGCGCCACGGAACAGTCCGCTCCCGCCGATGGGGCCGGATGAGCTGCAGATCGCCCAGAACCAGGGCAACGAGGCCAGTCTGCGCACTGTCGGCCTCCGCAACGGCGGATCCCACTTCCGGGTGGTTGCCGTGCCGGCCCGCTACTGTCCCGCCAACGCGCCCTGCGACGAGGAGCCCGGCCTGTACCAGCCGGGCGCGCTGGTCGTCGCGCAGTCGCTGGGCGCGATCGACCAGACACTGCACAACCTGGGCATCGTGCTGTGGGCGTTCGGGCTGATCGGCGTCATCGGCGCCGCGCTCGCGGGCAACGCGGTGGCGCGGTCCGGTCTGCGGCCGCTGGCGCGGCTGACGGGCGCGGCGGAGCACGTCGCGCGGACCGAGGACCTGAAACCGATCCCGGTCGCCGGGACGGACGAGATCTCCCGGCTGGCGATGGCGTTCAACGCGATGCTCGGCGCGCTCGCACAGTCCCGCGACCGGCAACGCCGGCTGGTCGGCGACGCGGGCCACGAGCTGCGTACGCCGCTCACCAGCGTCCGGACGAACCTGGATCTGCTCGCGCAGGCCGACAAGCGCGGCGGCCTCCGGCCCGAGGACCGGCAGCAGCTGCTGGACGACGTACGCGCCCAGATGGACGAGCTGACCACATTGATCGGCGACCTGACCGAGCTGGCCCGCGACACACCACAGGTGCGGAACGCGGAGCTGATCGAGCTGTCCAACGTGGTCGAGGACGCGGTCATGAAGGTCCGGCGGCGCGCGCCCGGACTGGAGTGGGACGTCCAGCTCACGCCGTTCCCGGTGTGGGGAGACGAGCGGCTGCTCGGGCGCGCGGTCACGAACCTGCTCGACAACGCCGCGAAGTACAGCGTCCCGGAAGGCGCGGAGCCGAGCAGCGACGGGCGGCCCGTCGGGCATGTCACGGTCCGGCTCGTGGACGGCGTCCTGACGGTCACCGACTCCGGGCCGGGGATCGCCGAGGCGGACCTGCCGCACGTGTTCGACCGGTTCTACCGGTCCAGCGAGGCGCGCGGCCGCCCCGGCTCCGGGCTGGGCCTGGCGATCGTGAAGCACGCGGCCGAGCAGCACGGCGGGATGATCTACGCGCGGAACGTGCCGGGGGCCGGCGCCCAGTTCACGCTGTGGCTGCCGCACGCGGCGACCCAGACCCGATAGGCGACCGCAGCCCGCGGACCGTGGTACCGCGCGAATCCTGGAGTCAGCTGTCCTCGGCCGATGCGCTGAGCTCGGCATTGATCCGCAACGCCTCGGCCAGCTGGTCCTCCAGGATGATGATCCGGCAGGCAGCTTCCAGGGACGTCCCGTTGTCGACCAGTTCGCGCGCCCGCGCGGCCAGGCGGAGCTGATAGCGGGAATAGCGGCGGTGGCCACCCTCCGAGCGCTGCGGGGTGATCAGTTTCGCCTCGTCCAGACTGCGGAGGAATCCAGGTGTGGTGCCGAGCAGCTCGGCGGCCCGCCCCATCGTGTAGGCGGGGAAGTCCTCGTCGTCCAAGTTCGTTGGGGGTGTTTCAGGGGAATCCGGCATCATCTGCTCCGCTTGCTGGCTGGGGTCATCGCACCTCCGCGTCGAGGGCCCCGGTGCCGAAGCACCGGGGCCCTGGGTTGGATTGTCACCATCTACTGACCGTTGGGCCAGCCTCTACTTCCGCGGTCCGCCATGCAGGCCGGACTCCGCTGGGATCGCACTGTGTGTAACCGAGAACCACCTTCCAATCACGATGGGACTGCGGTACCCGCTCGGCGCAACACAGCCGGAGCGGGCGATCCTGATGATGTAATCCGCTCCTCTTCTTCAGTGTTCCGACTTCTACTGCTTCTTACTGCTTTGTACTGCTTTGTACTGCTGATTACCGCTGGTAGTGCTTGAGCGGTCGTCGGCCGCCCGCGTCAGCTTCTCTGTTCTCTCTTGGCAACACCAAAGACTCTAGCCAGTCGATCCCCGAAAGTCTACTTTCGCCAGCACAGATTTTGTCAGCAGTGAGTCAGAACCTCGGCGCCTGTGGGCCCGTCTTCAGAGGATCTTCATGGAGTTCTTCGGTCACTCCGAGCGGATCTTCAGGGCCCTCTCAGGTCCGGCCGCCACAGTATTTGCCATGACCGAGAACCAGCCGCAGCAGCCGCAGAACCAGCCCAGCCAGAACGCACAGGGACCGCAGGGGCCGGAGCGGACGCAGCAGCTGCCGATGTACGGGCAGCATCAGCAGCAGCAGTTCGCGCCGCAGGGCGGGCAGCCGCGGCTGGACTCGGGGCCGCAGGGGCAGCGGCCGGGACAGTACTCCACAGGTGGGAGTGCGTATCCGCAGTTCGGCGCGCCGGGGACGCATCAGGGGGCGTCTCCGGGCCCGAACTGGCCCCTCGGCCCACAGCAGGCCACGGCCACCGCGCCGAAGCCGAAGCGCCGGGCCGGTCTGGCCGTGGTGGCGCTGACCGCGCTGCTGGTCGGCACCGCGAGCGGTGTCGGCGGGGCAGCTGTCTACTCGGCCACCACCGACCACACCGCGAACACCCCATCCGTGACCGCCCCGCTGAACGGCAACCAGGCGGCACCCGCGTCGGCGCCCGACGGCTCCGTGCAGAGCGCTTCCGCGAAGGTCCTGCCGAGCGTGGTGAAGATCGCGGTCGCGACGTCGCAGGGCGCGGCCACCGGGTCCGGCATCGTGATCAGCAAGGACGGCCTGATCGTCACCAACAACCACGTCGTCGCGGGCGCCGGGCAGGGCGCGAACATCAGCGTGATGCTGAACGACGGCCGGACGGTGAACGCCACGGTGAAGGGCACCGACCCGCTCACCGACCTCGCGGTGATCCACGCCGACGCGACCGACCTGACACCGGCCACCCTCGGCCAGAGCGGCAAGCTCGCGGTCGGGCAGGGCGTGGTGGCGATCGGCTCGCCGTTCGGCCTGGAGGCGACCGTGACCAGCGGGATCGTCTCGGCGCTGAACCGGCCGGTGACGTCCGGCGACGAGCAGCAGGACAGCACGACAGTCTTCCCAGCAATCCAGACGGACGCCGCGATCAACCCGGGCAACTCCGGCGGCGCCCTCATCGACCTCGCCGGCCAGGTGGTCGGTATCAACAGCGCGATCAAGACCGCCGGCGGATCGGGACAATCCGAGGGCGGGAACATCGGCCTGGGCTTCGCCATCCCGATCGACCAGGCCAAGCCGATCATCGACGAGCTGGTGGCCAAGGGCAAGGCCACGCATGCGCGGCTCGGTGTGACGGTCGGCGACGCGCAGTCCTCCGACGGGCTCACGAACGGAGCACGCCTCGGCGAGGTTACGTCCGGCGGTGCGGCGGACAAGGCCGGTCTGCAGTCGGGTGATGTGGTGACCGCTGTAGACGGCAAGGCGATCGCGTCAGGGGACGCGTTGGTCGCCGCAGTCCGTTCGCACCGCCCGGGCGATGAAGTGAAACTCTCCATCACCCGCAACGGCAAACCCCAGACCGTCAACGCCACCCTCGGCTCCGACAACGGGAACCCCACCGGCTGACCAACCGTCCAACCAAGACCGGACTGCGCCGCCCACCGAGCGGCGCAGTCCGTTTTACTTGGTCCCGTGGAGATTCATCGGGCTCAGGAGCGGTTCCGGACCGAGGACGGGTGGCTGGAGTCGTGGCACTCGTTCTCGTTCGGGGGGCATTACGATCCGGCGAATGTCGGGTTCGGGTTCCTGGTCGCGCACAATGACGAGACGGTTGCCCCGGGCACGGGGTTCGGGACGCATCCGCATCAGGATCTGGAGATTGTGACCTGGGTGCTGCGGGGGGCGCTGGCGCACCGGGACTCGGAGGGGAACAGCGGGAGCGTGTATCCGGGGCTGGCGCAGCGGATGAGTGCCGGGTCGGGGATTCAGCACTCCGAGTGGAACGACGGCGCCGAGCCGGTGCACTACGTGCAGATGTGGGTTCGGCCGGATCGGTTCGATCTGCCGCCGTCGTACGAGCAGGCGGAGCTCGATCTGACGACCGGTGAGCTGATCCCGGTGGCGTCCGGGCTCGCCAGGCACGCGGGCACCACGGCCATCCGCCTGAACCAGGAGTCGGCGGGGATGTCCGTCGCCCGCCTGGCCCCCGGTGCCGCGATCACCCTCCCCGCAGCGCAGTACCTGCACCTCTTCGTCGCAGCAGGAACGGCGAACCTCGAAGGCGCCGGCGACCTCGCCACGGCAGACGCCGTACGAATCACGCACGCCGACGGCGAACGCGTCACCGCGGGCCCCGCCGGCGCAGAACTGCTGGTGTGGGAGATGCACCAGTCGAGCTGAGCCAGTGCGCAACCTGCGGCGACGAGGCCTCGGTCGTCCGCAGACCGACATAACCGTCAGGACGTACGGCGACGAGGCCGCGACCGCCACGATCCAGCAGCCGATGGACATGGATCGACGTATCGTCCACCTCGACCGTCGGCGCGTCGCGGAGCAGCAGGAGATGCGTACCGGGCTGAGCTGTGAGCGTCTGCAGCCGAGTGCTGCCGTCCGCGACTGCTACGGGCAAATCGGGCAGCCGATCGCCGACCCGCAGAGGGAGCGAGTCGGGTCGGCCGTCGTCGATCGACAGCCGGCTGCTCGGGTAAGCGACGCGGAGCTGCGCGAGGATCCGGAAACCGGCGGCCGTCAGATGCCTCCGGCGCAATACGGCGGGCACCACCAACGGTGCACCGACCGGCAGCAGGAACGTACGGATCAGTGCGGCGATCGGATCCAGACCGGACTCTGCCCAGAAGACGAGGTTCGTCCAGGCGGTCGTGGCACGGGCGACCGGCCGGCGCTCCAACTCGTACGAGTCCAGCAGCGTTTCCGGATCGGTGGCGTACGCGGCCTGGGCCAGCTTCCAGCCGAGGTTGATCGCGTCCTGGATCCCCGTGTTCATCCCCTGTCCACCGGCCGGTGAGTGGACATGCGCGGCATCGCCGGCGAGGAACACCCGATCGTCCCGGTAGCGATCGGCCAGCCGGTGGCGCATCGGCACGATCTCCGACCAGGCAACCCGGCTGACCCGCGTCTGCAGCCGAGCCGCGTCGAACATCTCTTGCACGTACCGCGGCGACATCGGGCCACCACCGACCGGCCTGGTAGCCAGCAGCCGCCACGCCGCCTGATCGCCGTGCGGGAACAGAAAGATCAGACCGGCGCGAGTGGTCGACACATGCGCGGTGTCCGCACCGAGGCCGCCGTCCAGCTCCAGATCGGCCTGCACGATCTCCCGGTCGTAGACTCCGCCGCTCGTCCCGATACCAACCGCCTGGCGAACGGTGCTGTCGGCACCGTCACACCCGACCAGATAGTCACAAGTCGCCTCGCCACGCCCACGCAACTGCACCTGTACGCCGTTCCTCCGCGCCGACCTGAGAGACGCGAGCTCGACCCCCCGCTCGATCGGGACGCCCCGGCTCTCCAGCGCGGTCGCGAGAACCGACTCGACCCGGGCCTGAGGGAGCAGCGTCAGATGCGGGTACGCCGTGTCCGGCACCGCGAGCTCCGCGATCCGCACCGGGAGCACACGCCCTCGCAGGTGGAGCCGTACGGTCGGCGCGCTGTCGGCGTACCTCAGCAGGGAGTCGACAACACCGAGCGGACGCAGGACCTCGAGCGATCGCGCGTGCAGCATCATCGCCCGCGAGGGCCTGGCCGCTTCGGTACGCCGGTCGATCACGCGGACCGAGGCACCCAACGCGTGGGCCTGCAGCGCAAGAGCAAGGCCGGTCGGCCCCGCGCCCACCACCAGGACACGTGTCACCAGGACTCCTGCGGCCGCCACCACTGGTCGGGGGCTGCAGGGCCGTCGACGCAGGTCGGGTCGGCGAGCACGTCGTCGCGCCGGAGGCCTGGCAGCACGCGGTGGTGGATCGAGTCGAGTTCGGAGACGAGGGCGAGCGGCCACCAGAGGGCGCGGACGTACGCGTCGGCCTGGTCGGGGCCGTCCCAGTCGTACAGGCCGCGGTACACGCCGGACTCGTCCGCCGCGAACCAGAGCTTCGACACGAACCCCGGGAAACCGGCGAACAACGGGGTGTTCAGCCAGCTCTCGGCGCGGAACAGCCGGTGTCCGACTCCTCTGACGCGCCGCAGCCGGAACTGGACGATCAACACACACGGGTTCAGCGGCGCCGCCGGCAGCTCCATCACCGTCTCGCGGTAGATGCGCGCCGTCGACCCGTCGGCGAACCGCACCCGCCGCCCGACCTGCCGCCGCGGGAAGCGGATGCGTCTGCGGGCAAGCTGTACGGCGGTCCGCCCCGCGCAGGCCGCCAACCGCGGCAGGGCCACGCCCAATCGCAAATGCTCCACGTCACCACCGTCGCGCGGCGGCGGTCGCCCTGTTACGACACAAGGTCCCGACCGGCCGGGACCTTCGTACTAGTCGGTTTGTTCGCTCATGGTCCAGACATGCCGCAGGGACTGGCCGGCGACGCCTTCGGGATTCTGGGCGAAGCCTTCGACGAACTGGCTCATGTGCTGCTGCCAGCGCTGGTCGACCGGGTCGTCCTTGAGCTGCGCGACGGCTGCCTCGAAATCGTCGGAGACGACCAGGTGGAACAGGTCGCGGCCACTGCGCCAGATCGACCAGTCGCTGATCCCGGCGGCGCGCATCACCGTGATCAGTTCCGGCCAGACGCGGGCGTGCTCGATCTCGTAGGCCTCTTCGGTACCGGGAAGCAGGCGGCTGTGCAGAGCAAGGCGGGTCACAAAGGAGCAGAATACGCTCGGTACGGCGACCGTGGAACGCGGTTCCAGAATCCGGCCGGGCCGATACGCACAGCGTCTTGGTCGCGATTCGCCCGCCGTCTGGCGCCAACTCCCGAGCGGGTGCGCGCGTCGTAGTTGGGTGAGTTGAGTAGTTTCGCCCTCGTGGCCAGGAGCCACACGCCGAAGACTGTGCCCGGTGTCCATCCGTCGTCGTGCGAGAGTTGGGAACGTGAAGCGAACCACTGCCATCGTCTGCCTGAGTAGTCTGCTGATCACCGCTGGTTGTTCGGACAGCAAGTCCGGCGGCGGGAAGTCCGGGAGCGACGAGCAGCAGGCGTCCGGCGCGGTCATCAAGCAGTTCGCCGACGCCTGGGTGAAGGCCTGGGCCCCGGACGGCAAGCCGGACGCGGCCGGTGCGCTCACCGACAACCCGACGGTGTTCGGCAAGCGGCTCGACGACGTCGACACCGCGCTGGTCGCGAGCACCGTCACGGTCACCCCGCAGGGCGACCCGAAGTGCACCGACGGCACGAGCTGCACCCAGGAGCTCGCCGTCGAGGCGCAGCTGCGCGGGATCGGCGCGATGAAGTGGACCAGTACGGCGACCGCGGTGAAGACCGGCGACGCGTGGAAGATCAAGGCGTCGGGCGACACGATCTACCCCGGGCTGGGCGACAGCAACTATCTGAAGCGGGTCCGCGCGCTGCCGGCCCGGGCCTCGATCCAGGACCGCAACGGCGTCGCCCTGACCGCGAACCGGCCGGTCGTGATCGTCGGTGTCGCGTCGGGCGCCAAGGCGACGGCAGCGACGTACGCCGCGTTCACGAAGTACCTGGACGTGGACGGCGCGAAGCTCGCCGCGCGGGCGAAGGCGGCGCCGGCCGGGCAGTTCGTCGACGCGATCACGATCCGCGCCGAGGAGTGGGAGGCGCTGCGGCCGACGATGAGCAAGCTGCCCGGCGTGCTCACCATGGGCGGTACGCAGTCGCTGCCGCCGACCGCGACGTTCGCCCGCTCGATCATCGGCACCATGAAGACGGCGAACGAGGACACGCTGAAGAACGCCGGGCCGACCGCGTCGGCGCAGGACCAGGTCGGCACCACCGGCCTGCAGTACGCGTTCCAGCAGCAGCTCGCCGGGACGCCGGGCGGCACGGTCGCGCTGCGGGACGGCAAGACCAAGCTGACGATCAAGACCGTCTTCACCCAGAAGGGCACCGCCGGCAAGCCGGTCAAGACCACGCTGGACACGAACATGCAGAAGGCCGCCGAGGCCGCGCTGGCGACCAGCAAGCTGCCCGCGTCGCTGGTCGCGGTCCAGGCCTCGACCGGCCAGATCCTGGCCGCGGCGAACGGCCCGCAGGTGGCGAGCTACAACCGCGCCTTCCAGGGCCGGTACGCGCCGGGCTCGACGTTCAAGATCGTCACCTCGGCGGCCTTGCTCGGTAGCGGTGAGACCGCGGCGACGCCGTTGCCGTGCACGGACACGATCAACGTGTTCGGCAAGACGTTCAAGAACTACGATGCGCTCGCGGCGTACGGCAACGGCACGATGCAGACGGCGTTCAACAAGTCCTGCAACACCGCGTTCATCTCGCAGCACGCCCGGCTGCCGAAGGACGGGATGACGAAGGCCGCGGCGATGTTCGGTATCGGGCGGGACCTGAACCTGTCGCTCTCGGCGTACGGCGGCCAGGTCCCGGCGCCGAAGGACGACGTCGAGGAGGCCGCGTCGATGATCGGCCAGGGCACGGTCACCGCCAGCCCGCTGGCGATCGCGCTGGTCGCCGCCACGGTCGATCACGGTACGGCGATGAAGCCGGTGCTCGTGCCGGGCAAGGACGCGGCCGGCGCGGCCGCCTCTCCGTTGCCAGCAGCAACTGTTGCGGCGCTGCGGACGTTCATGCGGACCACGGTCACCGGCGGTACCGCCAGCGTGCTCGCCGGGAACGGCGCAGTCGCCGCCAAGACCGGCACGGCCGAGGTCGTGGTGAAGGGCAAGGTCACCACCAACGCCTGGATGGCGGGCTACCGCGGCGACGTCGCGTTCGCGGTGATCGTGGAGGGCGGCGAGTCCGGCTCACACACCGCCGGGCCGATCCTGAAGACGTTCCTGTCGAGCTTCAAGTAGGGCCTGGCCGGTGCTGGGTAGGAAGTTGCTGAGAGTTGGCTGAGAGCGCGGCCTGACGGGGATTTCGTCACTTACCGTTGCCGGATGGAAAGCCTGATCTGTCCCAAGTGCCGGGGCGCGATGCGGACGTACGAGCGCAGCGGCATCACCGTCGACCAGTGCGGTGAGTGCCGCGGCATCTTCCTCGACCGGGGTGAGCTCGAGCACCTGGTGGACGCCGAGCTCCGGTTCAACGCACCGCAGGAGCCGCGGCGCGAGGAGAAGCGCCACGAGGAGCAGCGGTACGACGAGAAGCGCCGGTACGACGACCGCCGCCCGGACGAGCGGCGGTACGACGAGCGGCGCTACGACAACGACGACCGGCGCTACGACCCGCGGTACGGGAACCAGCACCAGCACAAGAAAAAGAAGAAGTCGTTCCTCGAAGAGCTCTTCGACTGAGAGGGATTACCGACGGCCGACGACGGTGCCCTGGGCGATCGCGCACAGGGTGCCGTCGCCGTTCTCGTCGAGGGTGACGAGCTCGCAGGTACACGCGGCTTGCCGGCTGCCCGCGTGCACGACCCGGGCCTCGGCCCGCAGTACGACGCCCTGCGCCGGGCGGAGGTAGCTGATCGTGAAGCCACCGGTCAGCACGTCCGGGCCGAGCGCGGATCCGCCGGCGAAGGTGATCGCGTTGTCGGCCGCATAGCTGAGCACACCTCCGTGCAGGAACCCGTTCTGCTGGCGGAGATCGTCACGGATCGTGAGCTCGAGGGTCGCCGCACTGCCGCCGAACGCGGTGAGCCGCGTCCCCAGCAGCACGCTGAACGGCTGCGCGGCAAGTACCTTCTCGGCAAGCTCGAAAGTCAGCTCCATGCGTTCAAGCTAATCCGGTTAGGGTCAGCACGTGACGACATCTCCGGTGCTCCTGCGCCCAATCACCGACGACGAGTACCCGAGCTGGATGGAGCGCGCCGCGGCGTCGTTCGCGGCCGGCGTCGGACCGGCCCGCGGGCTGACGCCGGACGAGGCGCTCGCCGTCGCGTACGAGCAGACCGAGCAGCTGCTGCCCGAAGGTCCGGCCACCGATCAGCAACTGATCTGGATCGCCGTCGCCGGCGACGAGCCGGTCGGCAGTCTGTGGATCAGCACCAAGGCGAAGGTGCCGTTCATCTACGGCATCGAGGTGGACCACGCGCACCGCGGCAAGGGGTACGGCCGGGCCATCATGCTCGCCGCCGAGGAGGAGTGCCGCCGGCTGGGGTACACGCAACTGGACCTGAACGTCTTCGGTGACAACACCACCGCGATCGCTCTGTACGACTCGCTCGGCTACGCGGTCATCTCGCAGCAGATGCGCAAGGACCTCTGAAAAAGCCGCTGGACGGCGCTTTCCGGGACGGCTTACCGTGGTCGGTGGCAGCCGCACGTCGGAAGGACCCACAGGGAGCGATGTCGACACCTCGTCGAGATAACGGTTGATTTGACGTCAGCCCGCGCGATCGCACCGGATCGCGGAGCCGGGACGGACCACGGAGTCCACCCGGCAGATCTCACCTGGCGAAGTGATCGTCCTGCGCTCTGCGCGTTTGCGCGTTGACGCTGCCCGGTCCGTCATCAACCGACTCCTGTGGAAAGCGGTGCACTCCGTGACGCCTGTTATCGCGGCACACGATCTGACCAAGACCTACACCTTTCATCAGCAGCGCGCCGGGCTCGGCGGTGCGCTGAAGAGCCTGGTGAAACGCAAGTACGAGACCCGGCTCGCCGTCGACCGGGTGACCTTCTCCATCGGACAGGGCGAGGTCGTCGGCCTGCTCGGCCCGAACGGCGCCGGCAAGACGACCACGCTGAAGATGCTGTCCGGCCTGCTGTACACGACCTCCGGCGACCTGCAGGTGCTCGGTCACGCGCCGTCGGACCGCAAGCACGACTACCTGCGCCGGATCGCTCTTGTGATGGGCCAGAAGACCATGCTGTGGTGGGACGTCCCGGCGATGGAGAGCTTGCTGCTGCACAAGGACATGTACGGCCTGTCCACCGCCGAGTTCGACCGCAACGTCGCGGAGCTCGCCGAGCTGCTCGAGGTCGAGCACCTGCTGAACGTGCAGGTCCGCAAGACCTCGCTGGGCGAACGCATGAAGCTGGAGCTGATGGCCGCGCTCGTCCACGGGCCGGAGATCCTGTTCCTGGACGAGCCGACGATCGGCCTGGACGTGGTCGCGAAGGCCCGGGTCCGCTCGTTCCTCGCCGACGTGAACCGCGTCCGCGGTACGACGATCCTGATCACCAGCCACGACATGGACGACATCGAGGCGCTCTGTTCGCGGGTGATGATCATCGACCACGGCCGGCTGCAGTTCGACGGCGGACTCGACGAGCTGGTTCGTACGGCGCGTCCGCGCAAGCTCGTCCGGGCGACGTACGCGACGACCGTCGACGCCGTGCGGCTGAGCGGGCTGGACGGCGTGACCGCGGTCGACGTGTCCGGGCAGCAGGTCGCGCTCGAGGCGGATCGTGAGCAGGCCGGTGCGGTGATGGAGCACCTGACCCGGCTCGGCCCGCTGGTCGACCTCGACGTGTCCGACGCGGACATCGAGGACATCATGCGCGACCTCTTCCTGCGCCGCAGCACGCTGGGAGACCTGTCATGAGCACGCTGGCGCGCAACCTCCGCGTCGTACGCCGGATGACCGCGGCGGACATCGCGCAGCAGTCCGTGTACCGCGGCGCGTGGATCATCTTCATGCTGGCGAACATCACGATGCCGATCATCTCGCTGCTGATCTGGCGGACGGCGCTCGCGAGCGGAGCCCAACTGCCGGTCGACGAGCGGTACATCACGACGTACTTCGTGCTGCTCGGCTTCGTCACGATGGCGACGTCGTCGTGGATGGCGGGATTCCTCGCCCAGGACATCCGGCTCGGGAAGCTGTCCAGCTGGATGGTCCGGCCGGCGTCGTTGCTGACCGGGTTCGTCGCGAACAACCTGTCGGAGAAGTTCCTGAAGCTGTTCGCGCTGGTGCCGATGATCGGCATCGTGTGGTGGATCTTCCGCGACTCGATGACCATCCCGGCCGGCCCGGGACGCTGGGCGCTGTTCGCGATCAGCCTCCTGCTCGGGGCGATGCTGGTGTTCACGATCGACATCCTGATCGCGTCGCTGGCGTTCTGGATGGACGACGTGAGCGCGCTCGTGCAGGCCCGGGTGATCGTCGCGAGCGTGCTGTCCGGCGCCGTCGTCCCGCTGGCGCTGATGCCGTCGTGGTCGAAGGGCTTCGTCGACCACCAGCCGTTCCGGTACACGGTGTCGTTCCCGGTCGAGATCGTCGCGGGTCAGCTGACCGGGCATGAGCTGCTGGTGGGGCTGGGGATCCAGCTCGGGTACGTCGTGGTGTTCGCGGCCATCGCCCGGCTGGTGTGGTCCGCGGGCATCCGCGCGTACTCGGCGGTGGGCGCATGAGCACGCTGGACCGGACCTGGTGGCACAAGCAGTGGCGGCATCTACGGCTGTGGCGGCGGTTCTTCGCGCAGGCGGTGGTGCGGGAAACACATTTCCGTGCGCATTTCCTGACCACGCTGCTCGTCGGCCTCGTGCAGCTCGGGCTCGGCATCGTGCCGACCTTGCTGCTGTTCGGGTTCACGAGCGAGGTGCACGGCTGGTCGCGCGCCGAGGTGATCGCGCTGGTCGGGGTGTTCCAGATCGTCACCGGGCTGCTGGCGACCTTCGTCGCG
>Ga0207647_10002129_pt1 | contig 15136 bp, 6 predicted proteins | sample KBSCornC2_FD_184295 | JGI IMG/M metagenome (GOLD analysis project Ga0207647, IMG submission 184295) | Corn rhizosphere microbial communities from Kellogg Biological Station, Michigan, USA - C2 (SPAdes) (version 2) | ecosystem: Host-associated > Plants > Roots > Rhizosphere ...
GCCAATATTATGAGGACCTCTAATGGTATCAAAATAATTATTGGAATGCAGATCTGCCGATACTACTACATCAAGGTTTTGGTCGCCGCCCGATGCATTTTTCAGCACAGGCACCCACGAGTATAACCTTAAGTAGTCGCTGCTGCTCATAGCCACGGTAGGTACCACCTTAATAGTTACGGGCACCATAGATGAGCCCGGGGTTACGGTATCAGGTACAGTGTATAAAACGGTAGCGAAGTGCGTCCCCCCGTCTCCTACAGTATATACACGGGTTTCGTTAAGGCTATAGGAAAACCAATCTTGCAGATCACTGCCGGACACAGATACTGAAGCATTTGTGTCACAAGGCGAAGCAGGAGGTGCCATAGATACAAGGCTATAAGGTGTTTGGGTAGTAGAAAATGGCTTAAACATGTAAGGCGTCATACTGCCTGTAGTACTAAGCTGGCTTATAGTTGCACTCAGTTTTCTATTGATCCAGGCCAGCTCTGCATCGCCGGGAGAATAGTTTGTGACAATAGGTACTGAGAAAAAGCTGTCCGCAACATCGCAACTCAAAGATGGCGTAGCACCTCCATCCAGAAAGCGCACACCGGGGCCGGTTTGCAGTTCAATATTGTAAAGTAGTGAATGCTTAAAACTATCCATTTGTCCGCTGCTTACCACCCCGGCGCTGTTAGGCGTCAGTTTACATCCGGCTTCGCACTGTTTTATCACTGAATAGGCCATGCAATAAGTACTTGGCAGATCATAACGCATTACGCTATCCGGCATCCAGCTGGGTTCAAACATCCCTTCTACCACTATTGTATTATTATTTGCAGATTCATTCAGCGTATTTAATATTCCGTCCAGTCTTCCTTCGCAGGCTTTGTAGCAGTTGTAGGTCATTTGGCCATACATCTGCGATATTGATTTTCCTACACCGGGACTTATAGCACCCAGCGTAGTTGCCATACCCGTATAAGGGCTGCCCGGGCGTTTCAGCCCCATAAAGAAATTATAAATATGGAAAGGTTGTGTACCGGGACTTACCGGAAAGTTATAGATGGAGCTATACCATGTTGGCGGTGTGCCTGTGCAGCCTAAACCGGATATAGTGCAAAACACATTTTCAACTGATGTATTGGTTCCCCAGTCGTATGGAAAGTATTGATAGGGTTTAGTGCGCAATAAAGAAGTCGAGCTACTCAAGTCACTGGTAGGGCGAACAGACAAAGTCTTGTACCCCACCCGGTTCATAAAGTCTGCCCACCAGTCTATTTTAGGCCCTGCAGTAAGTGAGGTAGCTGTAGCCACTTGTGCTATAATGAAGGACTGAACTGTGGCCTGCCATGCGTCCCACAGGCTTTGGCAGTTATAGCCATCAGCCACCATGCGTGTTATTATTGCATTCAGCTCAGCGTTATTAGCTACTGTAAACCAGTTATTTGCAGCATCAGTGGTGGCCTCAACACCTGCACCTGCACTTAGGTTAAAATAGCCTGGAGGATTCTTTGTGTCATAGTCCTTCATCATGCTCACCATATACTCCGCAAATGTTGGCGTAGCACAGTTTGGCGCATCGCAATGCGCGGTAGGCAGCATAAATGTATCGCATGGATATGCCAGCAGGAAGTATGGCCGCGACGTATCCGCATGCAAGTAGCTAAGCAACCCTATAATATCGTTGCCTGCCAGATAGTTTTTAATATTGGTGGCCGTAATGCCGGTTGCCCATACCGTATCCTTAGTAGGGTTTAGTACGCTTGCAGTACCGTTAAATTCCCTGTCCAGCTTACGATGCATGAGGTGCACCATAGAGTCCACATACAGGTTATGCGTTACGGGGTCCTGGTTTTGCAACTGCAAGGTAAGAGCAAAGTCATAAGTACCCGCAGGTAATGTTTGGCTTTTATTTATTGCATATTGGCCAGGAACATGTCCAGACATAGAGGTATAATAGGACAATTCAGTCATTGGTATCCAACTGGCGGTACAGGTACCACCGGTGCTATCTATAGATGGTCTTACAATAAGGCTATCATAATATACTACTCCTCCATCCCATGATGTATCGCTTCTGTCCTTACCTAAAAGATATACCTTATAGTCGCAGCTGCCGCATATACCTACACATGCATCGCCATATAGTTTAGGTAAGATCGAGTACGAAAAATTCAGACTGGAAGGCTTACCAAACGAATAAGTGGCAGTTGCTATAATACGCGTACCTGGTACACCGGAAGAAGCCAGTGTACGTTTCTTTATAGTATCATTTGCATTATAGCTGCCGCTTGATACCGGCCAAAGCACTGTTGGCAAAGGATCAGCCAGGCACGTAGCTAACACTTTACCTGTACGCTCATCTGTATAGGAAACATTATAAACTTTATTAGGATCTACTGTATATGTTTTTAATACAGAATTTGCTGACGGAGCTTCATCACCAAATATATGTATCAGTTCAGTTTCCATCGGTTTGCAGTAATATTTATGAATAGGGATATCTGGATTAGTTATATTATGTACTCCCGGACCGGCTATTATACGCTCACGGTTCAGGCCATCATTATAATAAACAGTGCGGTTATATGGATATCCCTGCGCAAGTGTACCATAAGTAGCATATAAGGGCGACCCCGTACCTACTGTACTCGGGTTACTAAGTGAGCCTGGTCCGCCCCAATCCATTTGCTGATCGTAAGCAGCCGCTGTATATACGGCTCCGCCTGATGTAGTAACTTCATTGGGCTGATAGCCAAAATATCCGAATGATGGATAGCCATAAGAAGGGAAAGAGGCTACCGGGCCAATGGCAGGTAGCGTTTTTAAACTCGGGCGTCCGCAAAAATCGGGTATCGTTTGTGTAACTGTAGATGTACTTCCAATTCCATGATTTATCTCCTGCTCCTGTATAGGCATTTGCAGGAAGTTAGCATAGGTTGTTTTTTCATCATTATTATAAATATTACCTTCATCAGTAGTATAACCAGACTGATTAGCATAAGTAAACTTTCGGTTGTAGATCCAGTTCAGCGTATCGTCAAATTGTGTCCAGTAGAATAAATAGGGGGTTGAAGTCAGCGATCCTGTCGTCAGCGCAACATCTGCTCCATCTACCAACGATCCTGTGCAGGTCCACGGAAGCCAGTTGCGCGCATCTCCATATAACCGGGGGCACCAGTTGCTCACATGTCGTATCCTCCATACATAATAACCCGTGCCCTCTGCTAGTGTAACAATGTTATATTGCGTAGCTGAACCCCATGAGTTTGCTTCAATAGTCAATGCCTGGCTCCAGTCGATATGTGCAGTGATAGTTGTAGGGTCTCCTGCTTTAGCGGGATCCGTGTTATATAGTCTTAAAATTTGTATTTGCACAGCGCCAAGCGTACCCAACGAATCACATGCATTCCACTTTAGCTGCACTGCACTCTTCATAACATTCACAGCAGAAGGAAAAAAACAAGTTACTCTATTATCGCATGGAGGACCAGCCGGAACGGACGGTACAGCACCTGTTTTTCTACCTATGCCGATGCCTAATGTACTCGTTGCCGTAAGCGTAACAGACGACGCACTAAAACCCGATGCAGTAGTAACAGAAGTACCTGGCATAACAGTTAATGTAAACGCTATTGCTTTTGAAGAATCTGAAAGCCGCCCGGTACGCCGCCAATATTTCATAAAGTCGGTAATATCGAGCGTATAATTTATATAGGGAGTGGCCGGCATCATCGTTAGCTGAACGGAATCCCAGGAATATACAGGTTGTGCAACACCCGGGACATCTCCAGGAGCATATGCTTGCAATTGAAAATAACCATTGAAAAGAGTTTGCCCAGGCTGAAACGTACGCAACATGCTATATAAGGAGCTATCGACTAAGGCTTGAATATTCACAAGATTATAACCCAGGTATACATATCCGCCACTATCATTAGATTTCCATAAAGAATCTACACCAACTGTCACAGTGCTGGTTGTATTAAGGGAATCCAACAAGGTACGGGAAGGGTGCGCATAAAACGTAACGGTACATTGCCCTTGCTGGCATGTCAGCTGGCTTAGTGTACCATTAAAGATATTTTCAGGTATAGGCATAAGGGTGCTTCCGGCATCCCAAAAGTGAGCCAGGGAATCCTTGACAAAGCTGGCAGGTGGTGGTGCAGGCGGTGGTGCAGCCTGCGCCTGCATAGTTTGTGAATACAAAGGTGAAGCCACCAGCAATAAACAGAAAAGGGAAAAAACTGTAATTATACTTGTTCTATACAAGCTCCTTTTACCAGCTATTAATATGTTTACTTTGTTCATAGTTTGGCAATTGGGTTAAGGCTATTTATTTAATTTTTTATAATCGTTATACCGGTAACCTAAATATTGAGGTTTAAATGCGCCATTGTTTTCAAAGACCCTGCTGCTTGCTTTTGTCCACGTATTGTCTAGTTTTTTTTCACCGTGCTCATTAATAATCATGGTATAGTGCTTTACTTTTCGTGAGACTAAAGGGTTTACATCTATATCAATTCTTTTAAGCAAAAAGGTATTCGTAGCCACATAAATTTCTATCTTACTATACAAGCATTTCTTCTTGTCTTTTGGCGCCAGCTGATACATTAAAGTGGCGCTATCTCCATGCATAATAACATATTCGTTACAAGAAACTATCTGGTAATCTTTCAACAGTTTTTCCTGCATTAAAGCCGCATACACATCGCTTTTTACCGCCAGTGCTTCTGCTGATGATTTAGTGCGCATAACAGATTTATTTATCTTATTAATTGTAAAAACATCCTGTTCATCCATCACTACTTCTACCTTATCTGATGATATATATCTGATGTTTTTATCTCCCATCAATTCCCCACTAGAAGTAGTTCGTTGATATTTGTTAGTATTATTCAACGCATCACTGATCATCGTATATTTTAAATACCAGGCATTCCCAGAGGCAAGAATTGTTCTCATACTTTCCTGTTCTGTTTTATAAGCTTTTTTTAGCCCCTCTGCACAATTGGTAGGTGGTACTGCTTCACTTCGAAGAGAGAAAATCAAAAGCAGTGTCAATGAACACACTATTATTCTATACATGATCAATTCCTCCGGATTTTAGGTGTGTGGTATTGTGTTTCTTCTATCGTCTTTACCCCCTGCATTGTTTCTACCAGCTTTCTCACAAGTTTCCCCTCCCCGTTGTATTGGTAAATATTTGCAAAGTTCTGGTCATCCATTTCTGCTATTACTTTGAAGGTATTTACATCATATACATAAGCCATAGCTTTAGCCTCTATTGGCTGAACCCTCACATCATCAATATAGCAATAGCTAATCCCGGTACCGGTTAGCAGCTTAAATGCGACCGGAGTTCCCGGAGCTGCAGGTTTAACTGTAGCCTCATATAAGGACCATTGCCCTGCTGTTGCAACATATTTTATTGTTGTAGGTTGATTCGAGACCCAATTGTTGAAACTTACCGACACAGCAAAGTTGTTTGCAATTGACGCCGGCTCATTAGGGTTCCAATATGCAGTATCGTTTATTCCTTCTGCCAGTGCCCAGAACCGGAATACCATCCCTTTTCCTGATACGTCCACCCTGTTTGGTGTTGTGATGCCCACCGTGCTGGTTAGCATATATCCATTTTTGCCTGTATGTGGTTTACTTACAATATTTGCATTAGTTACAGTCATACCATCTTCTAAAACTCCTGATCCATAATTATTTTCAAAGCTTTCAAAAAGAATAGACCCATATGGTGCATTTTGCGCGATCATGTAAGGCAGCATATTATGATAACCATATTTCGCCATACTAAATATTCCATCTACATCGTGTTCCTGTACTGCGGCACCGTCCGGTGAGTATGCATCAACCTGACTTGTCTGTATCCACGTACCCGGATTTTTTTGCCAATCAGCAGGTGCAGGTACAGGAGCCATGATAATCCGCCACGGGATGGGAACATTTATATATGGTGGCGCTGAACTTGTAGTTCCAGTTAAATTAAATTGCGTCACGCCAGCTGTATATGCGTGGTTTCCTGCTGAAGGATCACTGCCAGGTCTTGTATCAGCCCTGTATACATAGCTATTATTTGGTCGCCAGATCCCTTTTTGTCCAGCCTCATAATAATTATAATTTGAGGGGAAGCCTAAGGGAGTACTTAGCCATGACCAGGTACTATTGTCAGCATAGGTAGTAACATTTGCTTTAATAATACTTGGTAACCTCATCGAATCTACGGGCGGAGGCAATTGGGGACTTGGCGGATTACCATCATAAATTGTTACGCTATCACCATATTGGGTAAAACCTCCTGCTGAAGCACTAAGATTGTTATTATAATGACTATGAATAATCTCTGCCTTATAATAAGTGGTATTTCCGGTCGTTAACGCATTTGCATCCGCTAATTGGGCCATCCATACTGTAATATCATTACCTGATGTAGAGCGCACATGTACCATGTCGATACCTCCGCTCTTTTTATACAAAGCCACTAAATCGCCCGGGCCAAACATGCCGGTGCTATTTACATCTGACACTTGCCAGGATAGGGGAGTACCAATAGGGCTTCCAACAGTTAAACATTCCGCAGCCTTTTTATAAAACGTATATCGCTCGTTCCAAGCTCGTTGTCCCATCTCGGGATATTGCGATGAAGCCGGGAAATTATAAGTCCAGTATTGTCCATTATGAGGACCATTTTTGTCTTTTAAATAAAGGCCGTCATAACCATCAAAAGAACGCGTTAAAACGGCTTTTGTTGTTAAAGGATCAAACGCCAGATTTTCGGTCGTCTGGGTATATCCATCTTTTGTATTAGTTATAGATCTTACAATTGCCGGATAGTGAATTACTTTATTAACTACAACAGTATTAATCTTTTGGTCAGACCCACTTGTTAAAGGGAATCCGATTACCCAGGGGATATCTACGATTGCTGCAATTCCCAAAGTAATGTCACCTGTTAATCTTGTTTGTGAAGCCTCCTCACTCACCATTCTCCTGTCAATGGTAACGTCCATTTCCTTTCCAGGCTGATCATACTGTATATTATAGTTATCGAAGTTATACATTGGTATCTGCTCACCAGGCTCAAAGTAATTATACGTTTGCTGAGATACTGGGATTGGCGTTAATCGCGGATCATAAAATCTGCCCGGATCAAATATTCCAGGGTAATTTGTAATTGATTTTAATTGTCCATGCATCTGGTTTTGAATAAAACAATATCCTTGTGATGACCGCAAGCCAGTATTAATGGTATAGGAAAACAACCCAATGTCTACGCTCCAGTCATCTTTTGTCGTTTGAATTGGAGTATAACTAACCCCATTTTCACCAACTGTAGCATAATACCTGTCATAAGGATAATCTTTGGCGGTATAGTAATCCACAACAGTATATCCTGTGCCTATATCTTTTGCCTGGGCTATATTCTTTTTTACAATTCTGCTATAGCCAATAGATGCCCCGGGAATAGCGTTCAGCCCAAGCGGGCCTTCAAACTGCTCCTTATCTTTCCCCGCCACAATACCATCTATCCAACTTTGACTTGTACGTTTATCAAGATAAGAGACCAATGGATTTTCACCCTTATTTTCCGCTGGCTCATTTGTTGCAACACCAAAACTTGAACCGTCATTTTGATTATCATAAATATATTCTGTGCCATAAAGGGATTGGCTATTGACATCGACACCTTTATCATACATCAGCAAGCGCTTTACCCTAATACCACCTCCCTTCTTATTTAACACTGGTATCCTGAAATAAGAATATTGGTTGTTATAGGCAAGACAACATGAACCTTTCACATTAAGCGCTGCCTTTGTAGCATTTATTAATTGAGTTCCAAGCGCAGTTAGCGCATCAGCTAGACTACCCTTTTCACCGGGATCCGTCATCGCCGTTGAGGTTTTATAAGTACACGATCCTCCATCCATGATTTTTCCACCAACTTGATGTCGAACATAGTCATAACATATATCCTTAGGCAATGTGTTCCCTTTGATCTTTATCTTTATACTTCCCGGATAAGATGGATCGTAGCTGGCATTATCAAAGTCAGCATATCCCTCTATATAATCTCCCAGACAACTACCCATAGCTGGCGCACTCCCTCCCATCAAGGCGTAATAGAATTTAAAGTAAATCTTTTGGTCTTTGTAGGTTCTATTAATAAGATCGATCATTGCATCTCTCTTTCCTGCATCGGTTACACCCAAATCATCTGCGATATCAACATAGAATGAATTAGGATCAGGCTGTGTCGTTGTTGTAATATGAACCAATGCGCAGGCCGGTCGGTCCTGAACATAAGAATATGTGTTCTGCTCATATTGTACATGAATCTGGCCACCAGAAGGCAAGGTGATAGATTTTAGCTGGTATGCTGCCGGATCAAAATTAACAGGCGCCTGACTTGGCCAGCTTTGGTAATTAATTCTTCTATTTTTCCCATCATATTGGTAATTACCCCAACAATCTATGTATTGCCCTGGGGATGTACCAGCCACATAATCTGGAGTTTCTGCCCCGGCGTTCCGTAAAGCAGCCATTTCATCGCTTATATAAGAATATTTAGGCGAGTATGTAACATTCGGGTATTTATAATCGAAAACATAAGGGCTAATATATGCATCTGATACACCATTATATTCAAACCACACACGCTTTAGAGTTAATCTCCCATGATTGCCGGCCAAACTATTAGGGCTACCAGGCCAGCAGTCGTAATTATATTCAAAGTGAACCGTTTTTATTAAATGAGATGCACCTCCATTGGGGTCTTTTGCATATAGATTTATCTGCTTCAGCTTTTTATGTGCAAAACTACTATTGGTTCCGGCTATACCTTTAGCCGCAGAAATAGGATCGTTTGCCGGCATCCCATCAAGTGTAGTATCTAAAATAAAATCAGCATAGTGCGTTTTCGTTTCTATCCTGTTTAAATAATAAACCTCTTTATAGCCATATTGGTAAGAACCCATATCGTCAGTATTATCAGACAAACGATTTGGCCTGAAATACATACCCACATAAGGTGACCTCCATGTGTACCAGCCAGTATACGCAGATTTATCTGCACCGCCAATAGCCTGTGTATATTTAAATTTAGTATACCCGCCCAGATCTGCATCATCAGGGCCATTTTGGTTAATATCAACATAATCTGGTGTAGTAATTTGAGTAAGCAGGTAGTTACTGGCGTAAGGCTTGCTGTATTGCTCGCCAACTTTAATGCTGTTGCCTGAAATGTCACTATTTACAATGTAATTATCACCTGTTGATCCAATAGATATACCATGTTGCATATTGGTTTCTCCGGCAGTATACACAGGCAATCCGTATACATATTGATTTCCAGATTCATTAACAGTAGCGATTTCGCCAATTGCATCCTTTAATAAGGAATTTGAATTCGAATTATTCCGCCCAGCCAAAGAATTAATATCTACATCCTTTTCATAGGCTATGCCTCGCGTGACTTTGGCACCGGAAGTCATTTGGTTAATTTCCGCTACTGTATGAAATCCTATATAGGACGCTCTACCATTTCTTCTGTTTGTTGCTGAGGATGGTAATTTTCCAATATTACCCCCTGGCTGAAGTTTATTAAAGGAGGTATCAAGATTCGGTTGGCCACCACTTATTACTGCAGCAACAGGATGATCTGAATTATTCGACACATCGTAAACTAACTTACCCCCGAGGTCATTGTTAAAACGAAAAAAAGAATTTTCTGATACTGAATGCATAGAATCATGGAAATCGTAAGGAACAAACCAAAAATTTTGAAGGTTACCATTTTTCCATGAAGACCATGAAGATCGAACTTCTAAAGATGAGCTACCATCTTTTACTACTTCGCCCCCCACACCCAGATCAGTCCCAAGATGCAAGTCAACCCCAAAAAAGTCTATAGAAGTATTACTTTTTACATAGTTTGGTGAAAAAATGCCAACTCTATCATTATACATCCTGAAGGCACCACCTAAACCTTCACCTGAAATGAAATACGCATCTGCTGTGTTAAATGGTATAGGTAAATATTTATCTCTTTGATTAAATGTAGATGAATTTTCAACTGTATAATCCATTATTGATTCACGATTGACACTGTCGTTATTATCAGTATCATTTCCCGAATACATATATCCAAATGCTGGCACAGTTCGAACTGGAATATTTTTTTGTGAAGCATAACTTATATTAACCCCTTCACTTAATCCAGCCGGAAGGGGCGCAGGATCTTCAGTAAGTGCAAGATTACCTGATATATTATAACCGGTGTATGGTGTTAAGTTATAGGGCGAGCTCATATCGGTAATGAGATAGCTTATATAGCTGCTTGTTGCTGCATTCATTCCTCCGCCTACAAAACTTTGAACAGATCTTCTCATTGATTGGCCAACACCGCTATTCATAATTTTATTGCTTCCTTTACTGCTTTGTGATCCTGCATCGCTATTATTACTTTTCACGGCATTACTAGCAAGACTGAGCAACGCACCTGGATTAACAGCCGCAGAAAAAGTAGTGTTCCCATCGCTTACGCTCATACCCAATGAAAATAATCCGTCTAACGCAGTCAACCCAAAACCATCTGTGAAACCAAAACCTTTATAATTATTATACCTTACCGTTGTATACGCGCTTATCCCAGCTGCATCAACAGAGCCCGAATACGCCTCTATCCCTACATTTCCTGTCGCTGCAACGGTCCAGTTTTTGGGTGCGCTATTATAATACGTCACGCCATCTCCACTATTCCCATTGAAATCATCGGGTATCCCGCGCTTATTTCTATTGATGCTTCCCGGATTCAAAGTCCACCCGCTACCTACCCACGAAGATTCTGTTTCTGGTCCATCTCCGCTATGATAAGATAAGGACAATGCGTAGCCTGCACCGTTTGCTCCCGGTATCTCTATCACAGGGAGGTTATACACAAACTGGCCGGTAAATTCGTTTACCATGTTTGTAGTGGCTACAGGTTCAAAGCTTGAGAACTCCGGGCTTGAGGGTCCCGATGTAAGGGCTAAGCAAACATCGGGAAATATGATCTGATATATCATCGATAAGCCGGTGAATGCTGCCAGAAAACGAGCCTTCCGGAAGCGGCTCAACACGGCAATAGATCGGCCTGAAGGGTAGTGGGTACCCTTTAGTGATAGAAATTTATTCATATCCTTGGTATTAACTTTTTATCTTATTGAATCCAGTTTGACAGCTTATTAATCAGTTCCGATAACTTTTACAGTTCCGGCATCGCGCAACTGATTTCCTGAAAAATCAAATTGCAACTTCCCCATATTAAAAAAGGGATCATCATACACAAACAGAAATTCTTTCCCTTTTTTAAGCTGTTCGTTGCTTCCTGCCGCAAACACAACAATGAAATTTCTATCTTGCGATAGCTCATATATATTCTCTACCAGGCTTAAAGCGGGCTTATACAAAACGCCATCTATATACAATTTCAAATAGTGGTCCATATAAAAATTTGCCGACATCACCCGCTGCACATAGTCACCATACCCTTCCACGCCCTCGTACATTACGCCCTTTTTCTTTTCTTTATTTTCAGTTGGCCCTATAGTCATCAAAAACGTTAACAACTTCTGCTGACGCAATTTCAAATTATCCGCTTTTGCTTCTCCTTTTATATCTCCACCACTCTCCATCTCCTTCAACGCCTGATAGTTTGGCGGCAAATACTTAACAGTTACCCTCACACCATTAATCTCTCTGCTCTTTATACAACCATGATTTACATCATTCAGCCAGCAATTAAACTCTGTTATGTTTTTTACCGAACTGCCCCTGACATTACTTATATAAACAACAACTGCTGAAATAACTATTACACCAATGCATATGACTATATTTTTACTACTCCACTTCATAGTTATTGTACAGCTTTTTTCTCTCCAACCAACTTGTAGTCTTTATTCATTGCCTCCAAAACATCATCTGTAATATCCATTGCCTTTGACCCGTAATAGATAGTCCCTGTCCCTTCAGCACCCAATACAAGGTCATACCCTTTCTTTTTGGCATACTCCTGTATAAAACTGTTTACCTGAGCTATTATTGATGATGTAAGTTTTTTATCTTGTTCAGCGGCTTCCTTCTGAACGGCTGCTGTATAACCAGCGAGGTTATTGAACAGCCTGCTCATATTTTTCTCTGCAACATTTCTTTCTACAATGGAAAGCCCACTTGAGTCTTTCCTGTATTGCAATACAGCGTTATCGTATTGCCGCCTTAATGTATCGATATTCGCCTGCCATTCGTTTGATTTATTCTTATATTCTTCATGCGCTTCTTTCATACCATTATAGCTGTACACAAGTTCTAACGACCTCACGTATGCTATCTTTGGTCTTGAAAAAAACAACCAGACACAAATAATTGTCAGCACTATTGTACACGACAGTATAGCAATAGAAATGCTATTTTTCGAATTGAATGGCACTACTTTAGTTATTTAATATGAAACAAATGAAGTACGGAAAACCGAATTTATTGGATCCGAAGCGAGAGGCTTAAAAAAGACTTTATATATACGATATGAAATTGGCTGAAAAAGCCTTTCTAATAAGGTGTAATTCATAAAATTGATTTAGGATATTTGTAGGTAATTGGTATAATTGACATAAAAATATAAACAAAATCTGAATTTCCAAATACACAGGCATTATTTTTCTTAACATTTATTCAACAGTTAATATTGGTCATGTTAACATGAATAAACCCAGCTTTCACACATTACTTAAAACGCAAGAACACATATAACAAGATGACGATGACCAGACATAGAAAATCAGCTACCTTAATAATTACTACGTTATCTTTTTCAGAATTAACCGTACTGTTTTTTTTTCGATAGCTCTTTGTCTTGTCAACACAGCAGCATTAAGCATTTCATCGCCATGTTCAATTTCAACAATTCTGTATGCACCATCTCCATTTTTATCACTTGCAAAAGTGGGTTATTTGCCGAAAACAGATATTGAGATAGCAGCAAACACATACAGCCCAAGGAATGGTAAAATGGAAAAGATATCGCTGACAAAGTCTAGTGCGAGATGCTGAACATGATACACATCAGCAGTAAAAAGAAATATTATTTTTAGTAGAAGCAAGCCGCACATAGTAATTATGCAACAAAATATCCAGCTAAGGATATCCATCGTAAAGGGCACGCCGCATATGCGAGCGAGCCTATTAAACATACAGCAATCATAGCAAGAATCCTATGCAAGTGCACGTGCCCAGCCCAGAAAACATTCCCGACAAAAGCCCGAAATAATGGTCTTCAAGAAACTAGACAACTATTATAAGCATCAATGAAATAACAACTCTGATATGCCCGGCCATTCTACTTCCAGTCATAGCCGTTACTATATTGTCGCCACAACAGGAGTAAGGCATATCATCAAAAAACAGAAGCAACTATTATTTAATAATGGAATAGCTGGAGCACATTTATTTTTTGAAAAGTACTAATGTTATGCAGCAATAACTAAACAGCCTAAAAAAAGCAACTAAGGCGTCTCTGAATGGCGCCTTAGTTGCTGAGCACATTATTTTTTAATGAAGTGCTCGCTGCTTATTTCACCGCCAGCATTAACCTCTAAACTATACATACCTGGAGTCAGATCTTCTATTGATATTTGCCCCGCATTTACCATATGGTTTTGTTTTACTCTATGTCCTGTTTCATCATAAATTGAAATGATAAAGTCGTTAACCTTACCTGCTATCGATATTTTATCTGTAGCGGGGTTCGGATAAAGCATCCATTTAATTGATGTCTTATTTAAAGAAGCTACAGATGTAGGCGCTGTCATAGTATATTTATAAAAGGTATCGATGCCTATGGAACCCGCAGGAGTAATTTTTACTCCTAACCCAACGTAGGCAGTATTGTTGATAATAAAGGTTGAGTTCCCTCTTGGTCCGTAAAGCGGTATGGCATCCGATGCACTCCATTTATCAGCATTTGCATCATATCGCCACATGTCATAGTAATTGGTGGTAAAATTTTGCTCACCGCCGCCTACATATCCGTATTGACTATTACTAAAAGTAAATGCATCCTCTCTTGGGGAACCTGGGAAGTCTGCTCTTTCAGTCCATGTGCTTCCCGCAGGGTCAAATTGCCACATGGAAACAATACTGTCCGTCGCGGAAGGATATGCGCCTCCCAGCAATACATAAGCTTTATTATTTGCAACAAAGCAACTTGGGAATAGCGCGGAAACAGGAACATCATTCGGCTCTTTTGTCCAGGAATCACCTGTCGGATCATATTTCCATAAGTCATTAAGATAATAGACCCCATCGGTACCGCCACCAACATAACCATAGTCCCCAATTGAAAATGCAAAACCTGCATCTCTGTCTCCTGAAGGAAAGTCATGCCTTTTCGTCCAGGTATTTGTAACAGGTTCATACATAAATACTTCCTGCCTAAAATCGCCCATACTGTCACCACCCACCAGGTATGCCTTATCATCTATCACAAACGACATTGTGAACATAAGCCGTATAGCCTGTGGCAGCGCACCTTTATTCGTCCAGGTGTTACTAATAGGATCATATTCATGCAGCACAGTGTCAGTTACGCCTGCACCTACGTATCCTTTCCCATTTATCGTAAAGGCAAACGCACCCTGATTGCCATATTTTGCTCCCCGTATTGATTTCGCGCCAGACCATTGAGCAGTAGCATGCATAGATAATAATGACAGGGCTACAATAGAAAAACCTTCAATTAGTGATTTTGTTTTCATTTTTATTGTTTTTGTGAGAAAATTTAATTTATCAGGCTGCTTTGCCTGTGGGATATAAGACGTTTTGTGATAGAGAAACTATTATCAGTTGCTGACTATTTGAATAACCATAATACCTTCGGTTGCCCCCGTCGAAATTTTAATTTTACATGATTATAGAATTATAGCTCAGGCTAAAACTAATTGCAGGCCTTTGCCAGAGGTGATGAAACTTGCTAAACTTTGATGAATGAGTTGGCCCCATGCAATTGAACAGGAGTCAAAACATTCAATTTCCGGGACTAGCCCTACATGCGAAAAACGAAGTTCCGTTTTGCCATCCTTATTCGTAATTTCAAAAC
>Ga0207647_10002132_pt1 | contig 15123 bp, 14 predicted proteins | sample KBSCornC2_FD_184295 | JGI IMG/M metagenome (GOLD analysis project Ga0207647, IMG submission 184295) | Corn rhizosphere microbial communities from Kellogg Biological Station, Michigan, USA - C2 (SPAdes) (version 2) | ecosystem: Host-associated > Plants > Roots > Rhizosphere ...
CGGGCGTCACCTTGCCGTCGTAGGGCTGCCAGTAGTCGGGGTGCCTGCCGCGGATGTCGGCCTCGCTGCCGGGCCAGAACATGGTGGCGGTGCGCAGGCCGTGCGCGTCGGCGGTTTCCCAGATCGGCGTGCCCTCGGCCCACCAGCGGCCGTCGCTCACCGCCTCGCGGTTGCCCAGCGAGAACTTGCCCAGCGCGGGGTCGAGCATCGTGTTGTTGACGATGCCGTGGTGGTCCGGGTACAGGCCGGTGACCAGGGTGTAGTGGTTCGGGAAGGTCAGCGAGGGGAACGCAGGCTGCATCGCGTCGGCATGCACGCCGTTCTTCGCCAGCATCTCCAGCGTGGGCGAGAGGCCACGGCTGAGGTAGTTCGCGCGATAGCCGTCGATCGAGATCAGCAGCAGCGGCGCAGGACGCGCGGCGCTTGCGCTGGCGGCTGGCGCGGAAGCCGCGGGCGGCTGCGTGGCGCAACCGGCGCTGAATGCCGCCAGCGAGGCCAGCAGCAGGCGAAACAGGAATTTCATGCAGGAATCCATACGATGCGAATGTCTCCCCATGATCGCCCAGATGCCATGACAATCGCACGTTCTTGTGATCGGAAAACGCATCGCTCCCCGTCGCGCTGGCTGCTGGCCGGCATGCTCGCATTCGCCGGCACGGCCGCGGCGCAGACGCCACCGGCGAACGCGCAGTACCAGCAGACCGTGCGCCAGCAGCAGGTCAGCGACCAGTTGCAGAAGAGCCAGCAGCAGGCGCAGCAGCGCCAGAACGTGGCGAACATGGCGCAGCAGCCGCTGGCGCAGGGCTCCGCCGCACGCAGCCAGCAGGAGCAGGCCGATCGCGCGCAGCAGCAAAGCGAGAATGCCCGGCAGCAGGATCTCGTCAACCAGTACCGCGATGCTTCCAGCTTGCCGCAGCCGCAGCCGTCGCAGCCGACGGACGCGTCATCGCAGACGCAGCACGGTCACTGAGTCGGTGCGGGTGGCGCGGCGAACAGGTCGCCGTGCGTAATGCGGTGCTCGAACGACAGCAGGAAGCGCTTCGTCGGCAGGCCGCCGCCGAAGCCGGTGAGGCTGCCGTCCGCGCCGATCACGCGGTGGCAGGGCAGCACGATCGGCAACGGGTTGCGCCCGTTCGCGGCGCCCACCGCGCGTACTGCCTGCGGCTGGTCGATGCGCCGCGCCAGCTCGCCGTAGCTGATCGTGACGCCGTAGGGGATGCGCGCCAGTTCCTGCCATACCGCGAGCTGGAACGGCGTGCCCAGCGGATGCAGCGGCAGCGCGAACGTTTGCCGTGTGCCGGCGAAGTATTCCTCCAGCTGCACGCGGGCGAACGCGAGCTTGCCGGCATCGTGTTTCCAATGCGGTGCCGGCATCTTCTGGTGGCGCCCGCTGTCGAACCACACTTCGCGCAGGCCTTGCGCGTCGGCGACCAGGCGCAGCCGGCCGATCGGCGTGGGCAGCTCGTCGTACCAGATCGTTTCCGGTGCGCTCATGCGGCCGCCCCCTTGCGTTTTGCGCGCGGCGCCGGCACGGCGTCGGCGCTGCCGCGCCACAGGTGGATCACCGCATACGCGCGCCACGGCCGCCATGCCTCGGCCAGCGTGGTCAGCGCTTTCGTGCCCAGCGCCTCGCCGCCGCGCGCCGCGGCGCGGCGCAGGATCAGGTCCGCGGCGGGAAACGCGTCGGGATGGCTCAGCGCGCGCATCGCCATGTAATGCGCGGTCCATTCGCCGATGCCGGGCAGCGCGACCCAGCGCGCCACGAATTCGTCCAGCGACTGCTCGGCGCGGAAGTCCACGCGACCGTCCAGCAGCGCGCGCGCCATGCCGCGTATCGTTTCGGCGCGTGCGCCGGTCACGCCGAGCTCGCGCAGGTCCGCATCCGCCAGCGTCTCGGGCGTGGGGAACAGCCGGTCCAGCCCCGGCAGCGGCGCCTGCGCCAACACCATGCCGTGGCGCTGCACCAGGCGCGTGGCCAGCGTGCGCGCCGCGGCCACGCTCACCTGCTGGCCGAGCACCGCGCGCACCGCGATTTCGAAGCCGTCCCAGCTGCCCGGCAGGCGCAAACCGGGGCGCTTGCGCAGCAGTGGGCGCAACGTGGGCTCGCCACGCAATGCGGTGGCGATCGCCTGCGGATCGGCGTCGAGGTCGAACAGGCGGCGCACGCGCGCCACCACGCCGAGCATCTGCGCCGGTTGCGGGCAATGCAGTTCCAGCTTCAGCGCATGCTCGCCGCCCGGCCACGCGGAAACGCGCAGCCAGCCCGGCGCGTCGGCGGGGCCGAACACGCGCGCGTAGCTGTGCTCGTCCACCTGTTCCACGCCGGGCAGCGAGCGCGTGCGCAGGAAGCTCAGGATCGCCTCGAAATCGTACGGCGGCCGATATCCCAGCCGCAGCACCAGGCCGCCTTCGGCGGCCTTGGCCGGATGGCGGCGCAGTTCGCGCGGCGGCATCCGGTTCGCCTGCTGGAACGCCGCATTGAAGCGGCGCAGGCTGCGGAAGCCGGAGGCCAGCGCCACGTCGGTCACCGGCAGCTCGGTCTCGGTCAGCAGCTGCTTGGCGAACAGCAACCGGCGCGTGGTGTGCACGCTGATCGGCGGGGCGCCCAGCCGCTCGACGAACACGCGGCGCAGCTGGCGCGCGCCGACGCCCAAGCGCTGCGCCATGTCTTCCAGCGAGTCGTCTTCCAGCGCGCCCTGTTCCATCAGCTTCAACGCGCGCGCGATCACGTGATCGCCGCGCTGCCAGCTGTCGTTGCCGGGCGCCAGCTCCGGCCGGCAGCGCAGGCAGGGGCGGAAGCCCGCGGCCTCGGCCGCGGCGGCGCTGGCGTAATAGCGCACGTTTTCCGGCTTCGGCGACGGCGCCGGGCAGACCGGACGGCAATAGATGCGCGTGCTGGTGACGGCGGTGAAGAACAGGCCGTCGAAGCGGGCATCGCGGCTCAGGCGGGCCTGTTCGCAGAGGCGGTCGGGGAGGGGCGCGTGGGGGGCGGGGACGGTAGCCATGGGTGCAGGCTAGCACCGGGCGCGGCGGGCGACTCGCCGTTTTCGGACATCAATAGAAACGCCTCGAGTTGGAGCCCTTCTCCCTTCGGGAGAAGGTGGCGGCAGCCGGATGAGGGTACGGGCGGAGCAGTGCACATCACCCTTGCGCTCCGCCCGGACCCTCACCCCAACCCCTCTCCCGGAGGGAGAGGGGCTAAACCTCGCGACGCTATTTCACCGGCGCCATCAGATGCTGATACGGCGTCCCCGCCCACATCACATACGGCGCCGAGGTATCCGGATCGGCACTCTTCGGATACGCGTCGTAGAACGCCGCATCCGCGCCGACGACCATGATGTGCGGGCCGGTCTTGATCCAGTGATTGCTCGCGTCCGGTTTCGTCGCGTACGGGTCCGTGTTGCTCGCATCCGTGCCGCCCGACAGCATGTACATCACGCCCATCTTGCCGGCCGGCGGCGGCTTGTGGCTCATCCAGGCCTGCGCCCATTCCATCGCGTTCTTGTCCATGCACATCGGATCCGGCCCGGGCGTTTCCGGGTTGTCCGGCATGCAGGTGTAGTCGTTCGTACCCTTGCGCAGCGTGCGCATGGTGCCGTCCGAGCTCATCGCGATGATGGTCGCGCCCTTGGCGACGCCGGCCGGCGCGGCGCGCATCGCGCTGGCGATCAGTTCGGCATCGCCCGGCGCTTTCTTCGCCGCGGCCTTGTCCGAGGCGGCGGCGCTTCCGGTCATGAGCAGGGCGGCGGTCAGCGCGATGATCGGCGCCGCGAGGTAAGTCGTGCGTGTCGCGTACATGGGACCCTCCCGTTCGAGCCGCGACGGCGGCCATTGCCCGGTTTCCCCGCGCAAAAGTCTGGTCTCGGCCCGCCGGGGCGGCAATCAGCCAAACGGATGGTGCGACGGCCCGGTTTTGCCGCAGTGCAGTTGGCGGTCGCGAAAACGGGCGCCCATAATCGCCATTTCCCCTCGCAGGTCAGGATTCCCCATGAACGCCCCGACGCGTATCGACACCACCCGCACCATCCGCGCGCCGCGTGGCGGCGAGCTGAGCTGCAAGAGCTGGCTCACCGAGGCGCCATTCCGCATGCTGCAGAACAACCTCGATCCGGAAGTGGCGGAAAACCCGGCCGAGCTGGTGGTGTACGGCGGCATCGGCCGCGCCGCACGCAACTGGGAGTGCTTCGACGCGATCCTGCGCGCGCTGCGCGAACTGAACGACGACGAGACCCTGCTGATCCAGTCCGGCAAGCCGGTCGGCGTATTCCCCACCCATGCGGACGCGCCGCGCGTGCTGCTGGCCAATTCCAACCTGGTGCCGGCGTGGGCGAACTGGGAACACTTCAACGAGCTCGATAAGAAAGGCCTGATGATGTACGGCCAGATGACGGCCGGCTCGTGGATCTATATCGGCTCGCAGGGCATCGTGCAGGGCACCTACGAGACCTTCGTCGAAATGGGCCGCCAGCATTACGCCGGCAGCCTCAAGGGCAAGTGGATCCTCACCGCCGGCCTCGGCGGCATGGGCGGCGCGCAGCCGCTGGCGGCCTCGCTGGCCGGTGCGTGCTCGCTGAATATCGAATGCCAGCAGAGCCGCATCGATTTCCGCCTGAAGACCCGCTACGTCGACGAGCAGGCTACCGACCTGGACGACGCGCTGGCGCGCATCGCCAGGTACACGGCGGCCGGCGAAGCCAAGTCCATCGCGCTGCTGGGCAACGCGGCCGACGTGCTGCCGGAACTGGTGCGCCGCGGCGTCAAGCCGGACGCGGTGACCGACCAGACCAGCGCGCACGATCCGGTCAACGGCTACCTGCCCGGCGGCTGGTCGGTGGAGGAGTGGTTCGAGCGCCGCAAGAGCGACCCCGCCGGCACCGCCAAGGCCGCCAAGCAATCCATGCGCACCCACGTCGAGGCGATGCTGGCGTTCCAGCGGCAGGGCATTCCCACCTTCGACTACGGCAACAACATCCGCCAGATGGCCAAGGACGAAGGCTGCGCCGACGCGTTCGAATTCCCCGGCTTCGTGCCGGCCTATGTGCGTCCGCTGTTCTGCCGCGGCGTGGGTCCGTTCCGCTGGGTGGCGCTGTCGGGCGATCCGGAAGACATCTACAAGACCGACGCCAAGGTGAAGGAGCTGATCCCCGACGATCCGCACCTGCACCGCTGGCTGGACATGGCGCGCGAGCGCATCAGCTTCCAGGGCCTGCCGGCGCGCATCTGCTGGGTCGGCCTGGGGCTGCGCCACAAGCTGGGCCTGGCCTTCAACGAGATGGTGCGCAAGGGCGAGCTGAAGGCGCCGGTGGTGATCGGCCGCGATCACCTGGATTCCGGCTCGGTGGCCAGCCCCAATCGCGAGACCGAGGCGATGCAGGACGGCAGCGACGCCGTGTCCGACTGGCCGCTGCTCAACGCCATGCTCAATGTGGCCGGCGGCGCTACCTGGGTCTCGCTGCATCATGGCGGCGGCGTGGGCATGGGTTATTCGCAGCATTCCGGCGTGGTGATCGTGTGCGACGGCAGCGAGGCGGCGGACAAGCGCATCGCCCGCGTGCTGTGGAACGACCCGGGCACCGGCGTGATGCGCCATGCCGATGCCGGCTATGACATCGCGGTGCAGTGCGCGAAGGAACAGGGCTTGAAGCTACCGATGCGGTAAGGCTTCACGGCTTGGCTGGAATGCGCAACGCCCTCTTGCCGAGGGCGTTTTGCTTTCCGGTGGCATCGCGGCATCCGGGCAGGCCCCGGGCGGCCCATGCCTTCCTTTCGGCCTTGCCGGGGCGGCCAATGGCACTACCCCGAAGAGCCGGACGATTTTCCATGTCCTGCCACCTCCAGTACGAAGAATATGTGATCCCCGGCACCTTTCTGGCGCCGGGGCGTCGGCCATTCGGCTGACGTCCAACTAAAACTGGAGATCGCATCATGACTACGCAATTTGAACGCACCGGCGCGCTGACCGAACTGAGCAGCTATCCGAGCTGGGCGCAGGACATCGTCCACGCTGCCGAGGAAACCAAGCGCACGGTGGTGGACCACGAGGTATGGGAGCTGATGATGAACAGCCGCCTTCACGCTGCCTCCACGCGGGACTTCATGGTGGGCATCTGGCCCGTCATCGAGCGCTTCCCGGCCTACATGGCGCTGAACCTGCTGAAGACCCAGTACGGCCGCACCGCCGGGGACAACCTGGCCCGGCGCTGGCTGGTCCGTAACATCCGGGTGGAGCAGAACCACGCCGAGTACTGGCTGGACTGGGCCGAAGCCGCGGGCATCAGCCGCGACGAGGTCCTGCACGGGTTGCCGCCCCATGGCACGGGAGCCTTGCCCGACTGGTGCGAACAGGTAAGCACCAAGGCCTCCCTGGCCGCCGGCATGATCGCCACCAATTACGCGGTGGAAGGAGCGACTGGGGAATGGTCCCAGAAGGTGTTCGAGAGTCCTTACAAGGAGGCCTTTGCCACCGAGACTCGGGGCAAGGGTCTGCGTTGGCTTCAGCTTCACGCGGCCTACGATGATACTCATCCTTGGGAGGCGCTCGAAATTGTGTGTACGCTAATGGGGACGGCGCCGACGCCGGCCGAGGTGGCTTATCTGGGGGAATGCGTGCGACGCAGCTACGTCAGCATGCAGATCACCTTGGATCGCTGCCTGGACGTGCGCCAGGATCCGTGGTCAGTCAGTGAAGCCGCAGCCTGAGGCAATGCGTTTGCCGGGCGGGACGCATCGCAGGCAGTGGATGTCGGCTTGAATGAGGACACGGGACGCTATGCGTAACGCTCGTACTGGCTTGCGAAGACCCCTGCTGCAAAGGCTGCTGCCGCTGGCCTACGCACTGGCGGCAATGCTCGGGCTGGTCCTCGCCCTTACGTGGGGGGCCTTGCAGCTCCAGGTGACTCTCGCCGGTTTTCTCAACGGCGAGAGTCTTTGGTCGAAGGCGCAGAAGCAGGCGGTGGTCGACCTGGAGAACTACGCCACCAAGGGCGCTCCGGCCGACCTGCGCGGCTTCCGCAGCAACTACGCCGTGCTGATGACCGACCGCTACGCGCGCGACAAGATCGACAGCGGCGACTTCGACCGCGCCGAAGTGATCGAGGCATTCCGCCGCGGCGGGGTGATCCCCTCGGCGATCCCCGGCATGGTCTTCATCCTGCAGTACTTCTCCGCCGCGCCGCACATGCGCGAGGCGCTGGCCGACTGGCATTCGGTGGACGGCCAGATCGCCGAACTCAATGACATCGCCGGCGAGCTGGAACGCGGCTACGCGGCCGGCGCGCTGGCGCCCGCCGAGATCGCGCGGCAGCGCGAGCGCATCCGCAAGCTCAACGATTTCATCGAGCCGCGCAGCAGCAGCTTCTCGCTGCACATCGCCAACGGCGCCACCTGGATGGGCCGGGTGCTGTTCGCCAGCGTGGCCCTGATCACCCTGGTCGCCGGCCTGTCGTGGCTGCGCATGGCGCGGCGCATCCTGGCCGGCATCCGCGGCACCGAGGAACGCTACCGGCTGCTGTTCGACAGCGCCGCCTCGGCCATCGTGATGGTCGACGAATCCTCCGGGCAGATCCTCGACGCCAACCGTACCGCCGCGCGCTGGACCGGGCGCGATCCCGATCAATTGCTCGGCGAGTCGTTCGCGCGCCTGTTCGCTTCGGCCGAGGCGCCGCAGGACGGCAATGTGTCGCTGCTGCGCGACGCCGGCGGCGAGGCCCGTCCGGTGGAGACGCAGAGCGCGCTGGCGCTGTGGGGCGAGCGCTTCGTGCGGCAGGCGATCATCAGCGACGTGTCCGAGCGGCTGTCGATGGAGCACGAGCGGCGCATCGCCTCCGAGGCGCTGGCCGGCATCGCCGAGGGCGTGGTCATCGCCGACGCCGAGCGGCGCATCACCACGGTCAATACGGCGTTCACCCGCATCACCGGCTACGACGCAGACGCCGTGCGCACGCGCCGCTTCGACGAGACGCGCAGCCTCGCCGACGGCTCGCCGCTGCCGGCCTCGATCTGGGACACCGTGGCCAACGGCGGCAACTGGAAGGGCGAAGTGTCCAGCCGCCGGCAGGACGGCAGCAGCTATCCGGAGCTGCTCAGCATCAGCGCCATCCGCGATACCTACGGCCGGGTGCAGCACTACGTCGCCGTGCTGACCGACATCACCGCGATCAAGGCCGACCGCCTGCGCCTGGAACACCTGGCCACGCACGACCCGCTCACCGGCCTGGTCAACCGCGCCGAGTTCGAGCGCCTGTGCGAGCACGCCATCCTGGGCGCCACCCACGACCGCAATGCGGTGGCGGTCCTGTTTGTCGACCTGGACGCCTTCAAGGTGGTCAACGACAGCTACAGCCACGCCATCGGCGACAGCCTGCTGGTGAAGGTGGCCGAGCGCATCGACCGCGCGCTGGGGCCGCACGACGTGGCCGGGCGCATCGGCGGCGACGAATTCACCGTGCTGCTCGGCCGCCTGCCCACCCGCGAGGATGCGCGCGGCATGGCCACGCGCCTGCTGTCCTCGCTGGCCGAGCCGGTGATGGTGGGCGATTACGAGATCGCGCTCAGCGCCAGCATCGGCATCGCCGGCTTCCCGCTGGACGGCGGCGACCCGATCACCCTGATCACCAATGCCGACGCGGCGATGTACGTGGCCAAGACCGAGGAGCGCAACGCGTTCCGTTTCTATACGCCGCTGATGCACGCCGATGCGCGCCGCCGCCTGATGCTGGGCGTGGACCTGCGCCAGGCGCTGGTGCGCGGCGAGTTGTACCAGGTCTACCAGCCCAACGTGGAGCTGCGCACCGGCCGCATCGTGGCGGTGGAGGCGCTGCTGCGCTGGCGGCATCCGGAACGCGGCGTGCTGCTGCCGGACGAATTCATCCCGATGGCCGAGAGCCTGGGCCTGATCCGCCAGATCGACGAATGGGTGATGCGCGAGGCCTGCGCCCAGGTGCGCCGCTGGGACGACGCGCATCTGCCGCCGCTGCGCATGGCGATCAACGTCTCGGCCAGCACCTTCGGCCACCGCACCTTCATCGAGCGGCTGAGCGCGGCGCTGGATGCCGAGCAGCTGGACGGCAAGCGCCTGCTGGTGGAGATCACCGAGAGTGCGATCCTGCGCCTGGGCGAGCAGACCGACCGCACCATGCACGCCCTGCATGCGCTGGGCGTGGGCGTGGCGATCGATGATTTCGGCACCGGCTATTCCTCGCTGGCCTACCTGAAGTTGTCGGCGATCGCCTTCCTCAAGATCGACCGCTCCTTCATCAATGGCCTGCCGCAGGATTCCAACAACGCCGCGATCACCGAGGCGATGCTGGCGATCGCGCGCAGCCTGGGCCTGCGGCCGATCGCCGAGGGCATCGAGACCAAGGAGCAGCACGAATTCCTGCTCAAGGCCGGCTGCGCGGAAGGCCAGGGCTTCTACTATTCGCGGCCCGAGGCGGCCGACGAAATCGCCCGCCAGCTGGTGCGCAGCCCGAAGCCGGCGAAGCTGCGGCTGGTGCCACCCAAGCGCAGCTGACGTAGGTTGGGGTGAGCCGCAGGCGAACCCCAACAATGCGATGCGCTCGATGTTGGGGTCACCCCAACCTACGCCGTCGTTTGAATTGCGCCGGCCGCCTCAGTGCAACCGCACGTCGACCACGCTCTCCTCCGGTTTGTACTCGGCCGGGAACAGCTCCTTCAGATGGCGCACCTTCGGCGCATCGTTGATCACGATGTACGGATAGTCCGGGTGCAGCCGCGCGAAATCCTGGTGGTAGGCCTCGGCCATGTAGAACGCCTTGAGCGGAACCAGCTGGGTGACGATCGGGGCGCGGAACACATGGGCCTGGTCGAGCTGGGCGATATAGGCGCCGGCCACGCGCTTCTGCTCGTCGTTACCGTAGAAGATCACCGAGCGGTACTGCGTGCCCACGTCCGGTCCCTGGCGGTTGAGCTGGGTGGGATCGGCGGCGACCGAGAAGAACACCTGCAGCAGCTTGCCGTAGCTGACCTTGGCCGGGTCGTACACGATCTTGACCGACTCGGCATGGCCGCTGCGGCCGCCGGACACCGTCTCGTAGTCGGCGGTATCGGCATTGCCGCCGGCATAGCCGGACCAGACCTTCTTGACGCCCTTGACGTGTTCGAACACCGACTCGACGCCCCAGAAGCAGCCGCCGGCGAACACGGCGACCTGGTCGCCCTGCGCGGGCGCGGCATCGATGGCCGGCGCCGGCGCGGCGACGGGCGCGCTGTCGGCGGCGACGACGCCACAGGCGGTGGTGCCGGCCGCGAGCATCAGGCCGGCGAGCAGGCGGAGGCGGGGCAGGCGGGTGGTCATGGTGTGGGGCTCCCTGGGTCGATGGGGCGGCATGCGTCGAAGCTACGCCGTTCGACCTGTCTTCGCCCACGCCTGGTACGGGGTTACCTCGGATGGCGGTGCTATGGTGCCGCCTCCCCAGCTTCTCCCCCGAAGGTGTCCTCCATGACCTGCGCCATCGACCTGCCGGCCTATCTGCGACGCATCGGCTTCGAGGGGGCCGCCAGGCCGGATGCCGCCACCTTGCGCGCGCTGGCGGCGGCGCATGTGGCGGCGATTCCGTTCGAGAACCTCGATCCGTTCCTGGGCATCCCGATCGCGCTGGAGCTGCCGCGGCTGGAGCGCAAGCTGGTCGAGTTCGGGCGCGGCGGCTACTGCTTCGAGCAGAACTTCGTGTTCCGCGAGGCGCTGCGGGCGATCGGCTATCCGGTGCAGGGCCTGATCGCGCGCGTGCTGTGGCAGCGCGACGAGCACGACATCACCGCGCAGAGCCACATGCTGCTGCGGGTGGAGATCGACGGCGAAAGCTGGCTGGCCGACGTGGGTTTCGGCGGCATGGTGTTGCCGGGTGCGCTGCGGCTGGTGCCTGAGCTGGAGCAGGCGACGACGCACGAGCCGTACCGCTTGCTGGAACGCGATGGCGTGTGGCGCATGCAGGCGCTGGTGCGCGGACAGTGGCTGACGCTGTATCGCTTCGATCTGCAGCCGAAGGAAGATGTCGACTATGTGGTGGCGAACCACTATTCGTCGACGTTCCCGGAGTCGCATTTCCTGCACGGCTTGAATATCGCGAGGACGGCGCCGGCGCGGCGCTTGACCCTGCGCAACCGGGATTTTGCGGTGCATACGCTGGGTGGGGAGACGGTGCGGCGCAGCCTGGTCGATACCGACGAGATCCTGGATGTGCTGGAACGGGAGTTCCTGCTGCGGCTGCCGCAGGTGACGCATCTGCGGGCGCGCATCGAGGCGCTGCCGCTGCCCGCGTAAGCCGGCGTAGGTTGGGGTGAGCCGCAGGCGAACCCCAACAGGCGTACGGGTTCGCCGAGCGCCCGTTGGGGTTCGCCTGCGGCTCACCCCAACCTACGCCGGTGTGATACCGGCGCGTTTTACGCGAATCCGCACATCGTCGATCTCGACGACCTGCCCCGCGTGGATCTTGCAGGTCTTGCGCAGCTCCTGCTGCCCATCCACATACACCGCCCCGCTGGCCACGATCGCCTTGCCGGCGCCGCCGCTGTCGCACAGGCCGGTCAGTTTCAGCAGCTGGTTGAGTTCCACGTGTTCGTGGCGGTCGTCGAGGTCGAAATCGATGGACTGCATCAGAAATCCGGATCGTTGAAGGCGCTTTCGGGCATGGCGAAGAAGGCGAAGAACGGCTTGCCGTCTTCCTGCCAGGTCTCGGCGGCTTCGTCGAGGATGTCCAGCAGGATGTCGAAGTCTTCCTCGCTGGCTTCGCGCAGGTCGTCGGCGTGGTCGAACAGCAGCAGGTAGCCGCTGCCTTCGAGCCAGTCCAGGTCGTTGACGCTGTCGGCCAGGGCGTCCCAGTTGTCGCCGAACTCGGCGGGCAGGCGCCAGGATGCCTTGAGGCGGCGCAGCAGTTCGTCCTTGCCGGTGCAGCCCTTGAGGCTGGTGCGCGCGACGAACAGGCCGTGGCCGGCGCCCTGGGCGGCGAGCGGGTCGAGGTCGTCCTCGACCACGAAGAACACGCCGCCGGCGTCGGGGTCGAGCAGGTCGATGTCGTGGTCCTGGGTGGTCATTGCGGCACCTTGAATGCGCGGAACGAGCGGTAGTGGTCGTCGGTGTAGTAGTAGACCACCGGCGGGTTACCGCCTGTGATGATGCGCCGCGCGCCGCGGTTGTCGAGGCCGGGCGTGTCCACCGTGTACTCGTGGTAATAGCCGCGCGGCTGCGCCGGCAGCAGGCCTTCGCGATTGCCGAACACGGTACCGTCCTGGCGGTTCGGGAAAGGACCGCCGCGGGCGATCAGCGCGAGCGTGTCGCGCGCTTCGGACGGCAGGAACGACGGTAGGCCGCCGGCCGGCGCGGACTCGTTGCGCGGCGGGTGGGCGGACGGCGCGACGGCCGCCTGGGACGACGGCGCGACAGTCGGCGCTGGCGTCGGCGGATGGCGATTCCAGAAGAAGGCCGCGATCGCCACGACGGCCAGCACGAGCAAGGGTCTGAAGGAGCGCATGGGAGCCGCCGTTCGAAGTGGCGCGCAGCTTAACAGGGCCGCATGACGCGGCTCTTGCTTGGTGTTCGCAAGATCTTGCGGCACACTCGGGTCTTTTGGCCGGACCTCCGGAGCACGCATGAGCGCCGCCTCTTCCACCGCCCGCGGCCGCCTGCCGCGCCAGATCCCCTACATCATCGGCAACGAGGGCTGCGAGCGCTTTTCCTTCTACGGGATGCGCAACATCCTCACTCCGTTCCTGATCACTTCGCTGCTGCTGCACCTGCCGGAGGCGCAGCGTCCCGGCGCGGCCAAGGACGTGTTCCACACCTTCGTGATCGGCGTGTACTTCTTCCCGCTGCTGGGCGGCTGGCTGGCCGACCGCTTCTTCGGCAAATACCACACCGTGCTGTGGATGAGCCTCGTGTACTGCCTGGGCCACCTGTGCCTGGCGCTGTTCGAGCACCATCCCACCGGCTTCTATGCCGGCCTGGGCCTGATCGCACTGGGGGCGGGCGGGATCAAGCCGCTGGTGGCCTCCTTCGTCGGCGACCAGTTCGACAGCGGCAACAAGCACCTGGCCAAGCCGGTGTTCGACGCCTTCTACTGGATCATCAACTTCGGCTCGTTCTTCGCCTCGCTGCTGATGCCGATGTTCCTGCGCCACTACGGCGCGGCGGTGGCGTTCGGCATTCCCGGCGCGCTGATGTTCGTGGCCACCTTCGTGCTGTGGCTGGGGCGCCATCGCTACGTGATGGTGCCGCCGTCGCCGCCGGATCCGGATGCGTTCTCCCGCGTGGTGCGCAGCGCTCTGCTCACCCGTGCGCCGGGGCAGGCGCGGCCGGGCCTGTGGCTGGCCGGCGCGGGCGTGCTTGCCGCGCTGGCGGCGCTGGCCATGACGCCGGCGCTGGGCTTCGTGATCGCGCTGTGCCTGGCCATCGTCGCGCTGATCGGCGGCGTCGGCGGCGGCGCCTGGCTGCAGCTGGAGCGGGCGCGCGGGCGGCATCCGCTGGTGTCGGTGGACGGCGCGCGCAATGTGCTGCGCGTGCTGGTGATCTTCGCGCTGACCACGCCGTTCTTCTCGCTGTTCGACCAGAAGGCCTCGACCTGGGTGCTGCAGGGCACTGCGATGGCCGCGCCGGGCTGGTTCCACCCGGCGCAGATGCAGGCGCTCAACCCGCTGCTGGTGATGCTGCTGATCCCGTTCAACAACCTGGTGCTGTTCCCGCTGCTGCGCCGGCGCGGCGTCGAGCCCACCGCGCTGCGCAAGATGACCGCCGGCATCGCCTTCGCCGGCCTGGCCTGGATCGTGGTCGGCGGCTATCAGCTGCTGCTCGACGACGGCCAGGCGCTGTCGATCGTGTGGCAGGTGCTGCCCTACCTGCTGCTGACCTTCGGCGAGGTGCTGGTCGCGGCCACCGGGCCGGAGTTCGCCTACAGCCAGGCGCCGGCCTCGATGAAGGGCGTGATGATGAGCTTCTGGTACCTGGCCACCACCATCGGCAACCTGTGGGTGCTGATCGCCAACGCTGCCGTGCGGCACGAGGCGGTGACCGGGCATATCGCGACCACCGGGCTCAGCATCGATGCGTTCCAGATGTTCTTCTTCGCCGCCTTCGCGCTGCTGGCTGCGCTGGCTTTCGGCGCCTATGCGCGCCGTTACCGTGAGGTGGACAACTACCGGGTGGCCTGAGCCGCCGCGGCGATTGGACGGCTAGACGGATGCGCCGGAGTGGGCAATTCCTGCGAACCGCGCCGCATTGAGGCGCATCCGACGTTGCCCGATTGCCGCAGTGCAAGGTACATTCCGAACAATTCGCTGGGGGGAAAACCATGAACAAGACGACGATGGCCCGCGGGGCGGGCCTGGCGGTGCTGGCTTTGGCGCTGGCCGCCTGCGGGGGACACAAGGCGCGCGAGACCGCACCGGTGGATGCGCTGGTGGTGCCGGCCTTCGCGCCGTGGATCAGCGTGGAGCCCACCGCGGGCGACCTGCAGGTGCGTGGCCTGGACGAGAAGGTGGTGCTGAGCCCTTCGCGTCCTGTGTCCGAAGTGCTGCAGGCGCAGCTGCGCCAGGCCTTGCAGCCGGCCTATATCTCCAACCTCACGGTGGCCTGCGAGCGGGTCAAGACCGATATCCGCGTGCGCCACGAGGACGACAAGCCCTCGATCGCCACGCTGGACATCAGCATGCGCTGCACCACCAATGCGCGCGGCTTCGTCACGCGCAGCGAGCCGCACCTGGAGCCGACGGCCGCGGTCAATGCGCAGACCAACTATCCGACGCTGTTCGTCAGCCTGCTGGACAACGCGTCGAAGGAGCTGGCGACGAAGTTGCAGGCGGATATCGATGCCAGCAAGGCGAATCTGAAGTAAGCGCGCTGCGGCGCGAAGCTTTGGGGCGTAGCGCGAGGTTCAGCGCTGCGCTCCGCCCGTACCCTCACCCCATCCCCTCTCTCCCACGGGGACTACCTTCGGGTCGCCGGAGGGAGAGGGGATCACCTCACCTTTTCAGATGGCGGCAGCCGGATGAGGGTGCGGGCGGAGCGGTGCACGTCACGCTCGCGTTTCGCCAGTACCCTCACCTCTGCCCATAACGAAGCGGAAGTTGTCATGGCTCCGCGCCAGCGCCCATGCCGCGGCGGCGCAGCCG
>Ga0207647_10002134_pt1 | contig 15121 bp, 10 predicted proteins | sample KBSCornC2_FD_184295 | JGI IMG/M metagenome (GOLD analysis project Ga0207647, IMG submission 184295) | Corn rhizosphere microbial communities from Kellogg Biological Station, Michigan, USA - C2 (SPAdes) (version 2) | ecosystem: Host-associated > Plants > Roots > Rhizosphere ...
AAAACATTCGCGCACTGGAGATTGACGGCACTTTTGACGATTGCCAGGCCTTGGTAAAACAAGCCTTTACCGATGCGGAGCTGAATGCTAAATATCGCTTAACATCAGCAAACTCTATTAATATTGCGCGCTTAATCCCCCAAACTTTTTATTACTTCAATGCTTACGCGCAAGCTTTGAAATTGGGCCGGGATAAAATTGTATTCTCGGTACCCAGCGGCAATTTCGGCAACATTGGTGCGGGCATATTGGCCTGGAAAATGGGTCTGCCGGTGCAACATTTCATAGCGGCTACTAACGCGAATGACACCGTTCCGCAGTTCCTGAAAACTGGTGTTTATGAACCAAAGCCTTCGGTAGCCACGCTATCAAACGCTATGGACGTGGGCAACCCAAGCAACTGGGTGCGCATTGCAGATATGTTTAAGGAAGATCCGTCACAAATCAATGCCATGATTAGCGGCTATAGTTTTAATGATGACGAAACGCTGGCAGCTATAAACTCCATTTACCAGCATGACAAATATGTAGCTTGTCCGCATACTGCCATCGCATGGCAAGCGCTGAAAGATTACCAGCAAGATCAGCACCTCAATAATACAGCAGGTATTTTCTTATCAACTGCCCATCCCTGCAAGTTCCCGGATGTTTTTCCTCCGGAGATAGCAGAGCATGTTAAGGTACCGGAGCAGGTAGCTAATTTACAGGCTAAAGAAAAACACGCCGTTTCTTTAGGCAAAGACTTTGAAGGATTTAAGGATTATTTGTTGAAGAATGCATAAACAGAAAAGGCTGCTAAAATTAGCAGCCTTTTCTGTTTGTTATCACGTTGTCATTGCGAGCGTAGCGTGGCAATCGCAAGGAGAAACGTTCGCGATTGCTTCGTTCCTCGCAATGACAAAATCCGATATTACTTCCTCAACTTCTTAAACTCTGATCCTTCTTTCCACTGCGGGAAGGTACTCTCAAAAGCCAGGCGTTTGCCTATCTGGAAAAATAGTTCAGTATCCTCTAAACCACCATCCAGATTCCAGGTGCTGTCGTATTGATCAGCCGGTTGGTGGTAGCGGATGGCGGTGTATTGATCATCCATCTTTTTACCATATTCCTTACCCTTACCAATTACATCAATACCACCGCCAATAGTAATTGAAGGCACACCAATTTTAGCAAAACTAAAGTGATCTGAGCGGAAATAATGGCCAGCCTCAGGATGCGTTTCAGGCGCCAGGTAACGACCCGTTTTAGCCAATTCGGCTTTCAGGTAATCTTCCAGTTCAGACTGCCCGCTGCCTGCAATGCTTACATCTTTGGTTTTACCAATGTTGTTGATGCCGTCGACATTAATGTCAGCTACGGTTTTATCAGCGGGATAAATCGGATTTTCAGCATAATATTCAGAACCCAGCAAACCTTGCTCCTCTGCCGTTACCGACAGAAACACCACGGTTCTTTCGGGCGGAGTTTTCATAGATTTAAAGGCGCGCGCAATCTCCAAAATGGAAGCTGTGCCGCTGGCATTATCCAAAGCGCCGTTATAAATGCTATCGCCTTTTGCGTCAGGCTTGCCTACGCCGAGGTGATCCCAGTGTGCGGTATAAATAATATATTCGTCGGGGCGTTTGGTACCGGTAATTTTAGCCACCACATTGTGCGATTTATTGAATACCACCTTAGTAGTGAGGGTTTCGCTCAGCTTAACGCCGGTATTAAATCCTTTAAAGCCGCGATTATTAGCAGTATGTAGTACACTGGTGTCTTTACCGCCGGCTTGCAGTATTTTAACCGCACTTTCGTGCGTTACCCAGCCTTGCAAAGCCAATTGATACTGATGACTTGCTCTTTTATCCAGATGCAGCTTAACACCGCCGTTTGAGGTTTGCACCACCTGGAACGGATACGATGCAGCAGCCGTGTTATGGACTATGATACAGCCTTTCGCACCTTGGCGGGCGGCTTCTTCATATTTGTACGTCCAGCGGCCATAATAGGTCATAGTTTTGCCTTTAAACAGTGTGGTATCGCCGGTTTCAAAGCCGGGATCGTTCACCAATACCATTACTATCTTGCCTTTAACATCAAGACCAGCATAGTCGTTCCATTTATATTCGGGTGCTACTACGCCGAAGCCGGCAAAAACCACATCGTCATTATTAAAGCTTTGTACAGTGTCGGTACGCTCGGTCCACATCACAAAGTCTTGTATGCTTTTCAATTCAAAACTGCCTTTGGCAGATGTTACCTTTAGGGGCGATACCCTTTTTGGGCTGATTTCCACCATCGGCACATCCTGCAAATAACTATTGCCATTGCCCGGCTCAAGACCCAGACGTTTATAGGTATTTTGCAGATAAGCGATGGTTTTTGTTTCGCCTTCAGTGAATGGTCGGCGGCCCTGATATTCGTCGGATGCCAGGGTAATGATGTGACTGGCCAAGCTATCTTTATTAAACGCAGAAAGACCGTCCTGCTCGTCGACGGCTTTGTTTTGGGTGCATGAGAAAGCCGTTAAAGCCACACCGGCCAACAGCAAGCGTTGAGTAGATTTGGAGATCATGTTAATTTTGATTTTAACGAATATATGAATTTACGCGCTCGCTTTAGTAGCTTTGCTTTGTAATTTAGTATGATGATCAAGAAGTTCTCCCTTCAAACCTTAATTTGTTTAGTGGCCATTGTAGCATTTACCGGTTGCAGACACAACAAATTTACCCGCGCCAACTGGAGCTATGGCGATGGCCTGGATTTTCCGTTACGCAATGAAATATTGGAAGACCTGCTGCAAAATCATCACATTAAAGGTTTAAACTACCGCCAGGTGATCGACTCGCTGGGCAGCCCGCAGCGACGTGATTCGTTGAAATTTACCTATCAAATACAAGACAACAGCTATGAGTTTGGCCGAAAATCGCCGGTACATAAAAAGAATCTGATCGTTTATTTCAATAAAGACTCCATAGTGGTGCGTACTGAGGTTTATGATCATACAGATCCGGAGAAGAAAAAGTAACTCCCTCCCCCCTGAAGGGGGAATTTAATATAAAAGCAAAGGCCTTATAAGTTATAAGGCCTTTGCTTTTCCCAACACGTCATTGCTGAGGAACGAAGCTTTTTTTATTTTGGTTCATTCTATTAATAATTCAAGTTCGAACTTAACCAGCGTTCAGCTGTTTCAACCGACATATTCTTCCGTTTTGCATAATCCTCAACCTGATCTTTACTGATCTTGTTCAGACCAAAGTATCTTGATTGCGGGTGGGCAAAGTAGAAACCACTTACCGAAGCAGCCGGCATCATGGCCAGGCTTTCAGTCAAATGCATGTGGGCATTGTCTTCAGCTTTCAGAAGGTCGAACAGTGTGATCTTCTCCGTATGCTCAGGGCAGGCCGGATAACCCGGCGCGGGGCGGATACCCTGGTATTCCTCCTTGATCAGTTCTTCGTTGGTCAGGTCCTCGGTGGTGGCGTAGCCCCAGTAATCTTTACGTACCAGCTCATGCATTTTTTCGGCAAAAGCTTCGGCCAGCCTGTCGGCGATGGCTTTGGTCATGATGCTGTTATAATCGTCAAATTCCTTTTCGTACTTAGCCACAAGTTCATCGCAACCTATACCTGTGGTTACCGCAAATCCACCAAAGTAATCCTTAACTTCACTTTTCTTCTCTGCAACAAAATCTGCCAAGGCATAATAAGGCTCGCCTTTTACTTTTTCTGATTGCTGACGAAGTGTATGGATGCGGGTGAGTACTTGCGTCCGGGTTTCGTCGGTATATAACTCGATGTCGTCGCCCACAGTATTGGCCGGCCAGAAGCCGATCACCCCGTTTGCCTGCAGCAGGTTGTTGTCTACAATTTCTTTCAGCAATTTCTGGGCATCGTCAAACAACTTCTTAGCCTCATCGCCCACAAACTTATCCTCAAATATTTTCGGATAACTACCGCGCAACTCCCAGGTATGAAAAAATGGCGTCCAGTCGATGTAGGGTACCAGTTCGGCCAGCGGGAAGGCTTCAAACACTTTAGTGCCGGTAAAGGCAGGTTTTGGAGCCACCTTGTCCAGATCTATCTGAAACTTATCAGCACGGGCCTGTTCGATGGTTACAAAGCGTTTGTCAGACTTTTTGTTAGCGTGCGCCTCGCGGGCTTTGGCGTACTCGTCTTTTACACCCTGGATGTACTCGTCGCGACCGTCTTTGTTCATCAGGTTGCTGCATACAGTAACGCTTCGTGATGCGTCCAGCACGTGTATCGCCGGACCAGAATAGTTTGGCGCAATTTTCACCGCTGCGTGGATACGTGAGGTAGTAGCACCACCCACAATAAGCGGGATGGTAAATCCTTCGCGCTCCATCTCTTTGGCAAAGTGCACCATCTCATCCAGCGACGGCGTGATCAATCCGCTCAGGCCGATGATATCCACCTCCTGTTTCTTAGCTTCCTCAATAATCTTTTGGGCGGGCACCATCACCCCAAGGTCAATCACCTCGAAATTATTACAAGCCAACACCACACCCACTATATTTTTACCGATATCGTGCACGTCGCCCTTTACGGTGGCCATCAATACCTTGCCGGCATTGGCGCGGGCACCGCTGGCGTCGCCGCCTGCGTCAATCAGCTTTTGTTTTTCCAGTTCGATGAATGGCAACAGGTAAGCCACCGCTTTTTTCATTACGCGGGCCGATTTTACCACCTGCGGCAAGAACATCTTACCGGCGCCAAACAAGTCGCCCACAATGTTCATCCCGTCCATCAGCGGGCCTTCTATTACGTCCAGCGGTTTTGGATACAATTGGCGCGCTTCTTCCACGTCGGCATCCAGGTACTCAATGATACCTTTTACCAACGCGTGCGACAAGCGTTCCGTCACCGGGCCTTTGCGCCATTCCTCATCGCGCACTACCTCTTTGCCTTTGCTTTTCACGGTGTCAGCATACTCCACCAAACGCTCGGTAGCATCCTGGCGGCGGTTCAGCAGTACATCCTCTACTAATTCCAGCAATTGCTTGTCAATCTCCTCATAAACTTCCAGCATACCGGCGTTTACAATACCCATGTCCATACCCGCCTTAATGGCATGGAAAAGGAATGCCGAGTGCATAGCCTCGCGCACCACATTGTTACCACGGAACGAGAACGAGATGTTACTCACCCCACCGCTCACTTTGGCATGCGGCAGGTTTTGTTTGATCCAGCGGGTAGCTTCAATAAAATCTACCGCGTAGTTATTGTGCTCTTCCAGACCGGTAGCAACGGTAAGGATGTTGGGGTCAAAGATGATATCCTGCGGAGGAAAACCCACCTCGTTCACCAATATATCGTACGACCGTTTACAGATCTCAATACGGCGCTCCAGCGAGTCGGCCTGACCCGTTTCATCAAAAGCCATTACTACCGTAGCAGCACCGTAGCTTAATATTTTGCGAGCATATTCTTTAAACTTGTCTTCGCCCTCTTTCAGCGAAATAGAGTTTACGATGCCTTTACCCTGTATACATTTTAATCCCGCCTCAATAACCGACCATTTTGATGAGTCGATCATGATAGGCAGTTTGGCTATGTCAGGCTCAGAAGCTACCAGGTTCAGGAATTTCACCATCACTGCTTCAGAGTCAATCATACCCTCGTCCATGTTGATGTCAATCACCTGCGCACCGCCCTCCACTTGTTGCCGGGCAACGGTTAGGGCCTCTTCATAATTTTCAGCCAAAATCAGTTTTGAGAATTTTGGTGAACCGGTGATGTTGGTACGCTCGCCCACGTTTACAAAAATACTTTCGGGCGTAATGGTCACCGCTTCCAAGCCGCTCAGGCGCATATGCGGCTCAACCTGAGGCACTACGCGCGGCGAATATTTCACGGCACGCTCGGCCATGCAGCGGATGTGATCAGGCGTGGTGCCACAGCATCCGCCAACAATATTTACTAAACCGGCATGCATAAAATCATCTACCTGGTGAGCGGTTTCATGCGGCGTTTCGTCATACTGACCAAACTCATTCGGCAAACCGGCGTTAGGATAAGCCGAAATAAATACATCTGCCTTTTCAGACAATTCCTGAATATGCGGACGCATTTCTTTAGCACCCAGGGCGCAGTTTAAACCAACCGATAACAGATTTGCGTGTCGTACTGAGTTCCAGAAAGCCTCAACGGTTTGCCCGGACAAGGTGCGGCCCGAAGCATCAGTAATAGTACCCGATATCATGATGGGTAGATGCTTGCCGCTTTCCTGAGCATAGCGGTCGGCTGCAAACAGAGCAGCCTTAGCGTTCAGGGTATCGAATATGGTTTCAATCAATAGTAAATCGGCACCGCCATCAACCAAACCTCGTATCTGATCATAATAAGCATCGGCAAGGTCGTCAAAAGTAACGGCACGGTAGCCCGGGTCATTTACATCGGGCGATAAAGAAGCCGTACGGTTAGTCGGACCAACAGCACCGGCCACAAAGCGTGGTTTGTGTGGTTCTTTGGCCGTATATTCATCAGCCACTTCGCGGGCCAGACGAGCGCCTTCATAGCTCAGCTCATAAGCCAGCTCTTCCATTTTATAATCAGCCAACGATATAACCTGCGTGCTGAAAGTATTGGTTTCGATGATATCCGCACCGGCGCTCAAATACTCGCCGTGTATAGCTTTGATCACATCGGGGCGGGTGATATTCAGTAAGTCATTATTGCCCTGCAAATCAGTCGGGTGATCCTTAAATCTCTCTCCACGAAAATCCTTTTCGGTTAACTGGTACCGCTGTATCATGGTACCCATTGCGCCGTCAATAATGAGAATGCGTTTCTTTAGTTCTTCTTTTATATTCATTCTGAGATTTGAGATATGAGACGTGAGATATGAGACAGATGATCTCCACATCAGCGCCTGCTGCTTAATTTATCAGGTGCCCGAAATCAAATACAAAAAGTCTCACTTCTCATATCTCAAATCTCACATCTAATAAAAGCTTATTTCGAAAATCGGGGTGGTATGTTGACTTTCACTTATCTGTCTCATCCGTCAGTTTGCGGCTGAGTAGAATGTAGCACCTTGTAAAGTCACAGGTTGCTAAGACATCGCAGGGTCTAATCCCTCCGTCTTTCTCTATAAGCAGCGCAAAGTTGCGCAAAAAGTTAGTAATATACAAGTCACATTTAGGGGCCAGCCCCCTCTGAATCTCCCCCGGTATGAGAGACTTTATATTAAAAGTTAATTGTTGAAGTCCTCCCTTCCCGGGGAGGATTTAGGAGGGGGCTTTTCAGGTGCTTAAGTAAGCTGTTTAACCGGTGCTGCTCCGGTTGTTTGCATGGTTAAATGGCCGTTGTAAATACCACCCGCCTCAACCAATAAGGTAACGGTCGCTATATCGCCGGTCACCTTGCCGGTGCCCTTAATTTCAAGCGACTCGACAGCGAGGTTACCGTGCACGGTTCCATAAACCACCATTTCTTTAGTAGCCACGTTACCGGTTATCAGGCCCTGTTCGCCCAGTATCAAGCCTTCGCCTATCTGAACATCACCATTTACCTGGCCATCAATGCGTACCACTGTAGGCGCATTTAAGTTACCCGTTAAAACACAACCTTCGCTAATTAATGTAGATATGGCTTGAAGATCAAGCGCCACTTTGTCTTTTTTGGAGAAAACACCCATTATGAATTAGTTATTCAGAGTTAGAAATTTAACCGGATTTACAGGTTTACCATCCTTGCGCACTTCATAGTGTAAATGGTTGCCGGTTGAACGACCTGTTGAACCAATCTCGCCTACTTTGTCGCCAACAGATATGTGCTGACCCTCTTTTACTGTAATGCGCGAAAGGTGGCCATATAAAGTTTCATAGCCATTGGAATGAGCCACACGTACGCAGTTGCCGTAGCCGCCCATCCACCCCGTAAATACAACATGACCGTTTGCAGTACAATGTGCTATGTCGCCACGCTCGCCTTTAAAGTCGATACCCGGATGAAATTCTGCATGCTCAGAGTTAAACGGATCGCTGCGAAAACCAAACCTTGACGTCATAGAGCTGATACGGGGATAACCCATTGGCGTAAACGCAACCGCATTAACCACGTGGGTCAGGTAATCGTTATAAGCCATGTAAACTTCTTTATCGGTTAATTTACCATCAGCCGTATTTGCATCGCCACCAACTGATTTGGTTGAGAAACCTTTCAGTCCGCGTTTTTTCAAATAATCGTTAATGTTTTTAAGTTTCGATTCGATGGCCTGGATATATCCCTGGGCGCTCATGTTCTCGCTTTGCTTCTGCAACTGGGCAGGAATCTGACCCTTTAAACTTACTATCTGATTAAGCAGCAATTGCTTTTCTTGCTCTTTCTGCTGTATGCTGTTTCGCAGTAAGCAAATTGCCCCTACTAAAAGCCCAATCATACCTACTAAGCCCATTGCATAATATTTCAAATGTGCAAGGTGGCGCGTACGTACTTGAATAGTTTTAGTACCCTGTTTGTTTTTGTTTAAGATAACAATGGTACTAATGTCTTTTGACTTAATTTTCATTATATTTTTAACAATTAGGGGCTCGCAATTTATAAAAAGGCGCTGATAAACAACATTAAATTTAGAACAAGTCGCTGTTTACTTTGTATTGCCCTTTGTCAGCAAGATGTTATTATTACGAATTTTAAAACATGGATGTTACCCTATTTATTACTTTTGTTGTGTAATAAATTTGAAATAAGACATACGTTATGATGTATCCCGAATATTTAGTGGCCCCAATGCGCGAAGAACTTACCCGTGTTGGCTTTGAAGAATTGAAAGATGCCGAGGCTGTAAAAAATGCTATTGAAAGCGAAGGCACCGTGTTTGTAATGGTGAACTCTGTTTGCGGTTGTGCTGCTGCCAACGCACGCCCTGCTGCACGCATGGCTGCCCAAAACGGCAAACACCCTGACAAGCTGGTAACCGTTTTTGCGGGTATGGAAAAAGATGCGGTTGATACTGCACGTAACTACATGTTGCCTTACCCTCCGTCATCGCCGGCTATGGCTTTGTTTAAAGACGGTAAATTGGTGCACATGATTGAGCGTCATCAAATTGAAGGCCGCCCTGCACAAATGATCGCTGATAATTTGATCGGTGCGTTTGAGCAATATTGCTAGGTTGAAGATTGGTTATTGAAGATTAAAGATTAGGTAACCATCTGTTGAAAATATGTAAGCCCGCTGCAAAACAGCGGGCTTTTTTGTTGGTTGTGTTGTAACATTTTTTGGAGCGATGTGTCTTACAGTTTTTAGCTAAAAACTGCTAAATTCGCTTAACAACTGATTGAATATTCTTTTATGAAAAAAACCACTTTATCCGGCATCGTTGCAGGTATGGTTATTGCCGCCGGCGTAGGCCCGGCAATAGCCCAGGCGCCTAAAAAAGCCGAAAGTCCGGAAATGAAGATTTACCGCGCTACTCCCACGCGCATTAATGATTTGATCCACACCAAACTTGACGTCCGTTTTGATTATAAAAAACGTTATTTGTATGGCAAAGAATGGGTGACGCTTAAGCCGCACTTCTATCCGACCGACACCCTGCGTCTGGACGCTAAGGGCATGGACATCAAAAACATTTCCATCGTTAAAAACGGCAAAAACATCCCGCTTAAATATAAATATCAGGACAGCCTGAGCCTGGCCATTACACTGGATAAGGTTTATCATAACAACGAAAATTATACGGTATATATCGATTATACCTCAAAACCAAACGAGCTGCACGTAAAAGGCAGCGCGGCTATAAATGATGCCAAAGGCCTGTACTTTATTAACCCTGATGGCACCGAAAAGGACAAGCCAACCCAGATCTGGACACAAGGTGAAACCGAAAGCTCATCATGCTGGTTCCCTACCATCGACAAATCAGAACAAAAGACTACCGATGAGATAGCCATGACCGTGCCGGCTAAATACGTTACGCTATCAAACGGTCGCCTGGCTTCGCAAAAAGTAAATGGCGACGGTACCCGTACTGATGTCTGGAAACAAGAGTTGCCGCACTCGCCTTACCTGTTTATGATGGCTGTGGGCGATTTCAAGATCTACAAAGACAAATGGCGCAACAAAGAGGTTAACTATTACCTCGAGCCAAAATATGCGCCTTATGCTAAGGAGATTTTCGGCCAGACACCTGAGCTGATCGAGTTTTACTCGAAAACGCTGGGGGTTGATTTCCCATGGTATAAATATTCACAGATTGTTGTACGCGACTATGTGAGTGGTGCGATGGAGAACACCTCGGCTACCCTGCATGGTGAATATGTGCAATTAACCCATCGTGAGCTAATTGACGCTAACTACGACGCCGGCCGCAGCACTATAGCGCACGAGCTGTTTCACCAATGGTTCGGCGATTTGGTTACTGCCGAAAGCTGGAGCAATCTGACCGTCAATGAGTCGTTTGCTGATTTTAGCGAGATGCTTTGGGCCGAACACAAATACGGCCAGGACGAAGCCGACGCACACAGCTATGTAGCCATGCAAAACTACCTGGCTAACCCGGCCAACAAAACTAAGGACCTGGTGCGTTTTCATTACAATGACAAAGAGGATGTTTTCGACGCGGTTACCTATCAAAAAGGCGGTCGCATCCTGAACATGCTGCGTAACTATCTGGGCAAAGATGCTTTTTATAAAGGCTTGAACATCTACCTAAAAACCAACGCCTTTAAGCCCGGCGAAGCGCAGCAACTGCGCCTGGCTTTGGAAGACGCCAGCGGCCGCGACCTGAACTGGTTCTTTAACCAATGGTACTATGGTCACGGCAACCCTAAACTGAAGATCAGTTATAATTATGATGCCGCTGCCAAAAAGGAGACTGTCTATTTAGAGCAAACTCAGGACGGCAACGCCTTTATTTTACCGATGGCCGTCGATATTTATGCTGGTGGCAAAAAGGTGCGTCATCAAGTTTGGATGAATGATAAAGCGGACACGCTGACCTTCGACGCAGCAATAAAACCAGACCTGGTTAACGTTGATGGCGACAAAGTCCTGTTAGCCGAAAAGCGCGACAGCAAGACTTTGGATGAATACGTGTTCCAATACTTCAACGCGCCGCTTTACCTGGACCGCTTTGAAGCGATAGAAAAAGCTACGCCCGAGCAAGGCGATGCCGGCGCCCGCAAAGTGATGTTGGCCGCGCTGAAAGACAAATACTACGGTCTGCGTATCAAAGCCATTAAAGGTTTAAATATGAATAGCGATGAGGTGCGCAATGCGGCACAGCCAATCCTGCTCTCTTTAGCGCAAATCGACCCGAACACGTTGGTGCGTGCAGCTGCTATAAGTGTGCTAGGTCAGCTGAAAGCCGCGGGTATGATGGGAACTTTCAAAGATGCACTGAAAAGCGAATCGTATGCGGTACAGGGCGCGGCCTTAAGCGCCATTGCCTTGCAGGACCCGCAAACTGCCTTAAGCCAGGCTAAAGCATTTGAGAAAGACAACAGAGGCGCACTAACCCTGGCGTTGATCCACATTTACGCAACCAACGGCAGCGATGCCGAGTGGCCATTTGTTTACAACAAGTTCACCGATGCCGAGATTCAGGGTAAATTCAGCATGATCAGAGAATTTGCAGCCATGACAGGCAAGGTTAAAAGCTCCGAGTATGCACAGCAAGGTATTACCGCTATTAAGGAAACTGCTATCAAATACAAAATGTATGGGGTTGCCGGTCCGCTGAAAGCGATGTTGCAGGATGTTAAAACCAAACGCACAGCCATGGGCGACACCGCATCAGCCAATGCCGTTGACAAGGCAGTGGCAGAGATTGGTGATTAATATCAATATATGATATTGAAAAAGGGAGACCATATGGTCTCCCTTTTTCGTTTTTATAGTCATTGGTTATCCCGTGAAAGGACATTGTTCACGACGCGCTTGTTTCACGCGAGTGTGAAACAAATGAAACAAGTGAAACAGGATTTCCAATCAACAATCTCACCATCAACATGTTAAAAAATCCGAGTAAAACAAAATGAAACAAGATTCTGACAGTAGTGTGTCACCATATGTACTGTCAAAATTTTTATGTTGATGCACACCCGATACGGCATTGCTGAGCGAGGTACGAGCGTGGCAGAGATCGTTTGGAGATTCAATCAAATGTTAAAAACGTTAAATAATTATGATGCAGGTGCCGCCGCATTTAATTTGGTGATATAAAATCTATAACCTATTACCCTGCTTCCTACCATGTTTAAAACAATCTGCTTATTTATTATCGTAGTGCTGAGTATTGGCACCATAGACGCGCAGCGGCGCGTCGACAGGCCCTTAAAAGTCAAATCTGTCAGCGTAGGAAAAACTTTTAACCTGACAATAAAACTCGATAGCAGTATCGCCCCTAAGCGGGTGTGGTACCAATACTATGATGGCAGGAATACCATTTTGCTGCCAGACACTTTAACGGGAAGACGAGAGGTGGTAATTCGCCGGAAATATTATTCAGAGCAGGCTTCATTTATTATTAGCTATATGGATTCTGCCAGGGTAGGTTATCGGTTAGAGTTTTTAATTGGCGACAAGCCGGCGGCTTTTACTGCCAAACTTATCCCTAACGATGAGCATTTGCTGGGTTATACCGACTTGAAAAATGCAATACCCACCGAGGATACCGTTGTAAATAAAAGCTGGGCGCATAGGGTTGCCTTCATGAAGCGGTACTCCAACCCTAAAGAGAATGCCGAAGCGGATCTTTTTCTCAAACAACATCCTGACTTTTATAAGAGCGATTCGCTTAAACAAATATTTGCCGGGTTTATGAAGCACTTTCAACAACTGGACATGGATTGGATAAAAACTTATCCTAACGATTATTTTTCATTCTGGTACTTTAACAATCACATAGCCGAGGTTAGCAGTTTTAATAGTGATAAGGCCCATTTGCAGAAGCAACTTAATTTTTATAAAACAGTATTTCCGGCGCGGTTTACCAATACTATTGAAGGCAGATGGATGATCAAAAAGTTTGAAGACAGAATACATGCCATCCCATTCAAACCTGCCGATGTAGTTCCGGTATTTGCAATCAAAACCATCGACGGTAAAAAGATCAACCTAAATCAATTTAAGGGCAAATACGTCTTGCTTGACTTTTGGGCAACCTGGTGCGCACCCTGCATGGCAGAGATGCCTTTTGTAAAAGATCTCCGCAAAAAATATTCGCCCGGAAAATTGGTAATCATCGGCATCAGCGACGACACCAATTCAAAAGCGATGCGCGAAGTGATCAAGAAGCAACAAATGAACTGGCTGCATTATCAGGATGAGGACCAGAGAATGCGCGAGCTTTACCAAGTGACAAGTATCCCGATGTTGTTTTTAATAGACAAGACCGGCAAACTGCTGTATAAAAGCGACCTTGAGCATGCGGATACCGAGAGGTTGTCAAAGGTGCTTGAAACATTAAACTAAAAGCAAAAAGTCTTCATTTGCCAAATGTTAAAAACGTTAAATAATTATGATTCAAAGCAATTGGCTCATAAATTGGGATATCAACCGAAAATCATGAAAGCACTGATCCTGACTTTAAGTATTGCAAGCTGCCTTTCAGTTGCAAAAGCTCAGCAATTTCAAATGCCGGCCAATGGGCAGTAAACTTTAATTACGCTTTACCCGATTTTAACTTATGCCCTGCCGTGGCAAAGTATAATATCACCATATAACAAGGCACCAGTATCCAGTAACCGTGAGTGGTTGCTACACTTTTTGGCTCGCCGGCAGTCAGCAGTTTATCTACAATAAACCCATAAAGCAAAGGAATCAGAGCTCCGCCGGATATGCCCATGATCAATAACGACGAGCCTATCTTGGTAAACTTACCCAGGCCATGAATAGCCAGCGGCCATAACGCAGGCCACATCAGGGCGTTGGCTAATCCTAAAAGAGAAATGAACAAGACTGATTGTACGCCGGTAGTAAATATGGCGCAAAGCGAAAACAGGATACCAATAACTGCCGATATCCTCAGCGCCTTATCCTGCGATACAAATTTGGGGATAGCAATAATACCAATAATATAACCCAATATCATCCCTATCAGGGTACATGTAGTAAAGAACTTAGCTGACGATAGTGCTATGCCCTGGCTCGCGCCGTAACTGATCACCGAGTCGCCGGCCATAACTTCGACACCTACGTATAAAAATAAAGCCAGCACGCCCACCAATAAATGCGGAAACTGGAATATGCTGGTTTTCTCTGTAGCAGGCTTGGCTTTGGCAGCAGCATCGTCTTTTTCGGCCTCAATTTCAGGTAATGATGAAAAGTAAATCAGTACAGCCAGTATGATCAACACAGCCAATATTACCAAATAAGGTAATATAACACGATGGGCCAACGCACTAAGCTCGGCTTGTTTATCGGCGGCATTCAGGGTAAGTAATTTTTGTTGCAGAGTATCGGCATCTTTCAAGGTTATGGCGCCCAGAATTATCGGAGCCAATGAACCGGCCACTTTGTTAAAAATGCCCATGATACTGATACGCTTGGCAGCGCTTTCAATAGGGCCAAGAATAGTAATGTACGGATTAGACGCTGTTTGCAAAATAGCCAGACCCGTACCCTGCACAAATAAACCGGTTAAAAACAAACCATAAGTACGGGTAAGCGCCGCCGGAACAAATATCAGCGCACCCACACCCATAATGAGTAACCCTACCGCCATGCCATTTTTAAAGCCCGTCTTTTTCAAAACCCAGGCCGACGGAATAGCCATCACCAGATAAGCAATGTAAAAAGCAAAAGCAACCAGATACGACTCGAAATTATTAAGCTGACAAGCAATCTTCAGATAAGGAATTAAAACCGAGTTGAGCCAAGTGACGAATCCGAATACAAAAAACAAGGCTCCGATAATGTAAATAGGGCTTATGCCCGCGCCACTTTTTGCAGCTGATGGGGTATTAGTATTACTCATTATAATAAAACAGCTAGTTAATTTTCCTGAAAGTATGGAAAATCAAGGAGATATTTATAAATGAGTAAAATTTAAGCTGGGCGCTCTCCCTCCACGTCATTGCGAGGAACGAAGACAACCGAGCGTAGCGAGCTCATTAATACCTTCAAAAAACAATTAAAATATTAATAATCTCTACACTCGCTAATCA
>Ga0207647_10002135_pt1 | contig 15119 bp, 15 predicted proteins | sample KBSCornC2_FD_184295 | JGI IMG/M metagenome (GOLD analysis project Ga0207647, IMG submission 184295) | Corn rhizosphere microbial communities from Kellogg Biological Station, Michigan, USA - C2 (SPAdes) (version 2) | ecosystem: Host-associated > Plants > Roots > Rhizosphere ...
GCGGTCGCGGGGCAGCCCGCCGCAGCTTATTTCACCATTCACGGCGGTCGGAACGACGAGAAGCTGTTGCGGATGGAAAGCGCGCTCGCCGCTAAAACCGAAATGCATCAAAGCATGACCGGCATGCAGGGAATGTCGACCATGGCGCCGCTCGACCATGTCGATGTCCCGGCTCGGGGAGAGGTCCAATTCAAGCCGGGTGGCAATCATGCGATGCTGATTGGGCTCGATCCAGTAGTGAAACCCGGCACCGCCGTACCGCTACGGTTCGGTTTCGCCGACGGGACCACCGCTGAGGCCGAAGCGAAAAGCGTCAGCGCGGGCGAGGACGCGCCTTATTGAGCTGGTTTCGCCGCGATCCGGGGCGTCCGCTGACGCCGGGCGAGCGAAGTCTGGCGACCGAGATGTTCGGCGATGCGCTAGATCTGGACGCGGTCCGCATCCACCGGCGCAAATGGTGGCCGCTTCAGCCGCGCAACGTGGTGATGGCCCCGCAGGGCGACATCTGGTTTCATCCGCAAGGCAGCTTATGGCGTGATGATTTCTCGATCGCGTCTCTGCGGTTGCAAGCATTATTCGTGCACGAACTGACGCATGTCTGGCAGCATCAGCGCGGGCTATGCCTGCTGATCCGGCGCCACCCGTTCTGCCGCTACAATTATGTCATCCGCTCCGGCCGCCCGCTGGCCCGCTACGGAATCGAGCAGCAGGCGATGATCGTGGAGCATGCCTTTGTGGCGCGCTTAGCGGGGCAGCCGATCGCCGCCTTGGAATGTCTGCTGAAGGACACCGGACTCACGCGGTAGCCGTCACCCGAACCCGAGTGACGGCTCCGTTCCGCTTCAGGCCTCCAGATCGACCCGAGCCTGTTCAGACGCTTTGGCGACGCCGACAAGCGCCGGTCGCAGCAGCCGGTCCTTGATCATGTAGCCCGCCTGCATCTCCTGAACGATCGTGCCCGGTTCCTGATCGCTCGGAATCTCGACCATGGCCTGGTGGCGGTTGGGATCGAGTTTTGCTCCGACGCTCTCAATCTTGGTGATGCCGTTGCGCTGGAAGACGTTCTCCAGCTCCTTGGAGGTCATCTCAATTCCGGTAACCAGCGCCTTGGTGGCATCGTCGTCGCGCATCGAGGGCGGAATGGCGGCCAAGGCACGACCCAGATTGTCCGCTACCGACAGCATATCGCGCGCGAAGCCGGTCGCGGCGTAAGCACGCGCATCGAGCGCATCCTTTTCCATCCGGCGTCGGACATTCTGCGTCTCGGCCTGCGCATAAAGCAGTTGCTTACGCAGATCCTCGATTTCGGCCTGCAAGCCGGTCGCGGCGTCATGTTCGGCCACTTCCGGAGCGGCCGCTGCGGTTTCCTCGCGCAAGTCTTCGGCTTCGGGCGTGGTCGTCTCTTCGGTCATGCCATCAATCTCGTTAATGTTTGTGCGGTGAAATCCACCATGGGAACGACCCGCGCATAGTTCAACCGGGTCGGTCCGATAACCCCTACCACACCGACCACCCGCCCGTCGGCGCCATGATAGGGTGCAGCGATTACCGACGATCCGGATAACGCGAACAGCTTGTTTTCCGATCCGATGAATATCTTCATCGCCCTCGCACCCCGCGCGCTGTCTAGCAAGCGCGCGATTTCTTCCTTGCCTTCGATCTCGTCTAACAGCTGGCGGACCCGTTCCAGATCCGCGGCAGCGGTCTCGTCGATTAAGTTCGCGGCGCCGCGCACGATCATGACCGGTCGGCGCGACCCATCCTCGGACCAGATAGCCAAACCGCGCTGGACCAGGCTCTGGGCCACAGCGTCGAGGGCCGAGCGCCCGTTGGTGATCTCCTCGGCAAGACGCACCTGCGCTTGGCCCAGCGTCAGGCCGGACAGACGACCGCTTACATAATTGGCCGCTTCATGCAGCGCAGATGCACTGACGCCGGGCGGCAGATCCACTACGCGATTCTCAACCGATCCATCGGCGCCGACGAGCACTGCCACCGCGCGATCATGGCTCAATGGCAGGAAAGAGAATTGGCGAAGCACCGGCTCTCCGCGCGGCACCAGCACCAGCCCGGCGCAGGCCGAGAGGCCTGAAAGCACCTGGCTTGTTGCGGCCAGCGCTTCCTCGACAGGGCCACGCGCCTGCGCCTCGATCGCGGCACGCTCCTGGGGGGAAGGCTCGGCCGTCTGCATCATCGCGTCGACGAACAGACGCAGGCCGCTCTCGGTCGGCATTCGTCCGGCGGAGGTATGGGGCGCCGCCAGCAGCCCCAATTCCTCAAGGTCTTGCATAACGTTGCGGATCGACGCGGGTGAAAGATTGAGCCCGCCGAAGCGCGAAATCGTGCGCGATCCGATCGGGGCGCCGGTTTCCAGATAAGATTCGACGACCATGCGGAACACGTCGCGGGCACGGGTCGACAGTTCGGCAACAGGGGTGGTCATGGCGGACTATGTAATATACCGGCTCGCGGCTCGGAAGATCGACAAAGCGAAGGAATGTCATGCGCCCCAGCGGCCGCGCCCCAGATCAGATGCGGGCGATCACCATCACACCCGGTTACACCAAGCATGCCGAAGGATCGGTCCTGATCGCGTTCGGCGAGACGAAGGTACTCGTCACCGCCTCGGTCGAGGAGAAGGTTCCTCCCTTCCTGCGCGGAAAGGGCCAGGGTTGGGTAACGGCCGAATATGGCATGTTGCCGCGTGCAACGCATACGCGCGGCAATCGTGAAGCGGCCAAAGGCAAACAATCGGGCCGCACTCAGGAGATCCAGCGGCTTATCGGCCGTTCCTTGCGTGCCGTGTGTGATCTCACCGCGCTCGGCGAACGCCAGATCACGCTCGACTGCGACGTGATCCAGGCCGACGGTGGCACCCGTACTGCTTCGATTTCGGGCGCATGGGTTGCGCTTCGCCTGGCTGTCGACGGACTGCTCAAGCAGGGGCTGCTAACCGTCGATCCGATCAAGGCGCAGGTCGCCGCAATCTCTTGCGGCATCTGGGAGGGAACGCCTGTGCTCGACCTCGATTATATCGAGGATAGCTCCGCTCATGCCGATGCCAATTTCGTGCTCCTTTCCGACGGCAATATTGCCGAAGCGCAGGCCACCGCCGAAGGTGCGACCTATGATGAGGAAGCATTGCTGCGGCTGCTCCGGCTCGCACGAATCGGCTGCACCGAGATCTTCGCGGCACAATTGAAGGCAACCGGACGGTGACCATCCAGCTGATCGACGACGAACCGCCGCCAGTGCCGCACCGCCGGCTCACCGCCGGAAAGCTCGTCATCGCCAGCCACAACGAAGGCAAGGTGCGCGAGATCAAGGCGCTGCTGGAGCCTTATGGGATCGAGCCAATCTCGGCCGCTTCTTTGGGCATACCGGAGCCGGAGGAAACGGGAACCAGCTTCGCCGCCAATGCGGAGCTAAAGGCGCGCTTTTCCGCCGACATGTCGGATCTGGTCGCGCTCGCGGACGACAGCGGGCTGTGCGTCGACGCGCTGAACGGCGAGCCCGGTGTCTATACCGCCAATTGGGCCGAAACCCCGAATGGGCGGGATTGGTATGCCGCCATGCAGAAGGTCGAGGACGCGCTCCGCGCCAAGGGACCGGAAGCCGGACGCGACGCTCATTTCGTTTGCGTGCTTTCGCTCTGCTGGCCCGACGGCCATGTCGAGAGCTTCGAAGGTCGTGTCGACGGAACGCTCACCTGGCCTCCGCGAGGCAAGATGGGTTTCGGCTATGATCCGGTGTTCGTGCCGCTCGGCGATACGCGTACTTTTGCCGAACTCGAGCCGGAAGAGAAGCACGCGATCAGCCATCGCGCCGACGCCTTCCGGAAGCTCGTCGCCGCGGTGTTGACTGAGCGTGGTTGACCCGCGCCGAAGAGGTCACGCATAGTTCGTCATTCGACGCGATAGGGGGAGCGTTATGATCGACAGCCCGGTTTTTCTGGTCGGGGCGGAACGATCCGGCACGACATTGCTGCGGCTGATGCTCAGCCATCATCCGCGCATCTCGTTCGATAATGAGTCCGAATATCTGGTCGACGCGATCGGCCCGGGCGGTACGCTCCCGTCGCGTGAGACCTTCGTCGCTCGCTTGCTCCAGACGCGGAATTTCCTGCTCAAGCGGCGCGAGATCAAACCGGATCTCGATTTCGTCGGCCTTGCGAACGACATCACCGAGCAGGCGGCGAAGGGAAAAGACGCGGCGATTTATGGTGCGACGGTACATCGCCATTTCGACCGTCTGCTGCTGATCTGGCCGAACGCCCGCTTCATCCATCTTGTGCGTGACGGCCGTGATGTCGCCCAATCGACCATCCCGATGGGCTGGGCGGGGAACATGTATGAAGGCATCAAGCTCTGGATCGAGGCCGAAGAGCTTTGGTCGAAGCTCGCCGAACAGCTTCCAACCGATCGGCATATGACGCTGAGCTATGAGGGGCTGGTCGCCAATCCCGAGGCTGAACTTTCCCGCATCTGCAACTTCGTTGGCCTGCCTTATGACGATGCGATGCTAAGTTACGATCAGGGCTCGAGCTATTCGAAACCCAACCTGCGCAGTGTGGCGAAATGGAAGACGCTCCCCGCAGCAACCGTCATGGCTGCCGAGAGCCGCGCGGCCTATTGGCTGAAGAGAAACGGCTACGAGCTATCCGCACCGGTCCAGCAGCCGGGACAAGCCGCAAAGCTTTATTACAAGCTGCATGATCGCTGGGGTCGGATGCGTTTCGCCCAGAAGCGGCTTACGCTGTCCCTTTGGCTCGAGCGACTGGTTGCCAAGCGTATCGGTAGCGCAAGCTGGCGCGAGAGCGTACGGCGGCGCGAACATGAGGTCATCAATCGCCACCTTCAATAGCGCGCAACCGGTAGTTGCCCCAACGAAGGACCCAGAACCGCTAGCGCTCTATATTCACTGGCCGTTCTGCGTCTCCAAATGCCCCTATTGTGACTTCAACAGCCACGTGCGCGAGCGTGTGGACCAGGATCGATGGCGTGGGGCGCTACTAACCGACCTTGCACACGAGGCCGAGGTAGCCCCGCGCCGGCCGCTGAGCTCGATCTTCTTCGGCGGAGGCACGCCGTCGCTAATGCCGCCAGGGACGGTCGCCACACTGATTGAGGCGGCCGAACGCCATTGGGGCTTCGCTCCCGACGTGGAAATCACATTGGAGGCGAATCCCTCATCCGTCGAGGCAGCGCGTTTCGCCGACCTTGCTTTGGCGGGCGTGAACCGCGTCAGCCTGGGCTTGCAGGCGCTCGATGACGCTGCGCTGCATTTCCTGGGTCGCGCGCATGATAGTGCGGAAGGGCTGGCGGCGCTGGACACCGCGCAAAACGCATTCCGGCGGGTGAGCTTCGATCTTATCTATGCGCTGCCGGGCCAGCATGCCGACAAATGGAACGAGACGCTGAGCCGGGCCTTGGCGTTGGGAACAGGCCATCTATCGCTCTACCAGCTCACTATCGAGCCCGGGACGCGTTTCGCGGCGATGGCAGCGCGAGGTGAGCTCACCCCAAAGGATCCAGACGAGGCCGCTGACTTATTCGAGCTTACGCGGGCGGTCACCGCCGCCGCGGGCCTGCCCGCCTATGAGATTTCGAACCACGCCAGAAGGGGTGAGGAGAGCCGCCACAATCTCACATATTGGCGTTACGGCGACTATGTCGGCGTCGGCCCGGGCGCCCATGGACGGCGTGACGGGGTCGCTACCGCACGCATCAAGAAGCCTGAAAACTGGCTGGCGCGGATCGATCGCGATCACCATGGCATCGAACTGGAGGAAGCGCTCTCGGCCGAGGCCCGCGCCCGTGAGGCGCTAGTCATGGGCCTTCGACTGGAGGAAGGATTGCCGCGCGAGCGGATCGATTCCGCGGTGGATCCGCAAGCGATCGAGCGACTCGCGCGACTTGGATTCGTCGAACAAACCGCCGATCGCCTTCGCGTTACAGCCGAAGGCATGCTCCTCCTGGACGCGATCCTTGCCGAGATCGCGCGCTAGGAGTTCGGCCGCGTCACCAAGATTGACCCTAAGGCGCGGCATTGATCCAGTTGCCATGGAAACCCGGCGGCACGCGATGCGGCAATCGCACGCTCGCGACGGGTTCGCCTTCAAAATCCATGGCGTCCAGGATGACCAGATTGGTCGTCTCGCTCGGCAGATCGATCACCAACCCGACCAGCCACCCCTCGCCTTCGGGAGCGTCCGGCGCCTTGGGCACGAACACGAACTCGCCCGGATAGCGGCCGACACCGAAATCATGCACCTGACGCGTGCCGGCTTCGAGGTCATGCGCATAGAGCTTGGTTGCACCGACAAAGCGCGCTTCGGGTTCGGTCGGCAGCGCCATCGTGTAGGCATAGCGGTAATGCTGCCCGAAGAAGCGTTCATCGGGGCGCGGGAAATCCTGGGGCGCGGCATCGATCGTGCGGACCGTGACGGCACGCGTCGCGGGATCGATCGTCCAGCGCTCCAACCCTCGCGAGCGGGCATCCGGTCCTCCCTGACGCTCGGCAAACATTGTGTCGTAGACGCATAGGTCCAGGATCACCGTCCCATCCGACGCGTCATAGGCGTTCGCGACATGGAAGGCGTATGCCGCGGGCACATCGCACCAGATCACGTCATCGGCCCCACCATCCCGTGGCAGCAGACCGACGCGCGCTTGATGATCGGGATTCCAGCGATAGGGGAAACGCTGCCCCGCCAGCATCGCCTTCATCGAGAAGGTGACAGGCAGATCCAGGATGATCACGAAACGCTTCGTAATCGCGCAATCGTGAATCATCGGACCGTGCCGAACCGGGATCGGCAGCTCACGTTTCACGCGCCCGCCGCGGTCCACCACGACATGGCGGATCACGCCCGGATCATTGCCTTCGTAGCAGATGGCGTGGCTTTCGCCGGTCAACGGATCGAGGTGGGGATGCGCGGTGAAGGAGCCCGACAGCGACCCGTCGAAAGCATTATAGGTTTGCGTTTCCAGGTCATCGGACAGTTCGACCGGATAGGAACCCGCCTCGACGAGGGCGAAGGTGCGCGCACCGATGCCGACCACGTTCGTGTTCACCGTGTCGAAGCTATGACGCGGCCCGGGCGCAGGCGTCTTGCCCAGCGCTTTGGCAACCGCGTTCGAGCGGATCCAGCGGTTCTTGTACCATAGCGCGCGACCCTGGCTGATGCGCAGGCCATGCACCATGCCGTCGCCAATGAACCAATGGTAGCCCGCTGGATCAGGGTTCACCGGATTGGGGCCGATCCGCAGGTAACGCCCGTCAAGTGCGGCCGGGATCGTGCCGGTTACCGGCAGATCCGTGATCTCCAGCTCCGCGCGCATCGGTGCATGGATCCCGCTTAGGAAGGGATGCTCAGCGGGGCCGGAGCTCACCGCACGGCTGACCGATGCCACCGTCTCCACGCCCTTGGTCACCATTTGGCGAATAAGTGCTTCAACCTGGCTTCCCATGATCGCCTCCAATGTTTACGCTGTAAGCATGACGGGCAATGCTAACAGCGTCAACATTGAAAAACGGCCCTATCATCATGGAGATCTGCGTGCGGCGCTGATTTCGGAGGGGCTGGCCATGCTGCAGGAGAGCGACGCCGATTCGCTGTCGTTGCGCGAATTGGCGCGACGCGTCGGGGTGAGCGCCCCCTCCGTCTATCGTCACTTCCCCGACAAGCAGGCTTTGATGACCGCGCTGGCGGAGGAAGGACTCAGGCAGTTGGCTGCAGCTCAGCATATCGCTGCCGACGCAGCTGGAGGCGGCAAACAAGGCTTCGCAGCGACGGGTCGCGCCTATGTCCGCTTCGCCCTCGCCAACCCGGCGCTGTACCGGCTGATCTTCACCTCGCCGCTGATCGCCGCCTATCGCGCGAATGCGGGCGATCGATCGGAGGCGTTCGATTTCCTGCTCGCCAACGTGGGCGCCGAGATTGGGGCTGACCCGGAGAGCCCGGCCGCCCGCGTGGGAGCAATCGAGGCCTGGGCGCTGGTCCACGGCCTCGCTATGCTGATGCTCGACGGGCAGGTTCCGGCCGACGATTCGCTGATCGACGCAATCTGCTAGAAGCCGGTAGGCGCGGGCGAGACGATCGTCCCCCCGCCAGGCCCCAATTGATGCACCGCCAGTGCGCGCTCGGCGATATGGCCACGGGCAAAGCGGAAGGCGCCGTCGACGCCCGCAAAACCGCCGGGATCGCTCAAGGCATCCGCGGGGAAGCGGTCGCCAAGCTTCCAGTCCTTGGCGATACGCACTGTCAGCAGCACCGCATCATAGCCGAGGCTCGCCAGTCGGTAAGGCGGGCGGCCGTAGCGAGCGCGATAGCGGGTGGTGAACTGACCGAACAACGTGTCGTCGACGCTCGCGAACCAGGCGCCTGCCATTGCGGGCGAATTGTTGAGGCTGGGTTCGGTGTTCCACAATTCGGTGCCGAGAATGCGCACGCCCGCCCCTTCGGCCTTGCGGATCAGGGGCGCGGACGTCATCGCGATACGTCCGCTATCGGCAATCAGCACCGCGTCGAACTTCTCCTTCGAGATCGCCCGTACCGCTGCCGCCAGCGAAGTGGGCGAGCGCTGATAACTCTGCATCGCCACAACGCTGCCGCCCGCCGCTTCGGCGGTGCGGATCAGCATGCTGGAGGCATTGCGGCCATAGACGCCCGGGGGGATCAGGCCAGCGAAGCGCGTGAGCCCCTTCGAGCGCGCAAAGCGGACGATGCGGTCGATCGATTGCGCGGGCGAGAAGCCCAGCAGCCAGACGTCGTCGCCCGCCACGGAGGCATCGTTGGAGAATGCGATGACGGGCACACCGGCGGCTTCGGCCGGGGGCGTCACGGCGCGGACATCTTCGCCCAAAAGCGGCCCCAGAAAGAGCTTGTTGCCGTCGGCCAGCGCTTTGCGCGCAGCGGCATCGGCGCCCAGCGCAGTATCATAATTGGTGATGCGCAATGCCTTTCCGCCCGTGTCGGCGAGCGCCATTGCAGCGGCATCGGCAATCGACCGACCGACCGCGGCGTTGGGGCCGCTCAGCGGCACGAGCAGGGCGACGCGGTGCCGCTCCACATCCTCGGGTAAACCGTTCGGCGCTGCCGGCTTCGGCGCGGGCTTGGCAACCGGGGCCGGTGGCGGTGCACCTCGGGGGATTACCGTGGAGCAGGCGCCGAGCAGCAGGGCCAGTGCCAAACCACCCAGCGTGAATAAGCGCGATTGCCGCCGGGGGGCACCCTCTGCCATGCTCGTTCCCATGAATTCCTCTCCGCCCGAGGAAGGGCGACTTTCGCCCGGCCTCTACATTGTTGCGACCCCGATCGGCAACTTGTCCGACCTCTCCCCGCGCGCGGCCGCCATATTGGAGCGGGCCGATGCGATCGCGGTCGAGGACAGTAGGGTTACCGCCAAGCTGCTCGCCCATATCGGTGCAAGGCGGCCGATGGTTCCGTATCATGATCACAATGCCGATCGCGTCCGCCCGGGTCTGGTCGCACGATTGGGTTCAGAAGCGATCGCTCTGGTCTCGGACGCGGGCACCCCGCTCATCTCCGACCCGGGCTTCAAACTTGTTCGCGACGCGCGTGCGGCGGGCCACGCCGTGGTCACGATCCCGGGTCCCTGCGCCGCGATCGCTGCGTTGACGTTGGCCGGACTGCCAACCGACCGCTTCCTGTTTCTGGGTTTTCTGCCTGCCAAAGCCAAGGCACGTGCTGATGCCATCGCCGAGATCGCGGCGATCCGGGCGACCCTGGTGCTCTACGAATCGGGCCCGCGCCTCAGCACCACCCTCGCCGCATTGGCCGAGGGACTGCAGGATCGCGAGGCCGCGGTCGCACGGGAAATCAGCAAGACATACGAGGAGTGCGTCACCGATCGTCTGTCCGCCCTCGCCGCCCGCTATGCCGAAGCGCCCCCAAAGGGCGAGATCGTGATCGTGGTGGCGCCGCCGGGTGAAGCTCCCGTCCCCTCGAGCGAAGATGCCGACACCTTGCTGCTGGAAGCGCTGAAGCACCTGCCGCCGGCAAAGGCGGCCAGCGAGGTGGCCAAGGCGACGGGGCTCCAGAAGCGCGACCTCTACGCCCGTGCGCTGGCGATGAAGACATGAGGGACCGCCGCCGGGCTGAACGCGCCGGCCGCGTGGGCGAGACCGCCGCGGCATGGTGGCTGCGGCTCAAGGGCTGGCGCATCCTGGCGCGGCGTGTGCGGACGCCCGCGGGTGAGGTGGATTTGATCGCGCGGCGCGGGAATCTGCTGGCCTTTGTCGAGGTGAAGCGGCGGAAAACGAGCGAGGAGCTCGACTTCGCGATCGACCAATATCGGCTCGCCAGGGTCGCCGCCGCGGCCGAATTTCTTGCCCCCCGTTACATGGAGGCAGGCGACGACATGCGGATCGATGTCGTCCTGATCGCACCTGGGCGCGCGCTCCGGCATATCGAGAATGCCTGGATCGGGTGACAAGCCGACGGCGAATGCCTACCTGCGGCCATCATAAGGAGATGCCCATGAGCCTGCGCGTCGCGGTCCAGATGGATCCGCTCGAGAAGATCAACATCGCAGGCGATTCCACGTTCGCGCTGATGCTGGCGGCGCAGGCCCGCGGGCATAGGTTGTTTCATTATGCGGCGGGCGACCTTTCGTATCGTGACGGGCGGCTGACGGCCCCCGCCCACCCCGTCACCGTGCAGCGGGTGGTGGGCGATCACTACCGATTTGACGAGGTCCGCACGATCGATCTGGTGGACGATGTGGACGTGGTCCTGATGCGGCAGGATCCGCCATTCGATCTCGCCTACATCACCGCAACGCATCTTTTGGAGCGGATCCAAGGCCAGACTTTGGTGGTCAACGATCCCGCCGCCGTGCGCAATGCACCCGAAAAATTGTTCGTGCTCGATTATGCGGAGTTCATGCCGCCGACCTTGATCACGCGGCGGCTGGACGAGGCGCGAGCGTTCCACGCTGAGCACAAAGAGGTGGTCGTCAAACCCCTTTACGGCAATGCGGGGTCGGCGGTGTTCCATGTGGGCAAAACCGATGCCAACCTTGCGGCACTGACCGAATTGTTCGGTCAGGTCTGGCGCGAGCCCTTCATGGTGCAGGCCTTCCTTCCGGATGTGGCCAAGGGCGACAAACGCATCGTTCTGGTCGATGGGAAGCCTGCGGGAGGGGTCAACCGACTTCCCAAAGCGGGCGAGATACGGTCCAATCTGGCGGTCGGCGGTAAGGGTGCCGCTACGGAGTTGACGCCGCGTGAGCTTGAGATCTGCGCCAAAATCGGACCGGAGCTGGCCAAACGCGGCCTCGTTTTCGTCGGGATCGACGTGATTGCGGGTTATCTGACGGAGATCAACGTCACCTCTCCGACCGGCATCGTCGCGATCGACGCGTTCAACGGGACCGATACGCCTGCCCTGATCTGGGATGCGATCGAGGCGCGCTTCGCAAGACTGTAGGTGCGGTTTTCGCGCGCGTGGCCGTCACCCCTCTCCCCTTGTGGGAGAGGTTGGGAGAGGGGTGCGGCGGCGGAGGCTCGATGCCTCCGACGGCGCTTCTAAAAGCTGCGATTCTCTTGGCCGGCAGACGCCGGCCTCTCCCCACCCTCTCCCACAAGGGGAGAGGGGTTTTGGCCTATAATTTCCAGCCTAGCTCCGCCGCGAAACTGCGCTGCGGGAAGGGGTGGAACAGGAAGTAGCGGTCGTTATTGACGTTATCGATGCCAAAACTCCCAGTCAGGTGATCGTTGATTGCGTAGCGCGCGCGCAGATCGACCACGAAATAGCGATAGAAGCCCTGATAGGTATTTCCGACGACGTCGCTGTTGTCGAGCGTACCCCACAGACGGCTGGAGTAACGCGCCGCCGCTGTCAGCGAGAGCTTTTCAACCGGTCGCCAGGTCGTGACGAAAGTCGCCTTCCACTGCGGAACCTGGGGCAAGAGCTTGCCCACTGCGGATGGGAAAGCCGTATCCTTGCGGGTGGTGCCGTCTGCATAGGTGACGCTGCCGAGCACGTCGACATGCGCGATCAGATCGCGGCGATCGAACGCCAGCTCCACACCTCGCACCCGCGTCCGACCGACATTCTGGACGAAGGTGGCAATCGTGCTGCTGCCGTTAAGTGGCCCTGACTGAGAGATCAGCGCGTCCTTCACGCTTTCGTTGAACAGCGAAAGGCGTAGCGTCCCATGCTCCCCGCGCCGCTCGATCGCGAGCTCTTCTGACCGCGCGCGTTCGGGCTTGAGATTGGGATTCGGCGAGGCCGGGACGGGCGTGGTCACCACCTGGTAGAGCTCACCCACCGTCGGGAAGCGCCAAGCCTCGCCGAATGAAAACCGCGCCACCCATTCAGGCGTTACGGTCCAGGCGAGCGACGCCTTCGGCGAGAAGCGTACCGCACTGCGGATCGGCTGGTCGACCGCGAGCACAGGCGCACCGCTGCCGGGGCTAAGGAAGTTGCGCCCGTTGTAAGCTCGCCACCATTCCTGCCTCCCGCCGACGGTTAGCGTGAGATTATGGGTGACGCGCCAGGCATCCTGGGCCCAAACAGCCGCGGTCCGCGTGTTTCCCTTCGATTGCAGGTTGAGCGCGCCTTCGCCGCCGTGCAGCCAATCGCTGGTCGTGGAGCGATTGCTGTCAATCTCGAACCGGTCGAAATGACCACCGAAGCTTATCCGGTGCGTGCCGTCGGCGTCAGACTTCCATTCGGCCTTTGCATCCAGCGTCTGCCAGCCGGTGCCATCCAGCCGCGTGATGTTGCCCGCGCCACCGGCGGCCGCAGCGGGGAGAGCGCTAGTCGGTGTGCGCTGAACGTCGTGCGCGAAATCGTAGAGCGTCCCAATAATCTGCCAGTCGAACCGGCCGCCATCGCCGCTTAGGGACAGCGCATGCGACCAATGCCGCTCGTCATAGCGATAATAGCCGCCCGAAAAGGCACTGTCCGCAACCGTATAGGCGCGGCCATCGATGTTGAGCGCACCCGCATAAACCGGCGCACCCTGGGCATTAGCCAGGTAGGTTTGGACGTGCGCCTGTGTATTGTTGAGGAACAGGCCGCCGACATAGGTGACGCGCACGTCGGGCGTAACGTCTAATGCGGCTTTGAACTTCAGATGATCCTGGATCTGGTGTTCGAGCCCGCTTGCGCCGAGCACCTTGATCGGCGCACCGGTGCGATTTCTATCATCGAACGCACCGCTGACGGGCGTGCCGGCGATGCCGCTGGTCTTGGGCACTGTGGCGGTGACATAGAGCAATGGTTGCCCTTTCGAGGCAACGTGATCCTCACTCAGGAAAAAAGCGAACGGGCCGAAGCGATCGCCGATCGTCGCGCCCCCCTGCCAGGTCGGCAACGTTTTATGTGTCCCATATTGATCATAGTCTTGGACGTTGAAGCCCGCGCCGAGGCTTGCCTCCAGCTTGGCCGGCAGGCGCGTTGTAATGTTGACCACGGCGCCGATGGAGTTGCCCGGATAGGCTGCCGAGAAGGGACCGTAGAGGACGTCGATGCGCGCGATTTCCTGCGGACTGACGAGGCTCCAGCGCGGACTGGCTGAGGTATTATTGTTGCCGATCAGCGCCGACAATAATGCGCCGTCGGCATAGATCAGGCTGCGCGCGCTTGCGCCAAGGCCTGAGGTGCGAGTTGCCAGCGGGGCCTGCGTGTCGCCAATGTGGCGCTTGCGCACGATCAGGCTCGGTAGATACTTGACCGAGTCTTCCACATTGACCGCGTTAACTGTCGTGGCGAGCCGATCCGCATCGATCGTGGCACGCGTCGTTGGGGCGTTTTCGATCGTGCGTGACTGGCGTTCCGCGGTGATCAATATGTCGCCTGGCGGTAGGGCATCCCCAGCAGCGGCATCAGCGGCCAAGGCTGCACCAGGGCAAAGACATGCGAGCAGAACGGCACGCCGGGACGGCGCACCGAATGGGTTACGAGAAAACACTTCGAAATCCTTCGAAAGACGTGCGGATATCAGCGCCGGAGCGCCGACGGCGTCAGCGAAGGATGGCGGGCGGGCCAGTCTTGGGCGGCGGCGGAGCAGCGAGCCCGGCACCAGGGCGAACGAGCAGCTGCAGCACGGTTGGAGCTGCCAGCACCACGAAAGCAGGCGGCGGGGGCAGAATGATCGTCGGAAGATCGACGGCCCCGCCGACCGCGGCGAAGGCGCAATTATGCTCCCCTTCCCCGCTCATCGGCTTGCCGGGCCCAGTCGCCTTCATCGGCATGCCGGCCATGTCCGGCATCGCGGACGCAGCTGGCATGTCCATTATCTGGCCGGCGCAGATCTCCAGAGCCGCTTTGCCGGCCATCGGCATGTAGCCGGCGGGCACCACCAGTCGCGCCAACAGCGCCAGCGCGACGAGCCAAGCGGCCGCCCAGCGGTGGAGCCTCAGATGGCGGCGGAGCATGAACACGCGGCTGCCCTAGGACGAAGTTCGAGGATTGTCATGGCACAACGGCACGGAAGCTGTGCGCCGCGCGAGCGGTGCGGGGTTTCGCGGCCAAGTAAGTGCTGGCTGCAGCCGAGGCACAATGCGGCTGTAAAGGGCGACGAGAAGGCCATGGACATGTGTGCGATCGCTGGCATGGCAATATTGATGGCCGCAAGCGTCACCGGTTCCCCTGAGATGGGTCAAAACCGGCTCATCAGGGTTCGCGCGCGAGTGATTCCCGAACATTCGTCACACCCGACGTATCCCGGGTCCACTCGGACGCGGGGGCTGCGTCAGCTTGAGAAGGGCCAATGACCCATCTCCGTCATGCCGGCGGAGGCCGGCATCTCAGGAGAATTCGGCTCATCCGTTACTCCGGACCCTTCGACAAGCTCAGGACAGGCTTGATCCGGGGTGGACGTCGAGGCTGGCGTTTGCCGGCCGGTGGATGCCCGATCAAGTCCGGCATGACGGTGTGAGGTAGAGGAGCAAGTGGCATACGCCTGAGGCCCCAGCTTTCGCTGGGGTGACCGGTTGGGCTGGATGTGGGCGACGGATTGCGGGCGCACGTTTCCCGTGGCTTGGGAGCAAGCATGTGTGACCGGCGCGGTTCCGCCTCCTCATCGGCTGCGGGGAAGGCTGCGTTTGGGCCTGGGCTTGGGTGAAGCCCTGGACGCTGCCCG
>Ga0207647_10002136_pt1 | contig 15115 bp, 16 predicted proteins | sample KBSCornC2_FD_184295 | JGI IMG/M metagenome (GOLD analysis project Ga0207647, IMG submission 184295) | Corn rhizosphere microbial communities from Kellogg Biological Station, Michigan, USA - C2 (SPAdes) (version 2) | ecosystem: Host-associated > Plants > Roots > Rhizosphere ...
CCCGCCACTGAGTTCTGCGTGCAGACGCAGCACTTCTGCGCCGATTTCCCGCTCGACCCCGACTCGCTCTTGATCCACCCCACCGAGGTGGTCGAAGGCCATCAGCCGGGTGACTACGCCAACGGCGTGCTGTCGTCGGACTCCTACAGCACCACGTTCAAGGTCGACGAGCGGACGACCGCGGTCTACAAGGTGCTGGTGATCACCGGCGGCTACCAGTCCGATCTGCCGCTGAGTGCCTTCGGCATGGAGTGCGAGCAGTCCAACACCGGCGGCGCGCCGGCTCAGACCACCCAGGTCAAGATCGCCGGCGTCGACGGGCTGCGCATCACCTGCTCCGCTCCGGACGGTCACGACGGCGCCGGCCTCTACTACGACACCACCTACGCCAAGTTCAATGGTCTGGTGTTCGCCATCTCGGCGAACACCAGTGGTGGCCGGCCGGTCGATCCGGAGGTTCGCAACAAGTTCGTCGACTCGTTCCGTCGAGTCTGATTCAGGCCCGGTGGGGCGCATCATGTGATGCGCCCCACCGGGTTTTTCGTTGTTCTAACTTTTAACGCGTTACAATAAGGTCATGAATAAGAAGACCATTCGCGACATCGACCTCAAAAATAAGCGCGTACTCGTGCGCGTGGCACTCAATGTTCCTATTAAAGACAACCAGGTAACAGATAGCTTTCGCATTGAGGCGTCATTGCCCACCCTTAAGTATCTGCTTGAGCAGAATGCCTCGCTGCTCCTACTGAGTCATCATAGTAAAGAGGGACAGAGTCTAGCTCCAGTGGCACCGGTACTCAAAAAGCTTCTCGGCCGGCCGGTGACATTTGTGGCTGATATTTTGTCGGATGAAGCCAAGGCCGCCGCCAAGTATGCCGCTCCGGGCACCATTACATTGTTTGAAAACTTGCGATTTCACCCCGAAGAAGAGGCTAATGATGCTAATTTCGTTAAAGCGATGGCTGATTTGGGCGATGTGTATGTAGATGATGACTTCACCGTGATGCACCGGGCCCATGCTTCAGTTGTGGGTATCCCGAAGTATTTGCCGGCGGTGGCTGGATTGCTGGTGGAGAAAGAGGTGGACTACATCACTGGCGCTATTGAGCACCCCAACCGGCCTTTGGCGGCGATCATTGGCGGCGCCAAGGTCTCGACCAAGATTGAGTTTCTCAAATATTTAATTCCCAAAGTTGATGTGCTGCTTATTGGTGGCGCCATGGCTAACACATTCTTTATTGGCCAAGGCCACGAAGTGGGGAAGAGTGTGGCCGAGCCGGACTACGCCGATGAGTCCAAGAAGCTGCTCGAACTAGCCAAGCAAGAAAACTGCGAGATTTTCTTCCCTGAAGAAGTCGTGGTGTCGGAAAGCATGGAAGAGCCCAAAAATGTTCGGACGGTTAAGCCGAGCGAAATTAAGCCAAACGACTACGTGGTAGATGCCAGTCCTGAGTTTGCCAAGGTGCTGGGTCGGGCGGTGTACGAGTTTCTCGACTTTGATAATAAGTGCACGGTTATTTGGAATGGTCCGTTGGGCCTAACCGAACTGCCGGAGTTCGCGGCCGGTTCTCTGGCCATGGCCGGAGCTGTGGTAGCGCTGCCGGGTGAAATCTCGATTATTGGTGGCGGTGATACGGCCGCGTTTATCGACGCGGCCGGTCGTCACGACCAATTTACCTGGGTGTCAACCGGTGGCGGTGCGAGTCTTGAGCTTATGAGTGGCAAAGAGTTGCCGGGCCTGGCGGCTTTGCAGGATAAATAAGTTAGTCTTTTTAAGACTTTTATTGTATAATATCTATCTCCGGAGATACCGGATGCACCAACAAAGAGGTGAGGGCTGTGACTGTCGTGACCGTCTCGTCTGATGCTAGACCGATCTTCATCGACCGTGTGGCCGAAGAGCTCAATCAAGGCGGTTGGGGTATGCCGCATCGGCCGGACCTGCGCAAGAACGATCCTCGCTACGAGCAGCTGTCGGAAGTCCGCCAGGCCCGTTCCGACATGGACGTACTCTATCTGGGCTTTGCCGACTGGAGTGCGACGCTGGTCGTGGTTGGCAACAGCTGGATCGAGATGGGTGCTGATGGCCGCCCTATGCGCCTCATGGTTCGCGACGCCCGCCCCCTGACGCGAGGCGGAGACGACCAGCCGATGTACAAGTTCGTTCGCCTGCCGGCTGCGTGATTTTTGCGCCGTTGGTTACGCGCCTAACGTACTGGCCTTTTTGGCTAGTAATGTGCCCCGCTTTTTTAGCGGGGCATTACGTTGTGGCTGATCCGTAGGACGACGTTTTGCGCAAAAGCAATCATAAGCGGTACAATATAAGCCGAAAGAAGGACTCTTATGGCGCGCTTAATTGTTGGCAACTGGAAAATGAACCTGAACCCGGGTGAGGCCAGCTTGCTCGTGCATCAGCTCGAAGACAAACTCGATGCCAAGGCCAATACCGAGGTAGTGATTTGCCCGCCCTTTATTGATATCTACCCCATTTCTAAAGACCTAGACTCCAAAAAGCTTAAGCTTGGCAGTCAAAATATCCATTATCTGGACGAAGGGGCATTCACGGGTGAAATATCGCCGGCCATGCTCAAGGGAATGGCGAGCTACTCCATTATTGGTCACTCCGAGCGCCGAGCTATGGGCGAAGATGACAAGCTGATCGCCAAGAAGGTGGCGGCGGCATTGCGTAATGATATCGTTCCGGTACTGTGCGTGGGTGAGAGCTTACACGATCGCGAGCATGGTTTGTCGCGCAAAGTGGTGGTTGACCAGCTCACGGCAGACTTATCACAGCTGACGGCCGGCGATGTCGGCCAGCTAGTGGTGGCGTACGAGCCGGTTTGGGCCATAGGCAGCGGTAAATTCGCTACTCCCGACGAAGTGAGTCCCGTGGTAGCGTCCATTCGCGGTACGGTAGAAGAGCTCTACGGCGAAGAGGGTGCTGGCGGTCTGCGTGTACTTTATGGTGGTAGCGTGGCGCCTGATAATGCCAAAGCTTATCTGAGGCTTGATGGCGTAGATGGACTGTTGGTGGGTGGCGCCAGTCTTAACTATGAAGAGTTCGCTCAGATCGTCAAAGTAGCTCAAGGCCTCTAGTTGGCATTGTGAATTCGCCGCTTGGCAGGTAAAGTGTAAGGCGTGAATCCGCCCCTAGATCCAGCTGAATACCGCAAACTGATTGAACTTGCCTATCTGGGCGAGTGGCTTATTAACTCGCATCACGATAACGACTTCCAAGACGAAGCCGCTACAGCCACGGTGCAACGGCTATTGGCCGGCGCGCGTGACATGGATGTTGATGATGTCGACCAAGATGCTGAGACGAACAATTATTACCTTATGCCGGAGTGGGTGGATAGGCTCTACGACCGGTATATTCTCGATTATGATGACCATGTATTTTGGGATGAATTAACCGAGCGATTGGCGCAGCGGGATCTAGCTCGAGAGCGCGGCGTGTCTATGGATGAGATCAGCCGGGATGAGGATGTGGCGCAGCTACGGCCAATTGAGGAGCGCTACCGGCGTGAACTCGAAGAGCATGGGGTTGAGCGGCTAGAACTCGGTTCGGACTTTTAGCATAACCGGGATGATGCTATAGTTGGGACATGAAATGCCCCAACTGTCAGCACGAAATGATCGAATCGCGCAACGGATTGTTGTGCCTTAATTGTGGCCACATTGAATCCAACGCCCACACTAAGCCATTAACGGCTGAAGACGCAGCAGCGGCGGACGCTAAGCCGGAGGAATCTAAACTGGATCAAGCTAAGACCGACGACAAGACCAAGGAAACAAAGACTGCTGCGCTGGCCGTCGATAGCGCTAAATCTGAGCCCAAACCCGAAACTAAACCCCCCGAGGCTAAGCCTGAGGTTGAGGCAGCCAAGCCGGCCAAAGCGGATACAACTGAGGCTGCAGCTCCGGTCAAAATGACCGATATGTATCCGTCAGGCAATATTACGAGCAATGAGGCGTCAGCTTCCAAGCCGACCGAAGCTCCGGCTGAACCGGCTAAGCCGGAAGTTGCGGTAGAAGATAAGCCGGAAGCCGAGGCGGCCGAGGTAGAGACGGAAGATGCCAAAAAAGATGCTATGGCGGCTGTTAATGAAGCTGTAGTGGAGGTTTCGAGTGAGGCTCCCGACGCCGATAAAGATGCAGGCCAAGATAAAGCTGAGGACAAGCCCGAGAAGCAGACCGAAGACAAGGTCGAAGATCAGCCGGCGGATGCCTCAAAGGAAGAAGAGGCTATGCCCGCAGCTGCTATCGACAAGCCGATCGATGGGGTACAGGCGGCGGATGGCTCCATGATGAGTGCCGTTGTAACGAAGCCGACGCCGGTGCACGCCTCCGAGGTTCATGGCCTTGGAGCGGCTAAGCCGGTTGATTCTATTGTTTCGAAACCCAAGGAAGATGGCGCTTCCAGGGATCTTGTAGATGCGCCCAAGCCGGAGGAGCCCAAAGTTACAGAGACGGCTGAGCCGAGTCAGCCCACCCCGTCCGAGCCGGCTCCTAGTACGCCAAGCACTGACACGCCAGCGGTAGCCCCGGCTCCGGTCGCTGCTTCACCCGGCTCAGCGCCCGCCACACCAACAGCTCCCGCGGCTGCTCAGGCTGCCCCCGCACCTGTAGGCGACAAAGCTCCGCTAGTGGCCAAGACACATCCCCAGCCCATGACTCAGATTGAGCTCGTGGCAATTATCGCCGGCGTGGTGCTTCTCTTGGTGCTGGGCTATGTGGGCTATCTGGTGATGACCCATCAGCCCCTGCCTATTATCGGCTAAAATATAAAAGCATTAAAAAGCGTAAGCCCCTGACGAATGGTATTCGTCAGGGGCTGGTGTGCGATGAGCCGGCGGCTAATCGCACGAAGAAGGGGACCGCTGGACGGCGTACTGGTGACGACTGGTGCCGCCGACCCAGATTCGCATGACGAGCTGGCCAGCGGCGTGGCCATCCCAGTCCTCGGTCAGTCGATAGAGCCCGCCGCTGCGGTCGGAGGGGTGGCCGAGAGCTGCGAGTTCCAGGTCGTGGTAGAAAACCGGCCAGCCTTGTTCGGCGGCACGCCGGGCTACATCGCTGCCGCTGCGGCAGACGTAGAGTTCGCCCGAATCGACGGGCTTCAGTGGCGGCTCGGCGTTGCTCGTGACCTTGATCTCGTCCCAGACGTGAGTCTGGTAAGTCGTGTTGGTTGAGGTCATAACGCTGCTTTCGTGGTTGACGGTCGGGGGAATGATCAGGCAGTCAGTAATGATACTCGTTTCTGACAAAAAAGCAAAAAAGAAAGAGCGGGGAAGTTTAACTTCCCCGCTCTTTGCTAGACTCGCTCGCTGGGCGAGGTGGTGTCTAGCTGCAGGAGCTGGTCGAAGCCTTCGGCTTCGGTGGGCGGCTCCAGTCGGAAAAAACGTTCCATGCGCCTCATGGCGTGAGGCGGCACGACCCGGTTTCGGGCCAGATTGCGACGCTCACAGATCACGACCGGCGTCACGAACCACAGCCCCACAATTTCGCTGGCGTGCTGCCGGCAGTGACGAATGAGCTGCAAACGGTCGCGGCGCTTGTAGTTGGTGGCGTCGATGACCACGCCCTGACCAGCGGTCAAAGCGGTCGTCGTCGCGCCGTACAGGATTCGCCAGACCTCGTTCATGCGGTTCTGGCTACCCGCGTCACCGTTGAGCTCCTCGCGGATGACTTCCGTGTTGAGGTAAACCGCGTGGCTGTCACGGGCGAACCGCTCGAGCCACTGGCTTTTGCCACTGCCGGGCAGTCCGATACCCATGACAACGACCGGTTTTGCGATGTCCACGTTTCCGCACCTCCTTGGCGTCGCCTACTTGGCGGGCATGGGGAGGGTGGTAGTAGCGAGGCATTTTAGCTCCTTGGGTAGGTCAGAGTCTCCGCTGGAATCGAGAGATGAATCTCCGCGCCTTGGCCTTGATCTGGCCAAGCCTGGTCGGCCGCGGTGGCTCCGCTTCGAATAGTCGCCAGAGTCTGGCAAGCTCGCTTTCAGCGGCGCCGGCTGAGTGGTGCTTCCACAGTGAGGCTGCGCCATGGGCCACCTCAATGATGCGGTGCTGCCATTCCTCATAACCTTCGAACTCTGGAATTAACGGAGGTTCAATCATGGTTGCTATCCTTTTCGACTGGCGTGGTCCATTGTTGGAGCCATTCTTCAAGGGCGCGGCCGCTAAGGCCACAAGCCTCAAGGAAGCTCGTCATTATAAGCTGAGTATGGGTGTGAGCTTTATCCCCGATCACGCGGTAGGCGGATGATCGGGAGAGTGTGCCACCCGATTTTCTTACTATCCGGCCGATCGAAACTTTTTGCTCCGTGAGTAGGTTGCGGAGAGCTGCTTTCGCTGCGCCATCAACCACCAGAACCTCCACCTCAAGTCTTTTCTCAACCTGAGACAGAAGCCGCTTTTTGGGCTTAGCTTCAGTCGGGGCTGTCGATTTGACCACCAGATCATTGTCGGCCAAAACTATCGTTTCAAGATTAGCCCTGGCGGAGTGAATCCGTCTCAACATGCCGCGTGAGTCGAATTCTACCCTTAAACTGAGTGCTGGATTGGCTAGGGCGCCACAGAGCAGGAAAGATCCGTTGGCTCTCCAGAAACCCCCATCAACCCGCAGCCGAGTGGTATGACTCGGCCCGTCCAAGTAACAGACGCAATTGAGTAAGGGAGAGGGTTTGCCGACTGCCCGGGCAGACAGTGCCATTTGTGCAAGGTGCACGAGCTTGGTGAGCTCATAACGGATGGGTTCGGTCACGTTAACTCCCAAAGTCGAATATATTATTTAAACGTTAAATTAACCTAATGTCAAATAAATCCACAAGATATGAAGAAGCGTCCAGACGGCTATTGCCGTCCGGACGCTCGTGGTTTACTGAGTGATTCTGTCCTCGCCGGAAGAAGGCAGCTCGAGGACGTAGGTCGCGCCAGCACGGTCCGGCTCGTAGGCTACCAGTACGAGCGTCCCGGTCGGAAATTCCCGCCACTCTTCCTGAAGTCTGGCAGCTCGAAAACCGGGCTTACGTCTCACTCCGGCAGCTGCAAGTTCTAGGTCGCCAAAAAGTACGGGACGAGTGTCGCCGGGATCCTGCGGACGGGTGTAGCTGGACTGGCAGACGAACAGCTCCTCATAGACGGCGCCATACGCAAGCGGCGGCTCGGCATCGCCTTGATCGAGGTGGACGACGTACCAAGATCGGGGTTGGTAATTATTGGAAGCCATCACGGCCACTCCGTTCAGGTGCGCTCACGGGTGAGATCGAGGTAATAGTAGAATGTCCGCGTGCAAATATCAATCTAGTTCGGTTGCGTTCGGTGCGGTAGAATCAGATGGTGCATCCACTACTTTCTGAGCTTAACGAGCCCCAACGCCAAGCGGCTGAGACAACTGACGGTCCAGTGCTGATTTTGGCTGGCGCGGGTTCGGGCAAGACGAAGGCTTTAACGCATCGCATTGCCTACCTTGTGGCTGAGCGCCAAGTTCGACCCATGAATATCCTGGCGGTAACGTTTACGAATAAAGCCGCCGGTGAAATGCGTGGCCGAGTACTAAAGCTTCTTAACCTAGACCCCAACAACCGCTCCTACTTCCCTTTTATTGGCACTTTCCACTCGATTTGCTTGCGACTGCTGCGACGAGAAGCAACCGAGATTGGCTTGCCGAGTAATTTTCTTATTTTTGATGCGGCTGATTCGCAAGCTGCCATCAAGCGTGCCATGCGGTCGTTGGGTATCGACGAGAAGCAATTTACGCCAGGCCTCATCCACGGGCTTATTTCAAGTGCTAAAAACGAACTCATCGAAGCGAGCCAGTATGCCAAGCTGGCGCAAGGGCGTGCCCAGGAGGCTGCGGCCAAGGTCTATCCGGCGTATCAGGCTATCCTCAAAGAGGCTGGCGCGCTGGATTTTGACGACCTTATTCTTCAGACCGTATGCATGTTCCGTAAATTCCCCGAAATCCTCGAGAAATATCAGCGCCAGTTCGCCTATGTGATGGTGGATGAGTACCAGGACACCAACCATGCTCAGTATCAAATTACGAAACTATTGGCGGCAAGTCACCACAACCTCTGCGTCGTGGGCGACGACTGGCAGAGCATCTATAGCTGGCGCGGTGCTAACTTCCAAAACATTTTGAATTTCGAGAAAGACTACCCTGAGGCACAGGTTATAAAGCTTGAGCAGAATTATCGTTCCACTAAAAACATCCTTGATGCGGCCCATGCCATTATTACCAAAAACCGCACCAGATCGGATAAAAAGCTGTGGACGGAGGCTGGTGATGGTGTCGGTATTGGGGTGGCGAATGTATACAATGAGGTCCAAGAAGGCGAATGGATCGTTCGGCAGATTCAAGAGCTGGTCGTGACCGAAAAACGCGAGTTGCATGACTTTGCGGTGCTGTATCGGACCAACGCCCAGTCCCGATCACTGGAAGAGGCGTTTTTGCGCTACAGTCTGCCATATAAGATTGTTGGCGGGACGCGGTTCTACGAGCGTAAGGAGATCAAGGACGCCTTGGCATACTTGCGGTTTGTCTATCAGCCAGATGATACCGTGAGCTTCGCGCGAATCATTAACTTGCCCCCGCGTGGTCTGGGTGATGTCAGCTTGCAACGGCTAGATGACTATCGCCGGGCTCAGGGTCTGACGCTCATGGAGGCGCTAGCCGCGGCGGTGATGGTGCCCGGACTACAGGCCCGGGCGGCTACTGCGTTGACGGCTTTTGGCGAGCTTATTGGTGGGCTGCGCGCCGAGATTGATAAGCTCTCGGTGAGCTCACTGCTCGATATGGTTCTTAAGCGTTCGGGCTATATAAACTACCTCGATGATGGCTCCATCACTGCCGCCGATCGGATTGAAAACGTCAAGGAACTGCTAAGCGTGGCAGAAACGTACAACGAGCTTTCACTGGAGGGCTTCCTGGAGGAAATTGCGCTCATTTCCGACATTGACAACTACTCAGGCGAAACCAACGCTGTCACGCTGATGACGCTGCATGCGGCCAAGGGTTTGGAATTTCCAGTGGTATTCATGCCGGGCATGGAAGAGGGGATTTTCCCGCACTCACGTAGTTTGTTTGACGGCGAGCAAATGGAAGAAGAACGTCGCCTGTGCTACGTGGGCATGACCCGGGCCAAGGAGCGATTATTCTTGTTGTATGCAAATTCCCGCTTGCTGTATGGAGCCACTAACCACAACCCACCGTCGCGTTTCGTGGTAGAGATACCGCCTGAGCTACAGACTGCCGGCAGCGCCTGGGGTGTGTCTGCCCGTACCGGCTCAGGCAGCCATGGCGCCGGCGGTGCTAGTTGGTCGGCGCCTACTTTTGCTGGTTCGCCCGCCACGGCCCACGATGCAGACCATCATCGCGAGGAATTGCTCGGCTTAGACCTCAAACCCGGCGACCGGATTACGCATACTAAGTTTGGTGAGGGGATTGTGAGCGAGGTCAGCGGCGATGAAGTGACGGCAGCTTTTCCGGGCATTGGTCCCAAACGGTTGTCCTTGAGCTTCGCACCCATTCGTAAACTTGATTAGTTCAGCCTGACCTTTTAGAGTATTCAACTGGTGCGCTTGGCGTACCGTACCTTCTTACCTAAAATGCGAAAAAACAGGGACGTGATGTCGGAGCCAGAGCACGAGGTCAACCTTGACCTTTTTCTCCAAGCAAGCCATCCAGCCCATAGTTGGCTTCAAGCTTTGCTTAACGAAACGGCAAAGCGACCAGTTGCGATTAATCCGGAGTATCTGGAGCCTATGTGGCAGACGCTGCAGCCTCTCGAGCAGAAGGTGTTAGCGTTGCGTCTGTGTCTGACCGGCCGGCCGCAGCTGACATTCAGGGAGATTGTGGCGGTATTGGGACTTAGCCAGTCCAGCGTTGCTTCCATGGCATTTAAACGTGCTCAGTTGAAGGCATTTTACCGGCTCGTCACCTGGGAAGATGAGCTGGTGACTGGGGTCTCGGAGGAACTCAAGCTAGAGCTAAAACGTTTAGGTATTGATAGCTTGCGTGATTTCGAAGTATTGTCACGATCTAAGCTAGACGGAATCTTGGCAATTCAGAATGGCTATTTGTGGCAAGAGCTCCTTGACTATCTGCGTAAACATGATAGTCGGCAGACAGCTTCACGAATAGCAAAGCTGATTATTGACTCCACCCGCACCAAATGGAACCGAAACCATAATGGTGTTCCTGGAAGAGTGTAACGACCATCGCACGCTGCGTCCGAGGAGCAGCTCCTGATGTAAACCGCCCCATTGGCAGGCCTCACTGCCAGTGGGGCTTGTCATGCGAAAAATTGTAATAAATGCTAATGCTTCTGAGAATTGAACACTAAACTTATCCACATTGACGCGTCAGGCTCTGAGCTGTAACATAAGCATGTTCTTCAAAAACGAAAAGCTTAAAAATAAACGTCCCTTGTATTAACGCGAGAGACTATCATTTTAAGCCATATTACAGCTTCCCTGGGCGTAACCTATCGGAAATTCAAGGCTCGGCCACGAAATTTCCTCGCTGTGGGAATTCTCATCACCATTGTTTATTTCGGATTTTCATCCGGACACATACCGCTATCACCTAGCGCGAACGCCGATGCTCAGCGCCTTGTTTCGCTGTACGCCGATGGTCAGAAGCGGGTTTTTGCTACCGACAGTAGCACGGTGCAGCAGGTGCTTGATAAGAGCAACATTAAGCTGGCGCCGGCTGATTTGGTTGAACCCAAGCCTGATACGGTGATTCCGCAGGGCTTCTTCAATATTAACGTGTATCGGGCCAGGCCGGTGCTGGTACAGGACGGGTACGAGTCGCGCCAAATTACCAGTGCCTATCAGAGTCCCCATCTTTTGGCCGAAGCGGCCGGCTTCCACGTTTATCCTGAGGATGACTACACCACCCAGATCATTACCGACGTAGTTGGCGATACCGCCGTGGGCGTGAAAGTGAGCATTAAGCGCGCCAAGCCCCTAACTGTGCATGTGGATGGCCGGGCGACTTCCTTGCGAACTCAGGCTTCTACGGTAAAAGAGGCCATGAGTCAAAGCGACATCGCCTTGGGACTTAAAGATACCACTTCGGTGCCATTGGATAATGCGGTGGTTCCAGGTATGGACGTCACGATCACTCGGGTGTCTGATATTGAAACAACACTCACTACTAATTTGCCGCGGGCGGTCCAAACGATCACTGATCCAAATATGCTCAAAGGACAGACCCAGATTCGCCAGGAGGGCTCAGACGGCCAGAAGACAGCCATGTATCGAATTCATTATCGGAATGGTGTGGAAATAAGTCGTGAACTCGTTCAACTTATTAGCTCGGTAGAGCCGGTAGCGCGCGTTGAAGTTGTCGGCACCAAGGTGGTGTTTGCCGGATCGGTAGAGTATTGGCGACCGTTGGTTATGACGGCTGCGGCCAACTGGGGCGTGGATCCTAACACAATGCTGCGGATTATGTCATGTGAGTCCCATGGTAATGCCACCAGCGTGAGTAGCTTCGTGGTCAACGGGGAACATCCCACTGGCCTGTTCCAGTTTTTGCCCTCAACCTGGCGCGCCAACGGTGGAACTGATAGCAATATTCTAGACGGTGCGGCCCAGATCGAGATTGCAGCCAAGAAAATGGCACGAGAGGGCACTAAAGCCTGGCAGTGTAAATAGGCCAAGCATTAAGCTAAAACCGCTATACTAAGAACGTATGAATCTGCTTGACCTTGGTATTGTGATATTGGTGGTGGCCGTGGCCGCCCGTGGCCTCCAGGCGGGGCTGCTGCGACAAACTGGCTCAACCGGTGGTTTTGTATTGGGTCTTATTGGTGGTGCTGCTATGGCGCCTTGGTTTGCTGGAATGGTACAGACGGATAATGCTAAATCCATTGTGGCTATTGTGGTGGTGTTTGGTGCGGCCTTTACCTTAAGCGGCCTGGGTGAGCTGGCCGGTAGCGCACTGATGCACGGCGCCAAGCGGCTCAAGCTCGACAAGCTCGATGAATGGGGCGGGGCGGCTTTTGGCGTAGCGGTAGGGTTGGTGACAGTTTGGCTCCTGGGGGCGTTATTTGCCCGTCTGCCTCAGCCGGAGCTTCAAGCTCAGCTTCAGCGCTCGAGTATCTTGCATTGGCTGGACGAGCGGTTGCCGCCGGCGCCGGATGTGGTTGCTCGTTTTGGTCGATTGGTGGCGCCAAATGGTTTTCCGTCGGTCTTCAGCGGGCTTGAACCTAGCCCGGCCCCGCCGGTAACGGGCCCTAATGCCGCAGCGGTCAACCAGGCTGCGGCCGCTGGCAGGGCTGCCACGGTTAAGATCGAGGGCCTGGGGTGCGGCGGCGTGGTGGATGGCACGGGCTTCGTGGCGGGCGATGGCCTCGTGGCCACAAATGCTCATGTGGTTGCCGGTATCGCGACGCCGGTGGTTTACGATGCTAAGGGAGCGCATGAGGCTACCGTTGTGTCATTTGATCCGGACTTGGACTTTGCTGTCTTGCGCGCCAAGGGCCTAGCGGCAGCACCGCTACCACTAGCTTCGGGGCTGGTGGCGCGTGGTACGGTTGGTGCGGCGTTAGGTTACCCAGGCGGTGGGAGCTTTACCATTTCGCCGGCCGCAGTTCTTGAAAGCCGCACCGCGCTAGGCCGCAATATTTATGACAGCGGGCTGGTTAAGCGCGATATCTACTCGCTCCAGGCTGACATTCGGCCGGGAAACTCGGGCGGCCCGCTCATTACTCCCGACGGTGTGGTAGTAGGAGTTATCTTTGCTCGTTCGGTGGCTAGTGACTCGGTGGGCTACGCCTTGACATCGGCCGAAGTTTTGCCGGAGCTGCATCGCGCTGCAACTAGTGGCGCCGTAGCTACCGGTGCCTGCGCGGCTGATTAGCACGCTGGTGTGGTTTGCGTAAAAGCATGAAATTCAGTATAGTAGGCAAGCTTTGTTCTGAAGACGAATGAGGAGCTTTCGTGCCGACAACGTTGAATGTCCGCGGCGAATACCGAATCCCAGCCCATAGAGCCGCCGACTTTTTGGCCGCCCAGGCTAAACTCCTGCGCCAGTACGACGCCGAGACGGTTGAACAGGCCCAGACCTACACGAACGAGGATTTTGACGCGCTTGGTCTTGGCCAGCAAACCCAAGACCGGCTGATGGCTGCCGGCGTTAATAGCCTGGAACTGCTACTCGACAAGACCGCGACCCAGGTCTGGGAACTCGCAGACATCGGGCTGGCCCGGTTGCATGAGATCAACTCAGCCGTCCTCAAGGCTGGCAAGTGCCTTAAGGACGGCCGCACGCGGCAGTTCAAGGGCTCAATTGAGGATCTACTGAGGGCGGGTCATGAGGTTGGCTCAGCCTATCGCAGCTGCAAAAAAGCCGATGTGCAAACGGTGGCCGAGCTGATTCAACTGGACGGCGTTGAGCTGCGCAGGCTGCTGGGCCGGCACTCGGAGAAGGTCGTTTACCTGCTGTCCAAACGGTCGTTGGCGCCGGCGGACTTGAAGCCGGGCTGGAAGCTCACCGATGTGCTCAACAAGGCGCCAGCGGGCACCTTGGCCCGGGCCGACATTTACACCCTGCCGCAGCTCTTGACTTACACCGAGGCGACCTTGGCGGATAAAGTCCGAGGAAAGGCTCGCTATCCGGAGAACTTTGCTGCGGGCGTGCAGCTGCAGCTTGCCCAGATCCATTGCTCCCTTCGGAAAGAGCGCGAAGAGGGCGAAGCTTGATAGTGCGGCCCGAACACCAGGTTTGGTGTTCGGGCCGCTTCCCTTTAGAATAGCTCTATGGATTTATCGCGCATTGAAGATGTGAGGACGGCACTTAAGCTGGCTGGCATTCGCCCTAACAAGGGCCTGGGTCAGCATTTTTTGGTCGACAAGGAGAGCTTGGAGGCGATTATGGCGGCGGCCGAACCAACTGCACAGGACACGGTGCTCGAGATCGGCCCGGGGCTGGGGGTGATGACGCGGCCACTAACGGCTCAGGCGGGCCGAGTGGTGGCTGTGGAGACCGATGCGGTTCTGGCGGGCTTATTGCGCCGCAACGCCCCGGCTAATTTAGAAGTCGTCGAAGAGGATGTGCTTAAGTATGACCTGCGAACATTACCAGCCGGCTACAAAGTTATTGCTAACATTCCTTATTATTTAACAAGTAAGATTTTCCGCCTCCTCATTGAGAGCCCTAATCCGCCTCGTGTTATGAGCTTGTTGATTCAAAAAGAGGTGGCTGAACGGGTTACGGCCCACCCTGGGCAGATGAGTATACTGGCGTTATCGGTGCAGTTCTACGGCCAGGCTGAGTTGGTTCGGGTGGTTGAGCGGCATAAGTTCTGGCCGGCGCCGGCAGTAGATTCAGCTATTTTGCGCGTGACCGTGACGGGCCCAGCCTTTCCGGCTGATCCACCGCGGTTATTTCGGCTTATTAAGGCCGGGTTTGGCGAGAAGCGCAAACAATTGCGTAACGCTCTGGCCGGCGGACTCAACTGTAGTGTCGAATGCATTTTGCGCCTGCTGGATGAGGCGAGGATTGAGTCCACGGCTCGAGCCCAGGAACTTAGCCTAACTGAGTGGGAACGACTGTATAACGTGGCGACGGCTCGGGAACTGGTGTAGTGAAATGGATCTCCCGCTTCCTGGCTGGTCTCTTGGCATTAGCTTTGATCGCGACGGCCCTGGCCTGGGTGCTCGGTCAGACTATCTGGGATCAGAACTATATCGTGCACAAGACCGAGCAAGTGAAGCTGGCTAACCAATTGGCGCCGGCGCTATCGAAGATGCTGGCGGCCAACGCGGGTAGCACGGCTGATGGAGCGGTAATCCTGGGTGATGCGCTCACACCTGAGTATATTCAGAGCCGGCTCGATACACTCATACCGGCGCTAGAACGGTATTACCGCGAAGGCGGCCAGGTTCCTCAGCTTGACTTGAGTGATTTGAAGTCGCGCATTACGGCGGCCGGTTATGTGGTTCCGCCTGAGCTTGCGGCTACTTTGGAGCGGCCGCAAGACATTCACGCGGGCCAGGCGGACGGCGCTATTAGAATGGCCAACCAGCAGGCGCGGCAGCTGCAGTGGGTCGCGCCGCTCGCCGCCGCGTTACTAGCCGGACTCATTGTGCTG